>Ga0224564_1000118_pt1 | contig 9168 bp, 6 predicted proteins | sample CSU5metagenome_FD_182889 | JGI IMG/M metagenome (GOLD analysis project Ga0224564, IMG submission 182889) | Soil microbial communities from Bohemian Forest, Czech Republic - CSU5 | ecosystem: Environmental > Terrestrial > Soil > Temperate forest | place: Czech Republic: South Bohemian Region... | reverse complement strand
TTAGAAATAACCCGGTCCATCCGAGGTCTTGCCGCCGGTGAGGATTTTTGCGCCTTTCTTCACCGCGTCATCGACCAACTCGATCACCTTGTCGCGGCCTTCCTTGTTGACTAACGGGCCGAGCGCGACGCCGTCGTCGAGGCCGTTGCCCATTTTCAGCCCGGCCATCTTGGCGGTGAGCTTTTTGGTGAATTCGTCGTGCACCTTTTCGTGCACATAGAAGCGGTTGGCCGCGGTGCAGGCTTCGCCCATGTTGCGCATTTTGGCGATCATGGCGCCCTCGATCGCCGAATCGATATCGGCGTCCTCGAACACGATGAAGGGCGCGTTGCCGCCGAGCTCCATCGCCGGCTTGACCACGCAATCGGCGGCTTCGTGCAGGAGTTTTCTGCCGACTTCAGTCGAACCGGTGAACGAGACAACGCGCACGCGCGGATCGTGCAGCATCGCGCTCACGACCTTGCCAGACGAGCGCGACGGAATGACGTTGACGACGCCCGCCGGAACGCCGGCCTCTTCCAGGATCGGCATCAGCGCCAGCATGGTCAGCGGCGTATCGGAGGCGGGCTTGAGCACGACCGGACAGCCGGCGGCGAGCGCCGGACCGATCTTGCGTGTCGCCATGGCGGCCGGGAAATTCCACGGCGTCACCAGCACGGCGATGCCGGCCGGCTTGTGCTGCACGAAGATGCGCGCGCCGGAGGAGGGCGCGCGGGAATTCTGGCCGACATTGCGCACAGCCTCTTCGGCGTACCAGCGAAAGAACTCGGCGGCGTAAGCAACCTCGCCACGGGAATCCGACAGCGCCTTGCCGTTCTCGATGGTGATCAGCTTCGCCAGCCGCTCGGCGTCGCGCATGATCAGGTCGTAGGACTTGCGCAGGATTTCGGCGCGCTCGCGTGGCTTCTTGGCGGCCCAGCCGGGAAACGCGGCGCTCGCCGCATCGACCGCGGCTTTGGCGTCTTCGACCGTTGCGCTCGCCACTGAGGCAACCTTGTTCTCGGTCGCCGGATCGATCACGTCGAAGCGGCCGCCGTCGGAGGATTTGCGCCATTTGCCGCCGATCCACAGATCGGTCGGGACGTTGGCGAGAAGGTTGTCGTACATGGCCATGATGCACCTATTGGGGCAGCTAGGATGAAAGCGAGCGCTGCACGCGATCGGCGATGCGGTCGGCGGTCGGCAGCGCGATGTCTTCGAGAATGTCGGCGGCCGGCAGCGGAATATGCGGCGTCGTGATCCGCACCGGTGGCCCATCGAGCTCGTAGAACGCCTCGTCGGCGACGATCGAGACGATCTCGGCGCCCCAGCCGCACAGCCGTGGATTTTCTTCCACGGTAAACAGGCGATGGGTGCGCGCCACCGAGCCGAGGATGGTTTGCGTGTCGAGCGGCACCAGCGAGCGCACGTCGACGACTTCGCAGTCGATGCCGTGTTCGCTTTTCAGCTTGTCCGCCGCCGCGAGCGCCCGCGGCACCATCAAGGCCAGCGCCAGAATGGTGGCGTCCTTGCCCGGCCGCACGATCTTTGCCGTGCCGAGCGTATCGACGATCTCGCCATCGGGCACTTCGCCCTTGGTCGCATAGAGCGATTTATGCTCGAAGAAGATCACCGGATCGGGATCGCGCACTGCCGCCGCCATCAAGCCGATGACGTCGCGCGGGCTCGACGGCGCCACCACCTTGAGCCCGGGGATCATCATGCACCAGTTCTCGACGCTTTGGGAATGTTGCGCACCGAAACGTGAGCCGGCGCCATTGCCGGTGCGCACCACCAGCGGGCATTTGAGCTGGCCGTTCGACATGTAACGGCTCTTGGCGAATTCGTTGGCGATGTAGTCGAAGCACACCGCGAAAAAATCCGAGAACATGATCTCGGCGATCGGTTTCAGCCCGGTCATCGCCGCCCCCATGGCGGCGCCGAGGATCGCCTGTTCGGAGATCGGCGTGTCGCGCACGCGCAGCGGCCCGAATTGCTCGAACAGCCCGACGGTCGCCTTGAACACGCCGCCGGCTTTGGCGACGTCTTCGCCCAAGAAGACCACGTCGGGATCTCGCGTCATTTCCTGAGCGATGCCGCGGGCGACGGCGTCGCGGTAAGTCAGTTCCGCCATGCCCAGCCTCCATCGGCATAGACGTCGGTGGTGAGGATATCGAGCGGCGGCATTGGCGCCGCCTTGCACTTCTCGGTGGCCTCATCGACTTGTTGTTTCACGTCGGCATCAATGCCGGCGATGACGCTGTCGGCGATGCCGAATTGCTTGAGTCGCTCGCGATATATTTTTATCGGATCGCGTTCCTTCCATTTTTCCAGTTCGCCTTCCGGGCGATATTTGGCCGGGTCGGCACGCGAATGGCCGCTGTGCCGATAGGTCATGCACTCGATCAGTGACGGGCCATCGCCAGCGCGCGCTTTCTCATAGGCCGCGGCGGCGGCGCGATAAACCTCATCGGCATCGTTGCCGTCGACGACGATGCGCGGCAACCCATAGGCTGAGGCGCGATCGGCGGCCGGGTGCTGCACGGCGGTGACGTCGCTGATCGGCGTATATTCCATGTACAGATTGTTCTCGCAGACGAAGATCACCGGCAGCTTCCACACCGCGGCGAAATTCAGCGCTTCATGGAACGCACCGATATTGGTGGTGCCGTCGCCGAAGAAACACACGGAAACGTCCTTCGCTCCTTTGTATTGGGCGCGCCAGGCGGCGCCGCAGGCGATCGGCAAATGCGCGCCGATGATGGCGTAGGAGCCCATGACGCCGTGATCGGTCGAGGTCAGATGCATCGAGCCGCCTTTGCCGCGCATCAGCCCGTTGTCGCGCTGCATCAGCTCGCCCAAAACCTTCTCGATCGGCACGCCGCGCGCCAGCGTATGGGCGTGACCGCGATAGGTGCAGAACGACAGATCGCCGGGCTTCATGGCGACGGCAAAACCGGCCGCGACCGCTTCCTGGCCGAGCGACAGGTGGCTCGTCCCCTTAACCAGGTTTTGCAGGAACAGATCGAAGGCGCGCTGCTCGGCCTCGCGGATCTCGACCTGGACGCGATACAGGCGAAGCCGCGTCTCCTCACCGATATCGTCATTGAGGCTCGTCTTCGACGCGAGCGCGCGATCCTCGACAGTGGCCATGGAATATCCTCGGAATGCCCAAAATAGCTTTGGGGCGGGGGCAACTTAGCGCCACTTGCGAAGGCGAGGCAATGTCACTGGTAGGCGGTTTGGGTGGGCGGCTTGCGCGGGACCGGATAAGTTCCTAATTGACGCTGACGGGAGATTTCGATGAGCCAACAATCCCTGGAATCCCGGAAATCCACCGACTTCGTTCATCGCTTGTTCGGCGGGCCGCCGCTGGCGGTGATCGGGCGATTGATCCTGCTGTCGATCCTGGTCGGCGTCATCCTGGCGGCGATCGGGCTGGACCCGTGGAATATCATCGACTCGGTCCGCCGCCTGATCCTGCACATCTGGAACATGGGTTTCGATGCGGTGCGCTGGCTCTGGCAGTATTTCCTGCTCGGCGCCGTGATCGTGCTGCCGATCTGGTTCCTGGTGCGGCTGGCCAAGGCGCCGCGCGGGCAATAAAAACCGGGCGGCCCGCGGCCGCCCGCATACGTCTATTTGATCAGCGGAATCTCAAAAGCGATGCCCGGCCCAACGCCGGGCATGCGGTCAATCTTCGATCTGAGGTCCGCCGGGCGGCATCGGCGCGTCGCCTTCATTGGACATGGAATGGTCGCGCGGCCCGCGATGACGCCGGCGACGGCGATGCAGCGGGAAGCGATCCGGCGAACCGTCATAGCCGTTCTGGCCGCCTTGATTGTTCTGTCCATTCGGACCGTTCGGCCCATTAGACCCTTGGGGCCCTTGCCCCTGTTGCGGCGACGGCTGCGGCTGGCCGCCGGTGATGAAGGACGGCAGCCGTTCGACGTCTTCGTCGTTGGTCGGCTGGAAGTGTTGTTGCCGGGGCTGGTAATGCGGCTGCTGCTGCGGCTGCGGATATTGCTGCGGCTGTTGGTGGTGCTGCGGTTGCGGTTGCTGAGGCTGCTGGTGCTGCTGCGGCGGCTGTTGCTCGCGCTGATAGTAGGGCTGCTGCTGCGGCGCGAACGGCTCGCCGCTCATGGGCGGCTGGTCATTGTCGCCGTCGTCAAACGAGTCGTCGGAGTCATTGCCGCCTTGCTGCGGCTGCTGCTGATAGAACGAAGGCTGGGTCTGCCTAAAGTGTTCCTGCGCGGCGGCGATCAGGCGGAAATAATGCTCGGCGTGCTGGTAGTAGTTTTCGGCGGCGATCGGATCGCCGGAGCTTTGCGCATCGCGGGCCAGCTGCAGGTATTTCTCGGCAATGTGAGATGCATTGCCCCTGATCTTCAGGTCCGGTCCATTGGACTCGTACATGCGCGACAATGGATTTTGGTGATGGTGATGATGATGACCGCCACCACCACCTTTACCGCGGTTGCGACCCCGCATGCGCTTGTTCTGACCGTTTCTCATGACTGCTTTTCCGCCAACCCCCGTTTGCGGCGGCGCTGATGCCGCCGTTTCTTTTCATAGGTTCACTGTTCTCAAGCTTACCGTTCTCACCATGCGTCACTCATGCTGCCGGCTCACAGCAGTGAACCGCCGGCAAATGCATCCGCTTAATCCTCAACGCATCCTCAGCAATTGCTGCCCTCACCCTCGGCTTGACCGCGGTGTTGCAAACCCCCGTTATGCGCGCGACTGCTCCGTACAAATGCGCGCCAACCGATGAACGTCTCGGTATGAATGGTGGCGATCCCGTCTGCCGTCTGTTCCGGCTTTCGCTTTCCGGCTTTCGCTCTTTGCTGGGCCTGCGCTGCCAACCTCTGGGAGCCGAACTCTTAAAAAGCCTGCTCCGGGCATTCGAGGCGGCGCGGCGCCATCATCTCGGGCCGATTCCGTGGCCGCAAGCTAGTCGGTTCCGGCCGATATTCCAAGTGCTTTTTTGCCGGGGTCAAAGCGCTTTTTTGCCGGGGTCAAATGCTTCGCGCTCGTGCCCGTTTCCATGCAACGAGGGCGCGTGGCGTTCCATTAAGGTCGGGCTGCGGCGGTAACGGCGCAAGCCCCACCGCAGCAAATAAATGAGCCACAGGTTCCGCCTGGCCGATGCCAAGCTCGACGACCAAAACCCCATCGGGAGCGAGCAAGGCGGGCGCTGCCGCGGCGATGGCGCGATAGAAGTCGAGCCCATCGGTTCCGCCATCGAGCGCGAGATGCGGATCGAAATCGCGCACGTCTGGCGCGAGCGCGGCGATGTCGCCGGAGGCGATGTAAGGCGGATTGGACACGATCGCGTCGAACGGTCCGCGCAGCGCCGCCGCCATGTCGCAGGCGACGAATCTTGCCCGTGTCTGGGCGAGACGGCGGGCGTTGTCGCGCGCCACCACGAGCGCCTTGGTTCTCGCGTCGGTCCCGACGCCGAAGGCGTTCGGCAGTTCGGACAAGAGCGCCAGAATGAGCGCGCCGCTGCCGGTGCCGAGGTCGGCGATGTGCAGCTTTCGCGAGCGCGGGCCATCCATGTCGAGCGCTGCGAGCGCAGCCTCGACGACAGTTTCCGTTTCCGGTCTTGGCACCAGTGTCGCGGCATCGACGCGCAATGGGAGGCTCCAGAATTCCTTGTATCCGACAATGCGCGCGACTGGCTCGCCGGCGAGGCGACGGTTCGCCAAAGCGGCGATGGTGTTTTCCTCATCCGCGCCAAGCCTGCGCGTGGCAGCCGCGGTGAGCGCCGCATGATCGAGGCTAAGCGCGTGGCCGACGAGGATACGGGCGTCGAGATCGGGCGTGTCGAGGCCCGCGGCGTGGAATTTTGCCGCCAGCGCACGGCGCGCTGCGGCAACAGTGCGCGTATCCGTGCCGTCAGATTTTGTAAGACTAGCGGCGGCATCGACGACTGGCATCAATTCACATCCTCGGCTGCAAGCAGCGCCGCCTGGTTCTCGGCGACAAGCGCATCGATGATTTCGCCCAGCGCTTCGCCTTCGAGAATCTGCGGCAGCTTGTAGAGCGTGAGATTGATGCGGTGGTCCGACACCCGGCCTTGCGGATAATTGTAGGTGCGGATGCGCTCGGAGCGATCGCCGGTGCCGACCTGGCCGCGCCGTTCGGCGGCGCGCGCGGCGTCCTGCTTCTGCCGCTCGAAATCGTAGAGCCGCGTGCGCAGCACGGCCATGGCCTTGGCGCGGTTGCGATGTTGCGAGCGATCCTCCTGCATCGTCACCACGATGCCTGAGGGAATGTGCGTCACCCGCACCGCCGATTCGGTCTTGTTGACGTGCTGGCCGCCGGCGCCGCTCGAGCGCAGTGTGTCGATCTTGAGATCGGCGTCATTGATGGCGATGTCGAGGTCTTGAGCTTCGGGCAATACTGCGACGGTTGCGGTCGAAGTGTGGATGCGGCCGGAAGCTTCCGTATCGGGCACGCGCTGCACCCGGTGCACGCCGGATTCGTATTTGAGCTTGGCGAAGGCGCCGCGGCCGCGGATTTCGGCGATGATTTCCTTGTAGCCACCCATCGAGCCTTCACTCGCGGTCATGATTTCGACCTTCCAGCCTTGGCTGGTGGCGTAGCGCTCGTACATGCGGAACAGGTTGCCGGCAAACAACGCCGCCTCGTCGCCGCCGGTGCCGGCGCGGATTTCGAGAATGACGTTGCGCTCGTCCATTGCATCCTTGGGAATGAGCGCGACGCGCAGTTCCTCCTCGAGCGCCGTGCGTCGCGCTTCTAGCCCGGGCCGCTCAGACTCGGCGATAGAGCGCATCTCGGCGTCGGTCGACGGATCCTCGATCAGGCTCGCCAGCCCGTCGAGCTCGCGCTGCGCGTCGCGATAGGCCTTCACCGCCTCGACCACCGGGGCAAGCTCGGCGAACTCGCGCGACAGCTTCACATAGGTCTCTGGCGGCAGCGGCGCCGTGAGGTCGCGTTCGAGCGCGGCATGGCGGGTGACGAGCGCAGTGAGCTTCTGGTCGGGCAGCATTTTTAGAATTCTTGTTTGAGCATGATCTTATCCGAAAACCGGTTCCCACTTTTCGGGATCATGCTCTAAATCTGCAGCGCTTCGCGGGCGGCGAAAGCTTTCAGCTGCTCGCGGATCGGGGCGCCGCCATTGAGCTTGTCGATGAGGGGGCGAAGAAACGCCGTCGCCTTGCGGCAGTCAAGATCGAGCAGCATGGCCTTGACCGGGCCCACCGCGGACGGCGTCAGCGAAAACGAGCGATAGCCGATGGCCGCCAGCGCCAGCGCGCCGATCGGCTGCGAGGCGAGTTCGCCACAGAGGGTCACCGGCTTTTTGTGCTCGCGGGCTTTGTCGGCGATATCCCTGAGCGCGCGGAGCACCGGCGCCGACAAGGCATCGAACCGGCCGGAAACCCGCGGATTGCCGCGATCGACCGCATAGAGGAACTGTACCAGGTCGTTCGAGCCGACCGAAAGGAAGTCGACCCGTTCGAGCAGCTCGTCGAGCTGATAGAGCAGGGAGGGCACCTCAACCATGCTGCCGACCTCGACCTCGTCGGGCAGCTTGTGGCCGTGACGGCGCAGATGCGTGAGCTCCTTCTCGACCAGTTCCTTGGCCTGGTCGAATTCGTCGACGGTGGCGATCATCGGGAACATGATTTTGAGCGCGCGGCTGCCGGCGGCGCGCAGTAGCGCGCGTATCTGGGTGCGCAGCAGTCCCGGCCGGTCGAGCCCGAGCCGGATGGCGCGCCAGCCGAGCGCCGGGTTCTCTTCCTCGACGTTGCGCATATAGGGCAGCACCTTGTCGCCGCCGATATCGAGCGTGCGGAACGTCACCGGCTTGTCGCCGGCGGCTTCGAGCACCGCGCGGTACAGCGTGTACTGCTCGCTGGTGCGTGGAAAATTCGGCGCCACCATGAACTGCAATTCGGTGCGGAACAGGCCGATGCCGGCGGCGCCGGTGTCGGCGATATGCGGCAGGTCGACGCTCAGTCCGGCGTTGAGCATCAAGGTAAACTCTTGGCCGTCCTTGGTGACGCACGGCTTGTCGCGCAGCGCTAGATATTGCTGCTGGCGTCGCGCGCCGAGCCGAACCCGTTCGGCATAGGCCGCTTCCATGTCCGGCAGCGGCCGCACGTGCAGATCGCCGACCGAGCCATCGACGATGATGGCGTCGCCCGGATCGACGACGCCGGTGGCGTTATCGACATCGCCGACCGCCGGGATACCAAGCGCGCGGGCGACGATCGCGACATGGGATTGCGGACCGCCTTCCTCCAGCACCAGGCCGCGCAGCCGCTTGCGGTCGTAGTCGAGCAGCGCCGCCGGGCCCATGGAACGGGCGACCAGGATCGCGTTCTCCGGCAGGCTTTCGCGCGACGGCGCGTGGTCGCGGCCGGTGAGCTGGCGCATCAGCCGGTTGGCGAGATCGTCGAGATCGTGCAGGCGCTCGCGCAGGAACGGATCGGTCTGCCGCAGCATGCGGGCGCGGGTATCGGACTGCACGCGCTCGACCGCGGCCTCCGCGGTGAGGCCGGTCATCACCGCTTCCTCGAGCTTGTGCACCCAGCCGCGGTCATAGGCGAACATACGATAGGCTTCGAGAATGTCGCGGTGCTCGCCGCCTTCGACCACATCGCCGTGCTCGAGCAATTCGTCGAGATTGGCGCGCAACGTCTCGACCGCAGCTTGGAGATGCTTCAATTCCTTTGGGATGTCGTCGGCGATGAAATTGGTGACGACGACGCGCGGCTCGTGCAGCACGACGTGCCCCAATGCGATGCCATCGCTCAAGGCGGAGCCTTTGACGTGGACCGTGCGCCGCGCCGCCGGCTCGGCGCCGGGCAGCGCCAGCGCCGAGAGCTCGCCCGACGCGATCATCTCGGCCAGCACCATGGCGGTGGTCTGCAGCGCTTCGACTTCTTCTTCCGAGTAATTGCGCCGCGCCCGGTTCTGCACCACCAGCACGCCGAGCGTATTGCCGGCACGCAGCACCGGCACGCCGAGGAAGGAATGATAGATTTCTTCGCCGGTCTCCGGCCGGAAGGAGAAGGCCGGATGCGCCTGCGCGTTCGACAGATTGATAGCGCTGGCCTGGCTCGCCACCAGGCCGACCAGGCCCTCGTCCGAACGCAGCACCGTCTGGTGCACGGCGTCGCGCTTCAGGCCTTCGGTGGCGTAGAGCTCCAGCGT
>Ga0224564_1000115_pt1 | contig 9225 bp, 8 predicted proteins | sample CSU5metagenome_FD_182889 | JGI IMG/M metagenome (GOLD analysis project Ga0224564, IMG submission 182889) | Soil microbial communities from Bohemian Forest, Czech Republic - CSU5 | ecosystem: Environmental > Terrestrial > Soil > Temperate forest | place: Czech Republic: South Bohemian Region... | reverse complement strand
GACGACGTCGTCAATCAGGGCGTGCCGCAGCATATCACCGATCTGGTCCGCCGCTTGAGCGATCAAGACTGAAAGCCAGAGGCTCGTCGCAATGAAGCTTGACCCTGCGATACGCGACCAAGTGCTATCCACCGTGCCGAGCCTGCGCGCGTTCGCCATCTCGTTGTGCGGCAATATCGACCGCGCCGACGATCTGGTGCAGGAGACGCTGTTACGCGCGCTCTCGCACATCGATTCCTTCGAGCCCGGCACCAATATGCCGGCTTGGCTGTTCACTATTCTGCGCAACCTGTTCCGCTCGGAATATCGCAAGCGCCGCCGCGAGGTCGAAGACGCCGACGGCCGCTATGCCGAGACGTTGAAATCGCATCCGGAGCAGACCGGTCGCGTCGAATTCGAGGAATTCCGCACGGCGCTCGCCAAGCTGCCATCGGATCAGCGCGAGGCCTTGATCCTGGTCGGCGCCTCGGGCTTCTCCTACGAGGACGCCGCTGGGATTTGCGGCTGCGCGGTCGGCACCATCAAGAGCCGCGTCAACCGCGCCCGCACACGGCTTGCCGACTTGCTCGCCATCGACAGCGTCGATGATTTCGGGCCGGACCGGCCGACGCGCGCCGTTCTCGCCGGAGGCGGACGCAACTAAGCATCATTGGCCACGGAGCGCCTCGTTCTGCTTCGCGGGACTAATTCACACGCAGCGGTGTTATTTTTGCGACCCCGTTCGACCGGGTGACGCAGAAGGAAACCGCTATGCCAAAGCATATCCGCGCGTCGACGAACGCCTTGAAGCTCCTGGTCGGTGTTCTTGGCGTCTCCGCGATGCTGGCGGCGAACGCCGCGGCGGCGAAGAAACAGAAGCCGGCGGCGCCGCAAGCGGCCAACAGTCCGCTCTGCCGCGGCGCCAACTTGTTTCACTGCGGCCCGATCTACAATTCGACCGACTATCTCGGCACCGACCCAGATCCGTTCATTCGCGCGATGATCCAGCGCGACCTCGGTCCGAAATACGGCGGCCCCGAATGAGGCGTTGACGCGCCGCTACGGCATGCCACCGCTGTTGGCGATGCCGCCGTCGATCGTGACGATGGTGCCGCTCGTGTAGGACGACAGATCGGACGCGAGAAACACCACCGTCGCGGCGATCTCATCGGTTGACGCCGGCCGGCCGTAAGGCATTTTGGCAAAGCTCTCCCGCCAGCGGTTCTCATCGCCGTATTGCGTCGCGGCGCGCTTGCGGCCTAAGACTTCGACGCGATCGGTCAACACCGGACCCGGATTGACGCCGACGACGCGCACACCGGACGCGGTGCTCCTGCCGCCGATAGCGCGGGTGAACGCCATCAGGCCGGCATTGCCCATGGCGCCGGCGATATAGGTGGCGTCGAGCCGCTCACCGCCGAGCCCGATAATGTTGATAATCACGCCGCGCTTGCGCTCGCGCATCATGCGCAGATAAAGCCGCGTCAAGCCGACATAGCCGTAGACTTTGAGATCCCAGCCGGCGCGCCAGGCCGCCTCGTCGACGTCGTCGAGCGATCCGCCGGGAATGGCGCCGGCATTGTTGACCAGGATGTCGACGTCGGGAAAGGTCTGGAACACGCGCTCGCGCGCTGAGGCATCGGCGAGGTCGGCGGCCAGCGTGCGCACCGTCACGCCGGTCTCCTTGGCGATCGCAGCGCCTTCCTTCTCCAGGCGATCGCCCGAGCGCGCCACCAGGCAGACATTGACGCCTTCGCGGGCAAACCATTGCGCGACCGCTAGCCCGATGCCTTTCGAACTGCCGGTGACAAGCGCGGTGCGGCCGGTAAGCTTCAAATCCATCGTTTTCCCCTCGCCTTTTGCGGCACTGCCATGCCGAGTTTTGCAGGTCTTGTCCATCGCCCGCCAGGGTGGTTTAAAAAATCCCCGTGCCCGCTCACCCAAAGGATCTCGACCGATGACCTCAAGCACAACCGCCGCCGCACTTCCCGGCGGCAACACCGTCCTTGTCGAGATCGTCGACCGCGTCGCCTGCGTGACGATGAACCGGCCGGAGAAGCGCAACGCCATCAACCCCGCGCTATCGTTCGAAATGCTCGACGTGTTCGAAGCGTTGGACAGCGACGAGCGTTGCGGCGCGCTGGTGCTGACCGGCGCCGGCGAAGCCTATTCGTCCGGCATGGATTTGCGTGAATATTTCCGCGCCACCGACAAGCTCAGCTACGACGACCGGCTCAAGGTGATGCGCAAGAGCGCCATGGCGCAGTGGAAGCGGCTGCAGTTCTACGGCAAGCCGACCATCGCCATGGTCAACGGCTGGTGCTTTGGCGGCGCCTTCAACTCGATGATCGCCTGCGACCTCGCCATCGCCGCCGAGGATGCCACCTTCGGGCTGTCGGAAATCAACTGGGGCATCATTCCCGCCGGCACCGTGACCAAGGCGGTGGCCTCCGTTATGGGCCAGCGCGATACGATGTACTACATCATGACCGGCGAAACCTTCGACGGCCGCAAGGCGGCGTCGATGGGCCTCGTCAACGAGGCCATGCCGCGCGCCGAATTGCGCGCACGGGTGCAAAATCTCGCCGCGACCTTGATCGAGAAAAATCCCATGGCGCTGCGCATCGCCAAGCACGCGGCGCGCCGCGTGCGCGACATGTCATGGGAGGATGCCGAGGATTATCTGTTCGCAAAACTCGACCAGCTGCGCTTTCTCGATCCCGAAAAGGGCCGCGAGAAAGGCATGACCCAGTTCCTCGACGACAAATCGTACCGGCCGGGGTTGGCCGCCTATCGCCGCGACAGTTGAGCGCGCGGGTGACGGCAGAGCGACAGGCGATCGCGTTGCGGCCGCTGCTGCGGCCGCGCTCGGTCGCCATTGTCGGCGTTTCGCCCGAAGCAGGATCGCTGGGCGGCAATGTGCTCGCCAATCTCACCCGCATCGGCTTCCAAGGCGACATTCATCTCGTCAGCCGCAACAACCGCGAGATAGGCGGCCGCGCCTGCGTCGGGTCGATCGACGAGTTGCCCGACGGCGTTGACGTCGCTGTGCTGGCAGTGCCGCGTCAAGCGTCGATTGATGCGGTCAAAGCGTGCGTGCGCCGCAAGATCGGCGCGGCGCTCGTCTTCGCCTCGGGCTTTGCCGAGATGGATGAAGCCGGACGCGCCGACCAAGACGAAATGGCGCGGATCGCCAATGAGGCGCAGCTGGCGCTATGCGGACCGAATTGCATCGGCCTGGTCAATCTGACCGACCGCGTAGCACTCACCTTCGAGCCGCTGTCATTGCTGGCGCAAGTCCAAGGGCGCGGCATCGGCGTCGTCACCCAGAGCGGCGCCATGTGCTCGACCTTGCGACTGGCTTTGCTGGCGAAGGGGCTCAAGCTTTCCATCGTCGTCTCAACCGGCAATGAAGCGCAGCTCACGACGGAACATTTTCTCGAGTTCCTCATCGACGACGATGCGACCGAAGTCATCGTGCTATTCATGGAGCAGGTGCGCAACCCGGCGCTGTTTCTGGCGCTGGCGGCACGTGCCCGCGAGCGCAAAAAGCCGATCGTGCTGATGCATCCCGGCCGCAGCACGCGCGCGCAAGAATCCGCGCGCACCCATACCGGCGCCATGGTCGGCAATCACGCGGTGATGACGGCGCTGGTCGCGCATGAAGCAGTCGTGCTGGTGGAGACGCTTGAAGAGTTGCTCGACACCGCGGAAATTCTGGCACGCTTTGCCGCACCGCTCGTTAAGGGCGCGGCGGTGATGACCAATTCCGGCGCGTTCAAGGGCTACGCGCTCGATTTCGCCGAGACGCTTGGGCTTGACCTGCCGGCGTTGTCGGCGCCGAACGCCGAGGCCATCAGGAAAATTCTGCCGCCATTTGCGGCCATCGAAAATCCGGTCGACACCACCGCGCAGACCGTGCGCGATCCGTCGATCCTCGGCAGCACGGCGGCGCAGCTTCTCGCCGATCCGGCGATGGGCAGTCTCATCATCTCGATCGTCGCCGGCGCGCCGCGCTTTGCCGTGGACAAAGCCAACGCGATCCTCTCCGGCATCGCAAGTCTCGAAAAGCCGATCGCGGTCGCCACCATGGGCGACGAGACCGAACTGCCAGCGGAATTCGCTGCCAGTTTGCGCGAGAAGGGCCTCGCCTTTTTTCGTTCGCCGGACCGCGCGCTACGCGCCATGGCGCGAGCGACCTGGTACGGCAACGCCGTGACATCGGCGCGTCCGCGCACGCAAGCGCCTGCTTTACCGCCCTACAAGATCGGAGCGAGCGGCGCGCTCACCGAGTATCAAGGCAAGGCTTTGCTGGCGATGCTCGGCATCGCCGTCCCGGAAGGCGCGCTGGCGCGCGATCCTGACGATGCGAGCGAGATCGCGGAGCGCGTCGGTTATCCGGTGGTGTTGAAAGCACAAGCCGCGGCGCTGGCGCATAAGAGCGACTCAGGCGGTGTCATTCTCAATATAGCCGACGATGTCGCGCTGATGCACGCCTGGGGCCTTGTCGCCGTCGCCGTTCGCAAGGCTCAGCCGGACCTCGTCCTCGACGGCATGTTGGTCGAGGCCATGGCGGCGCCAGGGCTTGAGCTCGTGGTCGGCGCGCGGCGCGAGCCAAGGTGGGGGCCTATCCTCACCGTCGGCCTCGGCGGCATCTGGATCGAAGCGCTGCACGATATCCGCATCCTGCCGGCCGATATCGCCCGCGACGGCGTCATCGAGGCGTTGCAAAAACTCAAAGGCGCGGCGTTGTTGCGCGGCGGCCGCGGCGCGCCGGCCGCCGATCTCGACGCCGTCGCCGACTGCGTGTTGCGGCTCGGCGCCCTGATCCAAAGCGACGCGCAGATAACTGAAATCGAAATCAATCCGTTGCGCGTTTACCCCAAGGGCGCGATTGCGCTCGATGTGCTGATGCAGGTCGAGCAAGCTTAGCTGTCGCCACTTCGCGGTTGCAGATCGTCCGATCCAGGCGTTAGATCGCCTCAATACAAAATTGAGGGAGGAAGCCATGTTCAGCCGACGCGCGTTCTCCGCCATGCTGGCCGGCAGCGTTGCCGCAATGCGTGGCTCCTTCGCCCAGGCAGCGACACAGCGAATGGCGTTCTATTCCGGTGTCGGCAGCGAGCTCACCCACTACGACGTTGACGTCGACGCCGACACGCTGACCAAGCGCGGCGCGGTCAAGATGCCGGGCGGCATCCAATATGCCTGGCCGAGCCCGTCGCGGCAGTTTCTCTATGTGACCTCGAGCACCGGCGGTCCGGGCTTTTCCGGAAACGAGCATTATCTGGCGGCCTTCCGGGTCGGCCACGATGGCGAGCTCACGCCACAGGGCGACATGGTCAAGCTGCGCTGGCGGCCGATCAATAACAGCGTCGATCGAAGCGGCAGATATGTCCTCGTCGCCTACAATTTTCCGTCCGGTATCAGCGTGCATCGGATCAAGGCCGACGGCAGCATCGGCGACGAGGTGCCGCAGCCGGACAATCTGGAGAAGGGCATCTATTTCCATCAAGTCCGGGCGACACCGGGCAACAAAACCGTGCTGGTCGTCGCGCGTGGCAACAATCCCGAAGGCGGCAAGCCGGAAGATCCCGGTTTGCTGCATGTTTACGGCTTCAACGACGGCGTGCTGTCGAACCTGAGAAAGATCCAGCCGAACGGCGGTTATGGATTCGGACCGCGGCACCTCGACTTCCATCCGACCAAGCCGTGGGTCTATCTGTCGGTCGAACGGCAGAGCAAGCTCATCGTCTACAAGCTCGGGCCGAACGGCGATCTCGATCCCGAACCGCTGTTCACCAAGGAAACCTTAGGCGATCCGGACCATCGTATCCCGGTTCAGGGCGCCGGACCGATTCACGTTCATCCCAACGGCAAGTTCGTCTATCTCGGCAACCGCTCGGGCGTCGCGCCGGCGGTGGGACCCGGCATCGAGGACGTCGACGGCGTCAAGGTGTTCAGCGCCGGCGAAAGCAATATCGCGGCATTCGCCATCGACCCGCACACCGGCGAGCCGACCGCGTTCCAGCATGCCGATATCCACGCCGCACATCCGCGCACGTTCGGCCTGGATTCCTCCGGCAAGATGATGGCGGTTGGAGCGCTGGCGCCGACGGCGATCCGCCGCGACGGCAAAGTCGTCGTCATCCCGGCCGGCATCACCGTCTTCAAGGTGAGCGCCGACGGCAAGCTCGATTTCGTCCGCAAATACGATCTCGACGTCGGTAAGCTGACGCAATGGTGGAGTGGGATGATTCCGCTGGCGTGAGGGCCCTGCGCCTGGCCGAGCGGAGCTTCGCCTATCCCATATGCGACGGCAGCCACAGCGCCAGGATCGGAAACGCGATCAAGATCACCAGCCGGATCAGATCGGTGACGATGAACGGCAGCACGCCGACAAAGATCGTGGAAAAGCTCACGTCCTGCACCACGCTCTTGATGACGAAGACGTTCATGCCGACCGGCGGATGAATGAGCCCGAGCTCGACCGTCATGACGATGATCACGCCGAACCAGATCGGATCGAAGCCGAGCTGGGTGACCACCGGGAAGATGATCGGGATGGTCAGGATGATCATGGCGAGCGAATCCATGAGGCAGCCGAGCACGATGTACATCAGCATGATCAGCGCCAGCACGCCGTAGCGGCCGAGGCCTAAGCCCGTCATGAAGGCGGTAACCTTCTGCGGCGTCTGCGTCACGGTGAGGAAATAGCCGAACAACAGCGCGCCGATCAGCACGGTGAGCACGGCGGCGGCGGTGCGCACCGCTTGCAACAGCGAGCGGCGGATTTCCGGCCGCGTCAGTTTTCCGCGCGCGACCCCGATCAGAAATGCGCCCGAGGCGCCGACGCCGCCGGCTTCGGTCGGCGTGAACAGCCCGCCATAGAGCCCGCCGATGACGAAGACGAACAGCAGCAGCGTTGCCCAGATATCGATCAGGCCGGAGCGCCGCTCCGCCCAGCTGTGGCGCGGCGTGGCGGGCAGAAAATTCGGCCGCACCTTGCCGATGATCACCACGGTGAGCATGTCCATCGAGGCGGCGAGAATGCCGGGGATGATGCCGGCGATGAACAGCTTGCCGATGTCCTGCTCGGTGATGATGCCGTAGACCGCGAGCACGGTGGAAGGCGGCAGCATGGCGCCGAGCGTGCCGCCGGCGGCGATGACGCCGGTCGCAAACGATTGCGGGTAGTTGTAGCGCCGCATTTCCGGATAGGCGACGGTGGCAAACGTGGCGGCGGTGGCGACGGAGGACCCCGAGATCGCGGCAAAACCGGCGCAGGCGGCGATGGTGGCGATGCCCAGCCCACCCTTGAAATGGCCGAGGAAGGAATTGGCGGCGCGGAACAATTCGCGGCTCATGCCGGAATTGGACACGAACGCGCCCATCAACAGGAACATCGGGATGACGCCGAAAGTGTAATCGGTCACCGTGCGCATCGAGGTGAGGCCAACGCTTTTCAGCGCCGCAGTGCCGCCGACGATGTAGGCGAAGCCAGAGACGCCGACGAGACCCATCGCCATGCCGACCGGCACGCGCAACAGCATCAGCGCGAACAGCACGACAAAGCCGAGGATCGCGACCGCGTCGGTGCTCAAATGCGGCATCGCCTCACTCGACCGGCTTGATCTGGTATTGGCCGCCGAGCAGCTCCGGATGAAAGATCAGTCGGTAGGTGCGGACGGCGATCAGTAGCACCGCCGACACGTCGCCGATCCAGGCCACCAGGAAGAACGGCCACACCGGCAGCCGCAGATCGAAAGTGAGCACGTGATCCGCATAGGTGCCACGCACCTTGTCGAACAGCGTGTAGGTCTGCACCGTCACCACGAACAACAGCACCGAAGTCGCGAACACGTCGATGACGCGCTTGGCGCGATCGCCGACATTGGCATAGAGCAGATCGACAGTGATGTGGTTGCCGCGATACGACGTCGCCGCGATGCCCCAGAAAATGAGAATGCCGAGCAAGAGCCGGCCGAAATCGTAGCTGTCGGGAATCTGCACGCTGAAGAAATAACGCAGCATCACCGAGACGAAGATATCGAGCGCGACGATGCCGACGAAGAAGGCGGCGATCAATTCGATGCCGTCGATGAACATGTCCATCGCGTTGCGCGGCGGCACATCTTGCGGCTCGGGGATTCCGGAAACGGGAGTTTCGGCTTCCGACATGAGAGCGTCCAGTCGCTGCAACCAACTCTCCCCTGCCAGGGGGAGGGCGCCGCGAAGCGGCGGGTGGGGAAGTCCAAGAGCTAGCCGCCGCACGTCCCCACCTGCCGCGCTTCGCGCGGCTACCCTCCCCCTGGCAGGGGAGGGTGAAGGATCAAAAGCCGGCGTTGTATTGGGTCAGCGACGCCTGCAGCTCTTTCCAGATCGCGTCGGGATCGCCGCCGGCCTGCTTCACGTCGGCCGCCCATTTCTGTTTGAGCGGCTCGGCCGACTTTTTCCATTCGTCGAGCTGCGCATCCGAAATCTTATAGACCTCGCGATCCGGCTCGGCCTTGAGCTTCTCCAGGCCTGAGTGCTCGAAGTCGGCCCATGGATCGGCAAACCGCGCCGCCCATTCGGTGGTGCAATGATCGTCGATCACCTTCTTCTGCGCCGGCGACATGGCGGCGTAGACGGCAGGATTCATCAGCCACTGGAACGTCACCGAGCCGAGCGGCTCGTCCATGTCGTATTTGGTCACCTTGTCGATGCCGAACAGCAGCATCGAGCCCCAGGGGAAGGTGATGGCGTCGGCCACGCCCTTGGCCAGAATGTCGCGCGCCTCCGGCGCGCTCGACTGCACATTGGTGCCGCCGAGCTGCGTCACCCAGGCGGCAATGGTGCCCTGCGCCGGCCGGATCTTCATGCCCTTGATGTCACCCGGCACCACGATCTTCTTGGTGGAAGAGTGCCAGGCGAGCGGGTCGAGCACGAAGGAGAAGCAATAATGCACGTCCTTCATCTCGCTGGCGGCGTATTTGCGGTACCAGGCGTCGATGGCGCGATTGCCGCCCTTGGCTTGGCCGACCAGGAACGGCAGCTCGCCGGCAGAGATGATCGGGAAACGGCCCGGCTGATAGCCCGGATTGACGTAGACGAAGTCGGCGATGCCGTCGCGCGCCATGTCGTAATGGTCGAACGCCTTGCCGAGCTGCTGTGATGGATAGATTTTATACGTGATAGTGCCGTTCGAGGCCTTCTGGATGTCGTCGCCCCATTCCTCGATCGCTTTCTGCAACGGATGCGACG
>Ga0224564_1000114_pt1 | contig 9226 bp, 8 predicted proteins | sample CSU5metagenome_FD_182889 | JGI IMG/M metagenome (GOLD analysis project Ga0224564, IMG submission 182889) | Soil microbial communities from Bohemian Forest, Czech Republic - CSU5 | ecosystem: Environmental > Terrestrial > Soil > Temperate forest | place: Czech Republic: South Bohemian Region... | reverse complement strand
GTTCCATCGCCTCCACCGGCGACAGCGGATTCAGCACCTTGCGCAGCACCCAGATGCGCTGCAAATCTTCCTTCGGAATCAGCAGCTCTTCCTTACGCGTGCCCGAACGTTGAATGTCGATGGCCGGGAAAACGCGCTTGTCGACCAGCTTGCGCTCCAGAATGATTTCCGAATTGCCCGTGCCCTTGAACTCTTCAAAGATCACATCATCCATTCGCGACCCGGTATCGATCAGCGCCGTCGCAATAATCGTCAGCGATCCACCTTCTTCAATGTTTCGCGCCGACCCAAAAAAGCGCTTCGGCCTCTGCAGCGCATTCGAATCCACGCCGCCCGAAAGCACTTTGCCGGAAGGCGGGACAATCGTGTTATAAGCGCGCGCCAGTCGCGTGATCGAATCCAGCAGAATCACCACATCGCGCTTGTGCTCAACTAATCTCTTAGCCTTCTCGATCACCATTTCCGCAACCTGCACGTGGCGCGCGGCGGGCTCGTCAAATGTTGAAGAAATCACCTCGCCCTTCACCGACCGCTGCATGTCCGTAACTTCTTCCGGCCGCTCGTCGATGAGCAGCACCATCAGCACAACTTCTGGATGATTCGCCGTAATCGAGTTCGCCACGTTTTGCAGCAGCATGGTCTTGCCCGCGCGGGGCGGAGAAACGATCAACCCACGCTGTCCCTTACCAAGTGGTGTAAGCAGGTCCATCACTCTGGCGCTGGCGTTCTCGCGCGTAGTCTCGAGCTTGATGCGCTCCTGCGGATAGAGTGGCGTCAGGTTATCGAACAGAATCTTGTTGCGCGCTTCGTCCGGCGATTCAAAGTTCACCGCCTCAATCTTCACCAGCGCAAAATATTTCTCCCCCTCATGCGGAGGCCGCACCTGGCCGCTGATTGTGTCGCCCGTCTTCAAATCAAACTTGCGGATCTGCGATGGCGAAACGTAAATATCGTCCGGGCCGGGCAGATAGTTGTAATCGGGAGAGCGCAAAAAGCCGTAGCCGTCAGGCAGGATTTCCAGCACGCCCTCGGCGAAAATGTGGCCTTCTTTTTCGCTTTGCGCCTGCAGAATCTTGAAGATCAAATCTTGTTTGCGGAGCCCGCTGGCACCGGGCAAGTCCAAGGTCCTTGCGATCTTGGTCAGCTCGGTGATGTTCTTTTCTTTCAGTTCAGCAATGGTCATGATTCACCTAAACCCGTGCACTTGACGTATGCGTGAGTGTCCACGGGAGATTTTCGAAAGGAAGGGTATTCAGGGAAGACAAAAAACCACCAGGCAGGAAAGGCGGGGCTGAGTTACGCAGCCCGCCGTTGTGCCTCAGCAAAATTCTCTGGTTCCGACAGAACTTCCTGCCGTTGTGAGCCTGCAATCCGAGAGAACACGTCGTTCATGGTTTCCGGAATTCTGGTGCTTGGCCGGTGGAACTTCCGCGTGGCCTTGGAGGCAAGCTGACACAGCATATACCGGTTGCGAAGCGTCTGTAAAGCATCAAACACACGATCAGAGCGCATATGCTTTATTTCTCCTTACTTATGAATTTGCGGGCTTTCGCCGTCTTTCCTTGGCCCCTTGAGTCGTGGCCGAACTCCCGGCAAACTACCTAAGCCACTGATAACAAATAGGTTGTGCAGGAATGAGTGCTAAAGCTCACATGAATAGATGCACCACGGGACATCAAAGATGCTCGATTTTCTGGGTTTGGCTCCCCACGGCGCAGAAACATCAAAAATCCCGGCCCAGGAGCTTCCGAATGTCCTTTTGGAACACATAAATGTAGTCGCAAACGGGACCCCGGTCAAGGAGATTATTTGGGAGCGCTCCTAAGCCGGGGGTGGCCCATCCTTTCGCCTTTGTTTTTCTGTGCGCCTACCACGACCGACGGTGCCCCATCCTTTCGCGTTCTCTGCGAAAGGGTGGGCACCTCGAACCTAAAAATCCCGGGGGCTCGCGGCTAACTCTTCAGCGGTCGCAGAAGGAACTTCGCTAACAAGAATTTCCGCAGTGCGGTCGGCGTCAACCGTGGTAGGCCGCGAAACGGCTGGCAGAGGCCGACGGCTTGCGCACCTAAGTCCTTTGTTTCCAATAGTATCTAAGCTCTTCGAAATCCGGATTTGCGGGGAATTTCCCGCTAACGTGATGATTCCAAAGATTCGGATAGGGGAGGGGGCCGACGTGGAGAATGATCGCTCGCTGTGTGAGTGCATCGATTGTTAATCCGACGTACCTGGCGGAGTAGACGACAACACTGGCAGCGAGACCACACGCTAACACAGCCGCAAGGAACTGTTTGACGATTTTCATTCTGCGAAATACGAATCGGCACCCTCTATTCAGCAACAGGCTGAAGCTTCGCCTTCCAATTCGCAGGTGAGTCTTCGAACGGATTGCTTCGTTGAGCTTGAGCGATACCGAGATCGTAGCCACGGATGATTACGATCCGCAGTCGATCTCGATTCGCCACGTGCGGATTGTTCTCCAGAATTCGTGATGCGACTTGTATTGCGAATCCTTCTTCTTGGTTTTGCTGCCCTGACCAGAACACATTTACAACGTAAATTGTCGTCTTCTCGGCACTTGACGAAGGTGTCCACGTCAAATCGCTTACGCCTACGGATTGGACGTGATCCATATCCTCAACCACACGTACATCCGCCAACATGGCTGGGAAATCGGCAAGCTTCGTGAGCTTTGATTCTAAAACCTTGCCGCCGATGACTGCCACCACAACCAATGCACACAGAACCACCCAGTGCCCCCTCCAAATCGGGTGGACGACCAAAGCCCCCGATTTGTCTGCATCCGCAACGTAGCTCCCCGCCGCCAAATCATGAACACCTTGTCTAGTTCTGCGGTTGAACAGGACGAGGTAGATGGTAATCGCCCCCAGTCCAAAAACAACGGTGGTCAGAAGGTACATCACAATCTCAGGAGTACGGGTGATCGGTAGCGTGAGCTTGTTGAGGAAGAATGGCGCACCGAGCACGAGGTATCTTATGAACGACTTCGATACGGATATCGGTTCGCCACTGGCATTGACCACTTGGAGATGCATCGCACGTTTCCCTAGTGTTTGCCCCTTCCCAATTCGGCTGTTCAGCAGGACAAAATATGGAACAGCAAGGCAGAATCCCACAAGGCGTCCCCAAGCTCCGAGGTGTGAGAAAAAATCGAAGAACGGCAGAGCAATCAAAGTTCCGGCTGTTCCGACCACGATCGAGTCGATCAGGAGTGCGACGATCCGTCGCCATAATGACCCGATTTCACGGTCAGGTGGGAGATTGACCGGCACTTCAGGATCGCCAGTCAGCGGCGGTGAAAAAGGGCTCATCAACGCGTCTCAATAAATTGCAAGAATGCAGCGCATTGTCGCAAAGATGTTCGAAGGAAGCAATCACGAAACGCCTCCAAGCGACATTGACGGGTGTAATCGTCTGCGTTTCGACTATTGAACAGTTCAGTAGAGGTGGGTAACTCCATCCAGCAGGTGAATTATGCGATTTCGTTCAGAACTTCTTCAGCCAGTGACGGCTCGGAAGCCCACTCTCAGGAGAATTTTACGACGTGTATGGAACTCCATCAGGTGGTATCGAGGGCGAAAATGAAGATATTGGGGAAGTTCTCGAATGCAGTGACGCCGCCATCAGAAAAGGCGTGTGCTCGAATGAAGTTTCCAAGAAAAGGGAAAGATAGTCAACCTGTCCGCCTCGTCGTCCTCGCCGTTAGTCGGCTGCTTGCCTAAAAACTTTGAGTGTTGCCTAAAAAATGGAGGGTTTTATGATGCTTGTTAGGCAAAGCCGGGAGGTACCCTTCATCCATCATACGACCGAGCCTTCGACCCATGCCGCAAGCCCGTCCAGAGTTTATTTCGCCCGAAATCAATGGTGGGTCCCCAGTCGTGAAGGCGCGCAGGAACACGATGCTCGGCCGAAGCCTGAAAGCTGAAGCCCGAAGCCCGCACTCCGACGCCCGCAGTCAGCGATCAGTCTTCGGCGAGATGGTGATGGTGACCGGAATTGTCTTCCGCGCTTTCTTTGGGCTCGTCGAGCCACTTTTTTAGGGCGCGGTCGCTGAGGTTCATCTCCACCACGGTGGCTTCGTCGGGTTCGATGGTGACGATCATCATTTGCAGCCTGGCCTCGCCGAGGTTCACGTAGATGAGGGTATCGTCGGAGTCGTCCTGGGTGCGGGTGCGGACGAACAGGTGCCAGTCGGGGCCAAGCGAGTGCTCGACCACGTGTTGCAGGTCTTCACTTGCGCCCGCGTGCATGCTGGCCAGGGACGGGTGGAAGTCCTCAAAGACCGCGAGCCTGATGCCACTGACCCCTGCGGGACGAGCGGCGAACGACATGGCGAGGCTAAGGAATGGGATGCGCATGTGGCGCACTCCGTAGTGGTCTTCGATAGCGTGGACGACGCCGTTGAACTCGTGGCCATGAAAGCCGCTGGAAGGATCGGGATCGCCGGCAAACGAAACCGCGCAGGCGCAGACCACGAACAGGAGCGCGCCGGGAAGCGCGCGCAGCTGAGCGCCGCGGCGATTGCTGCGAAGCCCGCGCAGGAGATTGCCGGGGAGATTGCTTGCGAGGTTGCGCAAAAAGATTTTCACTTTTGATCTCCTTTATTCGACTTCGGCAGGCTCCGGCGGTTCAGCTTCGGGATGCCGAACTCGCCTCCCAGGTCGGCTAGCTGGTCAACGTCGATGGGTCCCACGATGCTGACGAACGTCAGTTCCTTGGGCTCGGCGGAGATGATGACGATGCCCGCCATCTTGTCCTCCTCGAGCTTGAAGAAAACGTCCACGTTGTCGCCGTCGGTCGCGCTGCGCACTCCGACTACTTTGTTCCATCCCGGCGTGCGTACTTGGGCGCGAAGGGATTCCACGTCCGCAGCGGAGTACTCGCCTTCCTTGGAGAACTCGAAGCTGCGCACGTAGATGCCTTTCAGGTTAGCGACAAGCTTTGCCGCTTGCCTCTCATCCGAGTCTTCGGCGTTGAGAAACTTGGCCGCCCAGCGGAGCATGGGGCCCTCCATGTTGACCTCGACGGTTTCTTTGGCCTTAGCTGAAAGTTTCTGGACATCGGCGGGAAGTTTGATGTCCTGCGCCCGCGCACACAGCGGCAGCGCCAGTAACATCGCGGACAGCAGAGCAAGCGACGGTATGGGATTTCGCTTGCTCAGCTTTGTATCGAGCTTTGCATTTATTACGGTTTTCATTTTCATGTGCTCTCTCATGCGCTTACTCCCTTTCTTGCTGGTTCGCCGATGGATCGGAATGAAGCTGATCTGAATTGACTTCTCTGCGATTAATCGGGGCGGAGTTGATCTGGTCGACTCTGGCCTTCGCCAGTTGCAGCTTGCTTCCGGCAATGCGCAGAGCCAGAAGCAGACGCGCTTTCGCGGCTTCTCCCTGAGCGCGTTCGCGCTGGACCTGGACATTGCGATAGTGGACTCCGCCCACGACCAGCGCCGCCGCGACAGCGGCTACAGTCGCCCAGTGGAGCAGGTTCGCTGGAGCAAAGGGTTGAGCGAAGATATTCAGCCACGAATCACGCCACGTGCGCTTCGCCGGACGCGAGTCTTGCTCGGCTACACGAGCCAGGACGCGGGCGGCAAAACCGTCTGGTGGCTTCTGACGACGCAGTGCGTCCTTAAGCTCATCCTCGAAATGGGTCATAGAGTTCGTTCTCCCATTGCAGCTTTTTCGATCTCACTTCTTTGCCCGACTTCTGATCTCACGTGACGGAGCTTACCTGTCTGATCTCACGTGTCTGTCCTCACTTCGCCCATCGTGCGCACTACTTTGTCGCGCAGCATGGCGAGCGCGCGTTGCAGATGGCTCTTGACAGTCGCTGCGGGCATATCCAGAATTCCGGCAATGTCGTCCGCCGACAAATCTTCCTGATAGCGCAGGATCACCATCAGCCGTGCCTTCGCGGGCAGCGACGCAACCAGTTGCTGCAGCCTGCGGGACAGAAACGGATCCGCAGGTTGCACGTCCGTAGAAAACTCAAGCCCCGCAGACTCCGGTAAATCGTCCAGGCTTACCTGCGGCATCCGGGTGCGACGCAGACGATCGATGCAGCGATGGCTGGTCACCTTGCGCAGCCAGAAGACAACGTGTTCGGGCGACTTCAGCGTGTTCAGTTTGGCATGCAGCTGCATAAAGACATCCTGGGCCAATTCCTCGGCGGCGGGCGGGTCGGCCAGGAAACGCAGGGCCATGCTGAACACCATGGACTGGTGCCGGCGCACGATCTCCGCAAAGTCGCCCAGGGCGACCTCCGCAGCTTCTTCTGCGGGAACGGGCTCTGCCATAGCCAAGCTCTCTGACCGCCTCACTTTACCTATACGTGGGGGAGTGGGGAAGGGAATGCAAAATGTTTTGGGGGGACGTCGGTGGGCTCTTAGGTGGGAGAATCTCGCCGTCAAGTGTCCCACTTCTCGCAAAGGACGCGAGAAATGGGGCACCCAGTGCCTTTAATCTACTCCGCGCCGCCCGAGCGGATTCGCATTCCGTAGAACGAGCGGTAGACGAAGAAGAAAGAGACAAGAAAGAAGACGGCGGCCAGCACGTTGGTAATGGTGGCGCCGTTATCTCTCTGAGAAAGATTCACGGCGAGTTCCACGGCCAGCAATCCGAACAGCGTGGTGAATTTGATCACCGGATTCAGGGCCACGGAAGAAGTGTCCTTGAAAGGATCGCCGACGGTGTCGCCGATCACGGTGGCATCGTGCAGCGGTGTGCCTTTCTGCTTCATTTCGACTTCCACGATTTTCTTGGCGTTGTCCCAGGCCGCGCCGGCATCGGCCATGAAGATGGCCTGGTAGAGGCCGAAGATCGCAATCGAAATCAGATATCCAATGAAGAAGAACGGCTCGACAAACGCGAATGCCAGCGTGCCGAAGAAAACGGCGATGAAGATGTTCAGCATGCCCTTTTGCGCGTATTTGGTGCAGATCTCGACCACTTTCTTGCTGTCGGCGACCGAGGCTTTGGTCACGCCTTCGAGTTTGATATTGGCTTTGATGAACTCGACCGCGCGGTAAGCGCCCGTGGTCACGGCCTGCGTGGATGCTCCGGTGAACCAGTAAATCATGGCGCCGCCGGTGATCAGGCCGAGAAAGAAGGGAGCGTGCAGCAGCGAAAGTTTGTCGACGTTAGCGGTGAGACCGTGGGTGAGCGCCATGATGATGGAGAAAATCATGGTGGTCGCGCCGACGACGGCAGTGCCGATGAGGACGGGTTTCGCGGTTGCCTTGAAGGTGTTGCCTGCACCGTCATTGGCTTCGAGCAGGTATTTCGCGCGCTCGAAATTGACGTTGAGATTGAAATCTTTCTTGATCTCCGCTTCGACGTTGGGCACCTGCTCAATCAGCGACAACTCATAGACGGACTGCGCATTGTCGGTGACCGGTCCGTAGGAATCGACTGCGATGGTGACCGGGCCCATGCCAAGGAATCCGAAGGCGACCAGACCGAACGCGAAGACGGCGGGCGCCAGCATGGTTGCGGCCGCTGCCAAGCCCATCGTGCTCATGGAATAGGCGACCGCCATCAGAATCATCATCGCGAGGCCCAGATAGTAGCAGGAGAAGTTGCCGGCCACGAATCCGGACAGAATTCCGAGCGAGGCTCCACCTTCCTGCGCGGAGATGACAACTTCTCGCACGTGCCGCGATTCGGTGGAGGTGAAAACTTTTACCAGCTCCGGAATGACGGCTCCTGCCAGCGTTCCACAGGAGATGATGGTTGCCAGCTTCCACCACTGCGTGCCGTCGCCGCCGAGGTCGGGGATGATGAAACGCGAAACCAGATAGGTGAGCGCAATCGAGACCAGCGAGGTAATCCAAACCAGCGAGGTGAGCGGAGCTTCGAAGTTCATCTCGTTCGCGTTGCCGTACTTTGCCTTGGCGATGGCGCTGTTCAGGAAGTAAGAGAGCGCGCTGGCTACCAGCATCATCACGCGCATCACGAAGATCCAGACCAGCAACTGCACCTGCACAGTGGGCTGGCTCACTCCGAGGAGAATGAAGGTGATCAGGGCCACGCCGGTTACGCCATAGGTTTCGAAGCCATCGGCGGAGGGTCCAACGGAATCGCCGGCATTGTCACCGGTGCAATCGGCGATCACGCCGGGGTTGCGCGCGTCGTCTTCTTTGATTTTGAAGACAATCTTCATCAGGTCGGAGCCGATGTCGGCGATCTTGGTGAAGATGCCTCCGGCAATGCGTAGGGCGGCCGCGCCCAGCGATTCGCCGATGGCGAAGCCGATGAAGCACGGTCCCGCATAATCGCCAGGAACGAATAACAGGATGAAGAGCATGATCAGCAATTCCACGCTGATGAGCATCATGCCGATGCTCATGCCGGCTTCGAGCGGAATCTGGTACACGGGATACGGTTTGCCGGGCAGGGAGGCGAATGCCGTCCGCGAGTTGGCGAACGTGTTCACGCGAATGCCGAACCAGGCCACGCCGTAGCTGCCCGCGATGCCGACCAGACTGAAGGCGAGAATGATGACCACGCGCATGGCTTCCATATGCTGCAGAACGCCGAAATAAAGCAGAATGATGACCGCAATGAACGCCCACAGGAACAGGATGAATCTGCCCTGCGTCAGCAAATAGGTTTTGCAGGTCTCGTAGATCAGCTCGGAAATTTCCCGCATGGCGCGATGCACGGGAAGATTCTTCAGGCGCATGTAGATGACCATGCCGAAGCTCAGTCCAAAGAGACAGAAGAGGATGCCGATCAGCAGCAGATTGTGGCCATTGATTGCGCCGTTCAGGAATGAGACCTGAGAAAGGTCAGGCAGTTTCAGGGAAGCCTCGCCGCCCGCCTCGGTTGAGGGCTGAGCCAGTGCAGCAACGGCGCTAATGCAAAGCAGAGCGGCAACCGCCGAAATCTTTTTTATGAGATCGGTGACCAGACCGCGTCCTTGGAACGCAAACGTGGCGAGCCAGGTGCGCATAAGAAAACCTCCGAGAGTCTTATAAGGAATCTATGAAACCGTTCAGGAACCACTTTCCGCTGCAATGCCAGCCAGAATTGTCAACGGAGTTCCGAGCACGCTTCCACCTCAAGACCTGAAGAAGGGTTGCAGCTTGGCCGCGTTCGGAGTTTGCGCCGGAATCTGTCGGGGAAAGGCATGCTGATACGGCGGAGATCTCCCCCCGGCATCCCAGCGCAAAACGGATGTTTATAACACGTTGGGGATATTGGGT
>Ga0224564_1000110_pt1 | contig 9278 bp, 10 predicted proteins | sample CSU5metagenome_FD_182889 | JGI IMG/M metagenome (GOLD analysis project Ga0224564, IMG submission 182889) | Soil microbial communities from Bohemian Forest, Czech Republic - CSU5 | ecosystem: Environmental > Terrestrial > Soil > Temperate forest | place: Czech Republic: South Bohemian Region... | reverse complement strand
ACCCGCTTCGACGGCGATCAGACCCGCAGAAATGCGCGCAATGGTATTGCCGCGGACGAGGACATTGGAGGGAGCAGAAAGCGAAGCACTCCTGCCATCGAAGATGCGGACGTTTTGAAAAAGCGTCGGCTGGGGACTGGCCGGCGTGGCGAAGGGCGCCAAACCCGGCGCTTCCAAATCGGCATCGCCTTGCGCCAAGCCGACCTGGCAAGAGGCGACCACGAATGCCGCCGCCAACGCGAGTGTTCTGAACTTCCGGCCCGCGTTATCCGCCATCAATTTTTGCCCGGCTACTTTCATGACTTTTACTCCCTTGCTCGGAGAAGCAGATCACGGGGACTAGCTCGGCAGACGGTAGTGGATCAGCTCGATCTGCTCCTCGGGGCATACTGAAGGAAACAGGCGCGGACCGGAGGTCCCGCGTTCAAATCTCGGCGCTTCGACCGTTTTGCTCGGCCGCTTCACTGCCCGCCTGCACCGCGTCGATCAGCCGGCGGCAGGCGACGAGCTCGTCCAACACGAGGCGCAGCGTCTCTTCGGCCGCCCTGCCGGATTGAGCGGACGGCCGCATTGCGGCGACAGGCACGATCGTCGGTTCGCGCCGCCCGGCCGCAGCCCCATCGCTGGCGCGCGAGAACATCGACGGCCCCGCGCGCGTTTCGGCAGCGCCTTCGACGAAACTTTCAGCCTCATCATTCGCATCGGGCGGCGGCGGGAGCTCGGCGCCGGGGCGCCAGACATTCTGCACGAAGGCCGCGCCTTCGTCGCGCAGGATGCGTTGCACGCCGCGAATGGTGTAGCCCTCGCCGTAGAGCAAGTGGCGCACGCCGCGCAGCAGATCGACGTCGTCGGGACGATAATAGCGCCGGCCGCCGCCGCGCTTCATCGGCTTGATCTGGGTAAAGCGGCTTTCCCAGAATCGCAGCACGTGCTGCGGAACGTCGATCTCGTCGGCGACTTCGCTGATGGTGCGAAATGCGTCAGGCGCTTTGTCCAAGATCTATTCTCCGCCAACGACGGCGATCACTTGCCGCCGTCCGGCTCCGAATTGATTCGCTGCTTGAGGATAGCAGAAGGCTTGAACACCATGACCCGGCGCGGCGAGATCGGCACTTCCTTGCCGGTCTTTGGATTGCGGCCGATGCGCTGGCCTTTCTTGCGCACCACGAACGAGCCGAACGATGATAGCTTCACCGTTTCGCCACGTTCGAGGCAGTCGGTAATTTCCTTAAGCACAAGTTCTACGAGTGTCGCGGATTCGGTGCGCGACAGGCCAACCTTTTGGTAGACCGCCTCACACAAATCCGCACGCGTGACTGTCTTTCCCGCCATCGCCAGCCCCGAGCACGGCGATCGATCCGACGTCGATCAACATATCGTGCTGAATTATCTACGATATTAGCTTGGCGCTGCAGGTGTCAACCGGGCTTCTCAAGGGCCGCCAAGGCTTGCCCGGGCCTACCAGCGCACCAGCGCCGCCCCCCAGGTGAAACCGCCGCCCATGGCTTCGAGCAGCAAGAGGTCGCCGCGCTTGATGCGGCGGTCGGCAACTGCGTCGGCCAGCGCCAGTGGAATTGAGGCCGCCGAGGTATTGCCGTGGCGGTCCACCGTGACGACGATCTTGCCCGGTGGAATGCCGAGCTTATGGGCCGAACCGTCGATAATGCGCTTATTGGCCTGGTGCGGGATGAACCAATCGATGTCGGCGGCGGTGTAACCCGTGGCCTTGAAGGCGTCCTCGACCACGTCGGTGATCATCGCCACGGCATGGCGAAAGACCTCGCGCCCCTCCATGCGCAGATGGCCGACCGTGCCGGTCGATGACGGCCCGCCATCGACATAGAGCTTCGACTTGTAACGACCGTCGGAGCGCAGCCGCACGGTCAGGATGCCGCGCTCCTCGCCCTTGTCCGGCTGCGTCTGTAGATCGAGCACGACGGCTCCGGCGCCATCGCCGAACAGCACGCAGGTGCCGCGGTCGGTCCAATCGAGTATGCGCGAAAACGTCTCCGAGCCGATCACCAGGGCGCGCGAGAACGCGCCCGATTTGAGCAGGCTATCGGCCGTCGCCAGCGCGAAGACGAAACCGGAGCACACCGCCTGCAGATCGAAGGCGGCGCCGTGGGTGATGCCGAGCTCGGCCTGGACCGAGACAGCGCTGGCCGGGAAGGTGTTGTCCGGCGTCGAGGTTGCGAGCACGATGAGATCGATCGATTGGGCGTCGACCTTGGCATGGGCGAGCGCGGCGTTCGCTGCGTGCACAGCCAGGTGCGAGGTCCATTCGCCGGGCGCGGCGATGTGGCGTTCGTGAATGCCGGTACGCTGCACGATCCAGTCGTCCGACGTGTCGACCTTGCGCGCCAGGTCGCTGTTGGTGAGAATCTGCGCCGGCAGATAGCTGCCGCAGCCGAGGATGACCGATCGCTTTGTGGTCACGAGGCAGCTCCGCCGACGGCCTGCCGGGGCGGCTTGCCGGGACGCCCGAGCGCCGCCGTGATCTTGGCCAATAATTCGTCGCGCACCACGCCGTGACCGAGCCCAATCGCCGCCGCAAATCCCTCGGCATCGGTGCTGCCATGGCTCTTGATGACGATGCCGTTGAGACCGAGAAAAACGCCGCCATTCGCCTTGCGCGTGTCCATGCGCTCGCGCAATTCCCGGAACGCCGAGCGCGCAAACAGGTAGCCGATCCGCGCGCTGAGCGTGCGCGTCATCGCGCCCTTGAGATATTCCGCCATCTGCCGGGCCGTGCCTTCGGCCGTTTTCAGCGCAATATTGCCGGCAAAGCCTTCGGTGACGACGACGTCGACCGTGCCTTTGCCGATGTCGTTGCCTTCGACGAAACCGTGATAATCGAGCCCCGGCAATTTCTGCTCGCGCAGCACGGCGGACGCCTCGCGCACCGGCTCAAGACCCTTGGCCTCTTCGACGCCGATATTGAGCAGGCCGACGCTCGGGCGATCAAGGCCGAACAGGATGCGCGCCATGGCGGCGCCCATCACCGCAAGATCGACGAGATGGTCGGCATCGGCACCGATCGAGGCACCGAGATCGAGCACGACGGATTCACCGCGCAAGGTCGGCCACAGCGCCGCGATCGCCGGCCGATCGATGCCCGGCAAGGTCTTGAGATTGAACTTCGACATCGCCATCAGCGCGCCGGTATTGCCGCCCGATACCGCGACATCGGCGTCGCCTTTCTTGACCGCATCGATGGCGAGCCACATCGAGGATTTCCATCGGCCATAACGCAATGCCTGGCTCGGCTTATCCTCCATGCGCACCGCGATGTCGGTGTGGACGAGCTTGGCAGCCGCTTTGAGCGATGGCCGCGCGTCGACAAGCGGCGCCACCAGCGCGGTGTCGCCGAAGAAGAGGAATTCGGTTCCCGGGTGCCGACTCAAGGTCAGGTCCGCGCCGGCAACGACCACAGCGGGACCATGGTCTCCGCCCATCGCATCGAGAGCAATGCGGACCTTGTCTGACATTCAATGACCTTGCGGTCCTAGGTCTTGTCTACGAAAGGTCCTGGCGACGGAAGGGCGACACCGGCCGCGAGAATAACGGTTCGGCGTCGGGACACAACTGCGATCAGCGGCCATGCTTTTCCTTCAGTCCGGCGAGCGCGGCGAACGGCCCCGGATCCGGCTTAACGTCTTGTGGCAGCTCGAAAACCGCGCCCGGTTTGCGCGGATAGGGATCGAGCCCGAGGATGAGGAATTCGGTCGCCAACGCGCCGAGATCGACGACACCGCCGATGAGCGGTTCCGGCCCGTTCCAGCTCCGTTGCGGCCGCTCGGAAGCCTCTTCCAGGACCTCGTCCTCGCCGGCCTTGCGCTCGACGGGCGGCGGCGGCGCGAACACCAGGTCGATGTCCTCTTCGACTTCGTTCGTGAGCGGCTCCAGCGTGACCACGCAGTTCTGGCCCACCGTCGCCGACATCGCCCGGAGATATGCAATCCGTCCGCGCCGTGCCGCGTCACATCGAAAGTGGCTCCGAGCCTTGGCAAGTCGCGCAAACCCGCCATCCGCGCCACGGCGGCGCGGACGTCATTGTCGGCCACGAGATCGAAATGCTGGCCGGTCTCGGCCACGTCCTCGATCGCAACCGGAACCTGCCAGGGTGCCGGCGCTTGTTTGTCTGCTTTACGTTCGCTCATGAACAAAGGCCTCGGGACTAGGAAAGACGACCTCGCCGCCAATGAGCGCGCTGTCATCTTGGGCATCGAGCCTGGTCACCGCGGCACGCGCGTAACGCGCCAGTTGAGCGGCTCCGGCATCGTTCCCTGCGGGAAAGATATTGCGTGCCAGCGCCTTCTCAAAGACCCGTTGGTCCGCCGCATCGAGGGCGGCAAGATAAGCGGCTTGCCGGCCGTAGAAAGCTTCGGCAAAGGCCTGCATCCGCTTCGGCACCGCAAGATCGCCGACCCCCATTTCCCGCAGATTGGCATCGAGATCGCGGCAAAACGCGTCGAAAAGCTCTTGGCCGAGAAGTATTTGGCCCAGCCCGCGTCCGGCCTCCGCGCCGTGGCTGAGCCGATGCAAGAGCAGCACCAAGTGGAGCACAATCAGGTCGAACCGGCCTTCGACGGTATCGGGAACCCGGTAATCGGCGTAAAACGTGACCGAACGGGCTTGCGCCACGATGGCGCCATAGAGGGCATGGATTGTGCGGGCTTGGGAATTGCGCCGAAACCGCGCTAGGATCATAGGGATAGCCTGAATCTCGGAAGCCGCATTTGGAGCGGCAGATTGCCAGTTTTGCGTTTTCGGGGTACGGCACGCGACGGCTGGGTGCAAGGTGGGTTTGAGGATGTGGGGCAGCCGACGGAATGGTAGGAACGCGAGCTCCGTAAGAGCCTTGGCGGTGCTGTTTACGCTGGCGCTGCTGCCGGGCGGCTGCTTTGGCGAAACGTTCCAGCGCGGTTACGTGCTGCCCGACGGCGCGCTCGAGCAAATCCCGCTGGGCGCCTCCCAGGAACAGGTTCTGCTCGTTCTTGGCACGCCGTCGACGGTGGCGACCGTCAGCGGCGAGGCGTTTTATTACATCTCGCAAAAAGCCCAGCGTCCGATCTCCTTCATCGACACCACGATCACCGACCAACGCGTGATCGTGGTCTATTTCGACAAGAACCGAAAAGTGCAGCGGCTCGCCGAATACGGCATGAAAGACGGCAAGGTATTCGACTTCATCAGCCGCACGACGCCGACCACCGGCGCCGAGAACAACATCATCACCTACCTATTCAGGACCATCAAAGGCCAAGGCTCTTAAGGGCCAAGGCTCGTAAGCAAGGCCATTCCCTACCCGTCATTGCGAGCCAACGGGTCCGGCCCGAAGTGGCCGGCCCGATGACAGGCTCCGCGAAGCAATCCAGTGCGGCGGCACCGTCTGGATTGCTTCGTCGCTTCGCTCCTCGCAATGACGCCGTGCCGCAGGTCAGTGCGCCAGCACGGCGAGCAGCAGCAACGCCACGATGTTGGTGATCTTGATCATCGGATTGACCGCGGGACCCGCCGTATCCTTGTAGGGATCGCCGACCGTGTCGCCGGTCACCGCCGCCTTGTGGGCGTCGGAGCCCTTGCCGCCGTAATGGCCGTCCTCGATGTATTTCTTGGCGTTGTCCCATGCGCCGCCGCCCGACGTCATCGAGATGGCGACGAACAGGCCGGTCACGATGACGCCCAAAAGCATCGCGCCGAGCGCCGAGAACGCCGCGGATTTGCCTTGCGCGCCGCCGCCGGCCACGAAGTAGATGACGAAATAGACGACGATCGGGGAGAGCACCGGCAACAATGACGGTATGATCATCTCTTTGATCGCAGCCCGCGTCAGCATATCGACGGCGCGGCCGTAATCGGGCTTGTCCCTGCCCTGCATGATGCCGGGCCGCTCGCGGAACTGCCGCCGCACCTCTTCGACGATCGAGGACGCGGCGCGGCCGACCGCCGTCATGCCCATGGCGCCGAACAGATACGGCAACATGCCGCCGAACAGGAGACCCGCCACCACATACGGATTGACCAGCGAGAAATCGGGCGCGACACCCTTGAAGTAAGGATGCTGGGCCGAGCCGGCGATGAAGAATTTCAGATCCTCGTTATAGGCTGCAAACAGCACCAGCGCGCCGAGGCCGGCCGAGCCGATGGCATAGCCTTTGGTCACCGCCTTGGTGGTGTTGCCGACCGCGTCGAGCGCGTCGGTCGATTTGCGCACCTCTTTCGGCAGGCCGGCCATCTCGGCGATGCCGCCGGCATTGTCGGTGACCGGGCCGAAGGCGTCGAGCGCAACCACGATGCCGGCCAAAGCCAGCATGGTGGTCACGGCGATGGCGATGCCGAACAGGCCAGCGAGATTATAGCTGACCAGGATGCCGGCGATGATCACCAGCGCCGGCAGCGCGGTCGATTCAAGCGATATCGCGAGGCCCTGGATCACATTGGTGCCATGGCCGGTCTGCGAGGCAGCGGCGATGGATTGCACCGGGCGAAAGTTGGTACCGGTGTAGTACTCGGTGATCCAGATGATCAGCCCGGTCACGGCAAGTCCGACGATGCCGCAGATGAACAGCGTCTGGCCGGAATAGCTCACGCCGGCGAGCGGGCCAAAACCGATCAGCTGGTTGGTCACGAAGGCGATGCCGATGAGGGAGAGAATCGCGGTCGCGAGCATGCCCTTGTAGAGCGCGCCCATGATCGATTGGCTGGCGCCGAGCTTGACGAAGAAGGTGCCGATGATGGAGGCGATGATGCAGACGCCGCCGATGGCGAGCGGATACGTCATCATCTTGAGCAGCATGTCGCCGCCAGCAGCGCTGAAGAAGATCGCGGCCAGCACCATGGTGGCGACCGTGGTCACCGCATAGGTCTCGAACAAATCGGCCGCCATGCCGGCGCAGTCGCCGACATTGTCGCCCACGTTGTCGGCGATGGTCGCAGGATTCCGTGGATCGTCTTCCGGAATTCCGGCCTCGACCTTGCCGACCAGATCGCCGCCGACGTCGGCGCCTTTGGTGAAAATGCCGCCGCCAAGGCGGGCGAAGATCGAGATCAGCGACGCGCCGAAGCCGAGCGCCACCATGGAATCGATCACTTCGCGATCGTTCGGCGCCATATGCAGCGTGCCGATGAGGAAGCCGAAATAGAGCGTCACGCCGAGCAGCGCCAGGCCGGCCACCAGCATGCCGGTGATGGCGCCGGCGCGGAAGGCGATTTCGAGCCCGCCGGCGAGCGACTTGGTCGCGGCTTGCGCGGTGCGCACATTGGCGCGCACCGACACGTTCATGCCGATGAAGCCGGCCGAGCCGGACAGGATGGCGCCGACCGCAAAGCCGATGGCGACCAGCCAGCCGAGGAAATAACCGACGATCAGGAAGATGACGACGCCGACGACGGCGATGGTCGAATATTGCCGCTTCAGGTAGGCCTGCGCGCCCTCGCGGATGGCCGCGGCGATTTCCTGCATTTTCTCGTTGCCGGCATCGGCAGAGAGCACCGAGCGCGTGGCCCAGATCGCGTAAACGATGGCCAGAACGCCGCACAAAACGATGAGCCACAAGGTTTGCATTGCATCGACCCCGGTTGTCGTTAAGGGGCCAGACAGCGGAGTTGGCCCGGAAAGAAGAAAGCGCGGCGCGCGCCATGAGGCACGCGACCGGCACAATTCGGGGCGGACATAACCCAAAACGCCCGTACCGTGCAACGGCAGCGAGCCGGCGCTACACAACTCCGAGATGCCGGATCGGACGCCGCGGCGCAATGGCCCCGGTCGCGCCGGCTCGGCCGCAGCCGGCGCTACAACGATTTCAGGCGCTCGAGCCGGCTCCATTCCTCCCGCAGCGTCTTGGGCTTCACCTTCCCGAGACACCAAAGCCGCTGACGGCACGCCCCCGGGTCGTCGCCGCAGCATGTGCGCTCCCGGCGGCACCCCTTGTTGGCGCAGAAGCGGAACGATCCCAGCAAATCGCACTGCGCGCGCCAGACCAAATCGGTGCGCACACGCAATGGCCGCGCCAGCCGCTCTTCGAGCGTGAGCCGCCCCGGAAAGCTTCGCGTGGATCGTCGCCGCGCCATAACCTGATGTCCTTTGAAAATGCCCTGATGTCCTTTGCAAGATGTTCTTTTGCGACATGCGCCTATCCGTTCTCGCGATGCCGCTGCGCACCCGAGTTTTGCTTACGCCAAGAAAAGCCAAGCAAAAAGCGTCGCCAAAAAACTCCTCCCTTAAAAAGAAGGGAGGCGGAGCGCCGATAGGCGCGTGCAGGATCCGCATCGAGAAGAGATGCGGCGCGCGTCCTTTCTCCTTCTCCCCTTTTACGGGGGGACCGAGGCCGCCGGGACCTCATGGAGCGGGCGCGCTCGCCTTTCGGCGCCCCACCGCGGCATCCGAGCCTTTTGACCTCGGCTCGGCTCAGGCCGCGCTTCCTGGAACCACCGGATGCAAACGGGAGGACCCTCTCCGGCACCAGTGCAGCGAGCACCTCGCGGCACCTGCCGGACGGGACGATGCCCAAGCCGCCCGCGAGCGCAGTGTATCGCTGCGCTCCACGAGAACCGCTCCCGCTCCGCCCTAAGGAGTACCCTCGCGAAGGCGTCCCTTGCGAGCGGGATTTTGGCTATGTAGCCATTATAGGAATAAAGTCAAGGAAAATGTCGCTTTATTAGGGACGCGCCGTAGGGCGGATTAGCGCAGCGTAATCCGCCATTCGATTACCAGGGGCGGCGGATTACGCCTTCGGCTAATCCGCCCTACCGTGCTACGGCCTCGACGACGTGTGGTGGATCAAGGTCGAGAAATTCCTTCGGAGCCTCTCGTGAAAGGCCCTTGAGGTATGTTTTAACGAGACGATTGTTTTCCTTGTCGAACGTAATGCTGCCCATTATGGCAGCCTCGGCAACGTCGGGAAGACGAGCATAGAGCGTCAAGAAGTTCTTTTTCGTCCAGGCGAGTATGACTTTGCGTAGCGCATATTCCTCGCTGCCATAGCCACTCTTCTTACCAACATGCAGACCCATAGCATTGAGACAGAGACCGAGAATGCGGGCCGATTTGTAGTTCATTCTCTCAAGGGCGATCTCATTATAAAGTAGCCGCCGCAGTTTGAATTCCATGAGTTTGTACATATCCCGGTTAGACGACCGGCGACCGGGGATCCTCTTTGAGAACCTTGTCGGCGGCGGGCAGCAATTTGGCTACCATTATCGGGTTGAGAATTCTGTTGATCGGCTCGGCAAGCGACAACAGTGCAACCCAACAAAGGGCTTCATCCCAAGTCCAA
>Ga0224564_1000107_pt1 | contig 9318 bp, 8 predicted proteins | sample CSU5metagenome_FD_182889 | JGI IMG/M metagenome (GOLD analysis project Ga0224564, IMG submission 182889) | Soil microbial communities from Bohemian Forest, Czech Republic - CSU5 | ecosystem: Environmental > Terrestrial > Soil > Temperate forest | place: Czech Republic: South Bohemian Region... | reverse complement strand
TAGCTCGACGCCTCGTTGCGTTCGAGCCGCGCGAACACGGCGGACGCGACGTCGAACTGAATCGCCAGTTCGCCATGGGGGATGGCGGCGGCGATCTTGTCGATCTCGCGCTTGACCGCATTGTTGTAGAGCGGATCGACCGGCGCGTGCAGTGAATCGACCAGGAACAACCAGATCACCGAATGCGCCGGCACCAGGTCGACCTGGAATTTCGTGCCGGCGGCGACCTTGCCGGCGTCTTTCAGTCGCCTGAAATCTACGTAAGCAAGTTTTGCGATATCGGCATAGAATAAATTGTCGAAACGCACATCCTCGGCGCGAAATCCCGGCTTCAGCGCGTAGCGCTCGCGCCCGGTGCCGCTCGCGTGGACGCGGAAGAACTCGCCGGATTTTTGCAGCGCCGGATTGTCCGCAAACACCGGCTCGAGCCAGGTGATCCAGTCGCCGCGCGCGCCGGTCTCGCCGTCCGGCAGCCGCTTGATGCGCGCGCCAAGGGCAGCGCTGACCGTTTCAAATACTTCCGCCGCATTTGCCATCGGCACGCTGCCGACGAGATAAACGTTGCGCGCCATGATGTCTCCTTACGCTCGCGCGACGCCGTCACTGCAGCTCGACGTTGAGTTCCTTGCCGAACGCGCGCCACTGTTCCTGTTCCTTGCGAATGGCGGCAGCGCTGGTCTCAGGCGTACCGCCGCCGGCGGTCGCGAGGCCGAAGGCCAGCAGCCGGTCCCTGATCTCGGGGCCGCTCAGGTACAGGCCGATCTCGTGATTGAGCTGGGCGACGATCTCGGCGGGCGTGCCTACAGGCGCCACGATGGCAAAGAAGCCGTTCATCGCCACGCCGGGCACCGTCTCGCGCAATGTCGGCAGGTCCGGCAATCCCGGAAAACGCGTATCCGAGGTGACCGCGAGGCGGCGCAGCTTGCCGGCCTGGACCAGCGCATTGGCGGCGGCGATCGAGCTCATCATCACCTGGTTGATGCCGCCGGCGACGTCCTGGACCATTTGCGCGCCGGACCGATACGGCACTTCGACCAGGTCGAGGCCGGCGCGCTTGTTGAACAGCTTTGCGCCGAACGCCGCGGCACCGGCAGTGTTGTCGAAGGCAATGGAGAGCTTGCCCGGATGGGCCTTGGCATAGGCGATCAGCTCGGCGACGGTCGTCACCGGCAGCGCCTCGTTCACCGACAGCATTTGCGGCGCCAGATTGCACACCACGGCCACGGCGGTGAAATCGCGCGTCGGATCGTACGGCAGTTGCTTGAACGAAATGAGATTGATGGCCATGCCGGACGTGTTGGTGAACAACAGCGTATAGCCGTCCGGCGCGGCGCGTGCCGCGGTCTCGTGGGCCAGGATGCCCGAGGCGCCGGGCACGTTCTCGACGAACATCGCCTGGCCCAGCGTGCGCGACACGCCGTCGGCAACAAGCCGCGCCATCACGTCGGTGGCGGCGCCGGGCCCGGTCGGCACGATCAGCTTGATCGGACGGCTCGGCCAATTCTGGTTGTTAAAAGTGTCAGCTTTCGCACCGCCGCTCAGAGCGATCATTGCGCAGCAGAGCGCGATACGGAAAAAGCCCGTCACTGTATACACGCGGGCAAATCCCTGTGTCCGCCGCCGCTATTCCGCCGCCTGCAATGACGGCGGCCGCATGGTCTCGACGCCGTCCGCCGCCGTCGCCGAGATCGTGGTGCGCACCATGTAGCGCGGCTCGTTGCCGGGCCACGGCCGGCCGCGATGCATGGTGGCGCGATTGTCCCACATGACGACGTCGCCGCTTTTCCACTTGTGCTCGTAAGTCGTGCCGGGCGCCGTCGCCGCAGCGGTAAGCTCGTTGATCAGTTGCTCTCCCGCCGCCCGCTCCATGCCTTCGATCGCATAAGTGTGCGAGGCAATGTAGAGCGCGCCGCGGCCGTTGACCGGATTGCGCCACACCAGGCGCCAGCAGCGCGGCGGCAGCGCTTCGAGCTCCTCCGGCGTGGCGAGGCCGGCGGCAACCTTGGCGCGCGAGTGGCCGTAGTGATGCCAGGCGAAGGAATTTTCGAATTTCTTCTGCAGCGCCGGATCGAGCCGCTCGAAGGCGAGCCGAGTCGAGACGAATTCGGTCTCGCCGCCGTGATCGGGAATCGTGCGCGCTGAGAGCACCGAGGTCAGCGCCGGCACGGCCTTGAAGGAACTATCGGTATGCCAAAGCTGATTGGCCTTGTTGCGCATGGCGTAGCGGTGATCCTCGGGCACCACCTTGCCGTCGTCGCCGATGGTGGTGAGGATGACGAAATTGGTGCCGGTGCCGAGCGAGCCGACCTTTGTGACTTCGGGCGGCCCGAAACGGCGCGAAAAAGCGAGCTGGCCCTCGCCGCTCACCTCCTGGCCGCGAAACAGCAGCACCGAATGGTCCTCGAACGCGGCGCGCACCGCGGCATAAACGGCATCGTCGGCCGCGACATCGGCCAGCGTCACGCCGCGTATTTCGGCGGCAAAGCCTGGACCCAGCGGGATGATTTCCACGGGAGCATCCTCCACGGATTCTTGATTTGCCTGACTTTCCTCCAAAACCACTGCGCTGGCAACCGTTACACTTTCCACTGATCGGGATGGCGGCCTTGATCGCTTGGATGCCAATTGTTCGTGTTGGCGATCTTGTCAAGGATCAATGACCGCCGAAGGCGGCGGCGCTTCGCGCCGTCCTTGACAAGATCGCCAACACGAACAGAAACGCTGTCCAAGCGATCAAGGCCGCTTTCTGGGCCTTTCAATAACCTGGATCGCTCGCCGGTGATGGGATAAAATATCAACCAATCGTTCCGCGCCGCCGGCGCCGACAACAAAATGTCTGGAAACGCCATGCAGCTTTCGCCAGGACAACTCCGAGAGTTCAACGAGCAGGGCTACCTGTTCTTCCCGAACTGCTTCAGCGAGGAAGAGATCGCGCTGTTGCGCGATGACGCCGAGGCGATCCTGAAGCTCGATCGCCAGGAAGTCTGGCGCGAGAAGACCGGCGCGCCGCGCACCGCCTTTGCGGCGCATACCTTCAACGAGACGTTCCGCCTGCTGGCCAGCCATCCGCGGGTGGTCGAACCGCTGCGCCAATTGTTCGGCGAAGAGGTCTACGTGCATCAGTTCAAGCTCAACGCCAAAGCCGCCTTCGAGGGCGACGTCTGGCAGTGGCATCAGGATTACGGCACCTGGGCGCGCGACGACGGCATGCCGCAGGCGCGCGCCATGAACATCGCGGTGTTCCTCGACGAGGTGATGCCGATCAACGGCCCGTTGCTCCTGATTCCGAAGAGCCACAATCAGGGCGTGCTCAACGCCGGCCACGACACGTTGACCACGTCCTATCCGCTGTGGACGCTCGATAAGGAAACCGTGACGCGGCTCGCCGCCGAGGGCGGCATCGTGGCGCCGACCGGCAAGCCCGGCTCGGTGCTGATGTTCCACGGCAATCTGGTGCACGCCTCGCCTCCCAACATCACGCCCTATCCGCGCAAGATCGTCTATCTGACGCTGTGCGCCTGCTCGAACCACATCACCAAATTCACCCGGCCGGAATGGATCGCGCACCGCGATTTTGCGCCGATCGTGCCGGTGGCCGACGACGCGCTGTTGGCCTATGCGCGCGCGCATCGCGTCGCGGCGGAGTAAAACCTTGAATCTGCAATCCCTCCTCGCCGCGCGCGTTGCGGCCGGCAAGCCGGTCCGCGTCGGGCTGATCGGCGCCGGAAAATTCGGCTCGATGTTCTTGGCGCAGGTGCCGTCGATTGCCGGCATCGACGTCGCGGTGATCGCCGATCTCGATCCCGAGCGCGCCAAGGCGGCGTGCCGCAATGTCGGCTGGGACGGAGCCCGCATCGCGCGCACGCGTTTCACCGAGCGCGGCCGCGACGCCATCAACGACGAGCGCGTCGAAGTGGCGATCGAAGCCACCGGCAATCCGATAGCCGGCATCGCGCACGCGATCGAGGCGATCGAGGCGCGCAAGCACATCGTCATGGTCAATGTCGAAGCCGACGCGCTCGCCGGCGCGTGGTTGGCGCAAAAGGCGCGCACGGCAGGCGTGATCTATTCCATGGCCTATGGCGATCAGCCGGCATTGATTGCCGAAATGGTCGATTGGGCGCGTTCGGCGGGCTTTACCGTGGCCGCGGCCGGCAAGGGCACCAAATATCTGCCTGCCTATCACACCGTCACGCCGGACGGCGTGTGGCAGCATTACGGCCTCACCGCCGAGGAAGCCAAGCGCGCCGGCATGAACTCGCAGATGTTCAATTCGTTTCTCGACGGCACGAAGTCTGCCATTGAAATGGCCGCGGTCGCCAATGCCTGCGAGCTCGACGTGCCGCAGGATGGTCTGGTGTTTCCGCCCTGCGGCGCTGACGAGCTCGCCAGCGTGCTGCGGCCAAAAACTTTGGGCGGCGTATTGGCCGGCGACGGCATGGTCGAAGTGGTCTCGTCGCTCAAGCGTAACGGCGAGCCGGTCGAACGCGATCTGCGCTGGGGTGTCTATGTGGTGTTCAAGGCGGAGACCGACTACGCCGCGGCCTGCTTCAAGCAATATGGCTTGCCGACCGATGCCACCGGCCGTTACGCGGCAATGTACAAGCCCTTCCATCTGATCGGGCTTGAACTGTCGATCTCGGTGCTCAACGTCGCGCTGCGCGGCGAGCCGACCGGAAGCTGCCGCGCCTGGCGCGGCGACGCGGTGACGGTTGCCAAGCGCAACCTGACCGCCGGCGAAATGCTCGACGGCGAAGGCGGCTATTGCGTCTACGCAAAACTCGTTCCGGCGGCGCATAGCCTCAAACTCGGCGCCTTGCCGATCGGGCTGGCGCATCACGTCAAGCTTGTGCGCAACGTTGCGGCGGGCGAGTTCGTCACGGCGGCCGACATTGCGCTTGACGATAATTCGCAAGCCGTGCGCATCCGGCGCGAAATGGAACGGCAAGCGCAGCAGACAAACGCCGCCGTGGCGGCGGAGTAAATATTCAAGCGCGATGCGGCGGCCGGGGCATATCAGGATCGCCCAGATCCCAGAACAATCCGGCCATCAGGCCTAAGCCTTCGCGGGCGATCGGCGCCAGCAGGTGCTCGTTCGGCGCATGCTGCGAGCACCCGGCGTAGGAGTGCGGCACCCAGATGGTTTTCAGGCGCAAAATGTCGGCGAAAATATCGTTGGGCAGCGAGCCGCCGAGATTGGGCAGGATGGTCGGCAATTTGCCGGCGGTGCGCTCCAGCGACAGTTTCGCGAAGGTCACCCACGAATCGGCGGGATCGAGCCGGCTGGCATTGAAGAAGCTGCCGCGGCCGACACGCGCCTCGACGTTGTGGAAACCGTGGCGGTCGAGATGGCGCCGCAGCGCCGGAATGACATCATCGACGTCGGTGCCGACGACAAAGCGAAGCTGACAGTGGGCGCGGGCGCTGCCGGGGATGGCGTTGACCGGACGCTCCGGCGTGCCGGTGATGAAGGCCAGGATTTCAAAACTGTTCCAGCCGAACACGCGCTCCGCCGGCGACAGACCCGGCTCGCCCCAGTCGCGGTCGACGCGCGGTCCGTCGGCGCCACCATCGACCTCGACGCCGGCCAGCACTTGCCGCGCCGCTTGCGGCAGCGGCGGCCGCCATTCCGGGATTTTGATCGTGCCGCGCGCATCGGTGATGGTGGCCAGCGCCTGCGCCAGCACGATGCCGGCATTGGCGATCAGCCCGCCCCAATTGCCGGAATGATGGGCGCCTTCGCGCAAATCGACGATGAGATCGATCGGATAGCCGCCGCGCGCGCCGAGGAAAATCGTCGGCTCGTGCGGCGCGATGCGCGGGCCGTCGGAGCCGATCAGCACATCGGCCTTGAGCAGATCGTCGCGATGCTGCGCGCACAATTCGCGCAAGCCCGCCGAGCCGACCTCTTCCGCCATCTCGATCAGCACTTTGCAATTGAAGCCGAGCGCGCCGCGCTCCTGCAGCACGGCAGCAAGGGCGGCAATGTTGACGCTGTGCTGGCCTTTGTTGTCGGCGGTGCCGCGGCCATAGATGCGTTCGCCCTCGACGACGGTGCGCCAAGGCTCGAGCCCTGCCCGCCACAGCGCGTCCTGGCCGGCGATGGTGTCGCCGTGGCCGTAGACCAGCACGGTGACGAAGTGCGGATTCTCGATGCGCTCGGCGACCAGCGCCGGCGGCCCGTGCGGATTGTCGAGGACGCGGCAGGTGAATCCGAGCGGCGTCAGCGTCGGCACCATCTCGTCGTCGAGATAGGCGCGCAACGCGCCGGCGCGCGCCGCTTCCTGACTGGTGCTCGGGAATGCAACCCGCCGGCTCAGATCGGCAAGGAAACGGCCATCGTCGAAAGCCGCCTGCGCGCGAGCGATGGCACCGCCCCGACTCATGATGGATGCGGCTACTTCGCGTTGCCGTCGCAGCCTGAATGATCGACGACGCAGGCGGCACGGCGGGTCGGGCCCGCGGTTGCCATGCATTTGTTGAGCGCCTGGCGTTCCGCCGACAACAAATCATTCGCCACCGCCCAGCCGACGCCCGGAGTTCCCGCCGCCGGGTCCATGGCGACGGCGATGCATTGGTTGCTGTAGTCTTGGAGCACTTTGCAGAGCGAACGCAAATTCGCGTCGTTTGTGGCATCTTTGGTCGTGCGGCAGGCGTTCAGCGCCTTGGCCTCAGCCTGATTGATATCCGTATTGCCGTTGGAATAGCCGTAGGTAAAACCACCCTTGGCCACGTCAGGCGGCAAGCCGACGGCGAGCGCGCCGGCGGCCATGCTCTGGCTCGGACCAAGAGCGCCGCCGCAGAACAGCGACAGCACGAGAAACGCGCCGGCGGTGCAAAGCCGGTTCGACTGATAAGAACGCATGCGCCCCTCCCACGGTAAGCGGATCATCGTATGCCGGAAACCTGCAGCGCGCCACCGGTGAGAACGCTGCGGCCGACAGGTGCGCTTCAGCCGCACCCGGCACGAAGCTTATTTCGCATTCCCATCGCAGGCCGAATGGTCGAGCACACAAGCCGCGCGGCGGCCAGGGCCTGCAGTTTCTTGACACTTGGCAAGAGCCTGGTCTTCGGCCGTCTGCAAATCATTCGCCAGCGCCCAGCCGACGCCCGGCGTTCCGGCCTGCGGATCCATGGAGACCGCGATGCATTTGTTGGTGTAGTTCAGGACCACCTTGCACAGCGACCGCAAATTCACGTCGTTCGCTGCGTCCTTGGTCGTGCGGCAGGCATTGAGTGCGGCCGCCTGGGCGTGAGCTGCATCGGTGTTGTTGTTGGAATAGCCGTAGGAAAATCCGCTCTTGGCGACGTCGGCGGGCAACGCCACCGCAAGCGCGCCGGCCGATGCTGTCGCGGCGGGTGGCGGCGGTGGCGGCGCGCTCGGGGCGGGCGCAGCCGGCACGACAGGCGGTTGCGCCGGCGCCGGTACTGGCTTTGGGGTCGGCGGCGGAGGTGTGCTTACGTTAGCCGTCACTGACGACGATGACGGCCGCTGCGAAAATATCACGACCGTATAGGCGACGACCGCGGCGACGACCACGGCAAGCACGGCGATCATCGCCCAACGGGTCTCCGACCGCTGCATGAAAGGCACCGCCGGCGTAATGGCGGGCGTGGGCGCAGCCCCGGCCATGAAGAAAGCCGGAGCCGCCGCATCGCCCGGCAATCCCGGGCTCGCTTTCGGCCGATCGGCCGGCGGAGGATCGTTCAGGATGGCGGCGATCAGCTCGACCAATTCCGCCATCGACTTTTCCCAGTCCTCGAACAGGTCGATCCACTGCCGGGTCGCGAATTCGTAGGCAAAGGCTTCATTGGGGGCCACATCCTCGATACGAACCGGAATGACGACCAGGTTGTTCTGGCTGGCGAGCGCGAGCTCCTTCTTGATCTCGTTGGAGTTGTTGGCGTTGACGGTAAAGACCAGGACCATGACCCGGGAGGCGCGGATCGCCCTGACGATCTGTTCCTGGTAATTCTGGCCCGGCTTCACGTTGCGGGAGGAAATCCAGCAATTGAGCCCGCGATTTTCCAGCGCCGTACAGATGGTCCGGGCGACCTTCTGATCCTTCGACGAATAAGTGATGAATATTTTCGGGTCCACGACCGCCCCTTATGACCGCGCTGATGGATCTTCGTAAGGAACCCCGTGCGGCCGGCCCCGACCGGCCTTCAACTGGGCCAGACGCCGTGGCGCAGCCCGGTTTGTCCTTAGCAAATCCATCATTGGCAAATCTATCCTTAGCAAACCCATGAGTTTTTCAAAAGCAAGCCAAGGCGCGCGATGGCAACAGCGGCGATGACCATTCGCGTCGCCCATCGCACGCGCTTTACTTCGCGGTTCCGTCACATGACGAATGATCGACCGCGCATGCGGCGCGGCGGCTCGGGCCGGCGGTCTGTTCACAGCTCGACAAAGCCTGAGCTTCCGCCGCGTGCGAGTCCGGCGCGATGCCCCAGCCGACGCCGGGTGTTCCGGCCTGCGGATCCATGGCAACGGCGACGCACTGGTTCTTAAAATCCTGGATCACCGTGCACAGCGGCCTTATGCCGGCGATGGTAGTGCCGCGGCATTTCTTCAACGCCTCGGTATCCGCCTGGTCGGCGTCGGCATAATCGGTGACATAGCCGTACGCAAAGCCTTGTTTGACGACGTCGGGCGGCAAAGCGACGGCGAGTGCGCCATCGGCCACCGCGCAGGTCGGGTGCATGGCGGCAGCGACAAGGAGAAGCGAGACGATGGACATGAGGCCGGCGTGACGCCGCCAGCTTGACTGCCGCCTGCTCGAGAGATGTGACTGCATTCGACCCCTCCAGAAATAATCCCGCAAAGTAGGACGAAAGCGCGCTACGCGCCACACCCAAGCGGAGGCTATACTCAACCGCAAGGGGGGAAGCCATTCCATGCTGGAAGACCTTCTACAGCGTCGGCCGTACAACGCCGTCACGGATCTCATTGATGCCCAGGTCGCGCGTGGGCTTGGCGAAAAAATCGCATTCACCGATTCCGATCGTTCGCTCAGCTACGGCGAACTGCAAGGGCGTAGCTGCCGGTTTGCCAGCGCGCTGCAAAAGCTCGGGTTGCGGGCGGAAGAGCGGCTCGGCCTTCTGTTGTACGACACCGTCGATTTCCCGGTGGCGTTCTGGGGCGGCATGCGCGCCGGCACCGTCGTGCTGCCGCTCAATACGCTGCTCAATGCCGAGCAATACGCCTACATCCTAGGCGATAGCCGCACCGCGACGGTCGTCGCTTCGGCGTCATTGGCCAAGACGCTCGTGCCGGTCCTCGACCGCCTGCCGCACTTGCGCACCATCATCCTG
>Ga0224564_1000105_pt1 | contig 9330 bp, 5 predicted proteins | sample CSU5metagenome_FD_182889 | JGI IMG/M metagenome (GOLD analysis project Ga0224564, IMG submission 182889) | Soil microbial communities from Bohemian Forest, Czech Republic - CSU5 | ecosystem: Environmental > Terrestrial > Soil > Temperate forest | place: Czech Republic: South Bohemian Region... | reverse complement strand
GTAGAGAGGATTTCCCTGCGCGTCTTCGTCGTAAAGTCCGACCTCATCATGGAAGATGGCGTGGAAGCGCACGTATTCGAAGCCCGTGATGCCCTTCACCTCGCGCAGGTCGTGCCGGTAGTCATCGCGCAGGGACAGAATGGCGCGCCCGGATCCAAACATCTTCTCCCAGAAATGTGGGAACGGATGCGCGGCGGCCGAGCCGTCGACGACCACAACCTGTGAGTCCTTCGGACGGTTGCCGGCTTGAGCCTGAAGCCGAAGGGGCATCGAAGTGCGGAAAAGAACAACGAGAAGGAAAAGAAGCAGAAATCGTGTAGCCTGTCTCATGCCGGCGAGCCTCGAGCGTGCGAGCGGATGGCACTGCGAATTCATGATCGTATTCGTGATCCTATTTATGATGACCGTCCCGACGCGCCCCAGTATATGTCGGGAAGCACATCTGCCGCCGCAACCGCTCCGAAATAGCCTGCCCGGAGGATGTTGTTTCCCACGCAGCCGAAAACCCGATGGTCGCATCTATACTGCATAATGCCAGTCTGGCAGACCACCTTAAACCGAGGATAGCCATGCGCTTTGCCGCAAGAATTGCCACCGCCGTCATTTTTCTTCTCCCCATCGCCAACCTGCACGCCGTGAATCAGGATTTTCACAACGCGCCCGACTCCGCCAAGAAGCAGAAGAACCCTTACCAGGGCCAGGCCGCGGCCGTGGCCGCGGGCAAACCGCTCTATGCCAAGAACTGTCTCTCCTGCCACGGCCGCGCCGGCAAGGGAACCGGCAACATTCCCTCCCTCGTCGATGGCAAGCTGAAGGCCGTGACCGCCGGTGAGATTTTCTGGTTCATCACCAAGGGAAGCACCGACGACGGAATGCCCTCCTGGGCATTCCTCCCCGAGCAGGACCGCTGGCAGATTGTGACTTACGTGGAGGCCATGGCGGCTGCACCAGTCGCGGCCGCGAAAGACGCGCCGCCAGAGGCACAGGTCTCCACCACAAAGCTCACCGACAAGTCTCCGACCGCGCCCTTCACCGATTTCCGTTACGAAGTGCCGGGCACCACCCGAAAAATTACGGTCGCCGATCTTCCCGAGCCCTTTGCGACCAAGTCCTCCGACAACAGCCCGCAACTGGTGGCTCGCCCCGCCGATGCCTGGCCCGTGGCACCAGCCGGCTTCAAAGTCGAACTCTTTGCCGCGGGCCTCGAGAATCCGCGAACGTTGCGCACCGCTCCCAATGGCGACATCTTCCTCGCCGAGACCGAACCCGGACGCATCCGTGTGTTTCGCGGCATGACCAGCGACGGCAAGCCGGAGCAGATGCAGATTTTCGCCAGCGGCCTGAAAGAGCCCTACGGGATTGCCTTCTATCCGCCCGGCCCCGATCCGCAGTGGGTGTACGTGGGAAATATCAACGAAGTGATTCGCTTTCCCTATCACAACGGAGATCTCAAGGCCAGCGGCCCGGCGCAGCATATCGCCGATCTTCCCGGGGGCGGCGGCCACACCACGCGGGCGCTGGCTTTTTCTCTGGACGGCAAGAAGCTGTTTGTGGCCGTGGGCTCGGCTTCGAACGTCGACGACCCCGATACCAGTGCGCGGGAAAAGAATCGCGCCGACATTCTCACCTGTAGTCCCGAGTCGTGCGTGTTGAGCGTGTACGCCTACGGCATTCGCAACGCCGGCGGCGGCATCGGCGTGAATCCGCAGACCGGCGAGTTGTGGTGTTCGGTGAATGAACGCGATGCTCTGGGCGACAATCTCGTCCCCGACTACATCACGCACGTGCAGGAAGGCGGATTCTACGGCTGGCCCTGGTGGTACATGGGCGCGCATCAAGACCCGCGGCACAAAGGGAAGCATCCCGAGTTGAAAGATAAGGCAATCGTGCCCGACGTCTTGCTGCAACCGCACAACGCGTCCCTGGAATTTACTTTCTACGATGGCAAACAGTTTCCCGAGGAATATGGCGGCGAACTTTTTGCCTCGGAACACGGCTCGTGGAACAAATCGGTCCGCGTAGGCTACGAAGTGATTCGCGTCCCGTTGCACCAGACCGGTCACGCCAGCGGCGAGTATCAGGACTTCCTGACCGGCTTCGTGCTTCCGAGCGGCCAGGTATGGGGACGTCCCGTAGGCATCACCGTAGGTCCAGACGGTTCGCTGCTGGTAAGCGACGATGGTTCGAACTCAATCTGGAGAGTGAGTTATACAGGGAAGTGATAAGGGCAGGGAACAGGGATCGGGGGCTAGAGATCAAGGAAAACCGAGCACTAGGGTTTTGCTTTGGCTAGCCCCTGACCCCGAATCCCTGCCCCTTTTTAGTGAAAATCATGCGAAACAGTTTCAGCTTTCGTGACGAACAGCGGCATCACGCGTTCCGCTTTCACGGAAATCACGTTGTCCTGATTCTGCAGAATGCCTTCGATGGCGAGGAATTTCTCACTGGCCAGCAGCAGACGATTCTGATGGAACAAATCAGGCGTGATGATGGCATTGGCTACTCCGGTTTCATCTTCCAGGCTCACAAACACAAATCCTTTCGCCGTTCCGGGACGCTGGCGGACGATGACGCATCCGCCGATGCGAACCCGCTGGCCGCTGGGCAGGTCGCGCAGTTCGCTGGCGCGGCGAATCCCCATGGCATTGAGCCAGGCGCGGCGATAGGCCACGGGATGCGGCCCTACGGTGAGTCCCGTGCCGTTAAAATCGGCAACCAGGCGTTCTTCGTGGTTCATCGGCTCGAGCGGCGAAGGCGTATCGGGTTCCGGCAGTTTTTCGAGCAAGGGTCCAGAGGCGCGCACCGCACGTTCCACCTGCCAGAGAGCGTCGCGGCGGTGAAGTTGCTTTTCCCCACGGAGACACGGAGGCACGGAGAAAATTCTTGATGGTTGATTTTTGATGGTTGATTGAAGTACTCGCTTTTCCTCCGGGTCTCCGGGTCTCCGTGGGGAATCCCCGACTGCGTTCAGCGCGCCGATTTCCGCCAGCGTGGTGAGTTCATCTTTGCGCAATTCCGGAACGCGGCGGGTGAGATCGTGAATGGACGTGAAGGGAGCGCTCGCGCGCTCGCGCAATAAAGCCAGCGCGGCTTCTTCGCGTAGTCCCCGGACATAGCGCAGGCCGAGGCGCAGCGCCGGCGTCCCGGTGGCTGTCGGGTGGCCCGTCGCGGGCAAGAGTGCCCGCGCCACACAATCTGCTTCACTGACCTCTTCCAGCGTGCACTTCCACTCTGAGCGCGTCGCGTCCACTGGCAGCAGCTTCAGGCCGTGGCGCTGCGCGTCTTTCACCAGCGTGGCGGGAGAATAAAATCCCATGGGCTGGTTGTTGAGCAGCGCGGCGGTGAAGGCGGCGAGGTAATGGCATTTCAGATAGGCGCTGGCATAGGCGATGAGCGCGAAGCTGGCGGCGTGCGATTCGGGGAAGCCATAGAGCGCGAACGAAGTGATCGACAGAATAATTTTTTCCTGCGCGTCGTGCGGGATGCCGTTTTGCGTCATGCCGGAGCGCAGACGGGCTTCGATTTCCTTCATGCGCGCCTGCGAACGCTTGAAGCCCATGGCGCGGCGCAGGTCTTCGGCTTCGCCTCCGGTGAAGTTGGCGGCAATCATGGCGAGGCGAAGTAATTGTTCCTGAAAAAGCGGTACCCCCAGCGTGCGCTTCAGCACGGGTTCGAGTGAGGGGTGCGGATACGTCACGTCTTCGCGTCCCTGGCGGCGCTGGATAAACGGGTTCACCATCTGGCCGACGATCGGGCCGGGTCGGATGATCGCGACCTGCACCACAATGTCATAAAACTTTTGGGGGCGCAGGCGCGGCAGGGACGCCATTTGGGCGCGGCTTTCCACCTGGAATAATCCCACCGTGTCGGCTTGTTGCAAGGCGGAATAGACCTGCGAGTCATCTGGCGGCAGATGTGCGAGATCCACTTCTTCGTGATAATGCCCGCGAATGAGTTCGATCGAATCTTTCAGCACGGCCATCATGCCCAGGCCGAGCAGGTCGACTTTGATGATGCCCATGTCGGCGCAATCTTCTTTGTCCCACTGCACGACGACGCGGCCGGGCATGGAGGCGGGCTCGAGGGGGACGACGGAATCGAGTTGTCCCTGGCAGATGACCATGCCGCCGGAGTGCTGGCCGAGATGGCGCGGCATGTCCTGCACGGCGAGGCAGAGTTCGTAATATTTGCGCAGGCGGGGATGGTTGAGGTCGAGTCCGGCGTCGCGGAAGCGGCGGTCGAGCGCGTCATTTTCGTCGCGAAATTCCCAGGTGGCAACGGCGGCGGAAATTTTATTGAGAGTTTCGGGATCGAAGCCCAGGGCCTTGCCCATTTCGCGCGCGGCCATGCGGTTGCGGTAGGTGATGACGTTGGCGGTCATGGCGGCCCCGCGTTCGCCGTAACGCTTGTAAACGTACTGGATAACTTTTTCGCGCTCGTCGCCGCTGGGAAGATCGAGATCGATGTCGGGCCACTCGCCGCGCTCTTCCGATAGAAAACGCTCGAAGAGAAGTTCCATGCCGACGGCATCGACGGCGGTGATGCCGAGCGAGTAGCAGACGGCGCTGTTGGCGGCGGAGCCGCGTCCCTGCATCAGAATGTTTTGCTCGCGGCAGAAGCGGACGAGGTCCCACACGATGAGGAAATATCCCGCGAGATTGAGTTTTTCGATGAGAGCGAGTTCGTGCTCAATCTGGCGGCGGGCGCGGGTTTGCAGGTCCGGGGTGGCGCGGCCATAGCGTTGGTGGAAACCTACCCGGGTGCGCTCGCGCAGGAAGGAATTCATGGTTTCGCCTTCGGGGACGGGATAGCGCGGGAATTCATAACCGAGATCGTTAAGGGTGAATTCGAGGCGGGAAGAAAGTTCGCCTGTATTCGCTATAGCTTCTGGCAAATCGGAAAATAGCTGCTGCATTTCCGGTGCGGATTTCAGGAAGCGCTCGGAGTTGCGGGAGAGCAGACGTCCGGCGGTGGAGAGCGTGCGTTGATGACGGATGGCGGTGAAGGCGTCGCACAGTTCACGATTTGTCGCGGTGGCGTAGCCGACGCCGTTGGTGGCGAGGATGGGGAGATTGAGCGAGCGGGCGATGGAGATGGCGGCCCGGTTGCGGGCTTCTTCTTCGCGCCGGTAGTGACGCTGCAATTCGACGTAGACGTTTTTGTGTCCGAAGATGGCGATCAAGCGCTCGACCTGGAGGCGGGCTTCTTCCATGCCGCCTTGCTGCAAAGCCGCGGCCAGTGGGCCTTCGGGGCCGCCGGTCAGGCAGATGAGTCCGGGGGAGTGCTCTTCTAATTCATCCTGGAGAACTGCGCCTGCGTTTTTTTTCGCGCGCATTTTCATTTTGGTGATGAGGCGGCAGAGGTTCTGGTAGCCGGCGCGGGAGGAGACGAGGAGGGGAAGGCGGGGCGTGTCAGTTTGAGTTTTGCGCGGAACCCCTAGAGTTCTGGCCGACTGCCGCGGGTAGGGATCCCCTTCGGCAGGCTCAGGGCAGGCTTTCGACTGCGCCAGTGCTTCCCTTCGTGAAGCACTTGCTCCGCTCAGGATGACAGAGTGTATAGAGCTGCATGTGACTTCTGCGCCGATGTGGGCTTTGATTTTTGCTTTTTGCGCGGCTAGATGGAAGCGGGGAGCGCCGTAAACGCCGTCCGTGTCGAGCAGGGCCATGGCTGGCTGGTCGAGGCGGGCGCAGGCTGCGGCTAACTCCTCGGGCAGGGATGAGCCTTCGAGGAAGCTGAAAGCGGAGCGGGCGTGGAGTTCGGTGTACATGAGCAGGGTCAGGGATCAGGGTCAGGGGCTAGGGGCTAGGGATCAGATTGAACTTCGCCTTACTGACCCCTGACTCCTGATCTCTTGTCCGTGATTTCTCTCAGTCATAGGTTCCTTCTACGAACCAGGCTCCTTCCAGCAAATCGTGTACCAGGCGGTAGAGGGAGATGCTGCTGGCGTTTTGCGGGGCGTTGTTTTGTAAAGCGATGTCCCACTCGTCCCGCGACCAGGCTTCGCGTTCCCACCAATCGCCGGAAGAGCGCCAGGGGCCGGCTTTCCAGAGCACGCTGCCCTGGATGGTTTTTGTTTTCGCGCAGACCACTTGCGCGGGCTGACCTTCGTCGAGCGTGACGGTGGCACGCAGCGCAGGACGGAAGCGGCGCAGGGCGGTCACGGCCGGATGTTCTTTTGCTTCTTTTTCTGGTAGTTCTTCTGTTCCTACTTCTTTAATTTCTTGTTTTTCTTTTTCTGTTTTTTTGGTTTTTGGGGGCTGGTGGTGGGACGCTGTCATGAAGCGGCGCAGACGGAAGCCTTCGGGATGGTGCGTGTCCAGCAGCTCCAGAGCGCCCACTTTGTTTCCGCCGACCAGGGCCGCGAGGCGGGCCAGCGTGAGTTCCAGCTTTTCCGGTTCCGGCGAGGGGGGAAGAAATAATCCTGCCTGGCCGGGGCGCGGGCGTGCTGGTTCGGCGGCCAGAAGGATTTTTACGATGGGCGCGCCGGGAGGATGGGCATTCAAATCCAGTTGCAATAGCTTTAAGAAAAGTTTGGGGTCGAGCATGGGCAAGGGCAGGCGGAGGGTGCGGTGGAATTGTGGATTGCTGATTTTTGATTGCTGATGGAAGGGCGGGCGATTTTCCAGACTCAGCGTGAGGTGGAGTTCCTGCACGGCAAGGGCACGCGAGGCCAGGCGGGCGCAGAGCTGATCGAGCAGGCGATTCAGGAGGAAGGCGAGCGGCTCCAGCAGAACGATGGGATATTCCAATTCCACGGCTTCTTCAAAAATTAGAGGCGCTTCCACGGGAACAAGAGTGCGCGACGCCGCGCCCCGCGCCAGTTGCTGAAGGCGGAGGCCGGGCTGCCCCAGACGCTCACTTAGCGCAACTTCGGGCAAGGCGGCGAGGGCGCGCAGGGAGCGGATTCCCCAGCGGTCGAGAGTTTCTAGCATCTGAATTTCGAGAAGCCGAGTTTCGAGCAGGCGATCGGATTCTTTTTTCTCTTCGCCGGCCACGCGATCGGCGAACAAAACTTGCAAGGGCAAAGAGCCCAAGCGGTCTGCTTCTTCGCCGGGAGGAATCACGGTGACGGCGGCGCGGGCAACAGTGCCCGCGCCACACAATCCCGCGCCCCATAATCCGCGGGCGGCGAGCACGGCGGTGTCGGGATTGGAAGCTACGGCGATATAGGCATCGAGTCCGAGGGCGGCGGCACGGTCGCGGAGGGCGCGGGCGATCTGGGGCAGCGGGCCCAGCAGAGATTCCATCCCGGCGAGATCGAGCAGGGCGGTGTCGCAGGCCGCGTCCTCCACGCAGGGTGAGAAGGATTGGGCGCAGTCGAGCAAGGCGGCGTGGGCGGCGGAGTTTTGCAGCGCAGAATTTGGGCGCAGCACCAGTTCGGGGCACAACTCGGCTTGCGGCTTGGTCATGCCGGGTGCCATGCCCAGACGGCTGGCTTGGTCGTTTACCGCAAGAATTATTTCGAGAGGAGGCTTGCCTTCGAGGATGGCGACGGCTCGCGTGCGCAGCTCGGGCTCAGCGCGCAATGCGGCGGCCACGGGAAAATTCGGCACATAGATGCAGGCGAAAGGCATGATGCCGATTGACTCATTGCATGATTGAGTCATTGAGAGGTTGAGTCATTGAAAGATGGCCATCCGTTTTCAAGGAATCAATGATTCAATCTCTCAATGAGTCAATTCCTTCATCCAGCCCAGGCGGTTTTGCTGGCGAAAGCTGCAGTGGAGCGGGATGGCTTGCGTTCCAGACGCGAGCGCATCAGTTCGGCCGTGACCTCGAGACCGGTCAGCAGATGTGCGTGGCCGGGTTTGGGGAATAGGGAACCCGCAGCGAACGGGTTGTTATTCCATCCATGAATCGGGCCATTGGTCGGGGCCAGTTGCAGCTGCAGAGAAGAGCAGCTTCCGGCGATGGGGTGCTGCGCGATGGCTAACAGCACGGTGGAAGTATTTTCTACGGCGCGGCGGAAGCGGAACCAGGTGGTGAGCGGGATGCGGCGGGCCTGCTGCGGAGGAAGATCGCTCAGGTCGAGAACGACTAATCCGAAGCCGCCGCTTTCGAGCAATAAGTCTGTGGCGTGCAGGGCTTGCTCCAGACGGTGCTCTGATCTGTTTTCCTTCAACCTAGTCTTCTCCAAACCAGTTTCCTTAGACCTATTTTCCTTAAAATCAGTTTTCTTCAAACCAGTGCGATCTAAATGAAAAGCGGGCTGGGAGAAAGTCCCCACTTCTCGCGCAAAAGACGCGCGAGAAATGGGGCACCCTTGGTTTAATTTTTGGGGAGCATCTTCGCCGCAGCGGACCCAGAGCAGGCGGTCCAGTTCCACGCCGGCATCTGCGGCGGAGCGGGGATCGAGAGCGTCGCTGGCGTCGACCAGCACGCAGAATTCGCCGTGGCGGGTGGCCGCGGCCAGAGCGGCGAGCAGTAAGGTGGTGCGTCCCGAAGAGGCGGGGCCGCAGATTTCGGTGAGACAGCCGCGGGGCCAACCTCCGGTAAGGGCGTTAATGGCGGCGATGCCGCTGGAAAGCATTTCTGGGGCTGGACGCACGGCCAGATGCGAGGCGGAGGTTACGCCTGCCAGTATTTTTGATTGGTGATTTTTGATGGTGGATGGAAAAAAATGGCCGAGTGTCCCGGTGCGCTCGCGCTGATCGGGGAGCGCGCGCACCTCTGGATGAACATCAGCTGGATTAGCGTCAGCGCCAGAGAAAAAAAGGCGGCCCTGGGCCGCCGCAGCGGAAACCATTGCGGAAGACATATGATTCCTCGGGAAATTTCAGGGAACGCCGGGCCGGAAGACCCGGAGGCTATTTCGCTTTTTATTCGCCTTTGAGTATTGTGCAGGTGGGGTGAGGATTTGTCAAGGGGTGCGTGTCGCCGCTTGACCGGCTGGGAGGAGAACGTGCGGCTGCCACAGGACTGGGCGGACGCGTGGCGGCGGAGAAGACTGAGATTCCTCCGCCGCGATGAAAAACGCGGCGTTTGAATGACAGGGCGTTTGGGGTGCTCTTACCTCTACTTCTGTTGCTCGCTTCGGTTGCTCGGGATGAGACCGAAAAGTGCCGCAGGCACAGGGACAAACTGCTCACTATCCGGCGGTGGGCTGGCTTGTAGTATGCTGGTGACGAAATCGCCACTTCCGCAGAAAAAATGAAGCTTACTTCTGTTTTGTCGGGTACTTACTCGGGCAGTCACTCGGACCGCTTAGCGGTTCGGATCGGTGCCGGCACAGTGGTTGTCCTGGTTGCCGTTCTCGTTGTTCCCGTGGTGGCTCTGCCTGCGGCTTTTGGGGCGACGGATGGGCCGGGGCAGACGGCCGCGCCGAACATG
>Ga0224564_1000103_pt1 | contig 9384 bp, 10 predicted proteins | sample CSU5metagenome_FD_182889 | JGI IMG/M metagenome (GOLD analysis project Ga0224564, IMG submission 182889) | Soil microbial communities from Bohemian Forest, Czech Republic - CSU5 | ecosystem: Environmental > Terrestrial > Soil > Temperate forest | place: Czech Republic: South Bohemian Region... | reverse complement strand
TCCCAAGCCTTGAAATCGTTTCGAGCTTCGGCGTCGGCTACGACCACATGGACGTCAAATGGGCCGCCGCACACAATGTGGTGCTGACCAATACGCCCGACGTGCTGACCGAAGAGGTCGCCGATACCGCGCTCGGGCTGCTGCTGTGCACGGTGCGGGAATTTTCCCAAGCCGAGCGATATTTGCGTGCCGGCAAATGGCTCGAGCGCAACTATCCGCTCACCAAGGCGACGCTGCGCAACCGCACCGTCGGCATGGTGGGCATGGGCGCCATCGGTCAGGCGATCGCGCGGCGGCTCGCCGCCTTCGGCGTTCCGGTGGTCTATCACACGCGTAAGCCGCGGCGCGACGTCAGCTATCTGCATTGCCCGAGCCTGATCGAGATGGCGCGCGCGGTCGATATTTTGATGGTCATCGTGCCGGGTGGCGCGGCGACGGCGAACATGATCAATGCCGAAGTGCTCGACGCGCTCGGCCCCGACGGCATTTTGATCAATATGGCGCGCGGCTCGGTGGTCGACGAACCGGCGCTGATCGAGGCGCTTCGGGACAAGCGCATCATGGCGGCGGGCCTCGACGTCTTCGCCAAGGAGCCTGACGTGCCGCAGGAACTGATCGCGTTTGACAACGTGGTGTTGTTCCCGCATCTCGGCTCGGCGTCGGTCTACACCCGCGAGAAAATGGATCAGCTCGTCGTCGACAACATCGCCGCCTGGGCCGCGGGCAGGCCGCCGCTGACGCCGGTCGCGGAGACGCCTTGGCGAGCCTGGAAGAGCTAGCCAATAAATTGCATCAGCGCCATGCCCGGCCCCGGCATGACGGCACCGGATGCGCATGCTAGCCTTACAAATGTCAGCGTGAGCAGTTTCGATATGAGTCGTATCGTTGTCGTGGCCATCGCGGCGAGCCTGTTTGGCAGCGTCGCGCTGGCCCAAGATACTCAGCAGCCAACGCCGCAGCCGGCCCAGCAGCCGCAAAATCCGCAATCCGATCCGGTCGCCGCGGTGGTCGGCGCTTGGGAACTCTCCAACGCCGATCACGACAAGACCTGCCGCCTCAATTTCCGCGCCGACGCCGCGCCCAGCGGTTATAAAATCGACGTCGACAAGAACTGCCCAAACGTTTTTCCCTCGACCAAGGACATCACCGCCTGGACGGTCGACAATTACGGCAGCTTGCGGCTGCTCAACGCCCAGGGCGAGCCGGTGATCGAGCTGACGGAGGTCGAGAGCGGCATGTACGACGGTTTCACGCCGGAAGAAGGCCGCTATGTCATGCAGTCCGCTGCGGCGGCGCCGGTCCGCTCCGCCGACGACATGATCGGCGATTGGGGAATAGCGCGCAGCACCGGCAAACCGATCTGCACCGTCACCCTCGCCAACACCGCCGCTGCGGCCGGCTCCGATAATCTGGCGCTGAAGCTCAAGCCCGGCTGCGACGCGCTGATCACCCGTTTCGGCCCGACCTCCTGGCATATGGACAACGGCGAACTGGTTCTGCAATCGGCGCGCGGGCAGACTTGGCGTTTCGAAGAGAACGACACCAACACCTGGCAGCGCTTGCCGGAAAGCGCCGATCCGATATTGCTGGTGCGGCAGTAACGGATAAATTTCAAACATCGTCAGATCAGTGCATGAGCAAACGGCATCAGGTCGTCATTGTCGGTGGAGGACCCGTGGGCGTCGCGCTCGCGGTCGAGCTGGGGCAGCGCGGCATCGATTGCGCCCTGGTCGAGCGCCGCCTTGAGCCGCAACGCATCCCCAAGGGGCAGAACCTGACTCAGCGCTCGGTGGAGCATTTCCACTTTTGGGGCGTCGGCGAAGAATTGCGCGCCGCGCGCCTCTTGCCGCCGGAATTTCCCATGTCCGGCATCGTCGCCTACCGCGATCTCAGTAGCGACTATTGGTACGCGCCGCCGCTGCGCGAGATCGTCAATTCCTATTACTTCCAGAACAACGAACGGCTGCCGCAGTACCTGGGCGAATCTGTCTTGCGCAAGCGAATGGCGCAGCTTCAAAACGTCGAAGCCCGCTTTGGCTGGGTCGCGGAAACCATCGAGCAGGATGCGCGTGGCGTGCGTGTGACCATCGCCAAAGACGGTGGCGCCGAGCGCGGGGTTCTGGAGGCGGATTATGTCGTCGGCTGTGACGGCGGTCATTCCACCGTGCGCCAGCAGATCGGCATCGAACGCGGCGGCGCCGATTTCAACGAGCTGATGGTGCTGGCGCTGTTCCGGTCGCGCGAGCTGCATGAGAAGCTCAAACGCTTTCCGCCGCGCTCGACCTATCGCGTCCTCGATCCTGATTTGCACGGCTATTGGCAGTTCTTCGGCCGGGTCGATGTCGGCGAGAGCTGGTTCTTCCACTCCCCGGTGCCGGCCAATACCACGCGAGACAATTACGATTTCCACGGCTTGCTGCAGAAAGTCGCCGGCTTCAGCTTCGCCTGCGACTTCGACTATGTCGGCTTCTGGGATCTGCGCATCGCGGTTGCCGAGAAATATCAGGTCGGCCGCGTCTTCATTGCCGGCGACGCCGCCCATTCGCATCCGCCTTACGGCGCCTACGGCCTCAACAACGGCCTCGACGACGTGGTCAATCTCGGCTGGAAGATCGCGGCAAAGCTCAAAGGCTGGGGCAGCGACGCGTTGCTGCTGACCTATACCGAAGAACGACGTCCCATCTTCAAGGAAACCGCCGAAGATTTCATCGAGGCCGGCATCCAAAGAGACAGAGAATTTCTCGGCCGTTATAGCCCCGCGCGCGATCGCGCCGAATTCGAAAGCGCCTGGAAAGAACACGCCAATGCCGCGGCGCCGCGGGTCTTGACCTATGAGCCGAACTACGAGGGGTCGCCGATCGTGTTCGGGCCGCCGGGCGGCGTGAGCAGCGCTCACGGCTCGCACACTTTTACGGCGCGCGCCGGCCACCACCTGCCGCCGCAGCTACTGAGCTCCGGCCGCAACGTGTTCGAAGAACTCGGTCCGGATTTCACTTTGCTCGCCTTCGACGCCGAGGACCGGACGATCCTGGGTTTCACCGACGCAGCTAAAGCGCTGAATGTTCCGTTGAAGGTCGTTCGCGACAGCTATCGCGATGAGCGCAAAGCCTATGAGGCAAGCCTGATCCTGGTTCGCCCGGACCGCTACGTCGCCTGGTCCGCGGTCAGCGCGCCTACCGACGCGGCGGCAATCCTCGGCAAAGCCGTCGGTCGCGCGTAGCCACCGGCAGTCTCATCTGAAGCTCCAGCGCCGGCTATCTCGAATTCAGTTACTTGAACTGTCACAATGGAGACGACGGCCGCCAGCCGCCCGACCCGTCATCGCAAGGCCGAAGCCGCGGCCAACCAGGCCAAGGCGGAAAAGCGCATCGAGCAGCTCAATTCGGCCATCGAGCGCGAACGCGCCGAGCGCGCCGTCGCCGAAGGCGCGCTGGAAGCAACGCGCGGAGATTGCGCCCGGCTGCAACGCGAGATCGCGGCCGAGCGCACTCTGCGGCGGCGCAGCGCCCCTGAGGAGGCGTTCGACGCCGACAAGGCGAAAGAGGCTCGGCCGTCAAAGAACGGCAATGGCGCCGGCCATAGTGCCGGCAATGGCGAGCCGCCGGCGCCGCCGCAAAGCGGCGCGGCCTGACCATTTCGACGGCCGATCAAAGCGGCTTGATCTCGACCTTGCGGAATTTGACGACGCCGCTCTCGTCGGTCACGCCCTTGCCGTGCTGGAGCGCGATGCGGCCTGAGGCGAATTTGTCGGATTTGGCGCCGTCGACGGTCTTTTGCCCGTTTAGGATCACGGTGAACGTGTCGCCCTTCGCCATGATCTCATAGACGTTCCATCTGCCGCCGGCTTTCGGCATGGGATCGACCGCGCCCACGTCGACAATCGCGCCGGTGCCGTATTTCGGGTCGGGCCTGGTATCCCAGATATTGACCTCATAGGCGGTCTTTCCGGACACGCTGTTGGGATCGGTGCAGCGGATGAAAACGCCGCTGTTGGTCTTGTCCTCGATCCAGAATTCGACCCTGAGCTGGAAATCCTTGTAGTCATCCTTCGACACCATGAAGCCGTTGCCGTTGTCGGCGACGAGTGCGCCGTCCTCCAGCTTCCAATTGGAGGTGCCGATCGGGCTCCAGTTGTCGAGGTTCTTGCCGTCGAACAACGTGATCCAACCGGCCTCCGCTTGCGCGGCCGCGTCGCGCGAAGACGGCACGGACAACAGGCCGATACTGCAAATAAACAACGATGCTGCGGTGATTGCCCAGCGCTTCATGGTGTTTCCTCCCGTTGCAGGCTGTTTTGTTTTTTGGTTCACGAACAGGCCGGTGCCGGCCTGTTCAGATCAATTTTAATCCCTTCAAGCTCGCGTGTCCCTCTTTGCCGACGATGATGTGATCGTGTACCGAAATTCCGAGCGGTGACGCCACCGCGATGATCTGCTGCGTCATCTGCACATCGGCGTGCGACGGCGTTGGATCGCCCGACGGGTGGTTGTGCACCAACACGATCGCGGTCGCCGACAGCTCCAGTGCGCGCTTGACCACTTCGCGCGGATAGACCGGGGCGTGGTCGACGGTGCCGGTCTGTTGCACTTCGTCGGCGATGAGCTGATTGCGCTTGTCGAGAAACAGCACGCGGAACTGCTCGCGGTCGGCGAAGGCCTGCGCGGTGCGACAATAGTCCAGCACGCTCGACCACGATGACAGCACCGGCCGCTTTTTCACCGCGCCGCGCAGCAAACGGCTTGCCGCCGCCTGCACGATCTTCAGTTCGGTGATGCTGGCGTCCCCCAGCCCCTTAACTTCGGCGAGCCGGCTTTCGGGCGCCGAAATGACTTCGGTGAATGAGCCGAATTTCTCCAGCAGCGTCTTGGCGAGCGGCTTGAGATCGCCTCGAGGCTGGGCACGGAACAACAACAATTCCAGCAGCTCGTAATCCGACAAAGCGTCGGTGCCGGCCTCGCGAAAACGCTGGCGCAGCCGTTCGCGATGGCCGTGATAATGCGGCGTGGCCTCAGCGAGGCCTGTTTTGCTGTCGCGTTTCTTTTCCAGCATGGCAGTTCACGCGCAACCAAATCCCTGCCGCGTCCGCTATCGCCGCGGCCGATACCTGTAAGGATGACTGGATTGAATTATTTTGCAATCGCCTTGCGGCGGCCGGGCCGCTGTCAGGCCGGATACGGCGGCTTGTCGAGGCCGTTGGGCGACAGCGTGAAAATCTCGACGCCGGTCTCGGTGACGCCGACGCTATGCTCGAACTGCGCCGACAGCGAGCGGTCGCGGGTCACCGCGGTCCAGCCGTCGGACAGCACCTTCACATGGGCGCGGCCGAGATTGATCATCGGCTCGACGGTAAAGAACATGCCCGGCTTGAGCACGATGCCCTCGCCCGGCCGGCCGACATGGACGATGTTCGGCTCGTCGTGGAACAGCCGGCCCAGGCCGTGGCCGCAGAAATCGCGCACCACGCTCATGTGCTGGGCCTCGACATAGGTCTGGATGGCGTGGCCGATATCGCCGGTGGTGGCGCCCGGCTTGATCGCGGCAATGCCGCGCATCATGCCCTCATAGGTGACTTCGATCAGCCGCTCGGCGCGGCGGGGAATTTCGCCGACCGCATACATACGGCTGGAATCGCCGTGCCAATGATCGAGGATCAAGGTCACGTCGACATTGACGATGTCGCCTTCGCGCAGCGGCTTCTCGCCGGGAATGCCGTGGCAGACCACGTGATTGACCGAGGTACAGGTCGCCTTGCGGTAGCCGCGATACATCAGCGTCGCCGGCATGGCGCCGTGATCCAGGCCGAACTCGTAGACCAGCCGGTCGATGCGCTCGGTCGAGACGCCGGGTTTTATCTCGGGCACCAGCATGTCGAGGCATTCGGCCGCCAGCCGGCCGGCCTTGCGCATGCCTTCGAACGCGTCGGCGCCGTGGATCTTGATCTGGCCGGTTTTACGGAGCGGCGCGCAGGCCGCGTCGACATAGGTCATGGCGAGTGGGGAGGAAATGCCCGTGGATATTTGCCCGCAATGTAAGCATACGCGCGGCCAACGCAAGCAATCCGGAAGCCGCCGCTAGTCGATCGGAACCGGCGCCGCAATCTCGATGCCGTCGACCGTGATCGCACAGCGCCAGGCCAGCATCTCGACGCCGGCCGCGCGAGCCCGGTCGAACGCCGCCGCATAGGCCGGATCGATGTCGCGGGCGACGGCGAAACGTTCGGCCGACGGAATTTGAATGACAAAGAGCAGCACGGCGCGGGCCCCGCCCCTCACCGCCGCCGCCAGCTCGTCGAGATGCTTGGCGCCGCGAGCGGTTATGCTATCGGGAAATTCGGCCAGGCCAGGCTTGCGCATGAGATGGACGTTCTTGACTTCCAGGTAGCACGGCGGCCGGCGGGGGTCTTCGAGCAGAAAATCGAACCGCGAATTCAAGCCATATTTCACTTCGCGCCGGACCGACGCGTAGTCGCGCAATTGCGGGATCAATCCGGTCTCGATGATCTCGGCGACCAAAACGTTGGGGTGGCTGGTATTGACACCGACGAGCTCAACGCCGTTGCCGAAATCGGCTTCGACAAGCTCCCAATTAAAGGGAAGCTTGCGCATCGGATTTTCCGAATTGGACAGCCAGACCCGCGAAAACGGCCGGTCGAGGCCGGTCATGGCGCCCGGATTGGCGACATGGACGGTGAGCATGTCGCCGTTTTCAAGCACCACGTCGGCCAGGAACCGCTTGTAGCGGCGGGCCAGCGTGGCCGGGATCAGCGTGGACGGGAAACGCATGGCCGCACCAATAAGCCCTCCCTCCAAGTCGTGGGAAGGATTTTGTGCGTGGGCGTCAAGACGCGATCTTGCCACCCAATTCGTCGGCGATATGGACGCGGATGATCTCGTCGAACGAGGCTTCGGCCTGAAAGCCGAGCGCCAGCGCGCGGCGGGGATCGAACCGGCTCGGCCAGCCGGCGACGATCCGCGCCACCAGCGGGTCGGGCTCGCGGCGGATGCGGGCGGCCACCTTGTCGCCGGCGATGCGGCGCAGCGCCGCGATCTGCTCGGCGACCGTGCAGCACACGCCCGGCATGGTGAGGCTGACGCGAGGACCGAGCTTTTCGCGGTCGACGCCAGCGGCGTGAATGAGAAATCCGACCGCGGCGCGCGGGCTCGCATGCCAATGCAGCACGCTGTCCTCGACCGGCAACACCGCCTCCTCGCCGGCCAGTGGCTCGCGGATGATCGACGAGAAGAAACCGGACGCCGCCTTGTTCGGCCGGCCCGGGCGCACCACGATGCTCGGCAATCGGATGCCGATGGCATCCAAAAATCCGCGGCGGGTGTAATCGGCAAGCAGAAGCTCGACGATGGCCTTCTGGGTGCCGTAAGAGGTGAGCGGCGTTAAATGAAAATCATCGGCGATGGTTTCCGGAAACGGCGCGCCGAACACCGCGATCGAAGAGGTGAAGACCAGGCGCGGGCAATAGCCGTCGCCCGTGGTGCGGATCGCTTCAATGAGCGCACGCGAGCCGTCGAGATTGACGTGGACGCCTTTTTCGAAATCGAGCTCCGCTTCACCGGACACCACCGCGGCGAGATGGAAGATCACGTCGGGCCGGCCGGCGACAGCCGCGCGCGCCACCGCGGCGTCGGCAATATCGGCGGCGCCGGTCGCGACGCTGCCGGCAAAACCTTGCGGCTTTTGCGGCGCGCTGACATCGATCAGCGTGAGCTTATCGATCGGCTTGCCGTTGAGCGCACCGGCGGCGACCAGGCGCGCCACGAGCTTGCGCCCGATCATTCCGGCGGCGCCGGTGATGAGAATGTGCATGGGTTACCGGCCGCCAGCTTTCCCTAAAGCGCCATCCCGCCGTCAACGAGATGGGTCTGGCCGGTAATGTAGCTTGCCTCATCGCTGGCAAGAAAGAGGGCGAGCAAGGCGACCTCCTTGGCGGTGCCGAGCCGGCCCATCGGCTGGCGGTCGACGAAGGCCTGCCGCACCATGTCCGATGACTTCCCCGTCTGTTTCGACAGCGCCGCGATGCGTTCGTCGAGCGACGGCGATTCGATCGTGCCCGGACAAATAGCGTTGCAGCGGATGCCCTGCCGGATGAAATCGGCGGCAACCGCCTTGGTCAGCCCGATCACTGCCGCCTTGGTCGCACCATAGGCGTAGCGGTTGGGCACACCGCGGATCGACGACACCGCTGACGAGATATTGACGATCGAGCCGGATTTCTTCTTTTCCAGCATCGCCGGCAGGAACATCTTGATCATGCGATGCATGGATTTGACGTTGAGATCGAACGAAAAATCCCAGTCCTTGTCCGAGCAATCGAAGATCGTGCCCTGATGCACATAGCCGGCGCAGTTGACTAAAACGTCGAGCGCGCCGAACTCACGCGCCACTTCCGCGGCGAGCGCGTCGATATTGTCTTGCGCACGCACGTCGAGCTTGATGCCTTTTTTGGCCTTCAGGCCTTGGAGCTTGTCTTCGGCAACATCGGTCGCGATGACGGCGGCGCCTTCGGCGATAAAAGTTTCGGCAATAGCGCGGCCAATACCCTGACCGGCGGCGGTCACCAGCGCGACTTTGCCTTGCAGTCTGTTGCTCATGCCTGCCTCACACCTTTTGGCCGTTCAATGCCGCGAGACTGAGTTTCTGCCGGCCTTCGCTGTCGAAATTCTCCGGCGCAAGCCAGCGCTCGAAGTTGCGCTTGCGCGCCGGCCATTCGCCGTCGAGCATGGAGAACCAGGCGTTATCGCGGTTGCGGCCCTTGGCAATCATGTATTGACGGAACGTTCCTTCATAGACAAAGCCGTAACGCAACGCGGCGCGCCATGATGGAGCGTTGAGGGCATCGCATTTCCATTCGTAGCGCCGATAGCCGAGCGTCTCGAAAACGTAACGCGCCAACAGGTATTGGGTTTCGGTGCCGAGCGCCGTGCGCTGCAGGGCCGGGGAATAGAGCACATGACCGACCTCGATGACCCGCATCTCCGGCACGATTCGCATCAGGGTCAGATAGCCGACGGCACGATCGCAAGGGTCGATGATCGCGTAGGCATAGGGATCGTCCGCCGCGGCGCGTCTCTCAATGCATGGAACAAATTCAGCGGCCGTGGCGAATGGCCCATCGGCCCCAATATAGGTCCAGACATGATCGTGCCCGGCGAACACCGCCCACAGGTCCGCGGCATGGTCAGGCTTGAGCTTTTCGAGGCGGCCGTAACGGCCCTTCAGCGTCACCGGGCCCGGCCGCGGTGCAGGCATCGGGTCGTCGACCGGCAACCCGACGGGTTGGCCGGTTTGCGGATGCGGTTCCGAAGCAGTCATGACGAAAATTTCTTGCGATCCTCGCTGAAGAACTTGTTCAGCTCGGGATTGGAAATG
>Ga0224564_1000101_pt1 | contig 9398 bp, 7 predicted proteins | sample CSU5metagenome_FD_182889 | JGI IMG/M metagenome (GOLD analysis project Ga0224564, IMG submission 182889) | Soil microbial communities from Bohemian Forest, Czech Republic - CSU5 | ecosystem: Environmental > Terrestrial > Soil > Temperate forest | place: Czech Republic: South Bohemian Region... | reverse complement strand
TCCAGCCGAGCTGCTCGAAATGATGGTGGATCGGCGCCATCTTGAAGATGCGCTTGCCGGTGAGCTTGAACGACACCACCTGGACGATCACCGACACCGCCTCGAGCACGAACAGGCCGCCGATCACGGCGAGAACGATCTCGTGCTTGGTGGCGACTGCAACGGCGCCGATCATGCCGCCGAGCGCCAGCGAGCCGGTATCGCCCATGAAGATCGAGGCCGGCGGCGCGTTGAACCAGAGAAAGCCCAAGCCGGCGCCCAGCACCGCGCCGCACAGCACCGCAAGCTCGCCGGTACCGGCGACGTAGTGAATTTGCAGATAGTCGGCGAACACCGCATTGCCGGAAAGGTAGGCGATCATGCCGAAGCTCGCCGCCGCGATCATCACCGGAACGATGGCTAGACCGTCGAGACCGTCGGTGAGGTTCACCGCGTTGCCGGCGCCGACAATGATGAAAGCGGCAAAGAACACGAAGAACCAACCGAGGTTGAGCACCACTTCCTTGAAAAACGGAAACACCAGCGTCATCGCGATCTGGGTCTGGCCGAGGTGGACCAAGGCGATGCTGGCGAGCGCCGCGATAATGGCTTCGATGCCGAGCCGCGTGCGCGCGGAAAAGCCGTCGGAGCGCTGCTTTTTGACCTTCAGATAATCGTCATAGAAGCCGACAAAGCCGAAGCTCAGCGTGACGCCGAGCACCACCCAGACATAGGGGTTGGCGGGATTGGCCCACAGCAAGGTCGAGACCAGCATGCCAGAGAGGATCATCAGCCCGCCCATGGTCGGCGTGCCGGCCTTGGCGACGATGTGCGATTGCGGCCCGTCACTGCGGATCGGCTGGCCCTTGCCCTGCAACAGCCGCAGCCGGTCGATGATCATCGGTCCGAACATGAAAACAAAAAGCAGCGCGGTGATCACCGCACCGCCGGTGCGGAACGTGATGTAGCGGAACACATTGAGGACGGAGAGCTTGTCCGACAGATCGACCAGCCAATAAAGCATACCCTCAACCTTATGCGGACGCTTCTTCCAGAGTGTGCGGATACACCCGTTGCAGCGCCTTGACGATGGGTGCCATGCGCGAACCGTTCGAGCCCTTGACCATGACGACGTCGCCGGCACGGATCGCAGGCACGACTTGCGCTTCGAGCGCGGCGGAGTCCTCTGCATAGCCGCCGCGCCGGCTCGCGGGAAGAGCCTGCCACAGCGAATGCATCAGCGGGCCGCAACAGAATACCAGATCGATGGCATTGGCCTCGACCGGCGCCGCCAGGCCGCGATGCAGCGCTTTGCCCTTCGGCCCCAATTCGAGCATGTCGCCGAGCACGGCGATGCGCCGGCCTTGCGGCCCGAGCGGCGCCTGGCCGAGCAAGGCCAGCGCGGCATCGACCGAGACCGGATTGGCGTTATAGCTCTCGTCGATGAGGAGCGCCGCGCCGCCGGGCAGATCGAGCTCGATTGGCGCACCACGCCCGGAGATCGCTTCGAGCTCGGCGAGCGCCAGCGCCGCCAACGCGAGATCGGCGCCGACCAATTCCGCGACCGCCAACACGGCAAGCGAATTCATCACCAGGTGGCGGCCCGGCGCGCCGATCTTGTAGGTGAGCTCGGTGCCGAGGATGTCGGCTTGCACCGTCGAGCAGAGCGGATGCAGCACGCATTTGATCAGGCGGGCATCGGCCTTGGCGTGCTCGCCGAACGACACGATGCGCGCGACTTTGGCTTCGTTGGCGCGGCGCGACAGATGGGCGAATTGCGCAATGTCGCGGTTGAGGACGGCGACGCCGCCGGGCTCGAGCCCCAGAAAAATCTCCGCCTTGGCGTCGGCGATCTTGGTGATCGAGCCGAAGGATTCCAGATGCACCGGCGCGATGGTGGTGATCAGCGCCACATGCGGGCGGGCGAGCCGCGACAGCGGCGCGATCTCGCCGGCATGATTCATGCCCATTTCGAGCACCGCGTAGCGCGCGTCCGCGGGCAAGCGCGCCAGCGACAGCGGCACGCCCCAATGGTTGTTGTAGGACGCGGCCGAGGCGTGGGTCTTGCCGTCCTTCGACAGCGCCAGCCGCAACGCTTCCTTGGTACCGGTCTTGCCGACGGAACCGGTAACACCGATCACCTTGGCGCCGGTGCGCAGCCGCGCCGCGTTCGCGAGATCGCGCAACGCCGCGAGCACGTCGGGCACGACAAGAAGCGGCGCATGGTTCGGGAATTGCCCGCGCCGGTCGGCGGCGACAACGGCGAGGCCGGCCTTGGCCGCAAGCGCCGCAGCGACGAACTCATGGCCGTCGCGGTTGTCGCCCTGGATGGCGAAAAAGGCATCGCCGGGCGCGATCGTGCGCGTGTCGATGGAAATTCCGGAAATCGATTGCGGCAGCGCGCCTTGCCGTTCGGCCGCCATCGCGGTCGCCATTGCCTCGATGGTCCACAGCGCGCTCACGCGGCCAGCTCCTTGAGCGCCGCAGCGACTGCTTCGTGATCGCTGAACGGCACAATCCGGTCGCCGATAATTTGGCCGGTTTCATGGCCCTTGCCGGCAATCAACAGGACATCGCCGTGGCGCAACTCGGCGATGGCCGAGCGGATGGCTTCGCGGCGGTCGCCGATTTCGGCGGCGCCGCGCGCTTGCACCAAAATCGCGGCGCGGATGGCGGCGGCGTCCTCGTTGCGCGGATTGTCGTCGGTGACGACGACACGGTCGGCTTTTTCCGCGGCGATGGCGCCCATCAGCGGCCGCTTGCCGCGATCGCGATCGCCGCCGGCGCCGAATACCACCGCGAGCCGACCGGTCACATAAGGCCGCAAGGCGTCGAGAGCTTTGGCGAGGGCGTCGGGCTTGTGCGCGTAGTCGACGAAGATCGGCGCGCCGTGGCTTGAGCCGACGAGCTCGAGCCGGCCCTTGGCGCCTTTGAGATTCTCCAGCGCCGGAAAGACCGCAGCCGCGTCGCTGCCGGTTGCGATAGCGAGGCCTGCGGCGACCAACGCATTCTCGACCTGAAATTCGCCGACCAGCGGCAAGCGCACGGCAAAGCTTTTGCCATCGTGTTCGAGCCGCAGCACTTGCGCGAAGCCGTCAATTTTAGCTTCGACGAGACGAATGCCGGTGCCGCTGCGGCCGACGCTGAGGATCGACAAGCCGCGCGCCGTTGCGGCGGCGAGCACCGCGTCGGCGTGATCGTGGTCGACATCGACGATAGCCGCGGCGCCGCGGTCGAGCAGCGCCTCGAACAGCCGCAGCTTTGCGGCGAGGTAGGCTTCGAAGGTTTGATGATAGTCGAGATGATCGCGGGTGATGTTGGTGAAGCCGCCCGCCACGATGCGCAGGCCGTCGAGCCGGAATTGATCGAGGCCGTGCGACGACGCTTCGATGGCAAGATGGGTAACGCCCTCGCCAGCCAGCGCATCGATCGAACGATGCAGTTCGACCGGATCCGGGGTGGTGAGCGAACCGTAAATCTCGCCGCGCGGTGAGACGATGCCGACCGTGCCGATACTGGCCGCGCTGAAACCCAGCGTGCTCCAAATCTGCCGAGTGAAGGCCGCGACCGAAGTCTTGCCGCTGGTGCCGGTGACGGCGGCGATGGTTTTGGGCTGCCGCGGATAAAATTTCGCCGCGGCCAGCGCCAGCGCACGCCGCGCGTTCGCAACACGCACGAACGCCGCGTTCAGCGGCGCGGCCGGTTGATGTTCCGCAACGATCGCAACGGCGCCGGCCGCGATCGCCGGTGCGATGAAACGCGCGCCGTCTGCCTTGTTGCCGGCAATGGCGACGAACACGTCGCCGCGCTTGACGGCACGGCTGTCCGCCGTCACCCCGCCAACGTCGAGATCGGCATGGCGAGGATCGAAGTCCGCATCAGAAGGCAAAATCTCGCGAAGCTTCATCTCAAGCTTCTTGGTGGCTCGGTCGACAATGCGGCCAAGGCCTTACCTGTTTTCCTTCAGCGAGGCCAGTATCTGCTGATCGGCCGGCGGCAAATCGAGGCGCGGCTCGATGCCCAAGAGCGGCGCGATGCGCGCCACCACGGCGCCGCCGGTCGGCACCGCGTTCCAGCCCGACGTGGTGAAGCCGTGGGTTTCCGGCAGCGCCTTCGGCTCGTCGAGCATGATCAAGAGCACATAGCGCGGCTGGTCGGCCGGCAGCACCGCCATGAAGTCGGTGAGCACGCGGGTCTTGGAATAGCGGCCGAACACGACCTTGTCGGCGGTGCCGGTCTTGCCGCCGATGTAATAGCCGACGACGTCGGCCTTGGACGCGGTACCCTTCTCGACATTGAGCCGCATCAGGTAGCGCATCATGGCGCTGGTCTCGGGCTTGATGACGCGCTTGCCGAGCGCCTGGGCCTCGGCCTCGGTGCGCTTGAGGAACGTCGGCGGAATCAAAATACCGCCGTTCATCAAGGCGCCGACTCCCATCACCGCCTGCAGCGGCGCCACCGACAGGCCATGGCCGAAGGCGATGGTGATGGTGTTCAGCTCGCTCCAGCGTTTCGGCACGATCGGCTCGGCGCTTTCCGGCAGTTCGGTACGCAGGCGGTCGAGCTGGCCCATTTTTTTCAAGAACGCCTTGTGTGCATCGACGCCCATCGCCATGGCGATGCGCGCGGCGCCGATATTCGACGAATAAGTGAAGATCTCCGGCACGCTCAGCGAGCGCTGCATCGGCTCGAAATCGTGGATGTCGAATTTGCCGTAGTGCAGCGGATTATGCGCGTCGAACGACGACTTCAACGTCACCTTGCCGGAATCGAGCGCCATGGCGACCGTGAACGCCTTGAACGTCGAGCCCATCTCGTAAACGCCGGTGGTCAGGCGGTTGATGAGGCTCTGATCGCGCGGATTGTGCGGAATGTTCGGGTCGTAGTCCGGCTCCGACACCATGGCGACAATTTCGCCGGTGCGGACGTTGAGCACGAGACCGGCTGACGCAATGGCGTGGAATTTGTCGCGCGCCTTGACCAACTCGTCGCGCAGCGCGTGCTGCACCCGCAGATCGACGGCGAGCTGCACCGGCGTTTGCAGCCGGTCGGTGGCGAGCCCCGCCAGGTGCAGCGCGGCGAGCCCCTGGTTGTCGAGCCATTTCTCGACGCCGGCAGTGCCCTGATTGTCGATGTCGACGCGGCCGAGCAGATGCGAGACCTCGGCGCCGTTGGGATAATCGCGCTTGTTCTCGTTGAGGAAGCCGATGCCCGGCAGGCCTTGATGATAAATCTCGCGCTGCTGCTCCGAGGTGATGTCGCGCTTGAGCCAGACAAAGCCGCGCCGCGACGACAATCGCTCGCGCAGCTCGGTGGCGTCAAGATCGGGCAGGTCTGCCGTGAGCAGCTCGACCGCCTCGTCGACATCGATGAGCCGGCGCGGCTCGGCATAGAGCGACGGCACGCGCACGTCGGTCGCCAAAACCTCGCCGTTGCGGTCGAGGATATCGGGCCGCGCCGTGGCGATGGCATCGCCGGAGACGACGCGATGGGCGACGCGGCCGTCGGAGACGGCGGCGAACATCACCAGCCGCACGGCGATGATGCAATAGACGACGGCGAAGGCGATGATCGCCAATCCGACCCGCGCCCGCGCCTTGGCGGCGCGATTGCTGTTGTGCCCGTAAAGCAGGCTGCGCAGAAGCCGCCGCCGCCAGGGCTCGGCCGGCGCGGACGGGATCGTTTCCGCACTCACGCTCATCGGCTCGGCGCTCCGCTTGGCTGGCTCGGCGCTCCGCTTGGCTGGTCAGGCGGCGTTGCGGCCGGCGCCGGGATGGTTCCCGTCTCAGGCGGATCCAAATTGCCGATCATGCCGCCGATAGGATCGTCATTGGCGGCGCGGGCATCATCGGGCGGCCGTTCGGGCAAGCGATCGAGGCTGTCGAATTGGGTCGGCGCGATTGGCTTGATCTGGAGGAAACGCTTGGCCAAAATTTCGATGCGGGCGGGATTGTCGAGCTCGCCCCATTCGGCGCGCAGCGCGGCAATGCGGTCGCGCTCGCGTCGCACCTCGCCGCGCAGTTTTGCCAGATGCTCGGCTTGCACGGTCGAATCGAACTTGATGCGGTAGACGTAAGCTGCGGCAAGCACCAGCGCGCCGATCACCACGATATTGATGACGCGGAAAATCATAGCCGCCCCCGCATGATGTCCGTGAGCGACGGCAGGCGTGGCAACAGATGGTCGATGGCCGCCGCATGCGGCGGCGCATCGGTGCGCTCGGCGGCGCGAAGCTTCGCCGAACGGGCGCGCGGATTGGCGGCGATCTCGGCTTCGTCCGGCGTTTCCGGGCGCCGCGTCAGCACGCCAAAACTCGGCGCCGGCGCCACCACTTCCGGCCGATGCCGCGAGCCGGCCGGTGCGCGGCTGCGCTCGGTGAGGAAGGTTTTAACAATGCGATCTTCGAGTGAATGGAACGCGACCACCACTAGGCGTCCGGAGGGTTTGAGCACCCGTTCGGCCGCGGCGAGGCCACGCGCCAATTCGCCGAGCTCGTCGTTGACGAAAATCCGCAAAGCCTGGAACGTGCGCGTCGCCGGATGAATGGCGCTGTCGCGCGAATGCACGACACGCGCGACGATCTCGGCCAGCGCCCGCGTCGTCTCGATGGCGCGCTCGCCGCGTGCCCTGACGATGGTGCGTGCGACTGCGCGGGCATGACGCTCTTCGCCCAAGATTGCGATGATGAGCCCGAGCTCGCGCTCACTGGCGCGTGCGACGATGTCGGCCGCGCTCGGGCCGTCACGACCCATGCGCATGTCGAGCGGCCCATCGAGGCGAAACGAAAAGCCGCGCGCGGCATCGTCGATCTGCATCGACGAGACGCCGATGTCGAATACGATGCCGTCGATCGCGGGCGTGCTGCCGACGATTGTCTCCAGATTGGAGAACCGATCCTCGACCAGATCGAGCCGGCCTTGGGCTTGCTCGACCAGGCCTGCGCCCTGGGCGATCGCGCCCTGATCGCGATCGATGCCGATGACGCGGGCGCCGGGCGTCGCCAGGATCGCCTGCGTATAGCCGCCAGCGCCGAAGGTGGCGTCGACGTAAAGTCCGCCGTCGCGAACGCCAAGCCATTCGACGGCGCGGCGGCCGAGCACGGGAATATGACGAGCCGGTCCGCCAGCGACAGCCTGGCTGTCGCCGCCCGTCATTCTTCCCGCGCTCCGGGCGGTTTTTCCGCCGCCGCCCCCCGGGTGCCCGGCGCTTGCTTGAAGGCGCGAACCTTCGCGGTGGCCTCCGCGAACTCGCTGCGAAAGCGGCCGGGCTCCCAGATCTGGAATTTGTGGCTGAGACCGACGAACGACACCGTATCGGCAATCGCCGCATGGGCTTTCAAGGTCTCGGTAAGCTGAACGCGACCCTCGCCGTCGATCTTCAAGGTCTCGCTGGTGCCATAGAGCGCCAGCGAAAATTGCTCGCGCCGGTCCGAATAAAGCGGCAAGCCCGCGATCAGCGCTTCGATCTCCATCAATAACGCATTGCCGCCGGCGTCGAGCGCCGGCCGGTCGAGTGCCGGATAGCAGTACAAGCCGTCGAAGCCGTCGCGTGCCAACACGGCGCGAAACGGCGCCGGCACCGAGACGCGACCCTTGGCATCGAGACGCAGCATGTAATGGGACACAAACCGGTCCATCTACGCCCTGTGCGCCCTCGCCACTTGCGGCGCGGCCCAGACCGGATTTCAGGGTCGCCGGCGTTTGTGGGAACAAATGGGCTATCATGGGCCAATATGGGCGTCAACGGACCTGCCCCGGTTGCAACCGCAGCTCCGCTCGATACCGATTAACAAGGTGTAAGCTTAAGGAAAGGTTGAGAGATTGCGGCGGATTGCGCCGCGGGCAGCGGCCACGGCCTGACGCCCACTCGCTCTGCCGCCGGCGCGCTCGGCCGAGCAAACCCGTCACGCGTCGCGCCGTCGATCGCACGCCGCTTTGTTGCAACGCGCATGTCGGCTGCGAAACGCAGCACGTTGCACGTATGCAACGACTCCCGGCTATTTTCGCGAAGGCCTGTGCACAAGTGCAAATCGGCTTGTAGGCACCGCGTGCTGGCCTAGTGTCATCGCACTGTCACGTAGTGTGTTTCAGCCAATGTCACGTAGTGCGTTTCAGTCCGACTCGTGCGTCGTTGCCGACGTCATGCCGTCGCCGAATTTTGGCGAACGCAAAGACGGCCGGCGGCCGGATATGATTGTGCTGCACTACACCGGCATGTTCGATGCCGCGGCAGCGCTTGAGCATTTGCGCGCGCCGGTGAGCCAAGTCTCGGCGCATTATTTCGTCTTCGAGGACGGCCGCGTTATCCAGCTAGTGCAGGAGACCAAGCGCGCCTGGCACGCCGGCATTGCATCATGGGCCGGCGAGACCGACATCAATTCCTGCTCGATCGGCATCGAGATCGCCAATCCCGGCCATGAGTTCGGCTATCGCGATTTTCCCAAGCGGCAGATCGCGGCGGTGACCGCGCTGTGCCGCGGCATCCTCACGCGCAACACGATTGTGCCGGCGCGCGTGCTTGGCCATTCCGACGTCGCACCGGCGCGCAAGCAGGACCCGGGCGAAAAGTTTCCCTGGCGCATCCTGCACGATTCCGGCGTCGGCCATTGGGTCAAGCCGGCCAAGATCACCGACGGCCCGTTGCTGGCGCTGGGCGACCGCGGCGACGCCGTCGCGACCGTGCAGCGGTCGCTCGCCGAATACGGTTATGGGATTACGGAAAACGGCACTTACGATTCAATCACCCATGAAGTGGTGACGGCGTTCCAGCGTCACTTTCGCCCGGAACGCATCGACGGCGTCTGGGACGCATCGACCCGGGCCACCTTGCAGGACCTGCTCGTCCATCGGAACCGGCCGCGCACCGTGGCGGCGCGGGTCATTAACTTCGATCGGCTGGTGATCGCCTCTTAAGGGCTGGCCTCTTGACCGCGGCGGCTAACGACCCCATCCCTTGCTGCGTCAGTCGGCCGGACGGCCGCTCCGGCAAAACCGAAAGGTTGCCGGGGAGGAAAGTCCGGGCTCCATGGACAAACGGTGCCGGATAACGTCCGGCGGGTGCGAGCCCAGGGATAGTGCCACAGAGAACAGACCGCCTGCTCCGCCCGGCAACGGGAGGGGTCGGCAAGGGTGAAACGGTGCGGTAAGAGCGCACCGCGCCGGCGGTAACGCCGGCGGCACGGCAAACCCCACCGGGAGCAAGACCGAATAGGAACGGCGCGAAGTCTTCGCGTAAAAACGCGAAGAGCTTCGGGATCGTGTCTAGATCTGGCCGTTCGGGTAGGTTGCTGGAGGCGCCGGGTAACCGGCGTCCCAGAGGAATGGCCGTCACGTATGCGGGTACGCCTGCATGCCATCCAGAACCCGGCTTATAGGCCGGCTGACGTGTGACTAAGGGCGCCCGGCGGAAACCCCGTCGGG
>Ga0224564_1000098_pt1 | contig 9481 bp, 9 predicted proteins | sample CSU5metagenome_FD_182889 | JGI IMG/M metagenome (GOLD analysis project Ga0224564, IMG submission 182889) | Soil microbial communities from Bohemian Forest, Czech Republic - CSU5 | ecosystem: Environmental > Terrestrial > Soil > Temperate forest | place: Czech Republic: South Bohemian Region... | reverse complement strand
TAATCGGAGACTCAAAAATGAAATCCCTCAGCACCAAGCTGATCCTGTCCGCGCTGGGCGTTGCCTTGCTCGCCACGCCGGCTTTTGCCGCGAAGCATCATCAGGCTTCGTATCAGGGCTTGCAGAACTCGGCCGCAGGCGCGCCCGCGCCCACCACCGATGTCGGTACCTATCCGAACGGCGCGACCCGTACGGGCAGCGCTTATTCGCGCGAGTCCGGCGCGGATGACAACGTGGTCCGCTCGGTTCCTTTTGGCGTAAACTGAGCTCGGTCGCTTTTGGCGTAAGCTGAAATGTGCAGAGCCCCGGACATTGTGTTCGGGGCTCTTGCTTTGTGCCCGGCGCCGTCGCGTTTGCATTTGCCAGCCGATTTTGTTGAACTGCCTGCCCCCACCCTACCCTCCCCCGCTTGCGGGGGAGGGTAGGGTGGGGGCAGGGGAACGCCATGCTGAAGACCATCGCAGCCTTCGATCGGATCGGCGAGGAGAACGCCTTCGCCGTACTGGCGCGGGCGATGCTGCTCATGTCGCAGGGCCGCGACATCATCAATCTCGGCATCGGCCAGCCCGATTTTCGCACCCCGGATTTCATCGTCGAGGCGGCGATCAAGGCGTTGCGCGATGGCCATCACGGCTATACGCCCGCGGTCGGCATCGCACCACTGCGCGAAGCGGTGGCCGCCGACCTGCACAAGCGTTTCAAGGTCAGCGTATCGCCCGATGCCGTCATGATCATGCCGGGCGGCAAGCCGACCATGTTCATGTCGATCCTGATGTTCGGCGAGCCCGGCGTGGACATTCTTTATCCCGATCCCGGATTTCCGATCTATCGCTCGATGATCGAATATACCGGCGCGCGGCCGATCCCGGTGCCGATCCGCGAAGAAAATGAATTTGCATTCTCGGCGGGAGAAACCTTAAGCCTGATCACGCCGCAGACGCGGCTTCTCATTCTCAACTCGCCGGCCAATCCGACCGGCGGCGTGACGCCCAAGGCCGAAGTCGACAAGCTCATCGCCGGGCTCGAGCGCTATCCCGACGTCGCCATCATGTCGGACGAGATCTACGACCACATGGTCTATGACGGCGAGACCCATGTGTGCCTGTTGTCGTATCCGTCGATCCGCGACCGGCTGATCCTGCTCAACGGCTGGTCGAAGACCTACGCCATGACCGGCTGGCGGCTCGGCTATGCGATATGGCCGGGAAAACTTTACGACTATGCGCGCAAGCTCGCGGTCAATCTGCATTCCTGCGTCAATGCCTCGGCGCAATATGCCGGGCTTGCGGCGCTGACCGGCCCGCAGGACGAAGCGGCAAAGATGGTCTCCGAGTTCGATAAGCGCCGCAAAATCGTCGTCGCCGGCCTCAACAAGCTTCCCGGCACGTCCTGCGCCACGCCGAAGGGGGCGTTCTACGCCTTCCCCAACATCAAGCGCACCGGATGGAAGGCCAAGCCGCTCGCCAACGCGCTCCTTGAAGACGCCGGCGTTGCGCTGATCGGCGGTCCGGATTTCGGCGTGCTCGGCGAAGGCTATATGCGCGTGTCCTACGCCAATTCGACCGAGAACATTCTTAAGGCGCTCGACCGCATGGGTGATTTCCTCACCAGCCGCAAGGCGGCGTGATCCTGCCTCGCCGTCATGGCCGGGCTTGTCCCGGCCATCCATGTCTTTACGCTCGCCATCGCGACAGACGTAGATGCCCGGCACATAGGCGAGCGAAGCGACGCCGTTCTTCGAACGGCTATGGCCGGGCACGACGAGGATGCTTCAATGTCTGAACTCTCCGAAGAACAGCGCCTAATGCGGCAGAGCTGCCGCGATTTCGTCGACGACGTCATCATTCCCTTCATCCGCGGCAATTGGCAGCGCGAATGGTCGATGACGCCCGAGGACCGGCTGCCGCCGGAAATCCTGCAGGGCGCCGAGAAGGTCGGCATCCGCACGCTCGGCGTGCCGGAAGAGTTCGGCGGCATCGAGCTCGATCGGGCGAGCGAGGTGCAGACCTTTGCGCTGATTGCCGAAGAGATCGCGCGCGGCGATTCAGGCCTCGCCGACAAGCTGGTACAGAACTGGAAAGTGTCGGTACTGTTGCGCAACCTGGCGCCGCGGCACCTGCAGGAAAAATGGTTCGAGCGGCTGATGGCCGAGCCGCAATTCCTGCTGGCCCATTGCCTGACCGAGCCGCGCGGCGCCTCCGACCGCTGGCTGCCCTACAACGTGCCTGAAGCCGCGATGCAGACCCGCGCGGTGCAGCAGAACGGCGAATGGGTGATCAACGGCCGCAAGCAATTCATTTCGAACGGTTACGACGCCGGCCTGTTCGTGGTCTATGCCAACACCAATCCGCGAGTCGGCATGATGCAGGGCACGTCGAGTTTTCTGGTGCCGCGCGGCACGCCGGGGCTGACCATCGCGCGTTGCAACGAGACCGTCGGCTGCCGCTTCATGAACAACGGTGAATTGGTGTTCGAGGACATGCGGGTGCCGGCGGATCATCTCTTGGTCGAGGGCGACGCGCTCGGCAAGGCCGCGGTCTATTTCCGGCCCGGCAAGATCATCCAGGCAGCAAAAAATCTCGGCGTCGGCGTGCGCGCCTTCGAGCTCGCCGCCGATTACACACAGAACTATGTGCAGGGCGGCCGCATCCTGATCAAGCATCAGGCGGTGGCGCTGCGGCTTGCCGACATGGCGACGCGGATCGAAGCCGTGCGCGCGCTGCTGGCGCGCGCATCAAAAGCCGTCGACGACAACGCGCCGGACGCCGACACGCTGTGCAACATGGCAAAGGTGTTCGCCTCGGAGGAAATCCTCAAAGTCGCGCAGCATGCGCTCGAGTTGCACGGCGGCAACGGCGTGATGCTCGATTTCGGCGTCGAGAAGATTTTCCGCGACGCTGCGATTTTTTTGCACATGGACGCCACTGTCGACATTTCGCGATTCAAGATCGTGAAATCGATGTTTCCGCACACCGCCGGCAAATATGCCGGGCCGGAGGCTTAAGCCCTTTGCGTCAGCCGGAAGCCGGCTATCACAATGGCAAGCCCGACGAGTTGCCAGACGGTCGGCAGTTCGCCGACCGTGACGGCGCCGACCACGAGCGTAAACACCGGCACCAGCGACGGATATAAAGCCGCGCGGCTGACGCCGAGCAGCTCTACCGCGCGGGTGAACAAATAAATGCCGCCGGCGCCGGCGAAAAAGCCCTGCACGACAGCCTGCATGAAATTTTCCCAAAATCCGGCGGCAACCATGTTGTCGAAGCACAACAGCAGCAGTGGCAAGCCCGTAAGCGACAAGATGCTGGTGACGGCAGCCGCCCGCATCGGTGCAATCCGGTAGCGCCGCAGCAGCATGCCGAAAATCGCAAACGAGGTGCCCGCGGCGACGAACAGCAGGTCGCCGGTGATGCCTTGCGCGCCCATGGTGCTCAGCGCTTCGACGCCGATGACGCAAAGCCCGAGCACGATGGTCAGCGCGCCGGCGACGCGGCGCCAGGGCAAAGCCTCCTTGAGCACGATCCGCGCCAGGATCAGCCCGCCGACCGCGGCGCAGGACGGCTGGATAATGGCGCCGTGGCCGAGCGGCACGAACACGTAGCCAAAATAGCTCCACAGCGCGAGCGGCAGGCCGCCGAAGGCGGTCAGCAGAATGCCGTGCCGCCAGCCGACGCCGCCGAGATCGCGGAAGCCACTGGCCGCCATGAAGGGGAGCAGTATGAGGCCGGACCAGACGAACCGGTGCAGCGACAGAACCAGCGGCGACAGTCCGACGAGGACGCCGTGGCGCGCGGCAACGAAGCCGAAGGCCCAGAATAAGGCCGAGCCGGCGCCGCACAACACGCCCAACGCTGTTGCGTGCTTAACCGGCAGAGATGGAGCAAGGGTCATTCAACCGCGAATCATAGTCCGTTGCGGCCTTCGAAAACAGCGCATGAAAATTCGCAGCTGGCTTCGCCAAACGCGAAGCCGAATTCAGTCCAACCCATCCACGTCGGCGTCGTTGAGCAGATCGAGCCCGCCCGCCGCAACGACATGCCCGGCATCGAGCCTCACCACGGTGGTGGCGATGCGGCGCACTTCGGCGGCCGTGTGGCTGACATAGACCATCGGGATTCCGGCATCGTCGCGCAACCGCACCAGATAGGGCAGAATTTCTCGCTTGTGCGCGGCGTCGAGCGAAGCCAGCGGCTCGTCGAGCAGCAGCAGGCGCGGGCCCATCAACAGCGCGCGGCCGACGGCGACGCGCTGGCGCTCGCCGCCCGACAGCATGCGCGGCCGGCGATCGAGCAAATGGCCGATATCGAGCAGCGCGACGATGCGCTCGAACTCCTTGGCGTCACGCAACCGGCCGCTCATGCGCCGGCCATAGTCGAGATTTTGCCGCACGCTGAGATGCGGGAACAGCCGGCCCTCCTGGAACACATAGCCGATGCGGCGCTGGTGCGGCGGCACGTCGATGCCGCGGGCTGCGTCGAACAGCACCGTACCGTCGATGGCGATCGAACCGCGATCCGGCGTGAGCAGACCGGCGATCATATTGACGACCGACGTCTTTCCCGCGCCCGACGGCCCGAACAACGCTGTCACGCCGCGCGCCGCGTCGAAGCGCACGGCAAGTTTCAGCGCGCCGAGTTGCTTCTCCACGTCGACGGCGAGCACGATCAATCACTCCCCGTGGAAGCGGACGCTGGCGCGCCGGGCGAGCCATTCCGAGGCGAAGAGCGCCGCAAATGCCAAGGCGATCGCGATCAAGACCAGCCGGCCGGCAGCCGCGTCGCCGCCGGGCACCTGGGTCAAGGTGTAGATCAGCGACGAAATCGTCTGCGTCTCGCCGGGGATATTCGACACGAAGGTGATGGTCGCGCCGAACTCGCCCAGCGCGCGGGCAAAGCACAACACCACGCCGGCGATGATGCCAGGCAAGGCCAGCGGCAAGGTCACGGTGAGAAACACCCAAGGCCGGTTGGCGCCGAGCGTCGCTGCGGCGTCTTCGAGCTTGCGGTCGATCGCCTCCAGCGCCAGCCGGATCGGGCGCACCATCAACGGGAAGCCCATGACGCCGCAGGCCAGCGCTGCGCCGGTCCAGCGGAATGAAAAGACAATGCCGAAATGACTGTCCAAAAAGGCGCCGATCGGCGCCTTGCGGCCGAACCAGATGAGAAGGAGATAACCGGTGACGACCGGCGGCATCACGAGCGGCAGGAAGACGACGCCGTCGAGTACGCTCTTGCCCCAGAAATTCGCGCGCGCGAGCAGCCAGCCGATGGCGATGCCGAACGGCAGCGCGCATGCGGTCGCAACCACGGCAATGCGCAACGACAGCGCGACTGCCGTCCATTCAGCGGGAGTGAGGTCGAGCACGGTGTGCCTGAGTGGCGTTCCCGCTCACGATGTTGGCTTCATCAGAACGGCGAAACCGTAAGACTCAAATATCGTCTTCGCCGCCTGCGAGCGCAGGAACGCCAGATACGCCGTCGCCTCGGGCTTGGCGCCCGTCGTCGCCGCGACCGGATAGATGATCGGGTCGTGGGAATTGTCGGGAAACACGCCGACGACTTTTACGCCCGGCTCGACCTTGGCGTCGGTCGAGTAAACGATGCCGAGCGGCGCCTCACCGCGCGCGACCAGCACCAAAGCGGCGCGGACATTCGCGGTCATCGCCATCTTCGGCTCAACGGACGACCAGACGCCGAGCTTTTCCAGCGTGGCCTGAGCGTACAAACCGACCGGCACGGCCTTCACGTCGCCGGTTGCGATCCGGCCGTCGCCGGCGAGCTTGGCGAGATCGAAACCCGGCGCGATCGTCACATGGTCGATCTTGGCATCCTTGGGCGCGATCAACACCAGCGTGTTGCCGAGCAAATTCACCCGGGTGTCGTCCTTGATGAGTTTCTTCTGCGAACCGTAGTCCATCCATTTCAGGTCGGCGGACACGAACACGTCGGCCGGCGCGCCGCCTTCGATCTGCTTCATCAGGGCCGAGCTGGCGTCATAGCTGGCGACGACCTTTATGCCGCTTCGCTTGGCGAAGGCGGCGTCGACGTCGTCGAGGGCGTTCTTCATCGATGCAGCGGCAAAAACGGTGATGGATTTGTCCTCGGCGTTGGCGGCGAGCGGCGCCGCGGCAATAACGATTGTCGCGGCAAAGGCCGCCAGGATGGCTTTTCTGGTGAGCACGACGGTTCTCCAACAGCTATCGGCGCGCCAGCACTGCGCGCCGGATCAAACACATGACCCGTGAGAGCAATACGACCGCCTCGGGGAACCGTCGTTCCGGACATTTACGGCGCGCGCCCAGCGCACCGTCGGCCGTGCTGGAACAATAGGCGGTCAGCGGGGCGCGGACAAGCGACGCCGGGGTCGCAGCGCCACGGCTCCTTGCCGCCCGGACAGCCATGCTATCCTTTTCCGCGCAGGAGGACCTATGAGCGCGGCAGACCCGATTGACGGCGAATACGACTACATCATCGCCGGTGCGGGCTCGGCCGGCTGCATTCTGGCCAATCGGCTCTCGGCCGACAGCGGCAAGCGCGTGCTCATTCTCGAGGCCGGCGGCCGCGACAACTGGATCTGGTTTCACATACCGGTCGGCTATCTGTTCGCCATCGGCAATCCGCGCTCCGACTGGTGCTTCAAGACCGAGCCCGAAGAGGGCCTCAACGGCCGCAGCCTCAATTATCCGCGCGGCAAGGTGATCGGCGGCTCGTCGTCGATCAACGCCATGATCTATATGCGCGGCCAGGCCGCCGACTACGATCACTGGCGCCAGCTCGGCTTAAACGGCTGGGGCTGGGATGACGTGCTGCCGTATTTCAAGCGCCACGAAGATCATTTCCTCGGCGAAAGCGAAGCGCATGCGGTCGGCGGTGAGTGGCACGTTGCGGCGCCGCGGGTGCGCTGGGATTTGCTCGATGCCTTTCGCGCCGCCGCCGAGCAGGCCGGCATCAAATCCATCCCCGACTTCAACCGCGGCGACAACGAAGGCATCTGCGCCTTCCACGTCAACCAGAAACGCGGCCGGCGCTGGTCGGCGGCCAGCGCTTTCCTCAAGCCGGCGCTCAAGCGCGCCAATTTGCGGCTCGAGACCGGCTGCCTGGTCGAAGGCATCGCGTTCGATGGCCGGCGCGCCGCCGGCGTGCGCTGGACGCAAGGCGGACAGGCGCGGATGGCGCGCTGTCGCGGCGAAGTCATTCTCGCCGCCGGCTCGATCGGCTCGCCGCAGATCATGATGCTGTCCGGCGTCGGCCCGGCGCAGCAATTGCAGGAGCTTGGCATTCCCGTCGTGCTGGACCGGCCGGGCGTCGGCGCCAATCTGCAGGATCATTTGCAGCTGCGCACGATCTACAAAGTCGACGGCATCACCACGCTCAACGAGCGCTATCACGCGCGATTCGGCATGGCGCGCATGCTCGCCGAATTTGCGCTGTTGCGGCGCGGCCCGCTGACCATGGCGCCGTCACAGCTCGGGTTATTCACCCGCTCCGACCGCGACCAGGTGCGCGCCAATCTGCAGTATCACGTCCAGCCGCTGTCGCTCGACCGCTTCGGCGAGCCGTTGCACACGTTCCCGGCCTTCACCGCGAGCGTCTGCAATGTCCGGCCGACCAGCCGCGGTTTTGTGCGGCTGCGCTCGCGCAATCCGGCCGATGCGCCGCGCATCAAGCCGAATTATCTCGCCACCGACGAGGACCGCCGTATCGCCGCCAATGCGATCAGATTGACGCGCCGGATCGTGGCGCAGCCAGCGCTGAAAGATTTCCATCCCGACGAATATCTGCCGGGGCCGCAGCTGCACGATGACGATGAGCAGGCTTTGATCAAGGCCGCGGGCGACATCGGCACCACCATCTTTCATCCCATCGGCACCGCGAAGATGGGGCTGCCAAGCGATCCGATGACGGTGGTCGATAACCGCTTGCGCGTCGCCGGCATCGAGCACCTGCGCGTCGTCGACGCCTCGGTGATGCCGACGATCACGTCCGGCAATACCAACGCGCCGACCATGATGATCGCGGAAAAAGGCGCCGCCTTGATCCGCGCCGATGCCAAAGGCGCAGCCGTATGAAGGCGGCATGGCGGGCCAAGGCGATGCTGCTCGATCCAGCGGCCGAATGGCCGACGATCGAGCGGGAGTCGGGCGATCCAGCCTATCTGTTGAGCCGGTATGTCGCCGCGCTCGCGCTCGTGCCCGCCGTGTGCGGCTTCATCGGCGCAAGTGTCATCGGCGCAGTCGTTCCCGGCACAGGTCTGGTGCGCGCGTCGCTGTTCGACGGCTGCTTTGGCGCGATCTTCAGCTACGTGATGGCCTTCGCCATCGTGCTCATCCTGGCGCTGATCATTGACCTGCTGGCGCCATTGTTCGGCGGCCGGAAGGAATTCGACAGCGCGCTCAAGCTTGCGGTCTATTCCTACACGCCGGTGTGGCTCGCCGGAATTTTCCTGCTGCTGCCCGGCCTGCGCTTTTTGATCTCGCTCGGTTTCTACGGCGCCTATGTGCTGCTGCTCGGCCTGCCGCGGCTGATGAAAGCGCCGGAGCAGAAGTCCTACCTCTACGCCCTCGTCATCGTGGTTTGCGCCGCCGCGCTGACGCTAGGCGCCGCCGCCACGCAGCGCGCGGTGTTCAACACTGCCTTTTAGATAAAAACCTACGGCGCCTTCACGACTTGCTTGCAGGCCGCCGGCAACGCGGCAAGCGTCGGTCCGGTCCGCGGTCCGGCCGGCTTTTCCGGCGGCTTCGGATGCAGCACGCCGGCGGTGAACCAGTAGTCGAGCGCATGGCCGCAGCCGTCGCCGGACGGCACCGGCGGCTGCGACTCGCATTGCGGGCTGTCGGGCGGGCAGTTGAGCCGAATGTGGAAGTGCTCGGCATGCCCCCACCACGGCCGCACCTTGGCCAGCCAGGCGCGATCCGAACCTGCCTCGCTGCACATTTCCTTCTTGATCGCGGCGTTGACGAAAATGCGCGCGATCTCGGGATCCTCGGCGGCAGCCTTCACCAGCGCGGTGTGGGCCGGCGTCCAGACGCTGTGGTCGACGTCGAGACCGCTCGGCGCCACCATGTTGACGGCGCCGGTCATCTCGCGCTCCTCGCGGCTGAGCACGTGGTCGGGCATCGGGCTGAACCAGATATCGGCATCGAGTCCGATCTGGTGGCTGGCATGGCCGCTCAGCATCGGACCGCCGCGGGGCTGTGCCATATCGCCGATCAAAAGCCCGTTCCATCCGACCTTCTTGGCGTTGTCACCAAACCGCTTGATGAAATCGATCAGCTCCGGGTTACCCCAATTGCGATTGCGCGACAGCCGCATCACCTGCCAGGTCGGCCCCGTGATCGGCAGCTCCTCGGCGCCGGCCATGCAGCCCTTGGCGTAGCCGCCGATGGCACGCGCCGGGCCGGCGAGCGGTGTCAGCTTGCGGGCGAACAATTCTTTCGCCGGGATGTTCGGGGCGTCGGGATTGGCGAGCGGCGGCAGCGTTA
>Ga0224564_1000093_pt1 | contig 9740 bp, 9 predicted proteins | sample CSU5metagenome_FD_182889 | JGI IMG/M metagenome (GOLD analysis project Ga0224564, IMG submission 182889) | Soil microbial communities from Bohemian Forest, Czech Republic - CSU5 | ecosystem: Environmental > Terrestrial > Soil > Temperate forest | place: Czech Republic: South Bohemian Region... | reverse complement strand
CGGCCCTTCTTTTTGAGAGCTTGCGTTCCATCGCCTCCTTGCCGCCTTTGCGGGCCAGAGCGTAGGTGATGTAGCCGCCGAGAACCGCGCCCAGCGTGGCCATCAGAGCATAGTAGGGCCACGGCTCCTGATGACGGGCGGCCAACCAGATGGTGAGAACGTCCATGCTGCCAGTGAGCGGGACCACGGAATTGTCAGCCAGCCCGAGCAGGATCAGACCAACGCCACCCAGGTGGCGAAGGCGGCGCCAGATGGGAACCACAAACAGTAGATGCAAATGTGGCAGCATTTTTGGTTTGGAGAAGTTTACAGGGTGGTGGCGGGGTTGCGCTCAGGGGGATTGCAATCAACGATTGCACTTGACCTTCTAAGGCATCGCCGTCTTAAACCGTAGCCACATTCGCGGCGCTTAGGAAGCATAGCTCCGGTGCGGCAGGGAGCGCGCCGATTTCGGCGGCGTAGCGGTAGAAAAGTTGCAGGCCTTCGATGCAGCCGGGATCAAGTTCGTAATGGATGCATTCGGTGAGATAGTTGCGGACTTCGTCTTCGCGGAGGCTGAGGCGCGGCGCCCATTCGCGGGCGATTTGATCGAGGCTTGAGGCCGTGAGACCGTGGTCGCGGGAATCCTGAAACACCTGCGCCAAGTCCGGCGCGGGCGAGGCTTCGCGCAGAGCATCTTCCTGCAAAGCTTGCTGGCGAACGGCCCAGAAGGCGAATACGAAAGGCTTGCCGGTGTAGCGAATCCATTCTTCGGCGAGGTCGAGCGTGAGGTAACGTTTGCGATCGACCTGAAGCGCGGGGTCGCCGATGAGCAATCCAGCGTCGTTGGTGGCAAGCATCTGGTCGATGTTCGGCTCCATCGGGCGGTAAGTTCGCCCCCCTCCCAACCATTTTTCAAACAGGATTTTCGTGAGGGCCACGGACGTCAGCGAGGATGTGTCGAGCGCGATAGTTCGAATTCTTTCGACCGGAACTTTGCTTACGAGCAAGATGGAGCGGACGGCGCGACGGGAGGCGATGGCAACGCCGGGAAGCACTTGCAGCCCGGGAATTTGCGCGTAGGCGGCCGCTGGAATTATGCCGATGTCGGCGGTTCCGGCCTGCAGAGAGCGGGCACAGGCGGAGGGCAGCGTGTAGGAAATATCGAAGTGACGGGACGCGCCGTTGTGCTCAAAATCCCACATCAGCGGGGCGGTGTTGAGATAAGAAATGGCGGAGATTCGCAGACGTCTCATTCCTGTTTTGATTCTAACAGAGGATTTTGAACAAGCAGTTGTGACGGGTTGCCTTGACTTCGGTTTGCCGGCGTGACAACAGTCCGGCGAGCCCGGGAAAGAATAACGACCACCGGGGCTAAAGCCCACTTTGAGTCTGAACGGCCTACGCGGCGCAGAATTTTCCAATTCCCAACGCTGGGAAGACGTGTGGGAAGATCTTCCGGCAGAAGTGCGACTTGCGCTGACTCCAACGGCGTCGCCTGAATCCTCCGCGTCTTCTTCTGCATCTCTATTTGCGGACGAAGGGCTCCCTCCTCACGAGAAGCGAATCCTGGGCCTGCTGAAAGCTGACGAGTCCACTCCCATCGATGAAAGCGTGGAGCAGCTGGAGACGGAATTGTCGTCTTCGGAAATCTTCGTGGCGTTATTTGAGCTGGAGTTGGCGAGGAAAGTGCGGCAGATGCCGGGGAAGAATTTTGTGAAGAGCTTTTAGCTGTTGGCTCTTAGCTTTTAGCTCAACCCCGGGGGTCGGCAGCAGTGGAGGACGCCATGCGAAATTACTCGGATCTTCATGGTTTGGGAGAAGGCTCACAAGCTCACTTTGGCGGTTTACAAAATCACTCAGGTGTTTCCCAAAGACGAGCGCTTCGGGCTTACAAGCCAGGTGCGTCGGGCGTGTTCCTCGATTGCGGCTAACTTGAAGGAGGGTTGTGGCAGGAGATCGGATGGAGAGATGGGACGATATATTCGGATTGCTATGGGGTCCGGGGCCGAACTCTCGTATCACTTGCTGTTGTCGAACGATCTGGGGATCCCCGGTCCTGCCGAGTTTATGCGTTTGGCCTCGGATCTCGATGAGGTGATGAGGATGCTGTCTGCGTTGTCGGGAGGGCTGAAAGGTACGGCGCGGCCAAGCATTTTGGAGCTAAGAGCTAAAGGCTAAAGGCCAAGAGCTTTCTTGCGGTAACTTGTTGCCGCTGTCCCATTCGTGCTAGCTTCGGAAACAGAAATTGGAGAACTGAGAGGAAATTGGTGAAAGGGTTAGTCATTGTCGAATCGCCGGCTAAGGCGAAGACCATCCAGAAGTATCTGGGGAAGGGCTTCACGGTTGAGGCTTCGCTCGGCCACGTGAAAGATCTGCCCAAGAGCATTCTGGGCGTGGATACCGCGAACGATTTCGCGACCGATTATGTGGTCATACCGGGCAAAGAAAAGGTTCTGGCCCGGCTGAAGAAGCTGGGCGCGTCCATGGACGCGATCTATCTTGCTCCTGATCCGGATCGCGAAGGCGAAGCCATTGCCGCCCATCTGGCGGGGGAACTCGAACTGAACGGCGGGAAGAAGAAGAAAGCCAAGAAGCTGAAAAAGGGCGAGGTGGAACCTCCTCCGCGCATTCAGCGCGTGACCTTTAACGAGATCACCAAGCGGGCGGTGCAGGCGGCGTTTGAACATCCGCGGGCGATCGACCAGAACCTGGTGGACGCGCAACAGGCGCGGCGAGTGCTCGACCGGCTGGTGGGGTACCAGGTTTCGCCGCTGCTGTGGGATAAGGTGCGGCGAGGGCTTTCCGCGGGACGCGTGCAGACCGTGGCGCTGCGGCTGATCGTGGAACGCGAACGTGAAATTAAGGCGTTCGAGAAAAAAGAATATTGGACGATCGACGCGAACCTGGCCGCTGCCAAGCCTCCGGCATTCGATGCGCGGTTCGTGGGCAGGGGCGAAGAGAAGATTGAAGTCACGAACGGCGAGGATGCGGAAAAGATCCGCGTTGCGCTGGAAAAGGCCGACTGGCTTGTCCGGTCGGTGGACAAGAAAGAACGCCGCCGCAATGCTGCGCCTCCGTTCACGACCAGCAAGCTACAACAGGATTCCTCGCGCAAGCTGCGCTTCAGCGTGAAGCGCACGATGATGATCGCGCAGCGTTTGTATGAAGGCGTGGAGTTGGGCGAAGAAGGGTTGGTTGGCCTCATTACTTATATGCGTACCGATTCGACCCGGGTGGCGCCTGAGGCGATTCAGGAAGTGCGCGAGTATGTGGGCAAGGAATATGGCGCGCAGTATTTGCCGGAGACTCCCAATACATATAAGGAGAAGAAGGAAGCGCAGGCGGCGCACGAAGCGATTCGGCCAACCTCGGCGATGCGGCATCCGGATCAGGTCAAGCAGTATTTAAAGGAAGACGAATTCAAGGTTTATAAGTTGATCTGGCAGCGTTTTGTGGCATCGCAGATTAATCCGGCGGTTTTCGACCAGACCACGGTGGACATTGATGCCAAGAATGGCAAGGAGATTTTCTGGTTCCGGGTGACCGGATCGGTGCTGAAGTTCGACGGCTTCCTCAGAGTTTACGAAGAATCGAAGGAAGGTAAGGACGAGGAAGACGAGGAACTGAAGCACAAGTTGCCGGGGCTTGAAGCTGGGGAGAAACTCACGCTCAAGGAACTGAAGCCGGAACAGCATTTCACGGAACCTCCGCCGCGCTTCAATGAAGCTTCACTGGTCAAGGAACTGGAAGAACGCGGGATTGGGCGGCCATCGACCTATGCGGCGATTCTGACCACGATTCAAGAGCGGCAATACGTGCAGAAAATCGGCGGCAAATTCACACCCACGGAGATCGGGCTGGTGGTGACCGATCTGCTGGTGGAAAATTTCCGAGACATCTTCGATTTGCAATACACGGCGCGTCTGGAAGAAGAGCTCGATGAGATCGAAGAGGGCAAGGAAAAGTGGACCGATGCGCTGAAGGAGTTCTACAAGAAATTTCAGAAAGATCTCAAATATGCCGAAAAGCATATGGAGAACATCAAGCGGATGGAGAAGCCCACGGACGAGAAGTGTGAGCGTTGTGGGTCGCCGCTGGTGATCAAGTGGGGCAAACACGGGTCGTTCTACGCGTGCAGCACTTACGATAAAGAGGATCCGAACACCTGCACGTTTACGAAAGAAAATCCAATCAACCTGCCGGACCTGGATTCGGCGGACGTGCAGGAAACCACGCAGGAGGAATACTGCGAGAACTGCGGGCGCGTGATGGTGCTGAAGCGCGGGCGCTTCGGACAGTTCATGGCGTGCACGGGGTATCCCGATTGCAAGACTACGCGGCGGCTTGACCAGGGCAAGAAAGTTCCGGATATTCCGCTGGATGAGCCGTGCCCGAAGTGCGGGCGGAATATGATGATCCGGCACGGGCGCTTTGGCGAGTTCACGGCTTGCAGCGGATATCCCGAGTGCAAGTACGTGAAGCAGAATTATATTGGGGTGAAGTGTCCGGAGTGCAAAGACGGCGATCTGGTTGAGAAACGCGCGCGTAAGGGCAATACATTTTACGGGTGCGGAAATTATCCCAAGTGCAAGTTCACCTCTGCTCACAAACCACTGGCCGAGAAGTGCACGAGTTGCGGCAGCGAGTATCTGGTGGAGAAGAATCTGAAGGCTGGTCCGGTGATCGCCTGCCCGAACAAAGAGTGCGACTACGAGCGGCCTGCGCCGCCGCAAGCCGCGGGGACCAGCGCTTGAGAAATTGAGCGATGCAGGATTGAGTCAGTGAGAGGTTTCGACGGGCCAATCGGCAGATCGCTCAATGATGCAATTCTTCCGAGGTGCTCTCATGTCTAAGAAACCGGCAAAGAAGCCGACTGTTGCCGACGCGCAACTGATCCTTCATCTCTACGAACTCCGCCGCGAACCCGAGATGCGCAAGGCGCGCAACTGGTGGGGCGGCGAGTTTTTTCCACAGAATGCCGACGACTACCTGAAGGTCTTGTCGGCGATGAACTCGCCCGAGAACAACTGGCTGCGCCAGGTGCAGAGCTACTGGGGCATGGCCGCGGCGTTCGTCTTGCAAGGTGTGCTGAACGAAGACTTGTTTCTGCAGCCCCCGGTTAGCGGTGAAATGTTTCTAATCCTGGCCAAGGTCAGTCCTTTCCTCAAGGAACTTCGCGAGAAGATGAACGACCCGCACATATTTGCCAACATCGAAAAGGTCGCCACCCGCACCAAGTGGGGACGTGACCGCCTTCAGTTCGTGATCAAGCGCGTCGAGACCATTCGCCAGAAACGCGCCGAGAGCAAGCCAAAGTAGGCGCTGCATCTGTTATCCTAGTCGGCTGTGCGGATGATCTGGTGGTTCCTGATACTGGGCGTCAGTACGCTGGTGGTCGTGTGCGTGGCCATTGCCCTGTATATGCGTTTGCGGCGCCATTTGCGACAGGTTCATGCGGCGGAAGCCTCTCACGGTGCGGACGCAGATCGGCCTCCGCCTGATTCGATCCATCAGTGATTCGATCCATCAGTGAAGACTGGAGGTTTTTCTATGGCAAGGCCGGCACTGCAATCCCTGAGTACACCGCAGGAGCGGATGGTGGAGGCGGCGCGGCAAGTGGCGCTGGTGGTGGGCGCCAGTTTGTTTGTGGCAGTGTGCGCGCGCATCTCGATTCCATTGCCGTTCACGCCGGTGCCGCTGACGGTGCAGAACTTCGGGGTGCTGCTGGTGGGATTGCTGCTGGGCAGCCGGCGCGGATTCGCAGCTTTGATTCTTTATTTGGCAGAAGGCGCGATGGGGATGCCGGTGTTCAGTCCGCTGGGGCCGGGAGGTGTGGCGCAGATTCTTGGCGTAACCGGCGGGTATCTTTTGGTATATCCGTTCGTTGCGGGGCTAGCTGGATTTATTTTTGAACGCGGAACGAAGAGTTTTGCACGGGCCGCGATCGCGGGCCTATTGGCTGAAATTGTTCTGTTTGCGGGTGGTGTGACGTGGCTTTACGCAGCGACGCATTCGCTCGCTAAGGCAGCTTACCTGGGGCTTTACTGGTTCTTCGCGGCCGAGGTGCTGAAAGTAATGGTTGCGGCTGCAATCGCGACGCGCTGGGGCCGTGGCTCGGCAACACAGCAATAGATTTGGAGTCTATTTGATGACCGTAGTTTCTGAACAATCCGAGAAAGTTCCAGCTTTTTCCACCGACCTGCGCGAGATCGCGGTGGCTCACAGTCCGGATTCCGACGACGCCTTTATGTTTTACGGGCTGGCCACCGGCAAGGTACGCACGCCTGGCTTGCGATTCAGCCATACGCTCTGCGATATTGAAACGCTGAACCAGAAAGCCCGCGAGGGGGTTTACGACGTCACGGCAATTTCTTTCCATGCCTATCCTTATATTCAGGACAACTATGCGCTCATGACCTGCGGCGGTAGCGTTGGCGAAGGTTACGGGCCGATGATCGTCTCAACGCGGTCGTTCACGCAGAGTGAAATCAAGAAGAAGCGCATTGCCGTGCCGGGCACGCTGACAACGGCGTATCTGGCGCTGCAACTTTTTGCTCCGGGCGTGGAAGTGGAAGTGGTTCCGTTCGACATGATTATTCCGCAGGTGCTCGAGGGGAAACACGAGGCTGGGCTGATCATTCACGAAGGCCAGCTGACGTATGACAAGTCGGGATTGCATCGCATTGTGGATCTGGGGAAATGGTGGCAGAAGGTTACGGGGCTGCCGCTGCCGCTGGGAGGCAATGCGATCCGGCGAGCCCTGGGTGCGGAGCTGATGGCATCCGTGTCGGCGGCATTGCGCGAGAGCATTCAGTATGGTCTCGATCACCGCGAGGAAGCGCTGGCTTATGCGATGCAGTTTGCCCGCGACCTCGACACGGAACAGGCTGACAAATTTGTCGGCATGTACGTGAACGAGCGGACGCTGGATTATGGCCCGGACGGGCGAGAAGCTGTCCGCCGGCTGCTGGATATGGGGCACAAGGCGGGGATCATTGGGCCGGAAGCGCGCGTGGATTGGGTAGGGTAGAGCAGCTTTTAGCTTTTGGCTCAAATCTCGTTGATGCGCGGCTGCCAAAGGCTCCCAGGACATCCACGCAATCCCCTGAACACCAACCACCAAAGGCTAACAGCTAAGAGCTAAAGGCCAAGAGCTTGCCTCCACAGACCCTTCTGATCGACGCGGACGATACGCTTTGGGAAAACAATATTTATTTTGAGCGGGCGATTGCCAACTTCATTTCGTTTCTCAATCACCACGAATTTTCGCCGGAACAGGTGCGCGAGGTGCTCAACGATGTGGAGCGCGAGTGCATCGTCACCCATGGCTACGGGCTGCACAGCTTTGGGCAAGCGCTGATCCACACTTTCGAAAGGTTGAGCGTGCGCCCGGTTACGGCAGAGTTGCAAGCGCAGATTCGCGGCTTCGCCCACTCCATTCAGGACCATCCCATCGAACTGTTGCCGGAGGTTCGGGAGACGCTGCATTATCTCTCGGGGCGTCACCGGTTGATTTTGATGACCAAGGGCGCGATTGCCGAGCAAAGCGGGAAGATTGAGCGTTCGGGATTGAAGGGGCATTTCGCGGAGGTTGAGATTGTCGCGGAAAAAGATGTTGCCACTTACGATTCCGTGGTCAGGAAGTATGCATTGGCGCGCGAGGCTACGTGGATGATCGGCAACAGTCCGAAGTCAGATATTAATCCTGCACTGGCAGCCGGGCTGCACGCGGTGTTTGTGCCCCACGGCGACACGTGGATCCTGGAGCACGAAGAAGTCAACGCGGCAACGGCTCCGCAGCGCTTGTTGATTGTGGGCAGGTTCGCGGAGCTGCGGGAGAATTTTTAGAAAGGGCGTCGCATCGGCAGCTCCCGACAGCCAGCAACACCGAGCCGTAGCTTGCACGCTGTAGAAGTTTTCCGGCCGGATTGGAATCACTCGACGCCGCGGCCCGCTGGTGGCGGAATCAGCTTCGTTACCGTGTTTTCATTCTCGTTACTACCGCATCAAACTAACCAACAACCGGATCGCGCACGGAGCATTTCGGCATGGTACGCTCGTTCTGCTCTGGGTTCCGCACCCACTTCGTCGTGACGGTGCAGACCAACAATTTTCGACGGCTGTTGCGCACAGTTGAGGCGCTTTCCGAGCTCGGGCCCGAACTCGCGGCGGAGCGCGAGTTCTCGGAAACTTCACGTCTCATGCTGTCCGCGATTATGGAGGCGGCGGGCGCTCGTGAGGGCACGCTTTTCCTGTTCAGCGACAAGCCTGCGATGCTGACGTCCTCGACGTCTCAGGGCTTTGCCCTGATGCCGGACCCGGCCTTCATTCCTCTCCTTCCGAAACATGTACATGCACTATCCGCGGCGCGCGGGCCCATCGTGCTGAACGGATCGACCTATTCAGTGTTTCTGAGCTCGAACGGAAATGTGGCGCCCGAACTTTTCAAGTGCCTGGCGCCCCTCAAAGCGGCGGGCAGACTCGCGGGCGTGGTCGCGCTGGGGCGCCGTCCGGGAGACGCGCGCTACGAAGATGACGAACTCGCCGCCATGGAACTGCTTTGCAGCTACGTGGCGCTGGCGGTTCAGAACCATGCGCTCACCCGGACGATTGCGCAACGAGTTTCCGAGAATCTTCGATTGATGGCGTCGCTGCACGGTTTTTATGACAACGCGCTTGAGGCATTTGCCACCGCCATCGACGTGAAGCATGTCAACATTCACGGACATTCCCTGCGGGTGGGCCGTTACGCCTCTGCGATTGGGGAAGCTCTGGGAATGGACGCGAGCGAATTGGCCGCACTGCGAAGCGCGGGATACCTGCACGACATAGGAAAAGTAGCGGTCGATCGCCGGCTTTTCGGCAAAGCAAGCGCGCTCAATCCCGAAGAATTTCGCGAAATGGCGGACCACACCGTGGTGGGCCACCAGATTGTCAGTACGGTACAGTTTCCGTGGCCAAAAATTCCGGAAGCGGTGCGCTCGCATCATGAACGCAGCGACGGTTCGGGTTATCCGGATGCGCTGACGCTGGATGATTTATCCATGCCGGTGCGGATCATCGGGATTGCCGACGCATTCGACGCGATGACCAGCGCGCGGCCTTACCGCGAGCCGCTTTCGGTGGGCAGCGCACTGAGCGACCTGGTGCGCCTGGCTCCGCAGAAATACGATCCTAACGTGGTGCAGGCGCTGCTGATCCAGGTGCGTCGCGACGCGGTGGGCAGCAGCCGGGCTCCTCTGCTGGCTGACCGGGTCTCCGTCAATATTGCGCCTGGCGATATTGACCAGCTCGCGGCCACGCTGCAACACAAGGTGTCGCGCGGCAAGGTGTATGTAAGCCAGCCCTAGCTGGGGTGGCTTACTTCATTCCTGAAATCCGCTTAAGTGCTGACTGCTCTATGGTTTACCGGCTCAGTTCCTGAGCCGTTCTGACAGCAACTTAATCTTCCAGATTGGGTTCATAATGACGAAGGTCCTCGCTTCTTTCCTTCGGCCTCGTTGGAGTGTCGATGAAACCCATTCACGGCAAAGTTGCAGGGGTTTTGTTGTCGGTGTGCCTTGCATGCGCAGTTCCGCTTCTGGCGAAAAAGAAAGACACTCCCGCTGCGAGTCCAGCCGAACAGAAGCGCGCGGTCCATGCGCTGAATCGCCTGACCTTCGGTCCTCGCCCCAGGGACGTGCAGCGTGTGATGGCAATCGGCGTCGACGCGTGGATCGACGAGCAACTCCATCCCAGCAGAATTAATGATGAGGCTT
>Ga0224564_1000090_pt1 | contig 9812 bp, 10 predicted proteins | sample CSU5metagenome_FD_182889 | JGI IMG/M metagenome (GOLD analysis project Ga0224564, IMG submission 182889) | Soil microbial communities from Bohemian Forest, Czech Republic - CSU5 | ecosystem: Environmental > Terrestrial > Soil > Temperate forest | place: Czech Republic: South Bohemian Region... | reverse complement strand
CTCGCGCGTTTCCGCAAATCAGAAAAAGAAATCAACAGCTGTTAACTCTTCCCGCAATTGTGTAGCGGCGGTTACCGCGTTATGCTGCATCTTCAAGTCTCGTTTCCGGAGCCCATGGCCAATCTTTTCGAACTGCCCCGCTACATTGCAGTGGAAGGTCCGCTGCGAGTCGGCAAGAGCACGCTGGCGCGTATTCTGGCCGAGCGCCTGAACGCCCAGCGGGTCATGGAACCGGAAACCAACCCCTTTCTCTCCGCCTTCTACGAAGGTGAACGCGGCGCGGCCTTTCAGACCCAGTTCGCGTTTCTGGTGCGGCGCTTCGAGCAACTGAGGGCGCTCGATCTTAATCCCCACTCGCAAAGAACCGTGGTCGCCGATTTTATTTTCGAAAAAGACAAGCTCTTCGCCTGCCTCAACCTTACCGACCAGGAACTCGACACCTATAACCGCTATTACAACCACTTCCGCGAGCAGGTGCCCACGCCCGATCTAGTGATTTATCTCCAAGCCACGCCTGACGTGCTGAAGAAGCGGCTCAAGAAAAAGAATGCGCCGGGCGAGCGCGCCGTGAGCGACGAGTATCTGCAGGAAGTGGTCAAAGCCTACGAACACTTCTTTTTTCACTACACATCGTCAGATCTGCTGATCGTCAACACTTCCGAGATCGACTTCGTCGACCGCAACGATGACCTGCAAGAACTCCTGCGCAAAGTCTCAGCCCCGATCAAGGGCACACAATATTTCCTACCGCTGGGCGGGCAGGAAGCCGCCACCGCGTAGGGTGGTCACTCAGTCTTGTGCCGTGATGCCAAATGCAAGGAGAGACGAAAGCCAGAGTCGGTGGTTTCCTTTTAATCGCTGCCGCCACCGTTATCGTGTTCACGACGGCGTTCTTTGTGTACGCGTCCAGGCGACCAGAGGCAATGCTGTTCTATTACGGTGGAGCCGTCGAGGTTCCTGATGGAAGAGCCATCGCGGTCATGAATCCATTTCGAGACAGAGCGTCGGAGGAAACAGCCGAGCGGTTGATCCGGGATCTCAGGACCGGCAACTGTCAGGCGATTGTCAAGCAGTTCAGCGACGACGGTGCTCACCTCTGTTCCGTTTTGCAGACTACTCGTCGCGCGACAATCGTGTGGCGGCAAGATGGCAACCTTAACCGGACGCTGGTTTACGACTGCCAGAAAAACGCGCCAGGCTCTGGAGTGGATTTGCGCGCGAAGAAGGCGGCTGGCAAGTGCGTTCGCTTTCCGTCGTGCGTTAGCGTGTTTCCCGTGACGCTGGTTATATCAGTCGATGTTTTCTCACCCTGGCCCTTCGCCCGAACATGCGCGGATCGTAACGCAACGGCTCCGCCGGATGCAGCGCCATCTGCCTGAACTCAGAATGCTGCGGATTGATGAGCCAGTTATTCTCATGCACGGCCAGCGCTGAAGGAACCAGCAGCAGACAAGTCTCCGCTTTCGTTACGAAGTCGTCGCCAATCTGAGCGAGTTCCGGTGGCGCGGGAATTTCTCGCCAGTTGGCTGGCAGGTCTTCGGCTTCCAGCTGCGCACGGGATACTCGATCGGGGACGTCCGCGGTGGCCAGCAGCAGATCATCCGGCGCGTCCTCGGGATCAAGATGCACAAAATATTCCAGCATGGCGAGAGACTGATGTTCGGAAGCGTAAGCCACGCGCGTTCCCGGGCTCGACCAGCGCCCGCCATAGCGGTAAGCGCCTTCTCCATCAAAGGGTGCACGCGCGTAGGCCGCGCGCAGCACGCGAAACACTCGCATCAACTAATGCCGCCGTAGGCAATGCGGCCGAGAAGATTTTCCACCTGACGGGCTCCGAGTTCGGTGTCGATGGCGGAAATCGGTGCCACGCCGCCCAAAGCGCGATTACCGCGCCTGAGCCAGCGACCAGCGCGCGCGCTGTCTCCCAGGTTTTCGCGGGCCATCGCCAGCACCCGCGCCATGCGGTAAAGCCGGTCCGACTCGAACCGGGCCAGACGTCCGCGGCGGCGCCGCTGCAGGCTGCGGGGTGAGAGATCGAGCGCAGTGGCCAATTCTTTCAACGTGAGACCGGAGGCTCGCATCAGTTCCTCCAGCACCGCGTGCGGAAATCCCTCGCGGATCGCCTCTCGCAGATCGCTGTCACTGGAGAGCGAACGCCCCAACACACGTTTCCCTCCAAGTTCCCGTAACACGGCTCGCAATTCGTTGGCCATTTGTCGTCTATTATAGCGACAAATGGCGTCGCGGAGCAAGCGCAATGCAACCCTCGATCATGAGAAGTGAGTTGCGGAACTGAATCCGCAACTCACCTCCAACCCTGCAACCAGCAAGCGGACCTGCCAGTCTAGATCACAGCGATTCCGTTCAGCCCCGCGGACGCCGACAGGCCGCCCACATCGCCCAGGCTGGTCAGTGTGCCATCCTGATTGATGCCAAAGATGCTGACCGTGCCCGTTCCAGAATCCAGCGTGTACAGGAACTTGCCGTCGGAACTGATGGCCAGATCCAGATTCGAGCTGCCCGCAGGGTTGGTTCCCACTACTGTCCCAGCCACTGGGGTCAACGTCCCAGTCGTGCCGATCGCAAACCCGGATACCGTCCCTGTCCCCGCATTCGAGGTATAGACGAACGCTCCGTTAGGGGTCACAGCATGCCAACACGTCGCGGCTCCCAAAGTTGGAACGCTGGTGCTCACGGGAGAAAGAGTCCCATTCGCAAGCACCGCGTAGGACGATATTGCCGACGCGTTGGTCCCTCCTGTCGGTCCAGTCTCTACCACCAGCGCCGCGCCGTTCGGCGCAAACAGCACAGAAAACGCACCCGGGCCGGCACTCGCGTTGAGCACGATCGGCGCCAACGTGCCATTGATCTGCACATGGAAGGCGTCAATCTTGTTGGTCAGCTTTTCAGTCACCAGAAGGAATTGGCCGTCCGGACTAAACGACAACGACGCCGCGCCCGAATTGCCGGTGCTGAGATACGCGAGAGAATCGGCGATTGGCTTGAGCTTCCCTTCCCGATCAAGATTGAAGCCGACCACGCTGCTGGCCCCTCCGGCATTGACCACGTACACCAAGCCCCCATGCTCGGCCACGGCCACCGGCTCACTGCCGCCGCAAGGTACCTTCTGCAAAAGCGACAGCGTCGCCCCGTGAACCCGGAACACGGAAATGTCGCCACTGCCCGCATTCACCGCCAGTAAGAAAGAGTGATTCTGAGTAAGCGTGAGAGAACCCTGGGATCCCAAAGGATCCGTGACCCCGCCGCTGCCCCTGCCTTCGGTCCGAAAAGTGCGCCCCTCCTGCAACGACCCGTCTGCAGCTCGTGCGTAAGCAATAACTTCATTCTTGTCGGCGGCATTCGTCATGACGAGTACGGCGCCGGCGGCAGTACTACCATCGGTTTGGGCTTGGCTACGAACTGACAACGTTGCACTTATCGCCAGCACAGCGGTCAACAAAACACGCGACATCCTAAGCATCGAAAGCTCCTTGTCCAGCATTTTGCGCGCACGAAGCCGCCGGAAACCGTCGCCCGGAAGGCGGCAATCCCAGAGGCTTACGGGCCGCGCTCTGATCGGAGGTCTGAGCCAGAGAAAAGTTTCAGGCGCAGAAAGAAATTTCGGCAGAAAAGAAAATAAAAAGCAGGCACTGTGGATTAAGGGAGGATTCAGACGCCAAACGGTTCCAACTTGTCGGCAATCGCGTTTTCGTTCCTATCCATGCCGTAGAATCAGTTCTTGCTCCTCACCATCGAAAAGCTCATCTACGGCGGCGACGGACTCGCTCGTCTTCCCGCCGATTCGCCGGGTGACGACCGCGGACGCGGCAAGGCCGTCTTTGTCCCGCTCGTTCTCGCCGGAGAAAAAATCGAAGCGGCGCTCACCGAAGAAAAGCCCGGCTTCGCTCGCGCGCATGCAGAATCAATCGTCGAAGCTTCTCCGCATCGCGTCCAACCAGAGTGCAGATACTTCGGCCGTTGCGGCGGATGCCACTACCAGCACGCCAGCTACGAACAACAACTCGAAATCAAGAAAGAAATCCTGCGCGAGAATCTGCGTCGCATCGCCAAGCTCGAACTGCAAAGCGAAATCGAGGTGCACCCCTCGCCTCCCTGGAACTATCGCAACCGCTCTCGCCTCCAGTTGCAGACAAAGCCAACATTTGCGGTGGGCTATTTCAAGCTCGGGTCCCACGAACTCATGCCCATCGAGCAATGCCCGGTCAGTTCTCCGCTGATCAATCGCGGCATCGCCGTGCTGTGGAAAATGGGACAATCGAGAAAAGCCGCCGAGGAAATTCCTGCCGGAATCCGCGAAGTCGAATTTTTCGCCAACGCCGACGACACACAGTTGCTGGTGGAACTCTCCTGCTCCGCCGAGGCGCGCCGGGCCGAGGTACGCGTGTTCGCCGAAGAGTTGCGCGCCGCCCTGTCCGAGATTGAAGGCGTGGTCGCGTTTCGCGGCTCCCAGCCCAGCGCGCGCCCGGACGCATCCGCGCCCTCGCCTCTGCTCATTCTCGGAGAACGCTTTCTCACCTACCGCACCGCGCGCGCCAGCTATCGCGTGAGTTCCGGCGCGTTCTTCCAAACTAACCGCCACCTCACCGACGAGCTGGTGAAAATTGTCACCCAGGGACGCTCCGGCGAACGCGTACTCGACCTCTATGCCGGAGTGGGCCTGTTTTCCACAGCCTTAGCGTGTGATTTCCGTCACATCGTTTCTGTTGAGTCGTCCCAGCTTTCCGCCAGCGACCTGCAATACAATCTGCCTTCCAATGGAAAGGCGATTCAGGCCGCGACGGGGCAGTACCTGAGCCGTTCTTGGGGCGACTCGCCACCGCGCCGTTCGGACAAGCCGGCACCTAACGGGGATGGCAGCGTAGCGTCATCCGTCCCCACTCCGGACCTGGTCGTGGTGGACCCTCCCCGCAGTGGCCTGGGAGAACCCGTGGCGCGCTCACTCACGAGTCTCGGCGCGCCGCAGGTTACCTATGTCTCGTGCGACCCAGCCACCTTGGCGCGCGACTTGATTCCATTGTTAGCCGCCGGTTACCGCGTGGAGCGGGCGCACCTGGTAGACCTCTTCCCCCAGACCTACCACTTGGAGAGCGTCCTGCACCTGGAGCGGCGATAAGGCGGTGACGATCTTGGCCGGTGAAGCGTTTGCCCCGGATGGATATTCTCGATCGGCTGGAAAAATCAGGAGCGGACGTCTACCGCACCGACGCCGACGGCGCGATGACCTTCTATCTCGACCAGCACGGCGTTACCCCTTCACCCGCGGTTCTCCAGTATTGATGTCGATCTCCGCGGTCTCGTCATCCGCAGCCGGCTCCGACCGGCGGTAATCTTCAATCAGCTGCCGTGCCGCTGCGGCGTCTTCTTCCTTCACCAGGATCACGGTGCCGCCCACGTCCGGAAATGCGTATTGCGACAACGAAACCGGACCCAGGCTGTTCTCGATGCTCGCCGAGTCCAGCAACCCTTTCACCACCAGGGCCTCAGTTTCTGTCTCCGAGTCAAAAATCTTCACCAGCTTCTCATTCGGATTCGGACCCGTCGGATTCGGACGCGACTGCGCCGCCCCCGCCGGGTCATCAAGCTCTGCCATAAGCATCTCCAATTCCTGAACCCCAAGGGATTCGAGGGCCAAAAGCTGATTCTACTCCGCCGAAGGGGCACGCGGTGCGGGAAGCCTCCAGAACTCGTGTGGAAGCCGGCGACTTGCCCGCTCGCTTTAGTCGCCGTTACCCCAGCTCGCCGTTACCCCACTTTAGTATGGTTGCTTTTCCTGCCAATTAATGCAGAATGCCCATAAGCGGACCTGGCAACGTCCGCGCCGGACGCGCCCTCTAAATCAGCAGGACTGTGGGCCCAAGGAGCACTATGCAGACTCCGCACCAAGTCGGCCGCTATCGAGACTTGCCGCTCGCCAACGAAGAATCCCGCGAAGCCGCAGACGAAGCCGCCTGCGAAATGGAAGAAGAGTCCCGCAAAATCCGCCGTCTGCAGCTGATGATAAGCATGGTGCTGTCGGTCATCGGCCAGGACCCCAGCCTCACCGTGGAAGAAGCCTCCGAACTCGCCGCCGGCGCCAAGCGCGCCGCCCTCGCCATGTTCCCCGACAAAGAACTCGCCTTCGATCTCCTCTACAAACCCCGTCTGCAAAGGCTCATGCGGGAAAGATTCCGGCTGCAGTAGAGTGATCATTGATTGTTGATTTCTGATTGCCGATGGAACGACCAGATCCAACACCGAATTACAATCAGCAATCAACAATCAACAATTTCTTACTTACTCGTCCACCACCACATTCTTCAGCGTCCCCACCCCCGCCACCGTCACTTCCACCACATCCCCAGCCACAACCGGTCCCACGCCAGACGGCGTTCCCGTAGCGATCAAATCACCGGGAAACAACGTCATGGCCTGGGCAATGTGCCGGATCACCACATCCAGCGCAAAAATAAAGTCGCGCGTATTCCCGTCCTGCTTCACCGCGCCGTTGACGCGGGTCTCCACTCCCACGCCCGCCCACGGATCGAGACCCTCCACTACCACCGGCCCGACCGGACAAAACGTATCGAATCCCTTGGCTCGCGACCACTGTCCATCTTTCGTCTGCAGATCGCGCGACGTCACGTCGTTCACGCACGTGTAGCCCAAAATATATTTCCGCACGTCTTCGTCAGCCGCCGGTTGGTGGCACGTCCTGCCGATCACTACACCCAGCTCGCCTTCAAAATCCACGCGCTCGGAAATCTTCGGACGCAGCACCGTCCCTCCCGGCGCCAGCAGCGCCGAAGTCGCCTTCAGAAACAGCAGCGGCTCGGTCGGAACGTCATGCCCCAACTCCGCCGCATGCTCGCGATAGTTGCGCCCTACGCAAACAATTTTCGACGGCCGCACCGCCGGCAGCAGCACGGCTTCCTCCAGCGAAATCTGTTCGATCCGCCTCGTGCGCACGCTTTCCAGATCGCCGTCCGCCTCTTCCGGGGCAGTCAGCAAAACCCGCAAAATCGCGTCCCGCCCCGCTACGGATTCAACCAACCCGTAGTGCGCCTCACCGTTCCATTGAAACCGACAATATTTCATGGCCACCTCATCTAACCACGAGACCGCCAACTCGCGCGAAAAATCTCCGAAGAAGTTCTCGAGATGCTCTGGCCGGACGCCGGAGCCGCTCTCACGGAACCGTCTCCCCCGCCTCCTCGGACCGCGCACTCTCATTTCCCCGCACGTCAACAGCCGACACCGCGTACAAATAACTTCTCCCTGCAACCACTTTCGCATCGCGATACGCCGGCGTCTTTACCAACTCTCCGTTCACTTTCACCGCCACGCCTCCGGCCTCGTGACGGTACACGTTGTACCCGGCTAGATCCATGTCGGTTACCGGAGCCCACACCAGGTCGATCGCCGCCTGCTGCCCCGGCCCCGAAAACACTGCCTGCAACTCTGCCGGCACGGCCGGAGGAAAGACATCGTGCGCGAACACTTTCACTTCGGCCGAGTCGTCGCCTTCGATTTCTATTTTCTTGTGCTCGGCCGTGTCCTCCGCGGAGAGCACGGTCACCGCTTCCACGTGGTAATAGTAAGTCTGCTCCCACTCGATGCTGGCATCCGTCAGTGACAGGTTTATCTCACCCAGCACCGGCACCTCGCCCACAAAATTAGCCTTGCTCCCCTCGATGCGCCGATAAACACGATAAACGTAGCTCACCGCAGGCCGTGTGGGAGCGGGCGACTCGCCCGCTCGGTCTTGGGGATTCACCAGCGCTGGTGTGGGAACGGAGCCGCCCGGAGCCGCCGTCCAGCTCAGTGCCACGCCCTGCCCCGTAAGCTGAGCGCGGAAATCCGTGGGTGCAGGAAAGGTTCGCGCCAGCGGCACCTGTACTAAATTCGACAACCCCGCGCCGCGTGCATTTGCATTGAGCACCTCAACCGCATAGCTGGCGACTCCCAACATTTCCGGATGCACGCTTCCCGAAAACAGATTGTCGGTATAGCTCGCCGCAGCTTTTTGTCCGCTGTTGGACTTCGATCCGGAACCGTGTGGGAGCGCGCGATTCCTCCGGTGGCTGTTGGGGGGCGTAGCCGCAGACAGCACAGGCGCAGCCTCTCCCACCGCAGTGCCGCATTCTTTTAACACTGGCTGAATCCCACGGCAGATACGTGTCGCTCCCAAACTCCGCACCACCTGATGATCCGTAGTCAGCGTCGGGACCGTCCAGGTCAGCACGACTCCGTCGCCCTTCCGTGCGGCCCGCAAGTCCGTGGGCGGCTTGGGTAATTCCAGCGACGGCGGTCGCGGCGGGCCCATCGCCGCGCACCCCACCAACCCCAGCAGCGTGATCCCCAGCAGCATCCTTCCGGTAAGAATTTTCATGCAGAAGAAAAAGATTAACAGATGCCGCTGTAGCAACGGCTCGTGTGGGAGCGGACGACTCGCCCGCTCGGCTCTAAGCCAGAACCGAAGAACAAGTCGCAACTACCTAGCCTTGGCATGCCGAACACCGCGTTTTCATCGCGGGGAAGGAATCTCAGTCGTCTCTCACGTCGCGCGCCAGCGAATGGCTAACCACGGACTGCTCCTACCCCAACTCCTTCACCGCTTCCCGAAACACTTTCGTGTGCCGATCCACGTCCTCGGCCTCGGTCTGCGGCGACATCAGCGCCATATTGTGAAACGGCGTCAGCAGGATCCCGCGATTCATGGCGTAAAGATGCATGAAGCGCTCCAACTCGAAATCCATCGCATCATGCGCCTGCGACCCATTCTTCGGAGCTTCCGGGGCAAACAAATACTCCGCGCGGCAGCCCAGCCGCGTGACATGCCAGGGCAATTCCGCTTCCACAATCGTCCTGGCCACGCCCGCCCTCCACCGCTCCGCCAGCGGGATCATTCGATCAAATGCTTCTTTCGTCAGAACTTTTGTCAGTGTAGCCCGCATCGCCGCCAGGGAAAGCGCGTTCCCCGCCAGCGTCCCGCCAATGCCGCCCACGTCGCAGTCTTCCAGATTCTGTTTCGAGACGATCCGTTCCGCAACTTCCTGCGAAAATCCGTACGCCGCACCCGGAATCCCCGCCCCAATCGCCTTGCCAAATACCAGCACGTCCGGCTCAAGATTCTCCGCCCGCGTGAATCCACCGGGCCCGGCGCAGATCGTGTGCGTCTCGTCGAGGATCAAAAGCGTCCCATGCTTGCGTGTAAGTTCACGCAGCGCCGCGTGATATCCCGGGTCGGGATGCACAATCCCTACATTCGTCATGGCCGGCTCGGCCAGCACGCAGGCCACGTCTCCGGGAGCCAGCGCCCGGTCCAACGCATTAAGATCGTTGAACTCCACGACCTTGGTAGTAACCGCCGGATTTACCGGCGGCCCAATATTACCGCGCCGCGCATCGGCCTTCCCGTTGGGATCGAGCGTGATAAATGTTTCGTCCACCGTCCCGTGGTAGCACCAGTTGAAGACCAGAATCTTCGGCCGCCCCGTAATCTGCCGCGCCAGCCGAATCGAAAACCGATTCGCATCCGTAGCCGTCAACGCAAACTGCCAGAACGGAAGGTTGAACCGCTTCTGCAATTCCTCGGCGACAAAAATCGCATCCTCGCCCGGCAGCATCAGCGTAATGCCGCGCCGCGCCTGCTCTTCCACCGCCTTCACTGTCGCGGACGGCGAATGTCCCGTCATCGCTCCGGTATCGCCCAGACAGAAATCGGCATAGCGATGCCCGTCCACATCAAAGAAGTGCGCTCCCTGCGCCTCCCGCACAAACGGCGGAAACGCCCCCGCCCACTTCACCATCCA
>Ga0224564_1000089_pt1 | contig 9824 bp, 9 predicted proteins | sample CSU5metagenome_FD_182889 | JGI IMG/M metagenome (GOLD analysis project Ga0224564, IMG submission 182889) | Soil microbial communities from Bohemian Forest, Czech Republic - CSU5 | ecosystem: Environmental > Terrestrial > Soil > Temperate forest | place: Czech Republic: South Bohemian Region... | reverse complement strand
CCTGCGGGTTCGATACCGTGACGGTGGGAGCTTCGCCCGTCGCCAGCGTATCAATCACCATCCCATTGACCACGCTCGGTACATTCAGCTGCGAGTTACAAGCCGACGTCGGAGTCGCGCTGGTCACGCACCCGCCCGCGGCGCCATCCGCCGAAACAAATGTTCCCATCGGCACCGTCTGGTCCACTCCCGTAAATGTGGTCGCTCCTACCACCACACCCACAGTGACGTTTGTCGGAACGTTTACGTTGACCACGACATTGGCAGTTCCGCTGGCTGGCGCCAGCAGAGACCACATTTCGACCCGGCGAGTGAGACCCGCATCGTTGTGAAACCCTTGCCGAGTCAAAGCGGTCCCGCCGTACGTTACACTGCTCACCGTCGTGCCCGTGCTGTTTGTGAGGTTGATCGAAACCCCCACGATCAACAGGCGGTTGGCCGTGGCGGTCGTAGTATGCGAAACCATAAGCGGCACCGTCCCCGCTCCAGCCGCATCAAACAACCCAGACGTCGTCGCATCCACGGCCACCTGCGCCCGCACCGCCGTCGCCGCCAGCAACACCAACAACAACCCAAAAGCGACCGGCGCGCGCCCACCAGCACCCGCCCCTCCGAGCAGCCTCTTCAAAACCCGCTGTCCCCTCGCCACACACCGCACCATGCGCCCACGAACTCCCTTGAGTTTCGCCCGGACGATTCCCCGCCCCACGCGCACTTCCTTGGCTTCGGCGACGCCCAGAACTTCCTCCCCGCTCACCGCCGGATCATCCTGCAGTCCGCAGTCTCCGCGCGTGATAAACACATCGCGCTCCGCATCGGCAACCACGAGTCGATGCAGGCAAAGCCGTCCCTCCACCCTGATCAGGACAAGATCTCCCTTGCGCAAGTCGCCCGGAACCGCAGGCCTTACATGCACAATCTCGCCATCGCGAATCGCCGGCGACATGCTGGCACCGCGCGCCTGAAAGCGGATTCCACTCCCGCCCGCCAGAAGCTCCCGGGCCAACTCCCCGAATAACTTCGACTGTGGCCGATCGTGAATCACGCCATCATGAATCGTGCCATCTCCAATCGCGAGATCGCCGACCGCGAAATTGTGAATCGCAGGATCCAAGAATCCTCATCCGGGGAAGTTTCCCCGCCCCAGCTATTGAGATAGTAATATCGAGGAAATCAATGTCGGCACGAAAGGCCAAAAGATTAGGAACCAAAGTAACGTCAGCGCCACAGTCTCCGCGCAGCGTCACCGTCGCCCCGCCCGCGCCTGACCGCCAATCTTGCGATCATGAATCGTGAAATCGCCAGCCGCGAAATCGCTAATCGCGGAGACGTCAATCGCGAAATGCAAGAATTCTCTCCACCGCGCGCTCATCCGGCTCGAACGAATAGCGATAGCAAGGCACCGTGTCCGCCACCCGCTCCAGAAAACTCAGCGCCGAGTCCACATACTCATGCCGATGAAACGGCACAAAGCTGCGAGCAAACAATTCCCCAACCACCTGGCTCCGCGTCAGCCGCGTGAGCACGTTTCCCTGTCCATGTTCCAAAACAAAAATTCGCTGCAGCGGAGCGGACGCGGGTAAAGCGAAAGCCGCCTCGCCATGCCATGGCGTCCCATACATGACGATCTGGTCCGCGTCGCCGCGCAGAATAATCCGGTCATCGCTCAGAATCTCCACGTCATGCAGCGAGGCCCAGAGCCGCGCCGTCGTGCTCTTCCCCGCCCCCGAATGCCCAATGAACAAATTGCTGGCGCCGTCCGGGCCCACAATGCCCACCCCATGCAACTCAATCCCTCGCTCGTGCGCGAGACGATGCGTAATCAGAACTTCATCGAGCGGATACTCCAGGGGAAACGCCTCTTTCCGATTTTCAAAACACTCGCGGCTCAACAGAAGTCGAGCCCGCCGGACCTGCTCGTCCACGATGAGCCGCTTGTAAGGCAACTCTCCAATGATCGGAACACCAAAGTCGAACTGGAACCCCTCTTCGCATTCGTACAGGCTCCACACCGATCCTGAATCGAAGAGTCGACGCCCCTGCGCCCGCGCAAGCTTCCCGGCCCAAGCCACCGAGATACGAATATCCGGGAAATCAGAGTACGCCCGAAAGGCCAAAAGATCAGGAACCAAAGCGACGTCGGCGCCGCATTCTCCGCTCAGCGCAACTGACACTCCGCCAACGCAGAACCCGTCGTGATAAACAGTGCCGAGTTCCTCAACAGGCCCAGGCAACCGCCGCTCGAAGTTGCTCGCCATTCTGTGACTTAAGGTCCCCGACATCATTACGACCCGACGCTAGCGCAGGGTCCTATGGACGTACAAGTCGCCTGGACCGGACCTCCTGAACCTGAGGTCTTGCAATGCCCCAGCACCGCTTCTTCCGGGCGCAGACTGATCGTGGTCAGCCGTGGTGCCTCGTACGGTCTCTTGCCGTCGGCTTTGTTGAATTCCTGATTCATTCAGCCTCCACGTGCCCTGGTTCCGTCAGTGGTTCGTACAACTTCCACAGCCCCCCGCCGCCACGCTCGAGTTATTCAGAATCGGAAGAATCTGCTGAGGTCCGACCCAACTCTCCACGTCGATCTCCTTGTTCGCAATTCTCCGCGCCGACTCCAGTAACGCCTCGCGCTCAACCCCACCGGCGCAGAAGTTGCACTCTCCGTGTGCCGGAACCTCGGCTCCGATCACCGCCGCTCGGAGGTGCGCCACATTACAGAGAAACTCCACCGGGCTCTCGCGGTCCCCGTTCTCCAGTTCGCCGTTCGCTGGACACATTCCGCACAACGACTGAATCCGGCATTCGATACATTTTGTGACCCGCGTTCGCTTTCGATTTCGCAAGCTGGAAAGAGACTCCTCCCACACATTCCTGACCCCACCTTCCCGAACACTGAAGGTTTCCTGTTGAGAAATCACGCAAATGCCGACCTCCCCGAATGCGTTGACGGCAAAGGAATTCACCCCACCACCACAGAAATACACCGTGTCGATTTGCGTCAAATTTGGGGGATTCTCCGCGTCGCGCTTCGCCAGCCTGCGATACTCGCTCACCTCCTTCGGAGAATACAGATCGAGCGCCACAACCTCCTCGGCCGTAAGCCGCACCGCCAGCGGACTCTGTGAGCAATCAATCCGCGGATTGATCTGCCCGTCGCACTTGAACTCCGCACCGAGTTCTTCCTCGGCGAACTGCCGCATCGCCAGAATTTCATGCTTGTTAATGCTGGTCGCCACCGTTTTCAATTTGAGCGGCAAGCCCCGCTCCCGCAGCAATTTGATTCCCCGCAGACATCTTTCGTAGGATCCCGGTATCTGCGTCAGCGCTTCATAAGTCTCTCTAGTTCGCCCATACAATGTGATCTCGATCGCAAACGGAGGCCACTCCACCAGGTAGTCGGCAATCTTTTCGTTGATGAGAGTTCCATTGGTGAACAGCGTAACCAGAAATCCCTTTTGCTTGGCGTAGGTGTAAATCTCAAGAAAATCCTTGCGCGCAAATATCTCGCCGCCGGTATAGAGCAGCCAGAAGCACCCCATCTCGACCAGTTCGTCGAGCATGCGGAAATGCTCCTCTGTGCTCATTTCGCGGCTGCGCGCGTCTTGATCGCCCATAGGCAGGTTGTTGTAGCAGTGCTGGCATTCCAGCGGGCATCGCCGCGTCACCTCGATAGAAACTTGCATCGGAGAGCGCTGGCCGCCTTGCCGACTATGCAGATCCGCGCTGAATTCCCCGTAACTTAACTGATCCATTTCCCCTCGATCATGCACACCCTCGATTCTGAAAGCGGCGGACGCGACTCACGGCGCGTCCGCTGCCGCCAGACCTTCCCGCCCCACTGGCCCCTCAGTCCCAGCCACTACCGCCGCTTCCGGAACCTCGGCCAGACAACTTTCGACTGCACAATCCTCGCTAGCACCCATCTGAATCTGAGAAATCCGAGCCTGAGGGATCTTGATCTGCGAAATTTCGATCAGGCCCACTCCCCGCATCTCACCCAGAAATCGCAACACATCCTGCCGCACCTGCTCCGTATCAATCTGATATTCTTCCGCCACGGCGCCTACTACTTCCCCAACCGTCCGCGGCGCATCCAGAAGTCTCCAGATCAGCGAACCGGTTTGGTTGAAGCTGTAGATCGAAGCCAGGTCGCCCACTTTTCCGCGCACGGGCACAATTAGCGTTTCCCCGGCAACTACGCGGGAAACCACCGTCCGGGAGCGCACGAAAACCTGCGCATCCGAAACCACTGTTCGCTCCTCATTCGCTTTTTCCGGATTTCGTAACATCCCATCCCTTCGAAACTCGCTGGAGTTTCGCTATCAAATTGAGACTACGACAAAACCGCTCTCCCAAAGCAATGCGTCTTGGGGGTAGGTATTGCATTGGTTATCACCCCGCTTGGTTCCCAACTATCGACAAAAACAGGAGTTATTCGTCCGCCGCTGGCCTTGCTGCAACCCCGCAAAGTCCTCACTTCACCAACCCGGCGACCAAACCGTCCTCGCCCAGTCCACCTTTTCCAGTGGACAAGCGAAACAAAACGCTATAAAAAGAAATGCGCCACAAAAGCTTTCTGCCGGGCCGCAGCCCGAGCCGAGAACGCCACCAAATCAATTCCAGTGCTCAACGAAGAACGTCGTCGCGCCATCATCGAGTTGCTCAACCGCCAGGGCCGAGTCCTGGTTGCCGAACTCGGCCGCCATTTCGAAACCTCGCAGGTTACGATTCGCAAGGATCTCGAAGTCCTGCATGCCCACGGTCTCGTGCACCGCACTCACGGCGGAGCCCTGCCGGCGCGCGAGAGCGCGCTCGAAGACCCCACGCTTCGAGAAAAAGAAAAACTCCACCGTCAGGAAAAGATGCGGATCGCCCAGAACGCCGCGTCCAAAGTGAAAGAAGGTCAGGTCGTCATCCTGGACTCCGGCACCACGACCACGGCCGTCGCCCGGGCCCTGCGTAATTTCAAGAACTTGACGATCATCACCAACGCGGTGAACATCGCCGCCGAACTCGCCGGCACATCCGTCGAGGTCATCCTCACCGGAGGCACGCTGCGTCAGAATTCTTTCTCTCTGGTCGGCCCTATCGCCGAGGAAACCCTGCGCCGTCTCAGCGCCGACCTTCTTTTTCTGGGCGTCGACGGCTTCGACGCGCACTTCGGCCTCAGCACTCCCAATCTCCTGGAGGCAAAAGTGAATCGCGTGATGGTGGAAGTCGCCAAGCGCACCGTGGCCGTTTGCGACTCCAGCAAATTCGGCCGCCGCAGCCTCTCGCTGATCGCGCCTCCATCCGCATTGAAAGAAGTAATCACCGATCGGGGCGCCCCAAAATCAGATATTCGCATCTTGAAGCAGGCCGGCATAGAAGTCACGCTGGTCTGAAATCGTGAGTAGATTGAAAAACAACCCTGTCATCGTGAGCGAAGTGGCTGGTTCGCGGAGCGAAGCAGACACGCAGTCGAAGGACCGCATCAACGCCAGCCTTTGCTCAAGCGTTGCAAGGCGTTCTCACTCCACCTCTTACCTGGCGGGCGGTCGAGCTGCCCGCACCTTGCACTAACCAACTCCCATGCCCCTCTTCGACGTCACCATCGCCGGCGAATTAAATCTCGACCTGATCCTCTACGGTCTGCCCGAACAACTCCCGCCCGAGCGCGAACTGCTCGCCGACGGCATGGCTCTCACGCTCGGTTCCTCTTCCGCCATCGTGGCTCACAACCTCGCCGCGCTGGGCAGTCGCGTCGGCTTCCAGTCGCGCATCGGCGACGACGAACTCGGCTCCATCGCTCTGGATCGCCTGCGCCACGCCGGAGTGGACGTTTCCCACGTGCGCGTGGTTCCAGGCGCAACCAAGACCGGACTCACTGTCATCCTGCCCCGCACCGGATGGCGCAACATCCTCACTTATTCCGGCACCATCGCCGAATTCTGCTGGGACGATCTCGACCTCGACTACCTCGCCAACTCTCGCCACTTCCATCTCTCTTCTTATTACTTGCAGGCCGGACTGCGTCCGCGCTTGGGTGAACTCCTGCAGCGGCTGAAACAATCAGGGCTCACCATCTCGCTCGACACGAATGACGATCCCGCAGACACATGGCAAGGCGGCCTGCTGGACGTTCTGCGCCACGTCGACATACTTCTCCCCAATGAACGTGAAGCGACGAAGATTGTAGGAACTGAAGACTTGGAAACTGCAATAGAGAAGCTTGCGAAGTTAGTACCGCTATTAGTAGTAAAGCTCGGCCGCCAAGGGGCCTTGGCGCAAAGAGGAAAAGAACGCTTCGTCAGTCCCCCATACCAAGTGGACGCGGTCGATCCCGTCGGTGCAGGTGACAGCTTCGACGCCGGATTCCTTCATCAATATGTCCGCGCCGCAGATCTGCCAACCTGCCTCGCCGCGGGCAACTTGGCCGGCGCACTCTCCACCACACGCCCCGGCGGCACCGAAGCCTTCCGCGAAGCCGAACATCGCGAAAGATTTCTTCAAAAGCACGGAAAATCTTAATGGCCCATGTGGCGACAGCCGCCTCGGCTGTCCCGCCTGGGCGCAGCCCGGCGGAAATTCTCGACGCACTCATCAGTGCCACTCACTTCGCACTAGCCTCCACGAGCAAATGTTCCTTAAACTCCGTCTTCATGCGAGCCAAGCCACCCACCGCCTCCACCATCCCCAAATCCTTCCCTTCCACATAATCCACCACCCGATAACTCCCCGCCTTCAACCCGCGCAACTCCACCTCACCCTTGAATGTCCCGTTGTCGGGCGCGAAGAACGCGTAATACATCTTGCCATCCTTCTCAATCGCATACGCCTCCGGCGAGTCGTACCCATAGGTGTACAAATCGAGAAAGTTCCCCTTCGAAAGCATCTTCTCGTTATAGAGTCCAAGCCATTTCTTCCAATGCAGTTCCTTCGCAGTCGTCAAATTCACGGGCGCATACTTCGGTCCCGGATCGGGCCACACAAACTTTGTTCCCGGAACTCCGCCCACGCCCAGCGTCGACGCAAAGTCGTCGCCATGTTCACTCCAGTTTCCTCCACCCGTCGGTGTCATCGCCGAAAGTTCCACGTGATCGCCATACACCGCTGCCTGCGGCCCCAATAAGGCCTTATACATCTTGATTCTCCGCCGCACCTGCCCTGCACCCACCGGATCAGCCGTCACCGCCTGATCGATGAACGGCAGCCACGCCAGCGACGGCGGCGTCCCGCAGGGACACGCCTGCGTCACACTCTCCGGCTTGATCGCCCGCGTCGTCTCGAAAATTATTTTGTAAACCTCGCCCATCGCGTTCACCGAATCCTGCGGCGACTTGTGATGATGTGCCGGGTTATAGCACGCCGGCACCGTATAAATATTGTCCAGCTTCGATCCGTCGAATCCCCAGTCGCGAATAAATTTCTCCGTCAGTTGTTTGTAATACGTCTGCACCTCCGGCAACGACGGATCGAGCACCGCCAGGTCCCGCGTCATGCGCGCATGCTTTCCGTTCTTATCCAGAATCAACCATTCCGGATGCTCCTGCGCCACCTTCGAGATCGCATACTTGTGAGACTCATACTTTCCTTCGCCATCTTCCACGCCCAGCGGCAACCACCACAATTGCGCCAGGATTCCCTGCTTATGGAAGTCGTCCGTCATCTGCTTGATCGAATCTCCCGGAAACGTATCTTTCCGCGGATTCCAGTCCCCGTAAGTGTCGAACCACCGATCATCCAGCGTGGCCCACTTGATTCCCAACTCCTTCAGCTTCGGAACCGTGCCCAACATCTGCTTCGGCGTCACGTTGAACTCATAGCCCCACCCGCACCAACTCACGTTATAAGCTTCGTTCGAAGGCTTCGGTATATCCCATCCTTCTTTCTGCAGCACGCTCGACCACATCCGCAAGGGTTCGTAATAATCTCCGCTATACACCGCAACAAAACTACGCGGCCCCGCATAGCTTTCCCCTGGCTTCAGCGCTGCATTCACCGGAATAGTTACGTCCGCCTTCACTCGTCCGTCCGACTCCACTTTCACCGGAATCGAAAGCGTCCACGGCAGCGTCTCGATGTGCCCGATCGCTTCTCCCACCGAGCCCGTCCAGAACGCAACCACCGGAATCCCGCCCCCATAGCCGTCCTTGACGATCTCCCCCATCGCATTCGGTTGCGCTGAAGTCCGCGTCAGTTTCTGCACATCGTCTTTTCCCCAGTCGTAACTCGATCCTTGAAATGACCACATCTCATAAGGCTTTGCCTTCGCGTCCGCCAGGCCCGCGTTGAAGCGATGCTGCTGTATCACCGCCGAATCGATGGCAAAATCGCTCGCACCCACATTCTTGTACGCCACCGATACCAGCGCGATGTTCGGAAAATCGTCGTAAGCTTCCACCTCGAGCGTACCTTCCACACCCATCCCGCTCGGTGCGAGCGGATGCCCCGGAATCTCCACTCGTTTCCCTCGTCCCAGCTTGCCCATCGCCTCCAACACTTTGGCCTGTCCGAAGTCCGGCGTGAACTGCAATTCCTGCCCATCGTGAACAATGGAATCCCCGTCCGACGCCGTGGCGACGCCGGGTTCATCCAGCGTCAACTTTTTCCCATCCTTCAGCAGAAATGCCTGCACCGCCCCCGATGGCAGAATCTGAAACTCCGCCGCGCTCGTAGTCAGCACCACCGGCCCGCCATCGCGCACCTCCACCTTAATGTCAGATGGTCGCGACGCGCCCGGCTTCGGCCGAACCGCCGTCCGCGTGCAACTCAAACTCAGCCACGCTGCTCCGACCAGCAGAGTCATCGAGACACATGCCGAGAAACGACCCACAGTTTTCATAGCTCCCTAGCCCTTCTGGATAGCGAAAGATACCATAAGCGAACGAAAGATAACAAAAGCAGGTTGAAAAAGAAAGAAAGACCATGTGGCCGCGGGCGCCCCGCCCCTGAGCTTGTTCCCGAAAGCCGAAGTATTTTGTGACTTGTTCCCAAAAGTCGCGATCTATTTCCCCGCCCCTGCACTCTTCACATAAGTCCCCAGCCAGTTATTCATCTCCCAGAACATATGCAGCACACTCTCCCGTCCCGCATACCCATGTGACTCCAGCGGCAGCAGCACAAACCGCACCGTGCCGCCCGAGCCTTTGATGGCGCTGAAAAGCCGCTCGCTCTGGATAGGAAACGTGCCCGTATTGTTGTCCGCCTCGCCGTGAATCAGCAAAATCGGTGTCTTGATCTTGTCGGCGTACGAAAATGGTGACATTTTGTAATACACTTCCGGCGCCTGCCAATACGTGCGGTCTTCATTCTGAAATCCAAACGGCGTCAGCGTGCGGTTGTAAGCCCCGCTGCGCGCGATCCCAGCCTTGAACAGGTCGCTGTGCGCGAGCAAATTCGCCGTCATGAACGCGCCATAAGAATGCCCCATCACTCCCACGCGGTTTCGATCCACCATGCCCAACCGCGCCCCTTCGTCAATCGCGGCCTTCGCGCTCGCCACCAACTGTTCCACATAAGTATCGTTCGGCTCGGCCTGTCCCTCACCCACAATCGGAATCGTCGCATTCTCCAGCACAGCATAGCCCTGCGTTGCAAACGGCACCGGCGATCCCCAGTACAAAAACGGAAACTGATAAGGCGACCCGCTGATCTGTCCCGCCGCCGCCTTCGTTTTGTATTCCGTCGGATACGCCTCCATCAAAGTCGGCAGCGGACCATCCCCCGTCTTGTATCCCGGCGGAACATAAAGATTCGCGCTCAGTTCTACTCCGTCCGCGCGTTTGTATTTGAGAACCTGCTTCTTCGGCAACACCGCATCGCCATACGGATTGGGAAACTTT
>Ga0224564_1000087_pt1 | contig 9855 bp, 8 predicted proteins | sample CSU5metagenome_FD_182889 | JGI IMG/M metagenome (GOLD analysis project Ga0224564, IMG submission 182889) | Soil microbial communities from Bohemian Forest, Czech Republic - CSU5 | ecosystem: Environmental > Terrestrial > Soil > Temperate forest | place: Czech Republic: South Bohemian Region... | reverse complement strand
TTTTAGGGCGCTGATTCGCAGAGCGGGGCATCCTAACCAAGGGCAACATCTTGGACCATTCTGCCAAAGTTGGCAAGCGCAGCGTCAGCAATCACTTACGAGTAGCATTCGGATCTTGACCAGTGCACTAAATCCGTGGCCGGCTGCATTTTGTCGCCGGAATGGAGCGTGATAGCCTTACCGCAGCAGGACGAAACGGGGCTCAGCCGCGATTTGTTGCCTGCTGGCTTCTCTTTTGCATGCCAGGCGATTCCAGACTCTCCCGATCTCCCCTAACCTCCTCATTGCCAGAGACTTCCCGTAGTTCGTCCAACGACGAAAATGTGCAACTTTCGAGCCGCGGCGGGGTTGAAATTAATGTGAGCACTGCCGCCATGGATCGGGGTATCCTGATGGCCGCTATGGGGCCGCAGGCAGCAGCCAGTTTGCCCGCAGCGGTAACGGGCGGGGAGTCTTCTACCGACGCAGAGGTAATGCTGCGCGTAAAGGCTGGGGACCAGTCCGCCTTCGAGTACCTGGTGCAGAAATACCGCCGGCCACTGGTGAATTTCATGTACCGGATGGCGCGGAACTCGGCTGCGGCGGAGGACCTGGCGCAGGAAGTTTTCCTGCGCGTGTACCGCTCGCGGGAGAGCTACGAGGCCAGCGCCAAGTTCACCACCTGGTTGTATCGCATCGCCACCAACCTGGCCGTGAATCACGCCCGCGACACCCGGCACGAACGTCCGGAAGTGAGCGTGAGTCTCGACGAAACCAACGACGACAGCAGCACGACCACGCTGCAGTTGCCCGATGGCTCGCTCACCGCCGAGCAAGCCATGGTACAGCAGGAAAGGCTGCAGGCGATCCGCAGCAAAGTGGAAGCGCTGCCCGAGCAGCAAAGATTGGCCGTGATCATGCACAAGTACCAACAGATGGATTACAAACAGATTGCCGAAGTCCTGAAGAAGAGCGAGTCGGCAACGAAGTCGCTGCTGTTCCGGGCTTATGAAACATTGCGCGACCAGTTAAAAGAATTCTTATGATCCAGAAATTGCAGAGGCGAAGTTGCAGAGCTGAAGTTGGAGATGCGGAGAGAGTTGAGGGGATGAGGTTATGAATTGCGACGAAATGCGCGAAAGGATTCCGGACGTAGCCGCTGGATTGGCTGAGATGAATCCGGTGGAGAGCCAGCACGTGGCCAGTTGCGAGGCGTGCACCGGGAAGCTGGCAGAATTCCGCCAGACCATGGCGCTGCTCGACGAATGGCGGGCGCCGGAGGCGTCGCCTTACTTTGATGTGCGGTTAAAGGCGCGGTTGCGGGAAGAAATGGCCAAGCCGCAAGTGGGCTGGGTGCAGTGGTTCCGGCGCCCGGTGCTGGCGGCCGCGCTCACCTTGCTGATGGGGTTGGGCGTTGGCATGTTCTTTCTCCGGGGCTGGGAACGCTCACCCGACCGCAACCCGCTGTCCGACAATTTCGGAATGGCGGAGCCCGGCACGGCGGTAGGCGACTTGCAGGCGCTCGACAGCAACCACGAGCAGTATTCCGATCTGGAGTTGCTCGATGATCTGCAGGTACAACCGGACACAGTCGATCAGTAGAAGCTCGGCGAAGCTGGAGAGCGGAGCTTCAGAGTTGCGGTGGAAACCCCTTTTGTGGCCGCTGGTTGTGGCGACTTGCAGGGGGTCCTTCGCGAGACAAACAGAGCTTAGGGATTAGTCGCGATCGTGATTCGTCACGATCATTGCGAGTCTAGCTGGGTCGCGAAAAATTGGGGAAGCGGGGCCTTTTGAAGCGCGCGAGACACATCACGCGATGGGTGGCTACGAGTGTGGCCGTTATCGCCCTTTCCCTGTCTTGCCTGGCCCAGAAATACTCCTACCAACCGTCTGCGGCAAGAGCGCAGGCTCCGTCGCACCCCGCCGCGAACCCCGCGCCCCGCGCCCAGGGAGCGCCTCACCAGCCTCAGGGCCATGCCGGGGATTGGCTGCGGCAGCACAAGGATTTGCCTCCCGGCGAGCAAGAACGGGCGCTGCAGAATGATCCGCACTTTCGATCCCTGCCGCCCGCGCAGCAGCGGCGGCTGCGACAGCAATTGAGATATTTCGCGAGTCTTCCGCCCCAGGAGCAGCAACACGTTTTGCAGTTGATGGACCGCATGGGAAGCCGCAAGTTCACGTGGCAGCGCCTGACGCCGGAGCAGCAGCAGCGAGTGCGGCAGATTCACAACCAGCTGATGCAATTGCCGCCCGACCGGCAGCGCATGGTGAGAAGCGCGATCCGCGATCTGCGCGCCATGCCTCCCGCGCAGCGCGACCAGGTCATCGATTCGGATCGCTTCCGAAGCACGTTCTCGCCCCAGGAACTCGGAATCCTGCGCGAAGTTACGCGCTTGCCGCTGGCGCCTGCGGAGGGTGGAGCGGAGCCGGCGCCGCAGGAGTAGCAGCTCTCGGCTTACGCGCAGCAGGGCAGGCAACCACGACCGGTTTTGGCGTCTGGAAGCCTGTGTACTCCCGTTCGGTGGAGGAGAATATCCACATTTTTTGCCGGGTGGCGTAAGTTACGAGCGCAGCATGTTTCTGGCTACGAATAGGGCGTTGGCGGGGCGTTCGCCGAGGCGGCGCATGAAGTAGGGATACCATTCCGTGCCGAACGGGATGTAGACGCGCACGCGCCAGCCGTCCTTCACCAGGCTCTGCTGCAGGTCGCGGCGGATGCCGTAGAGCATCTGAAACTCGAAAGAATCGCGGGCAATCTTTTCGCTCGTGGCGAAGGCTTGCGCCTGGCGGATCATGCTCGCGTCGTGCGTGGCCAGGCCGTGATAGACACCGCTTTTCAGTAGAATCTTCATCAGCTGGACGTAGTTGGCATCAACTTCTTCTTTCTTTTCAAACGCAATGCTGGCAGGCTCTTTGTAGGCGCCTTTGCACAGGCGGATGCGGATGCTTTCGTTCAGCAGCTTTTCGATATCGCCTTCGGAGCGCTTCAAATAGGCCTGGATGACGGCGCCAACGCTGCCCTGATTTCCCGGCGCGCGGTGCAGTTCGTGAACAAAATCGAGCGTGCGCTGGGTGTAGGGCGAACCTTCCATGTCTACCCGCACGAAGCCAGCTGGCTGCATGGCTGCGGCGCGAGCTACGAGCCCGCTCACCAGATCGCGGGCCAGTTGTTCATCCACATCCAGACCCATGTGGGTCAGCTTCAGACTGACGTTGGCGTTGAGCTGGCTGGCGACGATGGCGTCGAGAATCTGTTCGTACAGCTGGGCGCTGTGGCGGGCTTCGTCGGGATTGGTGACGTTCTCGCCCAGGTTATCGATGCTGACGCTCATGCCTGCTTTGTTCACGGCTTGCGTGGCGCGGACGGCGTCGGCGATCTCGGTTCCGGCCACGAAGCGTCCGGAGACCCGGCGGCCCAGGGCGGATCGCTCGGCAAACCCGCGTAGTGTCTGGTTCTCCGAAAGGCGCACGAAGAGCGTTCTCAGCATGGCGCACCCGCCGCGTCAGGACGCGCGAGGCGAAAGCAAGGGGAAAAGTAGTAGGGAAAAATGCTCGGGACTTCCATGGGGATCACAGAAATTTGTATCACAACTGGCAGAGTGCGGCAGTGAGGGGTAAGCGAACCCAACTGGTTTCGGCGTCTGGAGTGCCCACTTCTCGCAAAGAATGCGAGAAATGGGGCACTCACGTTTTCGCCCGGCGGCGCGAGTTAAATCCTACTCGTTTCGACACTCCGGAATGCCCGCCCTCTCCTTGTCCGCGCTTGAAATTGTCACCACGTGTAGTGGGCGGTATAGCTAATAGTTTTTTCTTCGTCGGGAGCAACCGTCACCGGGAACTCGATGGTGTGGCTGTCGATTTTCTTGTACTCGGATGAACTGGAAGCTATATCCCAGGTCAGGGCGCGGTAGAGGTGCTCGACCACGCGGACTTCCACCGGCTCTTTCTTGTGGTTACGCAGCTTGATCTCGAACGACTCTGTGGCCGTGCTTTTGCCCTGTTCGACAATGTAGTTGGTGCGGCGGCGCTCTCCGGCGATATCGAAAGCATTGCCGGTATAGATGCGCACGGTTTCATCGTGGGGCGTGTGGTCGATAACGTTTTCGCCGGTGAACTCGATCTGGCCGTCGTCGCTGCGGCGGTAGAAACGCACGCGTCCCTTGGGCAGGGGCATGCCGAGATGGTTCACATCCGAGTTGCGGAACTCTCGCATCACCCAGATCTTGGGATTCGATTCGGTGCCGTAGGAATGATCGTTGCGAATGTTTTCCCATGCCCATCCGTTGTAGCGGCTGGAGTCGATTTTGACGCCGTCGTAAATGTAAATCTGCTTGGTCGTGACTCCCGCGGCGCGGATGAATTCCACTTGCTTGGTTTCGCGATCGCGCAGCGTGGTGCGGCGTTCGAGCGTGTAGAGGTGGTATTCATCGAAGGCCTGCTCGCTGACGGGAGGGCTGAAAGCTGCTTGCGCCGCGCCCGCCAGGACGTTCCTGGTCACGGCTCGGCCGTTCCCTCCCTGCTGAATCTTGTTCACATCACCGGCCATCAGCTTGATGCGCGCGTTCGAGAAAGTTGTGCCGCTCTGGTTGTCCATGGTGACCCAGCCGACAATGTCGACCACGTCACCTTTTTCGGGCGCGACAATGTTGTAATCCGCCTGCCAGGTCATGCCACCGGTGACGTAGGAAAACTCCGCCGGAAATTTTCCCGGCTTGTCGGCGGACAACACCCACTCGAGGCGCGGCTTGAGGATGGTGTCGTCGGTGAGACGAGGAAAGACGGGCGTTCCCGGAAGACTGAAGCGCAACTGGCCGTCGACCTCAATGACCGGAGTTTGCGAGGCGCCGTTCATCTGCTGCTGGTAGTAATTCTGGCCGTAACGGTTCATGGCGAAATAGTTGTGCGGCGTGTATCCGCTGCGGATGACTTTGCCTTTGATGATTTGCCCTCCGTTTTCGAACCCGATGGTCTGCCCCTCGTAGAGCGATAGCAGCATCGATTCGGAAACCGGATCGGCGCGGTAATTCTGTTCGAGCACCTGGACGGCGTGCTTGCCCGTGGGGTCGCGGAGGATGACGGAATCCGGTTCGAGGTGCATGGTCATGTCGCTGACCGTGACCTGGTTCTCACCCGGCTTCAAGTCGAGGGGGATCTCCTGGCGGACGACGGCGAATTCCTCGTTATAGATGGTGAGAGATGGTTGAGACGCATCCTGCGCGAAAAGGCTGGCAGAGAAAGCGCAACAGAGAATCAGAAAACAGACGAAGCGAGTGATCATGGCGCGAACCCTCCTGGAGCGGACGTGACCAAGTCAGCTGAGCATGCCCTTCCGCTTAGACAACGGTGGACGTAGCCTTGGTTGTCTTCGCCGATTGTCCCAGTACGAAAAGGCTATCTCTTAAGGAACGCGGGTGGGAGTGCTTCTTGCGGCTCAAAACCGCGAGCAGCGGGGCATTCCGGCTGTTTGTTCCGCGGCAGCGGCGTCAGCTGCCGTGCTCTTCCAGAAATTTCTCCACTTCGATGGCGGCCATGCAGCCGGTTCCGGCGGCGGTAATGGCCTGGCGGTAGCGGCGGTCCTGAACGTCGCCGCAAGCGTAGACGCCGTGAACTTTCGTGAAGACGTAGTTGTGAGTCTTCAGGTAACCGTCGGCGTCGGTATCGAGCTGGCCGGCAAACATTTTGGCGTTGGGCACGTGGCCGATGCCGAGGAACAGCGCGCTGGTGGGGAAATCCCAGACTTTGCCGGTTTTCACGTTGCGCAGTTTCAGTCCGGTGACTTCCTTGTGGTTAATGTCATAAACATCTTCGACGACGGTGTCGGTGAGGAAGTGGATTTTCTCGTTGTGCTGCGCTCGCTCCAGCATGATTTTGGAAGCGCGGAAACTTTCACGGCGGTGAATGACGGTGACTTTGGTGGCGAAGCGGGTGAGGAAAATCGCTTCTTCCATGGCGGAATCGCCGCCGCCGACTACCACGATTTCCTTGCCGGAGAAGAAAAAGCCGTCGCAGGTAGCGCAGGAAGAAACGCCGTGTCCGATCAGTTGCTGCTCGTGGGGCAGGCCCAGCCACCGGGCGGAGGCTCCACTGGCGATGATCAAGGCTTGCGCATGAACCTGATGCACGCCGATGTGCAGCAGAAATGGACGCTTGCTCAAATCGACGCTGGTGAGATGGGCCATGCGGTATTCGGCGCCGAAACGCTCCGCCTGCTTGCGCATGTTCTCGACCAACTGCGGGCCGAGGATGCCTTCGGGGAAGCCGGGGAAATTTTCGACCAGCGTGGTCAGCGACAGCTGGCCGCCGGGCTCGTGGCCTTCGATGACCAGCGGTTTCAGGTTGGCGCGCGCGGTGTAGAGGGCGGCGGTGTGTCCGGAACAGCCGGAGCCGATGATGACGACGTTGCGAGTTTCGCTCATATTTCGCTCATGCGAAGATTGTCTGGCTGCAGATTAGATGGCTGGGTTCGGGTTTTGATGCAACGGGCTCTCTTCGAGCCCAAGACGGTAACTTAGTGTTTGTGCGCGACAGCCTTCCGACGTCGAATCATTTCTTATCGCCTGCCGAGCTTTTTGTTTTCGACGCTGGCGCGGTCTTGGCCTTGGCAGCGCCGCCGATTTTCGCCAGTTCCTCCGGCACCGTTGCCTTCACGCCCAGCAGCCCGCGGTAGTTCGCCAGCACTTCCGAGGCGCTGCGGAATAGCGGCTCATAGACGCTCTGATCGAGTGCGGGGCTACCTTCGGGGGCGGAGCAGCGCGCCAGCGCCAGCGATGACTTGCCAAAGCGCTCCAGGCGCACGCGGTTTACGGGAGTGTTCGAGGTGAGCATGGCTTCGACGCTGCTAACCGCGGAAGCGCTGTCTTCCAGCGACAGCGACATCAGGTCTTTCGGGTCGCGTACGTGCAGCACCAGAGTTTCGACCATGGTTTGCCCGTCATTGCTGAAGGAATATTGCACGCTCGAAAACAGCGCTTGCACGGAGAACTCGTGGCGGATGCGGACGTAACTCGCAACCGAAGCCTGGTCGGACTGAGCCACGCTTTCTCCGGGCTTGAGAAAGCTCGCCATATCGCTCAGAGTCGAGCGTCCACGGGAAACTTCAAAATCGGCGGAGAAAAGTGGTTGTTTGGGAGCGCGCGCTAACGCTGCGGCGATCTCCTTCTGCTCGTCGGCCGACGGGGTGCAGACGTTCAGGACGTTCACTTTCACCTGCGGTTGAGTCGATGACGGATTGGCGGCCGGCTGCTGCGCTTCCGCGCGAGGTGCGAGCACGGAAGCGAGCAAAATTATCACGAAGATGGAAATCGGATTTCTGAGGGCTTCTGTGGGCACGTTTCTGAGGGCATTTCTTAGCACGACAGGATTCTAAATGAGAATTGCGGGAATGCTAAGTCCTGTGTGGATTCGGAGGTGGTTCGCCAAGCCGGCCTTGATTTCGGAAGCCGGTCGAGCTTTCGATGGGACCGGGACAGCCGAGGCGGCTGTTGCTACGTGGAGGTCTCCCGGGCCGCGTCCCTCGCTACGGGTTAGAATTTAGAAGCGATCAAACTCCGACTCCGGTGGCGCCGGTGTCAAGTCTATAATCGAGATTTTCTGCAATGGTGATGCGGCAATCATAACAAGTGATCTGAGCCATAAGCATGTGGTCCTCGTCAACAATGCGGAGCAGGCTTAAGCTGGCCGGGTTGTGGCCTGAAAGCCGCCTGGCGCGCATCGCGTGGTATTTGCTGGCGCTGGGCGGAATCCTGTTCGGGATGCGCGGGTTGCTGGCTTTGTTTGCTCCGTCGTGGGGCGCGAGTCTGGGTGGGTGGGCGACATTTCTGGCGGTTAGCTCGGGTCTGCTGTTTTTGTTTCTTGGCTTTGGGTGGCTGAAGCGGAAGGTGCTGTGGCGGCTGCGGAACCGGCTCATCGTCACTTACGTGTTCATTGGTGTAATTCCGGCGGTACTCCTGGTGGCCATGGCATTCATCACGCTGTATGGGTTGGCCGGACAATTTGCGGTCTTCGTCGTGACGTCGGAAATTCACGCGCAGTTGCGTAGTCTGGAGGCCGCAAACGCCGCCGTCAGCAACGAGCTCGCGGCACACCTCGAGCGCGGAGACCGTCCGGCGGCGGAATCGCTGGCTGGACTCAGGAGGCGCGACGCCGCCTGGGGACATCGGCAAGTGTGCGCCTGGTATGGCAATCAGCCCCTGCCGTTGTGCAATGTTTTTAACGGGACTGCGCTGAGTCCCCCGGGCTTTTCACGGGTACAGTTCCGTGACATGGTCCGTGACGGCGGCACATTGCACTTGCGGGTTGTCACTTCCCTTGAACTGGGTTCTACCAATCTTACGGTCGTTACCAGCGAGCCGTTCGATCCGGAACTCGTGGGGAAGATTGCGGCTGATCTGGGTGAGATCGCCCTTTTGGCACCCGGCGCACCATTGGAGGCGAATCCCCCCCGAAGCGAGGCTTCGGCCAGCCTGAGTTCTGGGCCTCACTCTTCCCTTACCATCAATCCGCCAGACGGCCAGAGTAGCATCGCAAGCGATTCAAGCAGGCAAGGTACCACGCTGCAAGTGGGCCAGGTTCTGTTTCGACCCGTTTTCGTGGTCGGCAAGTTACCCTCGCCAACGGGCAGCATGGATTTTGAGATCCCGCTCGCGGGCACTTCGCTTTCGGCGGTCGATTGGAAAACCGGGAAGCAGGAACCCGGAGCGGTGGTAAGAGTCCGGACCCGCCCGTCGGTGCTCTACGCCCATCTTTTCGAGGCGCTGGGAGAGTTCGTTCAGGGCGTGGAATACGTCCTGCTGGGCGTGGGAGCTTTCTTCGCCATCATTGAATTGATAGCCCTCTTCATCGGTACCCGCATGACCCGCACCGTGACCGCAGCCGTTGCCCAGCTCTACGACGCCACCAAGCACGTGGACCGCGGCGACTTCAGCCATCGCATCCCGGTGAAGTCGGCGGACCAGCTTTCCGAACTGGCGCTTTCGTTCAATTCGATGACCGCGTCCATCGAGAAGCTGATCCTGGAGCAGAAGGAAAAGCAGCGGCTGGAAAACGAACTGACCATCGCGCAGGAAGTGCAGGCGCAGCTGTTCCCGCGGCAGATTTCGGAACTGGAGTCGCTGGAGGTGCATGGATTCTGCCGCCCGGCCCGCACCGTCAGCGGCGACTACTACGACTTTCTGACCGCGAGCTCGCACAAATTAATCCTCGCGGTGGGCGACATTAGCGGCAAAGGAATATCTGCTGCGCTTCTGATGGCGACCATCCACTCCGCGGTGCGCGCCTACAGCGTGGAGAGCCTGCCGCAAATGCGGGAGCCCGTAGCTTTAGGAGCGGTGGCCGGCGCGGGCAGAATCATGGCCACATGGCCGGAGGGCATAGAAATTTCCCCGGGCGCGTTGCTGGGATTGCTCAACCACCAGCTCTACGAAAGCACTCCTCCGGAAAAGTATGCGACTCTGTTCCTCGGTGTTTACGACGGGCGTTCACACCGGCTGACCTACAGCAACGGCGGTCACCTGCCGCCCATTCTCATCGCGAAGAACGGCGGCATCCGGCGGCTGGAGGCGGGCGGCACGGTGATCGGCCTGTTCGACAACATGACTTACGAAGAAGGCAGCGTGGAGATGAAGCCGGGCGAGATCTTTCTCGCTTATAGCGATGGCGTCACCGAGCCGGAAAATGACTTCGGCGAATTCGGCGAGCAGCGGCTGATTGATTTGGTCAGCGACAACCGGAATTTTCCCTTGCCTCAGATCAGCCAATTGGTGACGACTGCAGTCGAGAACTGGATCGGGGACAACGAGCAACCGGACGACGTTACGCTGGTTCTGGCGCGGGCGCGGTAACGAGTGTGGGCGAAGTGAAAATCAACATTAAAAAACA
>Ga0224564_1000086_pt1 | contig 9862 bp, 8 predicted proteins | sample CSU5metagenome_FD_182889 | JGI IMG/M metagenome (GOLD analysis project Ga0224564, IMG submission 182889) | Soil microbial communities from Bohemian Forest, Czech Republic - CSU5 | ecosystem: Environmental > Terrestrial > Soil > Temperate forest | place: Czech Republic: South Bohemian Region... | reverse complement strand
CGACCTGATCATCGAGGCGGTGCCGGAAGTGCTCGAGCTAAAGCGCAAGATCTTTGCCGGCATCGAGCCGAAGATGAAAGCCGACGCCATCCTTGCCACCAATACCTCGAGCATCCCGCTCGAACAATTGCGCGAGGGGTTGCCGCGGCCGGAGCGCCTGGTCGGTATCCATTTCTTCAATCCGGTGTCGCGCATGCAACTGGTCGAGGTGGTGAGCCACGATCAGGTCGCAGCCGACGTGCTCGCCGACGCCCGCGCCTTCCTCGGCCGCATCGACCGGCTGCCGGCGCCGGTGAAAAGCGCGCCGGGCTTTCTGGTCAACCGCGCGCTGACGCCGTATCTGCTCGAAGCCTTGGTGATGCTCGACGCCGGCACGCCCAAGGAGACCATCGACAAGGCGGCGGTCGATTTCGGCATGCCGATGGGGCCGATCGAATTGGCCGACGAAGTCGGGCTCGACATCTGTCTGCACGTTGCCGAGATGCTGCGCGGCAGCATCAATCGCGACATGCCCGAGCCGCCGCAATGGCTGAAAGACAAGGTCGCCAAGGGCGAGCTCGGCAAGAAAACCGGCAAGGGCCTCTATACCTGGCAGGACGGGCACGCGGTCAAAGCCAAGGACGATGCCGTCGCACCGCCGGCGGACACCGTCGACCGCCTGATCCTGCCGATGCTCGACGTCTGCGTCACCTGTCTGCGCGAAGGCATCGTCGCCGACGAAGAGATCGTCGACGGCGCGATGATTTTCGCCACCGGATTCGCGCCGTTCCGTGGCGGGCCCATGCATTATGGGCGCACACGCGGCATCGCTGACGTGCGCGACACGCTCAAGAGCCTCGCACAAAAATACGGGCCGCGCTTCCAGCCCGATCCGGGCTGGGACTCTTTGCAATGATCCATTCCGGCGCGGGGCCGGCGCGCTTTTCCGATCCGGTGCGGCTCGCGGACTCGATTGTCGAGAAGGTTGGCAAGACCATCGTGCTCGCTCTGCCGCTCGGTCTCGGCAAGGCCAATCACATTGCCAACGCGCTCTACGCCAAGGCGGCCGCCGACCGCTCGATCAACCTCACCGTCTTCACCGCGCTGACGCTCGAAGCGCCGCGCGCCAAGAGCGAGCTGGAGCGACGTTTTCTCGATCCGATCGCGCAGCGGCTGTTCGCCGGCTATCCGCCGCTCGCTTACGCGGCGGCGGTCCACAACAGCCAGGTGCCGCCGAATATCATGATCAATGAGTTTTTTTTCGAAGCGGGCCAGTGGCTCGGCTCGCCCTATGCGCAGCAGCATTACATTTCGGCGAACTACACCCATGTGCTGCGCTACGTGCTCGACCGCGGCGTCAACGTGGTGGCGCAGCTGGTGGCGCATCGCGCCGACGAAGCGCCGCATGCCTATAGCCTGAGCTGCAATCCCGATCTGACGCTCGATCTTTTGGCGCTGCGCCGCGACGGCGGCGCCGATTTCCTGTTCGCCGGCCAGACCAATTCGGAATTGCCGTTCATGCCCGGCGATGCGGCGATCGACGAGAACGAGTTCGATCTCATTCTCGACGGCGCCGATTTTCCGCTGTTCGGAGCCCCGCGCGAGCCGGTGGCGCTCGCCGACTATGCCGCAGGTCTCCATGCGGCGAGCATCGTGCCCGACGGCGGCACGCTGCAGATCGGCATCGGCTCGCTGGGCGAAGCGGTGGCGAAGGCTTTGGTGCTGCGCCAGCGCGACAACGACGCGTTCCGCACGCTGCTGTCGCGGCTCGGCTACGATCCGGCCCGCGACGCCGCGGTGCACGCGGAAAAATTCGATGTCGGCCTCTACGGCTGCAGCGAATTGTTCGTCGAGGGCATGCTCGATCTGTACCGCGCCGGCATCCTCAAGCGCGAGGTCGACGGCATCGTGCTGCACGCCGGTTTTTTCCTCGGCTCGCGTGGCTTCTATCGGGCCTTGCGCGAGATGCCGCGCGATATCGTCAAGAAATTCGGCATGACCGCCATCGGTTACGTCAACGAGCTCTATCATGACGAGGACAAAAAGCGCCGGGCGCGAACCAACGCGCGCTTCCTCAACGACGCCATGATGGCGACCGCGCTCGGCGACGTGATCTCCGACGGCCTCGACGACGGCCGCATCGTCAGCGGCGTCGGCGGGCAATATAATTTCATCGCCCAGAGTTTCGCTTTGGACGACGCGCGCTCGGCGATCATGCTGCGCGCGACGCGTGCGGCGCAGGGCAGGGAGCGCTCCAACATCCTGTGGCGCTACGGCCACACCACCATCCCGCGCCACCTGCGCGACATGATCATCACCGAATACGGCATCGCCGACATCCGCGGCAAAAGCGACCGCGAAGTGATCGCCGCCATGCTGGCGATCACCGATTCGCGCTTTCAGGACGAGTTGCTGCGCCAGGCCAAGGACGCCGGCAAGATCGAGCGCAGCTTCACGCTGCCGAAATCGGCGCGCGACAACACGCCCGACGCGATCGCGCGTGCGCTCAAGCCCGCGGCCGAAGCCGGCCTGTTGCCGACGTTTCCGTTCGGCACGGATTTCACGGCGGTCGAGCAGCGCCTCATCCCGGCGCTGCAAGTTCTCAAGACGGCGTCGCCGCCGCAGCTTGCGGCTTTGCTCATGCGCGGACTCGGCGGCCGCGCCGACTGCGCGGATTGTCTCGACCGCCTTGGCTTGGCGAGGCCGAAGCGCATGACGGAGTGGTTTTATGCCGCGCTGGTCCGCGGCGCGCTCGCCGCCGCCGGGTCGTGAATGGGCGCGGCTAGGGTTTGACATAGCTATAACCCTGCTCCTCGAGCTCCATGATCCGCACCACGCCGGCCGGCACGATGGTGGCCTGCGGAATGATGGCGATGGAATGGCCCTCGCGCTTTTCCATGCCCTGCTTGGTGTTATTGCAGGCGGAGAACGTAAGCGCCGACGGGAAGCTCAATTCGGCGAGCTGCTTGATGCGGTCCTTCACCGGCGAGGTGTCGTCGCGCAGCATGTGCAGGCCAGGGCCGTAGGCGACGATCTCGACGACCGCATCCTCGTTCTTGGCGCGATACATTTCGAGCACGTTCTTGGCGTTGTTGAGCGCGAGATTCATCACCTCAGGGTCGTTCTGATCGACCTGGATGACGACGCGATGCGGCTTGGCGGCCTCGGCCTGGGCGCCGCTCGCGGCAAGGAATGCAACGGCCGCCGCAAGCAAAATGGAACGAACGATCGAACTCATCACTAACCTCCACCGATTATGCCGGGATTATTGGCCACGCCCTTGAGCGTCACGCGGTTGGCGCGCTTGACCGTCAGCGTCTTGTTGGCGCCGAGATATTTTTCGACGACAGAGGACACCGGCTCGCCGTTTTGCGGGTTGACCGACGCCCAGCCGGCGACGCGATAGGTCTTGCCGGCCTCGATCGGCGTGCCGTCATCGAGCGTCATGTCGGAAATGCGGTTGCCGGCGGTTTCGTTCGGCGCGCAGGCGTAGTCCATACCGCCGACCCTGACCATGTCGCCGCCCTGCTGCAGGTAGGGATCGGGATTGAACAAGTTGTCGGCGACGTCTTCCATGATGGCCTTGAGCGCGTTGCCGGTCATGTCCTGCACGTAGGTCTCGGGATAGCTGATCGCGGTTTCCGCCAGCACATCCTCGCGCGTGATCGATTGGTTCGCGAGCATGGTGGTGCCCCAGCGAAAACCCGGCGACAGCGCGATCTGCACGTCGAGCGCCTGCCGCAGCGCGTCGCAGATCACCTGATCCATCGGCCCGATGAAATTACCGCGCCGGTAGAGCAATTGATCGCAGCTCGCAAGTTTTTCTGAAAATTGCGCGTAGGGCGCGCGCAGCCGCTCGATCAGCGCCGCCATGGCGCTGTCCGGCTTGATCAGGTCGGCGAACACCGGCAGCAGCGTATAGCGCACGTATTTCAGCTCGCCCTTGCCGATATCGAGATCGAGCACGCCGAGGAATTTGCCGTTCGAGCCGGCATTGGTGACAAAAGTCTTGCCGCCCGGATTGCCGACGACGACGGGCTGCGGCACGGCGTCATGGGTGTGGCCGCCAAGAATGATATTGATCCCGGTGCAGCGGCTTGCGAGTTTCAGGTCGACATCCATGCCGTTATGCGACAGCAGCACAACGACATCGGCGCGCTGTGCGTTGCGTAAGTCGTCGACCAGTTTTTGCAGCTCCTGTTCGCGGATGCCGAACGTCCAATCGGGCGTAAACCGCTTCGGGTGCGCGATCGGCACATAGGGAAAGGCCTGGCCGATGATGGCGATGCGCACGCCGCCAACGTCTTTCACCGCCGCCGGCTTGAAGACGCGGCCGGACGCGGGATCGAACGCCGGCTTGTCGTTGAAGGCCGCATCCTCGGTCAGGAAAACATTTTGCGCCAGAAACTCGCCTTTGAAGCTCGCGAGATTTTTGCGCAGCGCAGCCACGCCATAGGTGAACTCCCAATGCCCCGTCATGGCGTCGACGCCGAGCAGGTTCGCGGCCTCCACCGTATCGGCGCCTTGCGACGCATCGGCGAGACCGGTGCCCTGCCAGATGTCGCCGCCGTCAAGCAGCAGCGCGTTGCCGGCGCCGGCCTCCGCGCGCAGCCGGTCGATCAGGGTTTTCAGATGCGCAAAGCCGCCCATGCGGCCGTAGCGGTGCGCGGCCTCCTGATAATCGAGGAAGGTGAAGGCGTGCGCGGCCCGGCCGCCCGGCACGATGTTGAAATATTCCAAGAGCGCGCCGCCGACGATATGCGGCGGTTTCCCGCGCATGTCGCCGACGCCGAGATTGACGCTCGGCTCGCGGAAATAAATCGGCTGCAGCTGGGCGTGGCTGTCGGTCAGATGCAGGATGCGGACATTGCCGAAGCGGCCGACGTCGTAGAGATCGTCGTCGGCCGCCAGCGCCACGCGCGGCGTGACGCCGGAAGCGGCGGCGACGCCAAGCCAGCGCAGGAAATTCCGGCGGTCCAAGCGCGTCTTCTCCTCGTCAACGAATAACGCCCGCTCGCCAGGCGCTCTGCTGTTCCTTGGCCTGGGCGATCGACGCCTTGGCCAAAACTTCGGCCTCTTTGGCCTGAGCGACGGCGGCATCGAAGTCACCGGCGGCTGCCGCCTTCTTGGCCGCGGCCAAGGCCTGCTCCGTGGGAATCCATTGGTTCTTGAGCGCGCCTGCGTCCTGCTCGGCGGCTTCGGCGGCGGCGAGCGCGGTCTTGAAATCGGCCTCAGTGCTCGCCGCTTGCGCTGCGCCTACACAAAACAACGTCGCTGCAAGACATATCCATACGCGCATGGTGTCCGCTCCGCCGTTACGGCCGCGCGCCCGGCCCGGAGACCGGCAGGCCGTTGCTCATATAGGTCAGGTAATACTCGACGTCGCGATAGAGCTCGTCCTGCGGCTTGAGCGGCACGCCGCGCACCTGGCTGTTGCAGGTGACCAGGCGCCGGCTCATCGTGCCCATGCCGTTCCATTCCGAGCGATAGATCGGCATTGCCGCGACGATGCCGAGCGCCGGCGCCAGCACTTCGGTGCGGATGTGATTGCCGGGATTTTGCACGTGGCAGGAGGCGCAGGAGAAATTAAGCTGGCCGCGCCGCCCATAAAAATATTCCTCGCCCTTCTGGTAGGCCGCAAGCGCGCGCGGATCGTTCGGGATCTTGATGTCGAACGGTTTTCCGCGCGAGGTGAAGGCCATATAAGCCGTCAGCGACGCCATCTCGTCCTTGACGTAGGAAAAAGGCTCCTCGCCGTTCGTCTCGCGGCATCGATTAAGCGCCAGCTCGAGCGTGATCACCTCGCCGGTCTTGTCGTCGAAGTATGGATAATTCTGGCGGATGCCGATGCCCTTGTCGGGAAAGCAATCGCCGTAGGTCTTGCCGTTCTTGAACGGCGTCGCAAACATCTGCTTGCCGCGGTCGATGGCAAAATCGTAAGGCGGAAAATCGTCGATCGCCTCCCATTGTTTGCGCAGCTCGGCGTCCATCGAATAAGGGCCGTTGACGAAATCGTTCAGCGGTACATTGGGAAAGCGCTTGGTGTAATAGTCGCGGAACGCCTTGAAATCGGCGTCGGGATCGATGCTGTCGGCCGCGGCGGCAGGCCGCGCGCCGGCCACGACGAGCGTCGTGAGAACGATAGCCATGGCGCGAGAAATCCTCACATCCTTCTCCGGCTCACTTAGCGCGTATAGAGAAAATCGACGATCGCTTCGATTTCCCCGTCGGTCAGAATCAAATTGCGCCCGAACGGCGGCATCACGGTCTGCGGGTTGCGCTTGGTCTCGTCGAACACGATGGCCGTCAATTCCTTGCGGTCGGGAAACCGGGTTTTCATGTCGGCGAGCGGCGGCCCGACATTGCCGGGCGCGTCGCCGCCCTTGATGTCGTGGCAGGTCAGGCAATTGCCCTTGCTGCGGTCGAACGCCAGCGTCTGGCCGGGCAGGGCCTGCGCCGATGCACGCGCACCGGCGGACAGCACGACGGCAAGCACCGCTGCGACAAAACGCGCCGTGCCGTGAGCGGTTCTGCCTCGCATCCGTTTCCTCCGCTGTGGCCGCGTTACGAGCAATGTCCGCCGCATATTGTCAAGCATGGGGATTCTACCCTTTGCGGCGCGATTGTCGCAGCGCCAACGTCGCTCTCCTCCGCCGGCCGGCCGCAGCCGATTCATTTCACGGAATGAATCTGTCGAAGAATTAATCCGCCAGTCAGGTCGCTGTAAGTCCGATGTCCCCATGTGTATCGCGAAGGGCCGCTGGGCCACTTCCATACATGGAGAACCATTATGTTTCCGAACAATCGCAAATCCTTCTCGGCCCGGCGCGTCGTGCTGATGGCCTCGGTCGCCGCGGTCGGCGCCGCCCTGTTGGTGGGCGGACCGGGCGGCTATCACGTCAATCTGCCGGCGTGGACGTCGGCGGCGAGCGCTGCCGATTCGACCATGCAACATCCGTCCGGCTTCGCCGATATCGTCGCCAAGGTAAAACCCGCCGTCATCTCGGTGCGGGTGAAGATTCCCGCTTCCGCCGAGCCGGCGTCGATGCAGCAACAGCAGGGCGACGACGACCAGGACGCCGTTCCGACGGTGCCGGGCTCGCCGATGGACAAGTTCTTCCGCCAGTTCGGCGATCAATTCGGCCGCCAGGGCCGCCAAGGCCAACGCGGCCAGATGCCGCAAGGCCATCAGACCATCACCGGCGAAGGCTCCGGCTTCTTCATCACCGCCGACGGCTATGCGGTGACCAACAATCACGTGGTCGATCATGCCAAGTCGGTGCAGGTCACGACCGATGACGGCGCGGTCTATACCGCCAAGGTGGTCGGCACCGATCAGAAGACCGATCTCGCGCTCATCAAGGTCGACGGCAAGAGCGACTTTCCGTTCGTGAAGTTCGCCGACAAGGCGCCTGCGGTCGGCGACTGGGTGGTCGCGGTCGGCAATCCGTTTGGATTGGGCGGCACCGTCACCGCGGGCATCGTTTCCGCGCGCGGCCGCGACATCGGCGCCGGACCCTATGACGACTATGTGCAGATCGACGCGCCGATCAACAAAGGCAATTCCGGCGGACCCGCCTTCGACGTCGAGGGCAACGTCATCGGCGTCAACACCGCGATCTACTCGCCGTCCGGCGGTTCGGTCGGCATCGGCTTCGACATTCCGGCCGATACGGTGAAGACGGTGGTGGCGCAGCTCAAGAGCTCGGGCCACGTCACCCGCGGCTGGCTCGGCGTGCAGATCCAGCCGGTGACTGCCAACATCGCCGACTCGCTCGGCCTGAAGAAGGCCGAAGGCGCTCTCGTCGCCGAGCCGCAAGACGGCAGCCCGGCGGCCAAGGCCGGCATCCTGTCCGGCGACGTCATCACCGCCGTCAACGGCACGCCGGTGAAGGACGCCCGCGAACTTGCCCGCACCATCGGCACAATCGCGCCGAACGCGACGGTGAAGCTCGATCTGATCCGGGGCGGCCAGGCCAAGACCATCTCGCTGACGCTCGGCGAAATGCCGGACGAGCAGCAGGCCAAAGCCGACACCGGCAATAGCGAGCCGACCAGTGGCGTGCCCCATCTCGGCCTGTCGGTGGCGCCCGCCAGCGAAGTGTCCGGCGCCGGCGCCCAGGGCGTCGTGGTCACAGCGGTCGATCCGGACGGCCCCGCCGCCGAGCAGGGTTTTCAGACCGGCACCGTCATCCTCGATGTCGGCGGTAAAGCGGTCGCCAATGTCGGCGACGTGCGCAAGGCGCTGGTCGACGCCAAGGCGCAAGGCAAGCATCAGGTGCTGATGCGCGTGAAGCAGGGCGACGCCATGCGTTTCGTCGCGCTGCCGCTCGGCGATGCGTAAGTGAGACGTTCTGCGACGCGTGAGTGACGAGTAAGGTCGACCCCGCCGGCGCTGTTCGTCTCCATTCGGCGCCGGCGGATTGACCCACCTAGAGCGCCAACATTGTTGGCGCTCTAGGATTTTAGTGGAGCATGATCTTTCGGAAAACCGGTCCCAACTTTTCCGGATCATGCTCATGGACGGGCGTTTCGCCCGTCCCCGGTTTTCGTTTGTTTGGCATCGAGGGTCCAAGTGCTGCATCGAATGCGGCATCACGTGCGGCATAACAATCCCGTTATCGCGGCGCGTCATAAGCGCGTTCACGCGCGTCTTCGACGCGCTATGGCGCGCGAGCTTTATCATGCGCGATCGCGAACGGATCGCGCGCCAGCAAAATACGGTCACGTGAAGCGCGAAACCGGTCCGGTCCAGGGAGGGGCAGGGGTGGGGCCTGCCTTTCATTCGTCCGTTGAGCTTCGCCCGATCAAAACTTCAAAAAATAAATGAAGGAAGCGGAACGCCGGCAAACGCTGGGTACCACCGCCGCATCTTGCGATGCGGCGCGCGCCCTTTTGGAGCGCGCACGCTTGACGGCGTTCCACCACGGCTCTCACCTAAGGGAATTATTCCATCCCAAAGGCTCAGCTTCAGGCCAGGCTTCCTGGGACGTGGTCTGCACGGGCGTTACCCGCCTTCGCCTGTCCCAGTCCAGGGATGCACCTCCCACCCCGGTCGTAATGCCGGGAGACATGATGCCCAAGCCGCCCGGGAGCGAACTGCAAATCCGCCCGCGGGCACCGCCCTCGCTCCCATGACGCGGTGTGCCTCCGCGCCATGTCCTTCATTGGAGCGAGATTGTGAGGTAACTGGAATGGAGACGGATGTCAGGTGGCGTCGCTGAAAAAGATACGCCGGAGGTCATGACCTATCACCCTTAAGATGTTAGGAATTTCAATTCGATTATTCGGAGAGTGTCCATGAATCGGTCGATCATTCGCAACCTCGCGGTCGCTACACTGATTATCTATCCGGCGTTTGCGATCGGCGCAGACCGGGTGCCCAACGTCAAGGGCAAATGGATCGGAAAGACTCACACCATACTTGTCGGCAAGGGCGACCATTGGCCGTCGGGCAGTGGAACCTGGGACAAACCGGCGTTGCTCGAAAAGGACCTGGTGATAGACATCACCGGGCAGGACGGCCGCCGCTTCTGGGGTGTGACGACGCTCTCAGGCGCCGGGGAGAAGACCGACGAACCGTTCATCGGCGAACTCACTGGCAAGCACAACAGGAGCTTTGTTTTCGCCGACACCGACGGCTTCTGGAACGGACAGCTCGACGCCGACGACACGCTCTCGTTCTGCTACATGCATACGAAGACCAGTTCCACGGTAGTCAGCTGTACGCAGGTTAAGCTAACGCGCTGATCGGATGCCGGATTGTCCGGTCTGCCGAGATTGATACAGAGCTGGAAACGGGTCGGCTGCTCGGATGCCACCTGCACCGCCCGTTCTACAATGGGCGGATCGAATAGATCACTTCGCCCTTGAACTTCCCCGC
>Ga0224564_1000080_pt1 | contig 9957 bp, 9 predicted proteins | sample CSU5metagenome_FD_182889 | JGI IMG/M metagenome (GOLD analysis project Ga0224564, IMG submission 182889) | Soil microbial communities from Bohemian Forest, Czech Republic - CSU5 | ecosystem: Environmental > Terrestrial > Soil > Temperate forest | place: Czech Republic: South Bohemian Region... | reverse complement strand
GTCGCCTTGTGCAACAAGCTGGCCAAGCTTCATGGCGACCGCTTCAAGCCCGGCAAGCTCTTGCTCGACATGGCGAAAAAGGGCGAGACGTTCTACCGCCGGTTTCCGCCGCAGGCGCGCCGGGCCGCCGCATGAGCCGCGTCAAAGTCGCATTGCGCTTTGCCGCGCGCCATGTGTAAGGTCGCGACCTTTTTTCGCCGGGACCCTGCATGGCGCGTGATCAAGTCGACCTGACGCCGATCGAGGGGCGCGACGATCTCGTCAATTGGATTGCGCAGGGCGTCAAACCGAAATCGCAATTCCGCATCGGCACTGAGCACGAGAAATTCGCCTTCACGCTCGAAGGTCATCGTCCGGTGCCCTACGAAGGCAACCGCGGCATTCGCGCGCTGCTCGAAGGCATGCAGCACCTGCTCGGCTGGCAGCCGATCATGGAAGGGCCGCACATCATCGGCCTGTTCGACGTCACCGGCGGCGGCGCCATTTCGCTCGAGCCCGGCGGCCAGTTCGAGCTCAGCGGCGCGCAAGTCGAAACTGTGCATCAGACCACGAGCGAGCTGATGGCGCATCTGGCGCAAGTGCGCGAAGTGGCGGCGTCGCTGCACATCGGCTTTCTCGGCATCGGCATGACGCCGAGCTGGACGCGCGCCGACATGCCGAAAATGCCGAAGGGGCGCTACAAGATCATGACCGCCTACATGCCGAAGGTCGGCAATTACGGCCTCGACATGATGTACCGGACCTGCACGGTGCAGACCAATCTCGACTTCTCGTCGGAAGCCGACATGGTCAAGAAGCTGCGGGTATCGCTGGCGCTGCAGCCGGTGGCGACGGCTTTGTTCGCCAACTCGCCGTTCACCGAAGGCAAGCCGAACGGCTTTCTCTCGTTCCGCTCGGAAATCTGGCGCGACACCGACAATGCGCGCGCCGGCATGCTGCCGTGGGCGTTCGAGCCGGGCATGGGCTTCGAGCGCTGGGTCGATTACGCCCTCGACGTGCCGATGTATTTCGTCAAGCGCGGCGACACCTATGTCGACGCGGCCGGCCAATCGTTTCGCGACCTGCTGGCCGGCAAGCTGCCCGCTCTGCCGGGCGAGCGCGCCATGATCTCCGACTGGGCAAACCATATCAGTTCGATCTTCCCGGAGGTGCGGCTCAAGCGTTATCTGGAAATGCGCGGCGCTGATTCCGGGCCGCTGGCGAATCTCTTGGCGCTGCCGGCGTTCTGGGCCGGCATTCTTTATGACGATGTCAGCCTCGATGCGGCGTGGGACTTGGCCAAGGACTGGAGCGCGCAAGAGCGGCAAAAACTTCGCGACGACGTGCCGAAGCAGGGCTTGGCGGCAAAAATTCGCGGCCGCACCGTGTTCGAGCTCGCCACCGACACGCTCAAGCTGGCGCGCGCCGGGCTGACGCGCCGCAAACATCTCGATGTCGGCGGTCGCGACGAGACACGCTATCTCGAAGTGCTCGAGGATCGAACGGCACGCGGCACCACGGCGGCGAAGGAGCTGTTGGAGAAATACCGCGGGCCGTGGGGCGGCGTGGTCGATCCGATTTATACCGAAGACGCATACTGAAATTATCCGCTGTCGAATGTTCTGCGGCGTATCTCACATCCACCCCGTGGGAATAGTCGCTCTTGCTGCGACCTCGCCTAAGATCGGCGCGGACCTCATGGCTGATATTCAGTTGATTTAATCTTTACGACTTTCAGCGACAGTGCTGGATCACGAAGCTGTAACGCCGAAGGCCCATGACCAAGACACTCACCATGGAAGTCCAGCGCAAGAATGCCGAACGGCAGCTCTTTGGCGCCCGGCGCGCCTTGGGCCATCTGGTGGAGCTTTACGACAGCGGCCAGTGGAAGAACCTCTATCGCGAGGACACGTTTGCCGAGGCGGTGAGGCAGGCGCGGCAAGCCGTCGATCATTGGACCAACGTCGTCGCCAAGTCCGAGGGCGCCTAGCGCCTCGGCTACCGGTTAACGAAACGTTAACGGCGTCAGCCCGCGTCCGCGTTTACGTGACGCCGCCGCCAATTCCCCCCGAAATATTTGCCGCCGCCGATGCATTGACCGCGTCGGCGCGCTGAATGCACATTGCAGCGGAATGAAGCCCCGGACGCGCCATGGCATCGCCCGTCAATGCTGCCCTCTGCGCGTTGCTGGCGACCGGGTTTTGGAGTTTTTTGGGCTATGCGCTCATCCGCCATCTATTGCCGCGGCCGCTGGCCATCGGTGCCGCGCCGGTCGTGGGCTGGGCGGTCCATAGCGCGGCAACGCTGCCGATTTTCTTTCTAATCGGATTTTCGCCGGTTGCGGTCGTTGCCATCGCGACGCTCTGCGTCGCCGTCAGTGTCGCGACGCTCAAGCTCGCGGCGAATACCGACGCCGCGCCGGCGATACCATGGTGGGCGTTTGTCGCCGCCGCGGTGCTGGCGCTGGCGCCGGCCGTGGCGATCCTGCCGAAGATTACCCCGGGCGCGGTTCATCTCGCCGACCCGATCTTCGATCATTCCAAGATCGCAATCATTGACGCCATGATGCGGCAGGGCCTGCCGCCGGTCGATCCGGTCTTTGGCGCCGCCGGCCCGCATGGCGGATTCTTTTATTATTATCTCTGGCACTACAGCGCCGCCGGACTCGCGCTGCCGCTCCGCGTCAGCGGCTGGGAAGCCGACATCGGGCTGACCTGGTTCACCGCCTTTGCGTCTTTGAGCTTGCTGATGGGGCTTGCCGTATGGCTCAGCAAGCGATCGTCCGCCGCGATCTGGGTTGTCGCCCTGGCCGCCGCGGCGTCATTGCGCGCGGTGCTGGGCGGGGTGTTCGGCTCCTACAGCCTCGAGCCGTTCCTGGCGCCGCCGACCGGTTTCGCCGGTTGGCTGTTTCAGGCCGCGTGGGCGCCGCAGCATCTGATGTCGGCGTCGTGCGTGGTGGTGGCGATGCTGCTCATCGCCCGATACGCGCAACGGCAAAGCGTGCTGCTGCTATTGACCCTGGTCCTGGTCGTGGTCGCGGGTTTTGAGAGCTCGACCTATATCGGCGGCATCACCTTTGCGATCGCCGCGCTGCCGGCGGCGCCGTTGCTGCTTACCGCAATCGAGCCGGGGCGGCGCTTGCGGTTTTGTGCCGGCATGGCGGTCGCCGTCGTGCTGGTGGTGTGCCTTGCCGCGCCGTTTTTGAACAATCAGCTCATGGCGGTTGCCGCGCGCGGCGACGATAATCCGATCGTGCTTCGTCATTTTGCCGTGCTCGGCGCGATGTTTCCGGTGGCGCTTCGCCATGTATTGGATTGGCCGGCCTATTGGCTCGTTCTGTTGCCGATCGAGTTGCCGGCCACTTATGTGGCGGGCGCAATCGCGCTGATCGCGATGCTGCGAAGCGGCAAGCCGCAGTCGGAAAAACTCGCAACCGCGGCATTGGCCTGTCTCGTGGCTGCCGGACTGTTGGCGTCTTGGCTCTTGGCCAGCACGCTCGGCGACAATAACGATCTCGGGCTGCGCGCCGTATTGCCGGCCGCTTCGGTTTTGATCGCGACCGCAGCCGCGGGATTGATGCTGTTGCCGCGGCGCGCCGTGATCGCCGCAACGGCGATCGGCGGACTCATCCTCAGCCTGCCGGATACGGCTGCGATGATCCGCTCCAACGTCGACGGCACGCCGACGCCGGACGGTTCCACTTTCGCGCAAACGCCGGAACTGTGGTCGGCAGTACGCCGTTACGCTGCGCCGACCGCGCGCGTCGCCAACAACCCGCTGTTCCTGCAGGATTTGACGCCGTGGCCGGCCAACATCTCCTGGGCGCTGCTGGCCAATCGCAGCTCGTGCTTCGCCGGCCGCGAATTGGCGCTGGCGCTGGCGCCGTTGTCCGACGCCAGGCGCGAAGCGATCAATGCGCAGTTCGTCCGCGTCTTCGCTGGCGAGGGCACGCCTGGAGACATCAGCGACATGGCGAAAAAATACGTCTGCGACGTCGTCGTCGTCGTGCCGCAGGACAAGGCCTGGACCAACGACCCGTTCGCCACAAGCCCCGATTATCGCTTGGCGGAAAATCGCGATGGACGATGGCGGATCTATGTGGCGGTCAGGGCCGATCCCGCCGCGCGATAGGCGCGCTTCAAATCCCCGCGAACCAATTAAATCCCTGCTTGCTCCAGAACGTCTCGCGGAAATCGTTGGTCACTTCGATCGCCTTGATCCATTTGGCATTCTTGTAGCCGAGCTTGGTCGAGGTGCGCAGCCGCAGCGGATAGCCGAATGGATCGGCCAGCGCGGCGCCGGCATATTTGGTGGCGAGGATGGTCTGCGGATGCAGCGCCGTCGCCATGTCGATGCTCTCGGTGTAGTCGTCGTTGCAGATGAAATAGACGTATTTCGCCTTTAGATCGGCGCCGACGCGTTGCAGGAAATCGCGCAGGTTCGGGCCGGACCATTGCCCGATGTAATCCCAGCCTTCGACGCAGATGTGTTTGATGATGATCTCCTGCTCGGGCAGCTGATAGATCTGCTGCGCGGTCCAAGGCTGTTTGTTGTCGATGCGGCCGGCGAACTCGAGTTTCCAGGTCGCGCCGTCGACCGGCTTGACGTCTTCGATGTCGTAATAGGCGTTGAAGCGCGGCGGCTTGACCACCTGCGACGCGCTATAGGTCGGCGCCAGATGGTGCGGCCGGAAGATCGTCGCCTGGACGCGATCGTTCCACGCCGACACCGCGCGCAGCACTTTTTGCACCGAATCGTCTTCGCTGACGTCGCAGCCGGTCAACAGCGACAGCGCGCCGAGGCTGATGGCGCCGCGCAGCACGTTGCGGCGATTGATGTCGTCGACGAGCGTCCGATTCTGCGTCAGCACGCCCTGATCGACGCCTCTGCGCGGGCGGAAAATGGATGGCGTGCGCATGCGTATGGACATCTTGGCCCCGCGTCAGTGGGTTGCTTCGACTTCGGCCGCCGCTTCGGTGGGATGCTCCGCCCCGTCATCCACCATGGGTCCGCCGGTGACCATGGCGACCAGGCTTTGCGGCACCAAGAGCGCGAGCGAAATGTGCACCAGCAAGAAACCGACGATCGCGGCCATGCACAGGAAGTGCACCACCCGGGTCGCCTGGAAACTGCCGAACAAGGCGGCGAGCTCGGAGAATTGCACCGGCTTCCACAGCGCCAGGCCGGACATGACGATCAGAACGCCGACCGCCATGACGCCGAGATAGAGAATTTTCTGCACGGCGTTGTAATGGGTCAGATCGTCGTGGGCGAGGCGAAAGTGCAGCGCGTCGTTCACCGTTGCCAAGATCTCACGCAGCGAGACCGGAAACAGTTTTTGCCGAAATCGTCCCGTGGCGATGCCGTAACTCAGATAAGCAAGGCCGTTAAGCACGAAAATCCACATACCGAAGAAATGCCATTGCAAGCCGTATTGCGCCCACTTGCCAATCACGATGCTGTCGGGAAAATGCAGCCAGCCCAAAATCACGTCGTCGTTGTAGATTTTCCAGCCGCTGCCGATCATGATGAAAATGGCGACGGCGTTGATCCAATGCATGACGCGCACCGGCAGCGGGTGCAGGCGGCGCTCATGGTGAGTTGATTTGACGGCCGATAGTGTCATCGATGACAGTCGCCCCCGTCGGTCACGCGCAATCGGGACCCTACGGGTGCGTGCCAACCTTCGCAAGTAACGCCGCTTCACAAATGTGCGCGGCGGTTTTGATCGACAGGATTGCGGCATGAAGTTTTTGCTCGCAGCAACGGCTTTACTCGTCGGCTTGGCGATCTCGGCAGGCGCGACGGCAACCGTTTCCATCCCTCCCGTCGTGCTGGCCCAGGCCATGGTGCCGCCGACCGGCATGGATGACGCCAACAAGCCGATGCCAATGGTCGAGCGCATGAACCGGCGGTTTCCGCAACCCGTTCGCGTCGGCGATCTGATCGGCCTGCCGGTGCTCGACGACCGCTCTTCGACGCTCGGCTTCGTCCGGCAGGTCGTGCGCACCGCTGACGGCAAGATCAAACTGATCGTGTCGTACAGCCGATGGTTCGGCTGGTTCGGGCGGCCGGTCGCGGTGCCGATCGAGGTCGTCGGCATCGAGGGACGGCAGGTGGCATCGCTCGATATGCCGCGCAGCGAATACGCCGCCGCGCCGACTTGGCAAGGCCGGGACGCAACGGCGCTGCCGGACGACGCGATGATCCGAATCGCACTGGCCCGCAATTGAGCGATCACGACTTTGTGAAGCAGATAACTTTTTGGTGTTTCACGACTTGTACCGGGTGAGGGGGAAGTGATTGGCGCTTTGCCAAGCGCCGGGCAATTCTTCGCTTATTGCTTCGTTTGTTATTGGGGGAGATCGCATGGACCATGCGAACCGATTAAACGGTAAATCCGTCAGTGCTTCTTCCGATCTGGCTCATGCAACGACGATGGCGGGCTGCGGCATCGCCTTCATGGCCAAGGCCTCGGCGCCCGGCCGCGCCAAGACGCGGCTCGTCCCGCCGCTGACCTTCGAGGAGGCCGCGGTGCTGAACACCGCGTTCTTGCAGGACGTTGCCGATAACGTGCTGCTCGCCGCCCGCGAGGCCGATCGCGATTGTGGCATTGCCGGCTACGCGGCCTATGGTCCGCCGGGTTCGGAGGATTTTTTCCGCCGTACCTTGCCGGGCGCCATCGGCTTGATCGAGGCATGGCGACCAAATTTCGGCGATTGCCTGTTGCACACGATCGAGGAGATTTTCGCCCGCGGCCACGCGTCCGCCGTGGTGCTCAACTCTGACAGCCCGACATTGCCGACGGCGTTCTTGGTTGAGACCGCGGCAGCGCTGGCGGAGCCGGGCGATCGTGCCGTGCTCGGTCCGTCGAGCGACGGCGGCTATTATCTGCTCGGGCTGAAGACAGCGCATCGCCATATGTTTGAGAACATCGCCTGGAGCACCGAGCAGGTCGCCAAACAAACGCTTGAACGGGCGCGCGAGATCGGTCTCGATGTGCATTGGCTGCCGGTCTGGTACGATGTCGACGATGTCGACGGTTTGCGCCGGCTGCACGCCGAATTATCGGACCGGCCCGATGCGGGACGGCAGCGCGCCGACAAGAACCGGCCGCACCACGCCGTGCACACGGCAGCATTGATGAATAGCCTGTGGCGAAACCACGATTTCAATCGCCGCGCCGCGGCGCTCGTCGAAGCGGAGCCGCTGCGTGCTTAAGGTGCGCGACGCCTAAGCTCGTCAGATGCAGAAACAGGGACGGCAATAATGGCAGTGGCGGCGGCAAAACGTCCAGTCGATCCCAGGCGCTATTTCGAGAGCGTCGACGCGGCGAGCGAAAAGCCGGAGCACGAGCCGGTCTGCCTTTATCTGGAAACGACCAACCGCTGCAATCTGCTGTGCACCACCTGTCCGCGCACCTACGAGGAGCTCGAGCCGCCGGCCGACATGAGCTGGGACCTGTTCACCTCGATCGTCGACCAGATCCCGCGCCTGCATCGCGCGGTGCTGCACGGCGTCGGCGAGCCGATGCTGGTGAAGAATTTGCCGCGCATGGTGCGCTATCTCAAGGATCGCGGCACCTATGTGCTATTTAACACCAACGGCACGGTGCTCAACGAGCGCAACGGCCGCGCGCTGATCGCCGCCGAGCTCGACGAGCTGCGGGTGTCGTTCGACGCCGCCAATGCCGAGTCCTACCTCGCGGTCCGCGGCAAGAACTATTTCAACCGTATCTTGAAAAACGTGCGCGCGTTTCGCGAGCTGCAGGAGCGCGAAGGCCACACAAAACCGCGCGTCTCGGCCTGGCTGACCGGCTTGCGCGAAACCATCGAGGAATTGCCGGATTTTGTGCGCGTCGCCGCCGAAACCGGCGTCAAGGAAGTGCATTTGCAGCGGCTGGTGTTTTTCAACGACAACGCCATCGGCAAGGCGCGGCCGGACCAGGCTCTTTACGAGCGACTCTCCGGCGAGGAGGCGGTGCATATCGACCGCGCTGCCGCGCTCGCCAAATCGCTCGGTGTCACTTTCAGCGCGTCGGGCGCCGCCGCCGAGCCGGGCATGAGTCTCAAGCGCAACGACAATGGCTCGCCGTGGTCGCTGTGCCGGCGGCCGTGGACGGTGATGTACTTTACCGCCAACGGTCGTGCGCTGCCGTGCTGCATCGCGCCGTTCTCGCAGCGCGGCTACGAGAATTACACGCTCGGCGACGCCACCCAGCAGACGCTGCGCGAGATCTGGACCGGCCCGGCCTACAGCGATTTCCGCAAGGCGCTGCTGTCGAACACGCCGCCGGACGCCTGCGCCAGTTGCGGACTGCGATGGAGCCTGTAGCAAAACCCGACGGCGCGCCCGCGGGCGGTGTCGTCGTGGTCATTCCCACGTTCAACGAAGCGGAATCGATCGCTGCCGTGGTCGCCGAAATTCCGCGCGACGTCGTCGGCCGCGTGATCGTGGCCGATGGCGGCAGCCGCGACGGCACTCCGGAGAAAGCAGGTCGCGCGGGCGCCGAGGTGATCGCGGCCGGCCGCGGCTACGGCCTGGCCTGCCTCAAAGGCGCGCAAGCGGCCGATGCCGGCGACATCGTCGTCTTCATGGACGGCGACGGCGCCGACGACCCGGCCGCCATCGCGACGTTGGTGACGCCGATCCGCGCTGGCACGTACGACTTCGTCATCGCCTCACGCGCCCGCGGCGCGCGCGAGCCAGGCAGCATGGCGTGGCACCAGCTCGTCGCCGGCCGCATCGCCGGCGTTCTGACCCGGCTGCTCTACGGCGTGCGCTACACCGACATGTGCGCGTTCCGCGCCATCGGCCGCGACACATTGCTCGCGCTCGGCATGCGCGAACTCACCTATGGCTGGAATCTGGAAATGCAGATGCGGGTGGCGCGTGCGGGCCTGCGTGTCTTGGAAGTGCCGGTCGGCTATCGCCGCCGCCTCGGCGGGCAATCCAAGGTGGCCGGAAGCTTGCGCGGCTCGGTCAAGGCCGGCGTGAAAATCATCTCGACCTTCGCCCGTGTGGCGATGGAGCCAGCGCGCGGGCGTGTGTCTTAGCTACATCGCCACTTTGCGCAAAAAGCCGTCGACGCTGCCGCGCAAATCCGCCGCGGCCTTCTCGACGGCTTGGGACGCCGTCAAAACGGTATCGGCCGAGCTTTGCATGTCTGCAATCGCGGTGGAGACCCGTTGCAAAACGGAAACCACCGATTTGGTGCCCGATGCCGCCGCCGCGACGTTGCTCGAAATCTGGCTCGTGGACGCGTGCTGCTCTCCGACCGCCGACGCAATCGCCGCGGTGAATTGCTCGATATCCTGGACACGGCCACTGATGCTGCCGATGGCGCGCACGGCGCTCTGCGTCGAGGACTGCACCTCGGCGATCTGCGTGGCGATGACGTCGGTGGCCTTGGCAGTCTGCACCGCCAAGGCCTTGACCTCGGAGGCGACCACGGCAAAGCCCTTGCCGGCGGTGCCGGCGCGCGCCGCCTCGATGGTGGCATTGAGCGCGAGCAGATTGGTCTGCCCGGCGACGCTGTGGATGAGCTTGATGACGTCGTCGATCTTCTGCGCCGCCGCCGCGAGGCCTTCGATGTCCGCGTTGGTCGATTGCGCTTCGGCCGTTGCCGCGCGCACCACTTCGGTGGCGCGGGCCAGCTGGTGGTTGATCTCGGCGATCGATTTCGACATTTCCTCCGCCGCATTGGCGGCAACCTCGACGCTCTCGAAGGCGTCGCCCGACGTCTTAACCGCGCCGGCGGTGTGGGTGGTGGTGTCGTTGGAGATCGCCGAAAGCGCCGACGCGGTCGATCGCATCGCCGCAACGCTGTCGCCGACGGTTGCCAAGACGACTTCGACGCTTTCGCGGAACCAGGCGATGGCTTCTTCGATGACGGCGCGGCGCGCTTCCTGGGCGCCGAGCAGGGCGTTTTTCTGCTCCACCTTGCGGCGCTCGGTGATGTCGTGGTGGGTTCCGATC
>Ga0224564_1000077_pt1 | contig 10109 bp, 8 predicted proteins | sample CSU5metagenome_FD_182889 | JGI IMG/M metagenome (GOLD analysis project Ga0224564, IMG submission 182889) | Soil microbial communities from Bohemian Forest, Czech Republic - CSU5 | ecosystem: Environmental > Terrestrial > Soil > Temperate forest | place: Czech Republic: South Bohemian Region... | reverse complement strand
GAGCCTTTCTCCCGGTAAGCCTTCTCGATGTACGGCTTGAGCACCGCGTCCGCTTTGGCGAAATCCGCGTAGGATTGAATGAGCATCGGCAGGCGCGGAATGCCGGCGACCGGGATATTTCCCGAATTGAACAGGTCGTCGCCGACCTGCACGACATTGCCGCCTACGGCCTGGGTGATATTGCTGGCGTTGATCTGCAGCGTGCCTGCCAGATGCAACCGGACCTTGAGTTCGCCGTTGGTCGCCTTCTCGATCTCCTCGGTAAACAATTTGGCGCCGCGCGATGTCGCGAAATTCGGCGCCGACTGATGCATGTAAAAATTCCAGTCCTCCGCGGCGGGCGCCTGCCCACTGGAAACGAACATGACACCCAGCGCCAGACAAAGCGCTGCGACGGCTGACCCGGCCGCAGTTTTGCGGTTTTGCTCGAGCATGGCGACCCTCCCTTCGACATCGCCGGTAAGCCGGCGATTGACGAAATCCCATTGCGTTGATTTTGCAGCAACGTTTCTTTTGCTCAAAAGAGCCTATGGACACCGCATTTGGCTGTCAACGCACCGGCCTTTAAGGGTGCGCGCGATGGACGTGGTGACCGATCATCGGAAGCGCTAACATTAAAGTCGATTGATCCGGACCCAGGCGCGATGGCCAAATCAAATGTCCAGCACGACGTGATCGTGATCGGCGCCGGCATCGCCGGCCTCGTCGCCGCGAACCGCGCCGCGCAGCTCGGCAAGCGCGTCATCGTCCTGGAGAAGAGCAAGGAAGAAAAATACCTCTGCAATTCGCGCTACACATACGGCACGTTTCACATCAATTTCACCGATGTGGGAGCGGACGAGGATGTGCTGTTCGGCAAGATCGAAGCCTGCACGGAGGGGCTCGCGCGCAAGGATCTGGCGCGCGCCATCGCCAAGGATGGCCGCCGGCTGATGCAGTGGCTCAAAAGCGAGGGCATCGATCTCGTCGATCTTGGCGGCTACCAGACCAACGTGCTGGCCCCGCCGTGGCGCAAGGGGTTTGGCCTGACCTGGCGGGGATATGCCGGCGACGTAGCGCTGGCGCGGCTCGAAGAAAATTTAGCACAGCGGCAGGGCCGGATTCTGCGCGGGATGCGCGCGCGTACGCTAAAATTTGCTGCGGGCGGCATCGAGGTCGAGACCGACGCGGCCGAAGGTGCCGCCAAATTCAATTCATCATCCGTCGTCATCGCCGACGGCGGCTTTCAGGCCAGCTTCGACATGATTCGCGCGCACATTTCGCCGGCGCCCGAAAAACTTCTAGCGCGCAACGGCGGCACCGCGACCGGCGATGGCCTGCGCATGGCGCAGGCAGTCGGTGCCGCGAGCACCGGCCTCGGAGTGTTTTACGGCCATCTGCACAGCCGCGATGCGATGAATTCCGTCCGGCTGTGGCCGCGGCCCTATACCGACGAGATCGCGGCCGCAGGCATCGTGATCGACGCCGATGGCCGCCGCTTCGCCGACGAGGGGCTCGGCGGCATCTATTTATCCAACATCGTGGCCCGCCTGCCCGATCCGCTCGGCGCCAGCATCGTATTCGACCAGGCGATCTGGGACGGACCGCCCGGCTGCGGCCATGCGCAGCCGCCCAATCCGCTGCTGCCGGAAGCCGGCGGCACGCTGCATCGCGCCGGCACGATTGCGGAGCTGGCCGGACTGATCGGCACCGCGCCGCAGTCGTTGGAGGACCTTGTTCGCGAATACAACGCCGCGGTCGATGCCGGCACGCTGCACATGCTGTCGCCGCCGCGTCGCAGCGACCGCTACAGAGCCTGGCCGATCAGGACCGCGCCGTTCTATGCTCTGCCGATCTGCGCGGCGATCACCAACACCATGGGCGGCATCGTGGTCGACGGCAATGGCGCCGTCCTCGACGAGCGCGACACGCCGATGCCGGGCCTGTTCGCGGCAGGCTCCACCGTCGGGGGGCTGGACGGCGGACCGAACGCCGGTTACGTCGGCGGACTGATCAAGGCAACGGTCGCGTTGCGCGCCGCGGAAGCGATTGCGGCATCCTAGCGCCGCACGTGTATGCTCGGCGGATTAGCGCGAGGGGAGACCTACCATGTCGTTTTACGAAAATGGCGCCGTTCGCATCTACTATGAGGAGGCCGGCTCCGGCTTTCCGTTGCTGGTCCTCCCCGGGGGAGGATTGAACTCGACAATCGCTGGCCTCGACGCCAGCAACTCACCCTTCAACCCGATGAAGGAATTCAAGGCGGAGTACCGCTGCATCGCGGCGGACCTGCGCAACGCCAATGGCGGCCAGTCCACCGGCCCGCTCGAGATCGACCGGCCGTGGGATGCCTACGCCGATGACCAGCTCGGATTGATGGATCACCTCGGCATCGACAAGTTTTTGGTGTTGGGCTTCTGCATTGGCGGCCCCTTCATCTGGAATCTGTTGCAGCGGGCGCCCAAACGCATCATCGCCGCCGTGCTGGCGCAGCCCAGCGGTTCGCGTCCGGAAATGCGCGATCATTTCTACGACACCAATATGACGCGCTGGGGTCCGCCGCTGACCGCCAAGCGGCCCGAGATCACAATGGAGATTGTCGATAAATTCCTGACCAGGATGTACCGCACCAATCCCGATTTCGTTTTCACCGTGACGCGCGATTTCGTGCGCAACTGCCAGACGCCAGTGCTCATCCTGCCGGATGATGTCCCGTTGCATCCGTACGCCGTCGCCATGGAGTCAGCGATGCTCGCGCCTCAGGCCGAAGTAAGCATGTTTCCGTGGAAAGAGCCGGCGGAGCGGATTCCCTTGGCGGTTCGCCAAATCCGCTCCTTCCTCCGCGCGCATCGGTCAGGCGGAGATTGAAACACTATGAAACGCAGTACCGACCGGATTCTCACCACGCATACCGGTAGCCTGCCGCGTACCGCCAAGGTGGTCGACCTCTTGCTCGCCGAACAAAAAAATCCTGGGGCGCGCAAGGCCGAGCTTGATGCCGCGGTCCGCGAGGCCATCGCGCATGTGGTGCAAAAGCAGATCGCATGCGGCATCGACGTCATCAATGACGGCGAACAGGGTCGCACGGACTATACCGTGCATGTGCTCGATCGGCTCACCGGCTTTGCCGGCGAAAGCACGCCGCCGCTCGGCACTGGCGATGAGGAATTCCCGGAATTGGCGCAGCTGCTGACGCATTTCGCCTCGCCGTTCCAGTATCGGCCGTCCTGCACCGGCGAGGTGACCTGGAAAAATTGGGACGCGGCGCTTGCCGACATCGACATGTCCAAGGACGTGATGAAGGGAGCAAACGCTGCCGAATTGTTTATGACCTCGCCGTCGCCCGGTCAGATCGCGCGCTATCTCAAGAACAAGCACTACGAGACGGAACAGGCCTACGTGTATGCACTCGCCGATGTGATGAAGCGCGAATACAAGGCGATCGTCGACGCGGGCTTCATTCTGCAGCTCGATTGCCCCGACCTCGCGATGCTTCGCCACACCGTCTATCTTGACAAGAGTCTCGCCGATTTCCGCAAGATCATCGCGGTGAATGTCGCGGCGCTCAATCACGCGGTCGCCGATATTCCGGCCGACCGCATGCGCATGCATGTGTGCTGGGGCTCGACCGTGGCGCCGCACCACACCGACGTGCCGCTCATCGACATCATCGACATCGTGCTGACCGCAAAGCCGCTTGCCGTGTCGTTCCCCGCCGCCAATGCGCGGCACGAGCACGAATGGAAAATCTGGCGCGAGGTCAAGTTGCCCGCCGGCAAGGTGATCATCCCGGGCGTCATCGATTCGACGGTGAACACAGTGGAGCATCCAGAGGTCGTCGCTGACCGCATCCTGAATTTTGCCACTGTGGTCGGGCGTGAAAACGTCATGGCCGGCGTCGATTGCGGTTTCGGCACCTTTGCGGGTCGCGTTCAGGTCGACTCAAAGATCGTCTGGCTCAAGCTGCAATCGCTCGCCGAAGGCGCCCGCCGCGCCTCCGCGCAGCTCTGGGCGAAGGCGGCATAGCGGGCCGCAACTTTCAGCATTTCGTCAACGGTGGATAGTCGCGGGTATAGACCGGGTGGGCGAGGAACTCGCTTTCCGGCCAGGTCCAGAACTGACTGACGTTGTCGTAGGTCTTTATCGTCTTGTTCCAGAGCGTGAGCCCGTATTTGGCGCCCTCCTTGCCCAGGCGCCGCACGTAAATGTTACCCACTGCGTTGTTGAGATGGTCGAATTTGAGCGGCCCGCGCGGCGTGTCGGCGAGACTGACCGCCTTCAGCGTCGCCATGAGCTTGTCCTTGTCGCTGAGATCGCCGCCGAGCGTCTTCAGGCCGGTGTCGACGACCTGGCAGTTGATGTATAGCGCCGCGGAGTAAAGGCCCGGAATGGCGTCGTGGTTTTTCAGCATGCTTTCCACGAAGCGCTTGTTGCCGTCGGTGTCGAGGTCGACCGTATAGGGGGTCGCGCTGACGAGACCGAGCGCCTCGTCGCCGAAGCTTCTGAGCAAGGCGTCGTCGCCGCCGGTCATTCCCGCCACCACCGGATATTTGAGCCCGGCGCCGACGTACGCCTTCATGAAGCGCAACGGATTGGACCCGGCAAAGCCCTGGCAGACGCCGTCGCAGTCGGCGATTTGCGCGATGTATGGGGTGTAGTCGGGGGTGACCAGCGGCGGCCACAGCTTGTTGACGATGCAGCCGCCGCCCGCCGCAAACGCCGCCTGGAAGCCGCCCATCTCCTCGTAACCGTAAGAAAGATCTTCGCACGCGGTCACGACGCGCTTGAGCTTCAATTCGGTCGCCGCGTAATGCCCCATCGCGTGCATGGCCCCCGACGCGGTCGCGCCCGCCCGCAGCAGATAGGGGTTGGGATGGCGCTGCGTCAGATCGTCGGCGGCGGCGACGCTGAACGTCGGCATTTTTTGGTCGCGGATATAATCGTTGATAGCGTACAGTTCGAAGGTCGCGAGCGGGCCGAGAATGACGTCGACCTTGTCGTGCTCGGCGAGTTCTTGCGCCTTGGTCTTCGCGCCGGCCGGATTGCCGCCGGTATCGGCGGAGAACAGCTCCACTTTTCGGCCGCCCATCATGGCGTTGTTGTCCTTCAGGAACGTCAATACGCCCTGCTCCATCTGGACGCCGCCCTGCGCGAGCGGGCCGGTCTTCACCGTGAGAAGTCCGACCTTGATCGATGACGATTGCGCGATCGCCGGTGCGGGGAAGCGCCCCAGTGCGGCGGTCGCACCGGCGGCAACGGTACCCCGGACGAACGTTCGGCGGCTGAATTTGCGGGTCATCGTCTTTTCCTCCTGAGGCCCCATCGATGTTTCAATCACTCGATGTCTTTACTTCGCCGGCGCCACCAGCGAGTAGCGCCCGTCGGCGGCAAGGCATTCGGCTTGCGGAAGACCCAGCTCCTTGCGCACCATGTTGGTGCCGAGCACCAGCGACACCATCTTGTAAAATGCGTGGCGACGGCTCATGCCTTCGCGCCCCATGCCGCAATCGGTTGAGATCACGAGCCGCTCGGGCGGAATGTGTTTGAGGGCGGCGCGGATTTGCGCTGCCACCTGATCCGGGGTTTCCACCTGCAGGACGTGATGGTCGATGACGCCAATGGCGATCTTTTTTCCGGTGATGGACCGGCCGATCGCCGCCAGATCGATGCCGCCGGAGCTCGACGATTCGAAAGTGATCACGTCGGCATCGACTGTGTTGTAGATGTTCAACGCCGGCTTATAGCTCTGCACCTGGGCGAACATACGCTGTTGTGAGGGGTTGCCCCAGCAGGAATGGGCCCACACCTCCGTCTTGTCGCGCAAACCCTTTACTGTGCGATTGAACAGCTCGACCATGAATTGCGGCGTGATCACATCGTCCTGGATTTTGCGTATGGCAATCAGGTGAATCTGCGGCTCCTCGATCTGAATCACCGGACAGCCGGCGTCGGCAAGTTCGTGGTATTCCTCGTTGAAAGCGTCGGCGATGGCGAACATACGCTCGGGCACGCTCTTGTAATGGCGATCCTGCAGCGCAAAGGCGACGATCTCCGCCGATACCGCGCCAAATTTGACCGGCCGTTTGGTGAACCGTTGCGCCGCTTTCCACATCGCGGTGTATTGGAGATTGCCACGCCCGATCTTGCCGGTGATGACAGGCATGACGCGCGACTCGAGATAGTCGTGCAAAATATGGCCGCGCGGAAAGCTGACGCCGCCTCGTCCTGCCGGCGTCGCCTCGGGATGCGCGGCGTCCAGCCCGCTCATGTGGTTCGGCGGATAGGCCGTCCAGCTTTGGCCGCCGACGTCGTCGTCGAATCGGCAGTCGCCGTCGGTGACGATGTCGAGGCCAGCGAGTTCCTGATCGCGCAGATAGCAGGCCAGCGCGTCCTCGTATTGCTCGCGGAAGCGGCGGGTCACCATCGCCTCGAGAAAATGCCGCGTGCCGAGATTCTCGGTGTACCAGCTCGGCCGCGGCAGCGAGCCGGTGATCGTGGTTGGCAGCATGATGCCCTTGGTGACCCGGTACATTTTGAACGCCTCCTGCGTCATCGTGCCCACAATTGCGAGTGACACGCAAAGCTCGTACAATTTCTCACGCCGTTATCTAGCACAACTCGCCATCAAACAGCAGACCGCCAAGACATGGGCCTTTCGCAAATCCTTCACCGCCGCTTCGGTCGTTCACACCGATTGGCGTTGTTGGCATTCGTATTTGTCTTCGCTTCCTGCGGCGCGAGCTTCGCGCAATATCCGCAACGGCCCATTCGCCTGGTGCTACCGTTTCCGCCGGGCGGCGCGGTCGATCTTGTCACCCGGCTGGTGGGCGAGCGGATGGCGGCCGATCTCGGCAGGCCGTTCGTGTACGAGAACAAGGCGGGCGCCGGCGGGATTTTGGCAACCGAAACGGTCGTCAAGGCGGACCCCGACGGCTACACGCTCCTGATCACGACGCCGAACCACACGATCAATGCGGCACTGAACGCGAAACTCCCCTATGACACCGAGAGGGACCTGGCTCCGATAACGATTTTTGCCGAAGTGCCGGAGCTGTTGGTCAGTCATCCGGCGGCGCCGTTCGAGACGTTCGCGGGCTTCGTCGATTACGCGAAGAAAAATCCCGGCAAGCTGAACTATTCGTCGGCCGGCATCGGCACCTTGCCCCACATCACGATGGAACTGCTGCTCAAGAGTACCGGCATAAGCGTTGCGCACGTGCCCTACCGGGGCGCCGCTCCCGCGATGACGGATCTGCTTGCCGGCGTGGTGCAGCTCAAGATGGACACTTATGCCACGGCGAACCAATACGTCGCCGCCGGCACGCTGCGCGCACTGGCCTATGCGGCTCGCGAGCGGAGCCCGTTGCTGCCCAATGTGCCGACGGTTTCCGAAAGCGGTCTGCCCGGATACGAGGGCATGCTGTGGATCGGCATGCTGGCGCCTGCGGCAACGCCGCAACCGATTGTCGAGCGACTCGCAGCTGCGGCGGCGCGCGCCGTACGTTCGCCCGAACTGATCGAACGATTGCGCCACGACGGCGTCGATCTGGTCGGCAACACGCCCGAGGCCTTTCGCGCATTGATCGCGCGCGAAATTCCGCAATGGCGCGAGGTCGGCCGGGCCGCCAAGATCACACTGGAATAACCCGGCTCGATCCAGAGTTCTGGACACGGCCGCCGCGACCTGCTGCGATACCAAACTCGCTTAGCCCAGAGGAGCTTCCCCGATGACGATCATCGATTGCCAGGTCCACGCCTATGAGGCGAACACGCCGAAGCGCCCCTGGCACAATGTGCCGAACTGGCCCCCACACGTTACCGGCGACGAGATGGTGGCGGCGATGAAGAAGGTCGGCGTCGACGGCGCGATCTTCATCTCGGCTTTTTCCATGTACCGCTACGACGCCAGCTACGCGGTGGAAGTGCAACGCGCCCATCCCGGCAGTTTCGGCATCGTCAAGCCGGTCGACCCGGACGATCCGGCGGTGGCCGATGTCATCGCCGACTGGAAGAAGACGCCGGGCGCGGTCGGCATCCGTATCATGCTGACCAAGGAGGCGAAGCGCGATCCGAACGACCCCGGCCTCGACCGCATCCTCCGCGCCGCCGTTCGCTACGACATTCCGGTCAACATTTTGTGCTGGGGCAACCTGGAAGATGGCACGGCGCTGATCGATCGCCACCCCGACACGCGATTCATCATCGACCATCTGGGCATCCTGCAGCCGCGCACGCCGCCTGCCCCGCCGCAGCCTTGGGCCGACCTGCCGAAAGTGCTGGAGCTCGCCAAGCGCCCGAACGCGGTGATCAAGGTCAGCGGCGCCTGCACGCTGTCCCGGGAACCGTATCCCTTCCCGGACATCTGGGAGCCGCTCGCCCGCGTGTTCGAAGCCTGGGGTTTCGACCGTTGCCTGTGGGGCACGGACTGGACTCGCGCCTTCGCAGTCGTCAACTACGAGCAGGGCGTCGCGCCTTTCCTCAAGACCGACCGCCTGAGCGACAGCGAGCGGGCGATGTTGATGGGCGGCGCCTGCACCAAGGCCTATGGCTGGTCGCCGAAGCAAGGTTAGCTTCACCACCCCGTGCACCTGTGGCGGCAGCGCGGCCGAAGTCCGCCTGTCCGGCACGCAAGATCGCGTCGTCCTGCAAACGCATGACGCGACGATGCCGGAAATCTTCGCCGCTTTGCGGTCGGCCTTCGATCCTGAGATAAAGCTTGCACATTTGGCTGCGTCGGCTTTGTGCCGTTTTTCCGGACCAAGTCCAGCACAAAAAGGCTCTTCAATCACCTTGGTTGCCGGATAGTCATACCGTCGTATCGCCGACGACGTCGCCAAGCTGCCGGCGCCGCTCCGCTCTCTATTTGAAAGCATCGCATGATCCGCGCTGTATTCGCCGCGGCGGCCATTGCACTTGGCGCCACTTTCACAGTGACACCGCAGGATGGCATTAAAGAGTGTTGTACGAGCGCGCACGCTCAGACGCAAACTGCGTCACCTGAGCCTACAATTTGGGATCACAATGGGTCCGTGATGTATTTGGTAGAAAACGGCTCATCTCGGGAATTCCGTTATCAAAAGCCCCGTCCAGGGATGTTGGAGGCAGGCGCACGTCCTGGCTCTCTTCTGTTCCGCGGTCAAGTCGACAACGGACAATACGCCGGAACGGCATATATTTATAACCCGCATTGCGGCGCAATCCCGTTCCAAGTTAAGGGACCGGTTCTCGACAACGATGAACGGACAATTCTTTCGGGGCAGGCGCCACAAGCCGGGCGAAACTGCCGCATTCACGGGTCTTATACCAGTGATTTGGAGTTCAGACGATTGAAGCCAACGGAGGCAGCTCAATCGCAAGAACCACTCGTCGAGGCGACGCAGACGCTGGGCGTCGAACAGTCAAGATCCGAGGCGCCGTCGGGAGAAGCAGAAAACTCGCCGAGCGATGTCACCGAACCCAAGATTTCCCCTAGCACTCCGATAGCGCGGTTGCCCGTGACAAATGGGGCACCCTCGGCAGCGAAAGGCCTGGATAAATACATATGGGCCGCAGTGCTCATAGCCGTGATCTTGGTCGTTTCGGCCGCGGCAATGCTGGCGGCAGCGTAGGTGTCATTCGCCGAGGTCATGTCGCAAACGCCATGCGGGTAGGAAAGCTGCGCGCCCAACCGCATGGTCGCCACCTTTGCACGACCTCTCGATTGACGTAGCATGATTGGAGCCAGTCCGAGATCGATCCGCCAGGGAGGAAAACATGTCGCAAGTCGCCGAACGGACGCGAGCGATTTCGGTCACCAAGCTGCATCCGGACATCGGGGCGGAAATCCGCGGCGTCGATCTCAGCCGTCCGTTGGACGAGGAGACGCTGCGGCAGATCAAGGACGCCTGGCACCAGCATGCGGTGCTGCTGTTCCGCGATCAAAACCTTGGCGAAGACGATCAGCGCCGGTTCGCCTCCCATTTCGGTCCGGTCGCGAAGCGGGTGCCGCCGAAGCCGGGCGCGAAGGGTGCGGCCGATGCGCTGGTGTGGGACGACATGATGACGATCAGCGATCGCGTCGATGCCAACGGCAAGGCGCTCGGCTCGCTTGGACACGGCGAAATGTGGTTCCACACCGACAAGTGCTACCA
>Ga0224564_1000074_pt1 | contig 10212 bp, 10 predicted proteins | sample CSU5metagenome_FD_182889 | JGI IMG/M metagenome (GOLD analysis project Ga0224564, IMG submission 182889) | Soil microbial communities from Bohemian Forest, Czech Republic - CSU5 | ecosystem: Environmental > Terrestrial > Soil > Temperate forest | place: Czech Republic: South Bohemian Region... | reverse complement strand
TCTTTAGCAGGCTGGAATGGCTGGCCACACACATCCACCTCCCGCCCTGGAAAACCCAGGTGTCGGTGAAGCGGCCCACGTGATCGTAGGCCTTGCCTTGATACGTGCCTTTGGTGCGGTATTCGCCAATCACTACCGCAGTGGTCTGATAGAAAGTGACTTTCATCCCCTGCACATTCATAGAGGCGGGCTTGAACAGGGGATCCTTAATGTCGGCCAGGAACTTGGTCTTGTCGCTGACCTCGCCGTCGAACTCAGTATTGGTGAAAGTGTTGGCCACAAGAGCATCCAGGACAGGCGCATCGCGGTTCACCTGCGCCTCGTTCCAGACGTGCTCCAGCACGATCAATTTATTTTCGGCGTCCGAAGTTTGGGCAAGAGCCTGCCCAGTGGAACCCAGCGCCAGTAGAAGAAAACAGAAGAAAGTTCGAATCATAGCCTTACGTACCCGCCTCATCCCCACGTGAGGCGGACACCGCCCGAAACATAGCAGTCCATCCCCGTTTCGTGCCACGGAAATGCACGAAGAGGTGGTTACCGAGGTCATGAAAGCGGGCTTCGGGCTTCGGCTTTCGGGCTTCGGCCAAGCGCCTTTAGTCGCAGCGCCGGCAGCCAAGACCACACGGAGAACGCTCTGAAATTCCGAACCCAACGATCATCGCGAATCCCTGCCAACCTCGGAAAGCCCGAAGCCCGAGAGCCGAAGCCCGCCCCTAACTAAAACGCCCACCGCAGCAACGTGGCGCCAACCGTAAAGCCCGCGCCCACCGACGCCAGCAATACCAGGCTTCCCTTCTTCAGCTTGCCCTGTTCGATCGCCGTATTCATAGCCAGCGGAATCGTGCCGGCGGTGGTGTTGCCATATTGTTCGATGTTGACGATCACACTCTCCGGCCGCAGCCCAAGGCGGTCCGCGGTAGCGTTGATGATGCGCAGGTTGGCCTGGTGCGGAATGAAAGCGTCAATGTCAGATCCCTTGAGCCCATTGCGCGCCAGCAGTTTTTCGCAGACTTCGGTCTGCTTGCGCACGGCAAACTTGAACACCTGCTGCCCGTCCTGGTGAACGTAGTGCATTCGCTTGTCGACGGTTTCGTGCGACGACGGATTCAGGCTGCCTCCGCCTGGCATATACAAATAGCATCCGCCCGAGCCGTCCACTTCATGAATAAAGTCAATCAGACCGACGGAATCGTCTTCCGCCGGTTCCAGAATCGCCGCGCCCGCGCCGTCGCCAAAAATCACGCAGGTAGCGCGGTCGGTGTAGTCGATCACCGACGACATCACGTCCGCGCCAATCACCAGCACTCGCTTGTGAACCCCGGTAGCAATGAACTGAGCTCCCGTCTGCAGAGAGTAAAGAAACGCGGAGCAGGCGGCCGAAATGTCGAAGCCCCAGGCTCCCTTCGCCCCCAGCTTGTGCTGCACCAGGCAGGCCGTCGATGGAAACAGCATGTCCGGCGTAACCGTACCAACGATCAGGGCTTCGATGTCAGTAGGAGCAAAGCCTCGTTGGGCCAGCGCCTTCTTCGCCGCTTCGACCGCGAGATCGCTGGTAGCCACTCCCTTTTCCACGATGTGGCGCTCGCGGATGCCCACGCGAGTCATGATCCACTCATTAGTGGTGTCGACCATTTTTTCCAGGTCGGCGTTGGTCAGAAGTCGAGGTGGCACGTAGGTGCCGAGGGCGCTGATTTTGGCGCGAATCGGTTTGCTCAAACGAGAAGCTCCTGAAGAAGGGCTTATGAGTATGAAACTGAGTATTGTGAAGGATTGAGGCAAGAAAGTCTAACGTAGCGACCGCCGCCTACAGCCGCCTCGGCTGTCGCGCCTGGGCGAAGCCCGGCGAATCATGTTCGCGGGTCATGCTCAGCGGGTCGTGCTCGGCCGGTCATGCTCGCCGAGCAGACTCAGCGAATCAAGTTCAAAGGGTGCCACCATATGGGCCATCCCCTACGGCAACGACAATACATTGGGCGGTAACATGACCGCGACCACGGTAACTAGCACGAGAGCGGGAAAAACGGTAACTAACACCACGTGGAAGTAGTCGACTGGGGAGGAGCATATGCACTTGCATCGATCAGTTGTTTTGCTTAGCGCACTATTGGCCACATCGGGCCAAGCTCCCGCTCAAAGTTCGGCCACGATCTCCAGCGTTGACAGCGACAATGACGGCAGACCCGTGTCCGCCCTCATCGGCCCGCTTCGCCAGACCGAAGCGATCGCCATCAGCTACGAGGATCCCAGGTACCGAAATGCAGAGGATGTGCAGGACGTCACTGAACAGGTCCGGCAGACAGGCACGGACGAGGACAAGAATGATTCTCGCACCCTTGTCCCTAAAGGCCCGCCGATGACCTTCACCTACTCCCCCAGCCCGCACAACGTGACCGCAGCGTTCGCTTCGGTCCAGCGCATGCTGGAAGAGTACGGCGGCCTGGGAGGTCCATCCTTCCGCGCCTTCCGCAGCAACGGAAGAATCTTCGTCGTGCCACGCGATGTAAAGGACGAAAAGGGCAATCGTGTTGTTGAAGGCTCAGTCCTGGAAACCCGCATTTCATTGCCGGCGAAGCAAAGAAGCGGAGAGGAACTACTGGCCACATTGTGCGAAGCCGTCGAACGCGCCTCGGGCTTCCGAATTGACATCGGCACGGGGGCTCCGACCAACGCCCTCTTGCGTTATCACACTAACGAGGCGTTTGAGGACGAGACAGCGAGAGCAATACTAGTCAAGCTCCTGGACGGCCTGAGCACACGGCAGGCCTATGTTTGGGATTTGTACTTCGGCCCCGGCGAAAACGCCTACGCCCTCAATTTCGCGTATGTGGAAAGCTCAGCAGCGACGCCGGCGGCCCACTCGCCGGTGCCGCGTACCGACTAAGGCGCGATACCGCTAGTCGGAAGGCCTCCCTTCCCCGCCTCAGGCGGCGCGAGCGGCCGATTCGTAAGACATCCACTCCCGAACGAAATTGGGACACGAGACCAAACCGAACCCGTGCCCTTCCCCTCGCATGAGATACAGCACAGCCGCGCGGTCCAGTTCCTCCAGATGCGTCAGATCGAGCAAGGCCCACAGATCGCAGGCCAGCGCCGTTTGCACGAGTTGATCCAGGTATGAAAGATGGCCCTGAAATAATTTGCCGGAGACACGAATCGTAACGTTAGGAACGGTCGAACTGGACGGAACTCGGCTCATTTTTTCCTCGCTGGCGGCGGCAGTTGAATTCCTGCGAAGCCTTCACCTATTGGACGCGCCCCGACCGCAGTCTTGCGCAAAGAGTTGGTAAATAAACCGTAAAGATTTGCAAAATTCACAGTTCGCCAACCGAAATGTTGCGTCCGGAGATTTTGCCCGTGTAGGACGGACACCCTTGTCCGTCGCCTTTTGACCTTGGTTTTGACTTTGCGTGCTCTTGAGATGTGGCGGTTGTCGAGCGGTTGGTCGATAGGCGAACTTCAACGCCGGGATCGAGGCATTATCTCGGGCCGCGGAAAATCAACGGCCAGAAACAAAATAAGCAGGCACCGGCGCCTCACTGCACACGCAAGAGCCCGTTACCGTTGCTTCCTTCCGGACCTGGCGGGTTTGGCGGGAGTACGTCGCGTAAGACCGATGCCTGACCTGAATGATTCTAGCATCCGCATGATTTATGTAGGACGGACACTCATGTCCGTCGCCTTTGACGTAGATTTTGAGTCGCAAGAGCACGAATCAAAGTCAAAAACGACGGACAAGAGTGTCCGTCCTACATCAGCCAAGGCGACCCGAAGCACCCCAAACCTCAAAGGCATGTGACTTTTGGTGCAAGAACCGCATCCGAAGGCCTTCCCTTCTAGGGCTGGTTGTCGAACAATAGAAGCTTCCATCGCCGGTTCTCAGATCAATGCCGCCAAAGGTTCCACAACCCGGTGTAATTCCGATCCCCAAGGCAATTGACTACTACTTCCAGCTTTCTTTGTATCTGCTTGTTTTAACTGGCTTTGGAACTCTCGCCAGCACCGGTGGACTGGATTTACCGTCGATCGTTCTGGTGGGATCGGCCCTCGCCCTGCGCGGCTACATTCTAGCGGAACGCAAGCACTTCGTAATGCCGGAGCGCTGGACCGCGCCCCTTTCCGCAGCCTATGTCCTCTTTTTCGCTGCGGATTTCCTGTTTCTTTCGCGCAGTTTCCTTACTGCAACGGTTCATCTGGCGCTGTTCGCGGTGGTGGTGCGGATGTTTACGCTGCGGCGCGACCGCGACCACGTGCTGTTGGCCATTCTCGCCTTTGTCATGGTACTGGCGTCAGCCATTCTCACCGTCGACAGCGTCTTCCTGCTTTTCTTCGCCGCCTTCATGCTCACAGCGGTTGCGGCCTTTGTATTGATGGAGATGCAGCGCTCCGGACGCACCGCCAACATTCAGGCCCGGCATTCCACAGATCCTCAGGAGCATCGCCGTCTGGCTTTTGCGCTCGCGCGGATGGCTCCTGCACTCATGGCGATGATTTTGGTGGGTGCGGCGGGGGTGTTTTTCCTGCTGCCGCGCATGTCGGCTGGCTACATGGGCGGATATTCCTTCGGCACCGACCTTTCCACCGGTTTCAGCGACCGCGTGCAACTGGGCCAGATTGGACAGATTCAGCAGTCGAATGCGGTGGTGATGCATGTGCAAATCGAAGGCGACAATCTTGGCCGATATGACCTCCACTGGCGCGGGGTGTCCCTCGCGGAGTTCGATGGTCATGGCTGGTCGAACACCCGCCAGCAGCTCGTGCTCGATCGGCAGCCGGGCGGCGCTTTCGCGATTCCTGCGTTTGGAACCCGGATCCCACCGAAGCACAGCACAGCGACACCCAGCAGCCCACGCGAACAATTGATTCACTATCGGGTCCTGATGGAACCGATCGGGACAAACGTTTTCTTCCTGGCACCCTGGGCACAAAGCATCAAGGGAGACTTCAGGAATCTCGCGGTCGACCGGGGCAGCGCGGTGTTCGATCAGGATATTCAGCATCCCATCACTCGCTACGAAGCGGAATCGGACATTTCCGTTCCTTCTCCCGACCAATTACGCAACGCGGGGCAGATTTACCCTCCGCAGGTCACGCCCCTGTATTTACAGTTGCCGGAGATGCTCGATGCGCGGATTCCGCGGCTGGCGGCGGATATCACAAAGTCGGCGTCGACTAACTATGACCGGGCAGCCAAAATCGAAATCTATTTAAAAACGCGCTACGCCTACACCTTGCAACAGACGCGCACGGCAATGCGCGATCCGCTTGCCAATTTTCTGTTTGAGCGCAAGCAGGGGCACTGCGAATACTTCGCTTCGTCGATGGCCGTGATGCTGCGTACTTTGGGGATTCCGGCGCGCGTGGTGAACGGATTCCGCAGCGACGAGTTCAACGACCTCACGGGAAACTACGTGGTCCGCGCGAAAGACGCGCACTCCTGGGTGGAGGCTTATTTTCCCGCCTACGGATGGCAGACTTTCGACCCCACTCCCGCAGGCGCGAGCGGTACGCCGCAGGGCTGGGACCGGGCCATGCTCTACCTGGACGCGATGTCTTCCTTCTGGCGCGAATGGGTCATCAGCTACGACGCCGCGCACCAGTTCTCGCTCGGTCACGCCGCGGTCAGCGGAACCCGCGGCGTATGGGAGCGGGGGCGCGCCTGGTGGCGCCAGCATTACATCGCGATGCTGCGCTGGGCCCGCCACAGCCAGGAGCGCGCAGAACACTCGCCGAAACGCTGGTTCGCCCTCGGCCTGGGCGCCGGACTGGTTCTGCTGGCCATATCCCTCGTACTCGCGAATCTGCGCCGGATCGCGCAGTGGCTTCATGAAAAGCGGCTGCGCCAGCATCCCGAGGATGCGCCGGCGCAAGCCGCAACCATGTGGTACGAACGCATGGCACGCTCTCTGGCGCGCCGCGGAGTAAAGAAGCTGACGGCGCAAACTCCGCGAGAGTTTGCCGGGATCATCCCTGAAGAACCATTAAGGGCGCGGGTTCAGCAATTCACGGAAGCGTATGAATCGGCACGGTTTGGCCAATCGCAAGAAGATGTTCAGCGGCTGCCGGAACTGTATGAAGAAGTAGAACTGGCAACCCGAAAATAGGCTGCGGAACTTTGCCGCCCGGCAGGTAACTCCCCCCAGATGAAGTTCCCTTCCGATTCCGCATACTCGACGCCCAGGCGGAGAGTTAAGCAGATCATAAGAATCGAGTGTAGAACTCACACAACCACCGCCATTGGTTCCGAGACCCTGGTCCGAACCCATCGTAACTAGCTCCCTCCCAATCGAGACCGTAGAGTTACAGCACTTCGAGGAAGAATTGGAGCTCAAGCCATGAAAGCAATTCTAGTATTCCTGGTGCTTGCCGGAATGGCCTCGGCTCAAGACAACCGGCCGCGAGTCTTCCTTCAAGCCAATAGTGCCGGGAACACCTGGAACGCTCATCGTGACCAATCCATTGAAATGGCAAAGGATTTTCAGAAGCACTGCCCAGACGTACGCGTCTCGGTAATGCAGAATAACGCGGACTACACCGTAATTCTCAACCACATCGAGGTCGGGTTCTCTCGCGACAACCAAATGGAAGTTGCCAACAAGAACGGCGACCTGATGACGACGCGAGAAAAGGGTGGAATTAAAGGCGGAGTCAAAGAGGTCTGCCGCATCATACTGGCCGATTGGCAGAAACCCCAGGCGCCTCAAGCTGCAGCTCCGGCACCACAAGCGCAGCAGCCTCAGGAATCGCAGCCGGCGCAGGATCAGGCGGCTTCTCAGCCGCAAGCAGAGCCCCAGACAATTCAACTGGGGGAGACTTCGGACCAAGTGCGAACCGCGCTGGGTCAACCAGACAAAGTTGTGAATCTCGGCACCAGGCAGATTTATATCTACAAGGATCTCAAAATCACATTTGTAAGCGAAAAGGTATCCGACGTAGAGTAGAAACCCTGACAGAACAGACCTCAGGGCCGGACTTTCGTCCGGCCCTGTTTTTTCTTGCGCAGTGGTTCGTGGAGACTTCACGAACGACCCCACAGTGAAACCGAGGACTGCTAGAAGCGGTAGACCACGCCGCCCCCGACGAAATAATTATGCTGGCGTGAGTGGCCCGTAGGGGCTCACCGGACCAGAAGTCGCGCACTTCGCCGCGAATGCTGAACTTGCCCCTGACCTTCACATCCAAGCCAAAGCCGCCTTCTATGGCGCTGGTCGCGCCCGACTTCCCAGGATTAGGGCCGCCACCGAAAATCGTGTTCTTATTCTGGCTGAAATAGGCGAAACCGCCGCCGAAGCTTACCCAGGGCGAAAACGCGGTGGTGGGAAACAAGTTCACGCGCGCGGCCGGCGTGATGAAGTACTGTTTGTAGTTGATGGGCACCGTGCCTGACGGTGCGTTCAGTTTCTCATCAAGATTGAACGCGGCCGGCACCTCCCCCGATATGGCGTAGATCGGGGTCACCCACAAATGCCGGGCATAAGCCGCCTCGAAGGTCAGGCCGGCGCCGGAATGGATGACAGCATCAGGCACGGGCGGGTTCTGAATTCCCTGGTTGCTGATGAAGATACGGCCGATCATGCCGACCAGTTCGTTCTTCTCATCCTGGGCGGCCGCCGACGCTGCAAGAATCGTCACCACAGCCAGGGCCGCAACCAACAATCGTCTCTCAGACATTTCCCCTCCGGAGAAGTGGGAGTTTGTCACTATGGCGGTAAGCAATAGCCTAGCACGACAGCTATCCTTTTGAATCCACAACTACTATCTTTTGTGGTCCGACGCGCTGGCCTCGAAACCAGCCCGGGGACGCCTCGCTCAAGATGCTAAAATGGAGAGATTGCATGCCTGTGACCGACTCCACTATCAGCGCTCCCACTGACGACCTGCGCGAGGACACGCCTGTCCGTCCGGAACTTATGGCGCAACCCCTGACGAAACCCACAAAAGTAGGGTTTGTCAGCCTGGGATGTCCCAAGAACCTGGTGGACAGCGAAGTGATGATGGGCTTGCTGGCTCGGGCTGGCGCGGAATTGACCACGCGCGCCGAAGACGCCGACGTGATCGTGGTCAACACCTGCTCGTTCATCGAGAGCGCGCAGCAGGAATCGGTGAATACGATTCTGGAAATGGCCGGGCACAAGAGCGATGGCCGCGCCAAGAAGTTGGTGGTCGCGGGCTGCCTGGTGGAGCGCTTTCGCGATCAGATCCGCAAAGACATTCCTGAAGTCGACGCCGTGGTTGGCACCGGCGAACTGGAAAAAATCCTGGCCGCTACCGGAGTCACGCCTGCGCGAAATGTGGAGCGAAAGAACGCCGGCAGCGATTCGCCGTTTGTGGTGCTGCAGTCTCGCCCGGAAGGCGATGCCCGCGCCGCGCAGGGAAGATTCTCGCGCGAGGCGTGGGATGGAGCCATTGGTGACCTGCCGAACTATCTCTACGATGATGCCACGCCGCGCGTTCTGGCTACTCCGCGGCACATGGCCTATATCAAGATCGCCGAAGGCTGCGACCATCCCTGCAGCTTTTGCATCATTCCGCAGTTGCGCGGACAATTCCGCTCGCGGCGCTTTGCGTCCGTAGTGGCCGAGGCCGAACGCCTGGCGCGGTCGGGCGTGCGCGAGATCACACTCATCGGGCAGGACACGACCTGCTACGGCGAAGACTTCGGCCTGAAGGATGGCCTGGCCCTGCTGCTGGAAAAGCTGGCCGCGATCGAAGATCTGCGCTGGGTTCGTTTTCTCTACGCCTACCCGAACAAGATCACCGGTAAGTTGCTGGAGACTATCGCCGCCCACGAAAAGATTTGTTCGTACATGGATGTTCCCCTGCAACACGCGTCAGCGAGCGTGCTGAAGCGAATGAAACGCGGCGGCGGAGCGGATGTTTTCCTGCGTTCGATCGCCAAAATGCGCTGCACGATTCCTGATGTCACGCTGCGCACGTCGTTCATTGTGGGATTCCCGGGGGAAACGGAAAAGGAATTTGAAGAGCTCTGCGATTTCGTACGCGAGGCTCAGTTCGACTGGATGGGCGCGTTCGCCTATTCCGATCAGGATGGCGCGGGCGCGTTCGGCCTCGACAAGAAACTTTCGCCGCGCGAGATTGAGCGGCGCCGCAAACATTTGATGGGCATCCAGCGCCAGATCAGCAAGAAGAAAAAGAAGGCGCTGGTGGGGCGGGAATTCGATTTGCTGCTGGAGGGCACGTCCGACGAAAGCGATCTGCTGCTGGAAGGCCGCACCGCAATGCATGCCCCCGAAATCGATGGCAAAGTCTTCGTGAACGATTTCCCCGCGGAGGACTTCTCCGAGGAAGCTGGGCCGCAGCCCGGCCAGTTCTATCGCTGCCAGATCACCGAGGCGCACGACTACGATCTGGTGGCGAAGATTATTTAACGAAGATGGTTTAACTGAAGATCGTTTAACCGAAGGTCGTCAGGGCCGGGCGCGTGCGACGCTGCAACAATAGTCTCCGTCCCTAGCGGGCGCGAACTACAATACTTCCTGTCATGCCGAGCAAGCGCATCGTCAAGCTCCGTTGTCCAATCTGCAAGAAGAACGTGAAGAGCACCGACGCGGATTTTCCTTTCTGCAGCGACCGCTGCCGTATCATCGACCTGGGCAAGTGGGCAAGCGGCGCCTATGTGATTGCCTCTCCGGTGACCGATGCTGACGAAGGTGTCCGCGACCGCAACCCCGAAGATCCGGAAGAAGAGTCGTGACGTCCACGCCGCGATGGGCAACTTTGGTGGCAACGTTTTTCGGCATCGGTCGCCTGCACCCGGGACCGGGAACCTGGGGATCGGCTGCGACCGTGCTGCTCTGGAGCGCCATTGCCTACGAACTTGCTCCTGCGCTGCGCGCTCCCGTCGCCATCGCTCTGGCCGTGCTGGTTGTGCTCATCGGCATTCCTGCCGCCACCCGTGTGGCCCGCGGCTCGGGCGTGAAAGATCCGCAATTTGTGGTGATTGACGAGGTTGCCGGACAGCTCATCGCGCTCATTGGCGTACCCTTTGGGTGGAAAACCTTCCTGGCCGGTTTTGTACTTTTTCGAGGATTCGATATCCTCAAGCCTCCGCCAGTCCGGCAACTGGAAGCGCTTCCGGAAGGAACTGGTATTGTGGTGGACGATGTCGCGGCGGGATTATATGCGTTCGCCGTGATGCATCTTCTGCTGCACTTTGGCGTTCTAAGATAGTAGCAACAGCCGAGAGCTGGCATC
>Ga0224564_1000073_pt1 | contig 10219 bp, 7 predicted proteins | sample CSU5metagenome_FD_182889 | JGI IMG/M metagenome (GOLD analysis project Ga0224564, IMG submission 182889) | Soil microbial communities from Bohemian Forest, Czech Republic - CSU5 | ecosystem: Environmental > Terrestrial > Soil > Temperate forest | place: Czech Republic: South Bohemian Region... | reverse complement strand
CAACACGCGCCCACGTATCCGCTCGAACCACAAAACAAGAAGCACGAAGGCCCCGCATGCCATCAGGTCGAGACCCGTGGTGAGCCGCGTCAACAGGTTGAGCCCCAGCGCCGCCGAACCGACCGCTAACGCGCGCGTGCTGCCCGTCCGCAGCCATTCATACTGAAACGAAAATCCCACCAGCGTCAGCAACAGGATGTAGTTGTTCTCCATCATGTTCTGGGTGTAGTGGAGATGCGTAGTGCAGAACAGCAAGGCGAGCACGCCGGCGGATGCTTCTTTTTTAGTAAAACCCAACTGCAATAACAACCGCAGCACGATCAGCGCGGTCAGCACATTCACCAGAATGTTGGTGGTGTAAGTGACCACAATGCTGCGCACGCCGGGATCGTCCCCGTAGTCGGAGAAAATTTGCCAGTGCGCAATCCACGTTGCCACTACGTCGGCGGGCAGCATCAGCAGGGACTGTCCAATGCCGTACCAGCTGTAGAGCCGGCCTCCACGGCCGCGAATGCCGAACTCGGAAAACTCCTGCGGAAAAACTTGCGGATCGGAAGTCCACATCCAGTGCGTGGTTTGCAGGCGGTGCGTAGTGTCGGCAGTGCCCAGTTCGCCGGACTGCACTACAAATGCGAGCAGGCCTGCGGCCAGGCACAAGAGAAAAACCGGTTCGCGGAGCCAGCGGCCGAGGCGTGAGGGCATTGAGGGGATGGTAATACAAGGCGGCATGGGACCTCGGCCTCGGACCTTGGGGAAAGTCCGATCCAGTCCGCTGCACGCCACGAGGGTCAAAACTCAATCGTGGTGGAAATCCCTTAAGAGGCCGCTGTTTGCGCCGGCCTGCAAGGGGTTCTTCACTGCGCTCAGCATGACAGACTATTTGGAGTTGGGGCTCATTCCGAGTTTCTGGCTGAGGTCTGAGGTCCGGCGTCTGAAGTCCGGCGTCTGGGTTAGACTGTAGCGGGAAAATTTATGGCTTTCTGCGCAACCTGCGGCGCTGCCGTGCTCAGCACCGGACGCTTCTGTTCTTCGTGCGGTGCGCCTGCGCTAAACAGCGACCAAACGACGACCATCGACCTGGCTGGGGCGAAAATGGGCGCGGCGAACCTGCCCACAATCGACCTGGCCCCGTCCACTCCGCGGCGGCCGCCGTCTTCTGGAACTTCCAGGCCGCCAAGTTCTGCCGAGTATCTCCTGGTCGACGGCCGTTTTCTGCCCGGCCGCCTGCTGGCCAGCCGTTACCGGATTGTCGCCTTGCTGGGCAAGGGGGGCATGGGCGAGGTTTACCGCGCTGATGACCTCACGCTGGGACAGGCCGTGGCTTTGAAGTTTTTGCCCGATGAAGCCGCGCGCGACGAAGGTTTGCTGGAACGTTTTCGTAATGAAGTGCGAATCGCGCGCCGGGTTTCGCATCCCAACGTTTGCCGCGTGTATGACGTGGGGGACGTCGACGGACACACCTTCTTCACCATGGAATATGTCGATGGTGAAGATCTGGCGTCTTTGTTGCGGCGTATCGGCCGCCTGCCCGGAGATAAAGCCCTCGACATCGCAAGGCAACTCTGCGCCGGATTAGCAGCTGCCCATTCCAAGGGCGTTTTGCACCGCGACCTGAAACCCGCCAACATCATGCTCGATGGACGCGGGCAAGTCGTCATCACGGATTTTGGTTTGGCAGGAGTGGCCGACGACATTCGCGGGAACGAAATCCGCAGCGGGACTCCTGCCTACATGGCGCCCGAACAACTGGCGGGCAAAGAGGTGAGCACGCGCAGCGATATTTATGCGCTGGGGCTGGTGCTGTACGAAGTGTTCACGGGCAAGCGCGCATTCGCAGAAAAGCCCGCCGACAAGCTCGGGGGAGTAGCGGCCGCGTCGGGCGATCGCACGCCCAGTCGGCCGTCGTCGGTGGTGAAGGATCTGGATCCGATTGTGGAGAAAGTGATTCTGCGCTGCCTGGAAGTGGAACCGGGCGCGCGTCCAGCCACCGCGCTGGCAGTGGCGGCGGCCATGCCCGGCGGAGATCCGCTGGCCGCCGCGCTGGCCGCGGGCGAAACGCCCTCACCGCAGATGGTGGCGGCGGCGGGAGAATCGGTTGGCTTGCGTCCGCGAACCGCCGTGATCTGTCTGGCCGCGGTGCTGCTGGGCTTGTCTCTCGTCGCTTATTTCAGCGTCCACTACAGCGCCCTGGAAAAGATGCGGCTGGAGCAGACTCCCGAAGTTCTGACCCAGAAATCCCGCGAACTCATCGCTCGCCTGGGCTACGAAGGCCGTCCCGCAGACAGTGCGTTCAGCCTGCGCCATGATGGCGACTTCCAGGACTACGTGGAGAAAAACGATAAGCCACCGCACTGGGATGCTGTGCTCGCCGCGCGGCCGTCCCTGCTGCAGTACTGGTACCGGCAAAGCCCCGATGCGCTGGTGGCGAGCGATTTTCGCGACAATATGTTGACGCCGGGGATCGTTACCGGAAGTGATCCGCCTACCGTGCTCTCTGGCATGATCAATCTGGAGCTCGACCCGCAGGGACGATTGACATATTTCCAGGCGATCCCGTCGCAGAAACAGGAAGAGAAAAACCAGGACGGCCAAAAAAAAGAAGCTCGGACGGCGACCCCGGCCTCTCCGGCTGCGGCGTTTGACTGGAACATACTTTTCGCTGCGGCCGGTCTGGATTCCACGCAATTGCAACCGGCGCAGCCCATCTGGACGTCGCTTGCCGCTTCCGACACCCGCATGGCGTGGACTGGCAGCTGGCCGGGCACGACGCGTCCGATGCGGGTGGAGGCGGCGGCGTTTCAAGGCCAGCCCGTATTCTTTTCTCTCATCGGCGACTGGACCAAACCGGAACGTGAGAAGAGCAAGGAGAAAAAATCGATCGGAGAGCGGGCTGGGAGAATTGTCGCGTGGCTGGTGTTGGGATCGCTGTTGGTGGGGTCTGCCCTTCTCGCGCGCAGAAACTACCGCCAGGGACGAGGCGACCGCGCGGGAGCGCTCCGCCTGGCGTCGGTAATGTTTCTACTGGAGATCGGTTTGTTCCTGTGCCGGGCCCACTTCGCGACCGTCGGCGACTCCATCGGCCTTCTTCTCCTGCGAATCAGCACAGCATTGTTTGTTTCGGGCACGACCTGGATGCTCTACCTGGCGGTGGAACCGTGGGTGAGGCGTCACTGGCCGAAGACCATCATTTCCTGGAGCCGCCTGCTGTCGGCGGGAGCGCGCGATCCGCTGGTGGGCCGGGATATTCTTTTCGGCGTGCTTTTGGGAGTGGTCTGGATTCTCATTTTCCAGATTCGTTCCATCCCAATGATGCGCATGGGCGCCTCGCCCTACTTGTTTTCGACCGAAGCGTTGATGGGAGGCCGCGAGGCACTGGGGGCGTGGCTGCAACAATGGCCGCAGTCGATCCAAACCACGCTGGCGTTTTTCTTTCTGCTGTTTGGGCTGAAGGTTCTGCTGCGCAAGGAGTGGATCGCGGGAATTGCGCTGGTTGCGATCTTCGCTCTGCCACGCGGGCTGAGCAGCACCTACATGGCGGTGGAGATCCCGGCGCAGATTCTGGTCTACGCCATTGCCGTGGTAATCGTCCTGCGCTTCGGGTTTGTGCCCTTGGCCTGCGCCGTCTTCACCGTCAACCTAGCGGACAACATTCCCTTGTCCGCCGATCTCTCGGCGTGGTACATGCCCACGTCGATCCTGGCGCTGCTGAGCGTGGTGGCGCTGGCCGGATGGGGCTTCTACCACTCGCTGGGCGGTGAGCCGCTGTGGAGAGTGGAGTTGGAGTAGGGCTGGCTGCGGTACTACGAGGTTCCCGCAACTGATGGTTCTCGCTCGTGAGTCTTCGCAACTTCCTCGTCCTCCCACGCATCTAAACCTTGACAACGATCCACTCAGGTCTTAGCATGGTCCTGGGCGCAATCATAATAACACTGATTTTAAAGCACTTATCTAGTTCAGGAGGAACATTTTATGGGGAAGATTATTGGAATTGACCTGGGGACCACAAATTCCTGCGTTGCGGTGATGGAAGGTGGCGAGCCCAAGGTGATCCCGAATGAAGAAGGAGGGCGGACTACGCCTTCCGTGGTGGGGTTTACCAAGACCGGAGAGCGACTGGTGGGGCAGGTGGCGAAGCGGCAGGCCATCACCAATCCGGAGAACACGGTGTATTCGATCAAGCGCTTCATGGGGCGGCGCTTCAACGAAGTTGGGGAAGAGATCAAGATGGTGCCCTACAAGGTGGTGCAGTCCGGCGACCACGTCGCGGTGCTGGCGCAGGGCAAGGAATATACGCCTCCGCAGGTTTCGGCGCTTATTTTGCAGAAGCTGAAGAAGGCAGCGGAAGACTATCTCGGCGAGAAAGTGACCGAAGCGGTGATTACCGTGCCCGCGTATTTTAACGACGCGCAGCGGCAGGCTACGAAAGATGCCGGGCAGATTGCTGGACTCGAAGTGAAGCGCATTATTAATGAGCCGACGGCGGCGGCGCTGGCTTACGGGCTCGACAAGAGCAAGGACGAGACCATCGCCGTGTATGACTTTGGCGGCGGCACGTTCGATATTTCGGTGCTGGAAGTGGGCGAGGGCGTGATTGAGGTGAAGGCCACCAATGGCGACACGCACCTGGGCGGCGACAATCTCGACCAGCGGCTGGTGGATTGGCTCATCGACGAGTTCAAGAAAGACGAAGGCCTCGATCTGCGCGGTAAAGGGAACGAGATGGCGCTGCAACGTCTGCGAGACGCAGCCGAGCGGGCGAAGATTGAGCTTTCGACCACGATGGAGACGGAGATCAATCTGCCATTTATCACGGCGGATGCGAGCGGTCCGAAGCATCTGGTGAAGAAGCTGACCCGGGCCAAGCTCGAAGGGATGGTGGAAGACATCATTCAGCGCTCGGTGGGTCCGTGCAAGCAGTGCATGAAAGATGCAGGCGTGGATGCCTCGAAGATCAACGAAGTGGTGCTGGTCGGCGGACAGACGCGCATGCCGCGCATTCAGGCGCTGGTGAAGGATCTGTTTGGCAAGGAAGGCCACAAGGGAGTGAATCCCGATGAAGTGGTGGCGATTGGCGCGGCGATTCAGGGTGGCGTGCTGGGCGGCGAAGTGAAAGACCTGCTGCTGCTGGACGTGACTCCGCTGACCCTGGCGATTGAGACGCTGGGCGGGGTGGCGACCCCGATGATTCCGCGCAACACCACCATTCCGACGAAGAAGACCGAGACGTTCTCGACCGCTGCCGATAGTCAGACGTCGGTTGAGGTGCATGTGCTGCAGGGTGAACGCCCGATGGCGGCGCAGAACCGGACTCTGGGCAAGTTCCACTTGACCGGGATTCCGCCGGCTCCGCGGGGCGTGCCGCAGATCGAAGTGACGTTCGACATTGACGCCAACGGCATCCTGAACGTGACCGCGAAAGATACGGCCACGCAGAAGGACCAGAAGATTACGATCACGTCGTCTTCGGGATTGTCGAAGGACGAAGTCGAGCGCATGGCGAAAGAAGCCGACGCGCACTCCGCCGAGGACAAAGCGGCGCGGGAGTCGATCGAAAGCAAGAACCACCTCGACAGCATGCTCTATAACGTGGAGAAGATGCTGCGCGAGCACGGCGACAAGATCTCCGGCTCGGAGCGTGGAGATGTGGAAAACGCCGTGGCCGACGCCAAGAAGGCGCTGGAGTCGAACGAGAAGGCGCAGATGGATAAGGCGCTGGAGAAGCTGACCGCGTCGTCGCACAAGCTGGCCGAGCAGATGTACAAGGCCGCGCAGGCGACGCCGGGGGCGGCTCCGGGCGCTGGACCGACAGCGGGCGCGGCCGGTGATGATGCGAGCGGCAACGGTCAGGCCAAGAAAGACGAAGGCGTGATTGATGCGGAGTACGTGGATGTGGAAGAGAAGAAGTAAGAAGTAAGAAGTCAGAAGTCAGCTTCTAGCTTCTAGCTTGAACCGGGTGGCGCGGGCAGGGTTGCCCGCGCCATCTCGCTTTCGTGATTTGTCATCCTGAGGGGAGAGGATGGTTCGCGAAGCGAAGCCTTCATGGAGTCGAACGACCCCTGGCAAGCAGGCAGCGGGATGGACCGGGCAAGGCGTTCTCACGATGCTGCGGTGGAAACCGATATGTCGGTGCTGGGATCGAGAAACACGGGATCGTTCGACTGCATTGCCGTTCATTGCAAACGGTAACTTTGCTCAAGATGACAAATTGATTCGCGGACGGAGAATGAGAGAACGAAATGAACTTCGAAGTCAACGGTGAGACTTATTTTGTGAACCTGGGAGAGAACCGCGGTTGGGAGGTTTTCGTCTCAACTCCGACCGGGGCGCGGACTGTCCCAGTGTATGAAGACGCGCCTGACGCCGAGGATGTAACCTTCGTCGTCGAGGACGAGAGGAAAAGACGAATTCCGAATTAAGCGTAGTCGAATCGCAAGCGCCCCATGGCAACCACACCCAAGAAGGACTATTACGAAATTCTCGGCGTGAAAAAGTCGGCCTCTGCCGAGGAGATTCGCAAGGCGTTTCGCAAGCTGGCGCGGAAATACCATCCTGATGTGAATCCTGGGGACAAGTCGGCGGAGGAGAAGTTCAAGACGCTCTCCGAGGCCAACGACGTTCTCAGCGATCCCAAGAAACGCAAAATCTATGACCAGGTCGGGTTCTACTCCGACAATATTGACCCTGCCACCGCCGAGGCTTACGCGCGCGGGGGTGGCACGCCCGGGGATGGCGGTTTCCAGGGCGGATTCCCCGGCGGCGGGCCGGAGCAGGCGGGTGGCGGGCAGGGGGTTCACTTCGATTTTGGCGGGTTCGATTTTTCCGACCTTGCCGACAGCGCGGGCCGCAGCCGCAAGAGCAGTGGCGAAGGCAGCAGCTTCCGCGACATCTTCGGCGGAATTTTTGGTGGCGGTCGCGGGGCGGCGGCGGCCGAGGAGGGTCCGGAGCCGGGCACGGATCTGGAATATCAGGTCAACGTACCGTTCTGGACAGCGATCCGCGGCGGGGTGATGCGGCTCAACATTTCGCGCCACGATACTTGCGGGAATTGCCACGGGCAGGGATTTCTGGAAGCGCCGGGAAAATGTCCGCAGTGCGGCGGCAGCGGACAGATTACGCAGACCAGCGGGCGCATGAAGTTCAACGTACAGTGTCCGCGATGTCACGGAACGGGCAAGAATTTGACGACGTGTCCGGTCTGCCACGGCGCGGGGGTGGTCGAGAAAACCGAACCGCTCGAAGTGCGCATCAAGGCCGGGACCCGCGACGGGCAGCGCATCCGCATCCCGGGCAAAGGCAATGCCGGGGCGCATGGTGGCGCGGCGGGCGATCTTTACGCGATCATTCGAATCGATGCGCATCCCGTTTTTCGCCGCGACGGCGACGACATCTACCTGAGCGTTCCAGTCAACGCCACCGAGGCGGCGCTGGGAGCGAAGATCGAAGTGCCAACCATTGACGGGCGGGCGCTGCTCAAGATTCCTCCGGGGACGCAGTCTGGGCAGAAGCTGCGGCTCCGCGAGAAGGGCGTGCCTTCGGCTACAAAAGATGGAGTGCGCGGAGATGAGATCGTGGAGATCACGGTGAACGTCCCCCTGCCCCGAGACGAACGGACGAAAGAACTGCTGCGCGAGCTGGCCAAGCTGAATCCGGAAGACCCGCGGGAAGCGCTGTGGAGTAAGGTCTGATGCCCGGCACAGGAAGGCTTGGAGATCCGCTGTGGATGGCGATCGGTTTCGCAATCGGTGTGATCCCGGGAATCTGGTTTCACCAGGTTTATGCCGGACTCGGGATCGGGATGGCTCTGGCGATTGCTTTCGGACGAATTCGAGAGGACTAGCGTCGGCTCTATCGCCGGCCTACCGATCCTACGCGGTTCATGATTGGACTCGGGATCGTTCTGCTGGGCGGGGCCTGGCTGCATTACCTCGGGCTGGGCTGGTGGCTCGGGATGGGGCTGGGACTGGCATTCGGACTCTTTCTTGGCGCAGCTATTGGAGTCTCGCGCGCTCTCAACCGCTAACCGAAAACTGTCATCCTGAGCGATGCGAAGGACCTCTGCAACCTGCCGGCAGCGCCTCGCTGCCCGCGATTGCAGAGGTCCTTCGGCCAGCAAAAGGCGCGGGCCAGGATGACCAGCATCAAATTCGATAGCTAATTTCGCTCTTTCAATTTCCCTTCTTCATGCTGGGATCATCCGCCGGGTTGATGTAGTTGAACTTTACCGGCGACTGCCCGTGGATTTGGACGACCGTCTCCCCGGACGCTGCGGCGTAGTGGTGCATGCTGGGATCGAGGTAGGCGAAGCTGCCAGCGCTGAAGCTCATCATGTTGCTGGCGTCGAATTTATCTCCCATGCCTACTTTGAGAGTCCCGGAGATGACGGTCACGTTCTCCCGGTTGGGATGGGTGTGAGGTGAGATTTTGTAACCGTCGGGCATTTTCAGACGAATGGTGAAGTCGCCGGAATCCGCCATGGGGTTGCCTTCCAGAACAGCGAGTTGCGCTCCCGGCGCCAGGAACGGCGGAGCGGGACCGAATTTCACCTGCTCGGGCGTGAAGGCGTTTTGCGCCTGCGACGGCTGTGCCGCGAACAGCGCAGCCAGGGAAAGAGCGACAGCAAGAAACGGTAGTTTCATGGAACTCCTCCAAACTGTTGCGCATGATAACCAGTCTGCGCGGCCACATCAAACAGAAAGATCGTTGGCATCGGGCAGTCACTTTGCCCGTGTTACCTCCGTACCTGACCTGCTCGGCAAAATGTTTGTAAAAACCACAAAAATATCTTGCATCTGTGGAAAATTCCCGTAATCTCACACTTGCGAACTAACTCCACCGGAATGCCCGGGAATCGCAGTTACCCGGGAGCCGCGAGAAACGCGTCCTGATGTCGGATTGACGTCAAAGACCAAGGGAGACGCGGTGGTGAGAGTGAGTCGCTTGAGGAGGAAGACATAGAAATTGGCAACAGCTAGCGCCCCACGTCAACAAAAAGAGAATCCCCAACCTCTCGCCGTCGTCCCCAACCGGAAAAAATTCGCCCGCCTCACGCTGTGGCCACTGGTCGCCGCCACCTTCTTTATGGTGTCGGGCGGAACCTATGGCACGGAAGAAATCGTGCATGGCGCCGGATACGGACGCGCGATTCTCATTCTGCTGCTCACCCCGCTGCTCTGGAGCCTGCCTACGGCTTTCATGATCGGCGAGCTCTCGAGCGCGCTGCCCTTCGAGGGCGGCTATTACGCCTGGGTGCGCCGCAGCCTCGGCAATTTCTGGGGATTTCAGGAAGCCTGGCTCTCGCTGATTGCCTCGATCTTCGACATGGCGATTTATCCCACGCTGTTTGTGGCTTACCTTACCCGCATGTTCCCGTGGTTCCAGCAGGGAAATCGCGGATGGTGGGTCGCGTTGGCGGTGGTGATTGCCTGCGCCGCGCTCAACATCGCCGGCGTGAAAGTGGTTTCGCTGACGTCGCTATGGCTTTTCTTCGCGCTCTCGGCGCCGTTCGTGATCATGGTCTGCATGGCGCCGTTCAAGGTTGGGGCGCTCGTGAATGCGGTCACCAAGCCTACGACCTCCACCGTGGATATTCTCGGCGGGCTGCTGATCTGCATGTGGAATTACATGGGATGGGACAACGCTTCCACCATCGCCACCGAAGTCGAACGTCCGCAGCGCACCTATCCGCGCGCGATGCTGGTGGCGGTATGCATCGTGGCCGTGAGCTACATCGTTCCATTCGCCGCGATGTGGATGACCGGTCTGACTTCCACGGCATGGGAAACCGGATCCTGGGCTGACATTGCCGGGCTGCTTGGCGGACCGCTGTTGCGCATTGGCGTAGTTCTCGGCGGTATGATCAGCGCCTTTGGCATGTTCAATTGCCTGGTGATGAGCTATTCCCGCCTGCCTCTGGCGATGGCGCAGGATGGCATGTTGCCCAGCGTGTTTGGCAAACTGCAGAAGAAGTCGCGAGCGCCCTGGGTTGCGATCATCGTACTGGCCATGGGATGGGCCATGTGCCTGGGCCTGGGCTTTGCCCGGCTGGTGACGATTGACATCCTTCTTTATGGCGCTAGCCTGGTGCTGGAGTTCGTAGCCCTGGCGGTGTTGCGCTTCCGGGAGCCGGAACTGCCGCGTCCGTTCAAGGTTCCGGGCGGCTTGTTCGGCGCGATCGCGATTGGCATCCCTCCGGCGCTTCTGCTTGTCTTCGCGGTGGCGC
>Ga0224564_1000071_pt1 | contig 10228 bp, 8 predicted proteins | sample CSU5metagenome_FD_182889 | JGI IMG/M metagenome (GOLD analysis project Ga0224564, IMG submission 182889) | Soil microbial communities from Bohemian Forest, Czech Republic - CSU5 | ecosystem: Environmental > Terrestrial > Soil > Temperate forest | place: Czech Republic: South Bohemian Region... | reverse complement strand
TCCTTTGCTTGCCGGTGTCATCTCCCATCTTCTTCCAAAGATCGCGCATATCGCTCGGAATGTATTTCAACCACTCCTTGTGCATGTAAATGCCATCGTCGAAATGTTCACCGGATCGATTGACGACCAGGGTCGGGCATTGCCATGTGCCATTCTTGATGAATCGGGCGAACAGCGCGGAAGCCTTGGACTCGTCATAGGTCGCGTCCGCACGCAGATCCCTCCGGAGAAAATCGCCCGTCTGAGTCCACTTTACGGCAAACAATGTCTCTTCCTCAGAAGAAGCGCCAACGGCCACGCCAATCAGATGCTCGATGCTCTTCTGACCCGCGTCAGACGCCTCCTCCACTCTGATCGCATCGGGCACATGCCCCACGAACGAGATTCCGAGCTTGTGGGCTTCATCAACGATCGCGAAGTAGGCGTCGCGTGGCACGCCGTCATAAACCTTAATGAAGTCCGCTCCGTTTGCCTGGTAACGATCGACGGCCGCGCGTGCCTGCGCCGCATCGGCGACGGCGACACTTCCAGGCCAAGTGGGGTTTGGTCCGTCGATGATGGGGCTAGCGAGGTACACGTTCGGTGACGGCTTGTCGTATTTGGCGTGCTGCACACGCCAAGCACTGGCGTTTTCGGGCCCCCACATCGCACGCACCCCGACGACACCGTTGGCCAGATGCAGCGGATACATCCACGTCTTGCCCTCCACCGTGCTGCCCGGCTCCGTAGAAAAGCCATGCACGTGCATGTCCCAGAGGCCTGGGATTAGAAACTTCCCTCGGCCGTCGACGATCTGTGAGCCCGCAGGAGCCTTGACCTTCTTCCACGGACCGATCGCTACGATCTGATCTTGTTCAATCACGACGGTCATACCGGGTTGTGCAGGCTTGCCGGTAGCGTCGATCACCGTTACGCGCCGGATGACGAGCGACCCTGCCCAGGCCAACGGACTGAGGAGGATAGATAGCAAGACACAACGGACACACTTTTGCATGTCGACGCTCCGTCTGAGGAAGGCAGCCGGCATTATAGCAGCGCCTAGGTTGTTGGTTGACGGGCAACCCTTCCGTAATCCGGTAAGGTGGGGTTCGCCGACTATCCGCCCGGAGCTAGCCAGGACGGGCATTCGAGTTCTGCGGAGTACGTGAGATTCGGGCCACCGGGAAAATCGGCCACGAAGTCAGCGCTGGGAGGCCTCGCTGGAAGCTAGTTTTCCGAGCGGCTCGGCGAACCATATCGGTGTTCCGTCTTCCCATTGATTGTCCGTCAACTGGCGAAGGCCGGTGCCATCGACTTGGATGACAAAAAGCTCGCCGTAAGGCTGGGCATCCGTCGACAAAGCACGTTCGTCCTTGAATCCCATGCGCGCGCTTGCAAATACGAGCGATTTGCCATCGGGCGACCATGTGCAATGGGCGTCGCCGGGGGAGTCGGTCAGCTTATGCAGATCGGTTCCATCGGGCCGGATTAGATAGATCCGAAATTGCTCGTCACCGTCGCGGTCGCTGGTGAAAACAATCCAATCGCCCTGAGGCGACCACTTGGGAAAGTTGTCGCGCTGGGCTCCAGGACTCGTGAGGTTTGTCCGGTGGTTCGTGGCCGTCGTAAATACGACCAAGTGCCCGTCCTGTTCGTACACGAGTTTTTGCCCATCCGGGGACCAGGAAGGAAACCCACTATTCGTGCCTTCGACAGAAATGGATTGCAGGCCTGCGCCATCGGTATTGATCAAATTGACTTGCCCCACGGGGTGAGGGCCAGCCCGGAAGTACATACCCTGAGAAAATGCGATGCGTTTACCGTCGGGTGACCACGAGGGCGCTAGGGCAAAGCCATCCTTGTTGGTGAACACGATCTTTCGATCACTACCATCTGGCTTCATCAAGGCGAGGGACTCGAACTTCTTCCCAGTCGTGACCGCTATTTGATCCCCTTGTGGGGAAATGGCGGGAAAGAACATACGTCCCGTCAGCCTCACAAGTCGAAAGCCCGGTTCCCTGGAGAACGCGGGAAGAACCTCCGGGGATTCAGGATGCGAGAATTTGCAGTAGACGACTTGCTTGCCGTCGGTCGACCATGAGGCACCGTGAATGTCTCCGGGCTGGCTGTTCGCCGTCGAACCGTCGTTCTGGACGAGACGGATCACGTTCCCGTCTTTCACAGTTGCAAGGTAACCCAGAGCCCCGTGAGGCAACGGCTGGGGCGCAAAGAGGACGCCATCGCCGATCGTATGCTGGATCAGGCTACCTTCGGCGACATCGATGGAAACGATCTGGGTCGAGCCCCTCGCTTCATTACCATCCTCCGCATACCAGGCGCCCAACTCGGTCGTTTCGTAGTAGTAGATCCGTTTGCCGTCCGGGGACCAGCGTGGCGAACCGGCCACGCCGCGCCCACGTGTGACACGCCGGAGGTCTGACCCGTCCGGGCGGATCACATAAACGCTGAGGGATTGCAGCAGTTCCCAGCGGCCGGGAAGATGGCTTGCGTTGGAATCACGATCGGAGCTGAACGCGATCCACTTGCCGTCAGGCGACCAAGCCGGTCGAAAATCGCTGCCGGAGTTCGGCGTCAACAGGTGAGCGCGCCGCGATGCCAGATCGAGGAGCCAGATGTGCGCCCTTCCCGTTCCGCGCGATGACACGAATGCGAGCGTCTTACCATCAGGAGAGAGGACAGCCTGATCATCATAGGCTGGATCGTCTGTCAGTCGCTCCACGCCGGAACCATCAAGGTGAACGCGATAGATGTCCGCCGACCCATCGCGCTCCGATGTGAAGATTACCCACTGGCCGTCGGCAGAGATTGACGGGGAGTAGTCCAAACCCGTAAGGGGCAATAGGGGTCGTTCCCCGGTGCCGTCCCCCTTCGCAATAAACAGCTGAGAGTGCACTGGGGCAGCATCGGAGCTGAACATGACGACGTGTTGCGCCTGCGATGCAACAGCGGGAAACGATAGGAGCAAGGCAGCCAAGACGTAAGCAGCAACCTGAAGAGGGACTCCAAAGCAGGCAGCCTTCATTCGTAGAGTATTGCAGATTTCATATCTCAAGACACACAGAGATTTCGCCTTTTGCCCGTGATTGGTCGACTAAAGCGCGATCTGCACCAACCACACCATTCTGAGCGTATCACGGGCAAGCGGGAAGTAATTCCAAAGTAAAGGTTTGCCGACCACACGTTCGGAACTGGCCCTTCTTTGATCTCAGCGTGAGAAGACCGCGCCGTGAGGCGAACCCGATCCCTTCCACCCATGCGGCCACTCGCGATCTGCGAAGTCAAAGCCGGGCCTTCCTTCGGCATCATGGAAGGCGTCATCCATGGAGAGTGCGCCAGTCTTCGGGTCTAGCCTCAACACATAAAGGCGGCCTTCCTCTTTCCCGCCGCCAGTAATCGCAATACGCTGCGTTTTCGGATCATATGACGTCCAGTGCGGATAGAAGGCGTCGCTGATCTTCAGCCTGGAGACCTCGACTGGCTTCGCGCCATTCGCAATGTCGAGAACGATCAAGCCGTGAGTGTAGGGGACGGGCTGAATCAGGAAATGGCCGACAACAGTGAGGACGCCACAAAGCGGACCAGGAAACGTGTAGACGAGCGTTGACGTTGGAGTGTCGGTATTCAATTGGGTAATTCGCTCGATGCCACAGGTCGCCGTCGCCACGAAGACCGAGCCATCGGGGCCAAGACGCGCCTCCTGCGGATCGATCTGGCCGTAGCGGTTCTCTCCTGGATCGAAATAATCCGTCTTGAGCAGTTTGAGATCGGAAAGCCGCCAGATCTGATAAGTCAGCCCCCGCGAGTTGTACAGGTAGTCCATCGAAGTGTTGGTCGAGACGACCCGGTCCAACTCAGGAAGCACGACTAGGTTGTAAGGGGTCAGCACTGCACGCGGAAACGCCGCGTCGGCGCTGCTGCTGGCGCGGATCAGTTTGCCCTGATCGTCAATTTCCACCAGACCACCACTTACGCCCATCTGCCCTTCGCTTGGACCGTTGTGCGAATGCTGGAAGGTGGCGAGGACATGTCCATTGGGTAGACGCAAGAAGGAGTGCGGATGCATGAAGCCACCCATGTCAGTGAACGAAGCTGCGATTCTTGGATGCACTGGATCCCGCAGGTCAAACACAAAAGTCCTGCCAGCATTGTGATCATTGGCGAAGAGCATCCCGCTGGCAGGCATCGTATATTCAGTGTGATGAATGAGCTTCGTCTGCTGGTCGGTGACAATGGTTGTCACCAGGTGTCCGTACGAAGCCGAGGAGGGGTCGGCATTGATCACGGCGAGAAAGTCGTTGCCTTTATTTGCAACGTCGCCCGTCCAGGCAAACAAGTAGTGCCCTGATCCTGCTGGCTTTTGCTCCTGAGATTTCAGCGGAAGATGGCTGCTGCATAGAAGCAGCGCGATGATCAGGAAAAGACGTGGCATCGAACCTCCACGACCAGATAGAAATCGTTTCTTTGCTAGTGCGAAAGTATATCAATCGGACGGCTGGCACAAAAAGGTGATATTTCACGCGGTTAGCTGATGTTCACTTTGTGACGCTGAGTTGAACTTTCGAAAGGTGGCGCCCCCGATGGGCTATGTCCGAGTGACGCTACCCTGAAGTAATCCCGAGGTAGGCTTGCCGACTACCCGCCAGTGACGAGCCAATTCCGGAGTTTTGAGTGCGCGATTTTACGTCAACAACCGCATTTCCTCGTGGTTCACTTGATCTTCTTGGCGTGGATTTCCTGTCCGTCGTTGCGATGATAGGTGTAGCCAGTCACGTGGCCCTGAGCGTCACGGACAAACGTGACGCTTCCGAGATCATCTTTGAAGAAGAACGTTTCCGAACCCAAGGGGAAGGCCTCGTCCTTATCTCCACCCAGGTTTGACCATAGCTTCCCGTCCTTCAGCGAGACGGTCTCGACTTCGTCAAGGGGACGCCACTGGTATTGGCCAACATAATCTTTATAAGCGCTGGTGTCCCCGGCAACGGGCTTGCGAAAATTTACCGGCAGCAGGCCCCATTGCCTCGCAACCAGCAGCCAAGAACCGTTTTGCTTGACATAGGTCTCGGTTTGACGTTCTTCACTGATGATGTCAGCATCTGTAAACTGCTCGTGGCCGGTGAGTCGAAAGTTAATCACTGCTGCATTGCCGTAGACGTGGATCACGTAGTCACGCGGATTCACCGAGCGGTCGTATTCGGGTGGCAGCTTCCCCACGTGTTCGATAAATTGGGCCTTCGTCTGTAGGGTCCCATCATCAGTGCTAAAGATGCAATCATCGGAGACGTACCGGGACCAGGCCGACATATCCCGCCTTAGAGCAGTTTCCCTCAGTGCGTTGCGGACCTTGAACACTTCCTGTTGGGCAGGCGACAACTTCGGCTCTTGAGCGTAGAGCGAGCTGGCAGAAAGGCAGAATGCAACCAAAAGACAAGTGAAGGAACGCATGTTTGTGCTCCGTGAACGAGCGAAGACGCAACGTAGTCGGCCCGAATTCTACTCCAATCCGATAGGTTTGGAGGGACTGACCGGACCGTGGAATTGATAGTTGTTGAAAACAGGCCAGAGCGCCCACCACCTGGAGTGGCTGGGTTCGGATTCCGGCTGGATGACGGGCAACTCTGAGGCAACGCGATCGGGTAAGGCTAGCGACTACCAGGCACTTAGCAAGTCCATAAGATTGCTAAGGCCGACCACGTTCTTGACGGGCAAGGTGAGACCTCGGCTTCGGCGTTTTGTGCTAGCATGCGTGGCACCTCTGAAAGGAGAACCCAATGCGTCGTCCTACGAGGTTGCTCTCATTTGTGCTGGCATGCGCTTCGAGCGTGATCGTGGCTCGCGCTCAGTCTCCTGCAGCGCTGCCGAAGCCCGGCCCAGAGGTAAAAGAACTCGTGTTTATGGTCGGGAAATTCACCAATGAAGGCGCAGTAAAAGCTGGGGCAATGGGGCCGAACTCACCAGCGATGAAAGTCAGTGGCACAGACGAATGCAGGTGGGCGGCGGGCGGATTTGGCCTGACCTGCACCTACTCTTACGACGTTGGCGGCACGAAATGGGCCGGAACCGGCCTTTTCTATTACGATTCGACTTCCAAGAAATACCGATATCATGCAATCAACAATTTGGGAGAGATCGAGGACCAGACAGGCACGGTAAGCGGCGACACGTGGACCTGGAATGGCGAGAGCTCTGTTGGCGGAAAAGTCTTCCACGTCCTGTTGGTCACGAAGGTTGTTTCGAAGGACTCCTATGAATACACCGAGTCGTGGGGCGAGAGCGAGAACTCGATGGAGCCCTCTATGAGCGGGAAGGACACTCGTGTCGCGATCTCCAAGCCCGCGACATCAAAACCGGCGCAGTAACACGGTGTTTCACTCATGATCTCCGGTTGACGAGAAATCCAACGGATCTGCTACTCGCCACGCGATACCACGCTCGCTTTCGATCCCCTCGAAGAAGCCTATCAGCATCACCCGGAAGTACATTCCCGGCGCCAGCGACGGACGCCCCAGCTTCTCGTGATAGAACTTCCGGCAGCATGCTTCGCAGAACTCGTCAAAGTCCGCCTGATCCAACACTTCGTTCAGCCGCCGATAGAAAGGGTGACCCGGAGCTTCCGCCAGATCCCAGCGGTACCAAAGCTCCTCTTGCGCTGCCTTCGCGTTCCCATAGCCATGGCAAAACCCACCTTGAAACGGCTCCGTTGCATAAAGTAAGTGTCAGAGCAAGCACATGGTTGACAGATTGAATCCGCGGCCAGCGTGACTTCGCCGACGCCTGACGAGAAGACAATAAGATTCGAATCAGGGCAAGTCGTCGTTTGAGGATGCTATTTTCCTTGCGCAGTTCCGGTGCAGACGGCTGCCTTCACGGCGGGGAGCAAACGGGGCACCAGCAGCGTTATGTCGGCTTCATTCGGAATGTCCCACCCGGTGAACACCACGATCAGGTTTTGCTGGGGAAAGACCAACAGTGTCTGGCCGCCCCATCCGGACGCCATCCAGGTATATTTGCCGCTCAACGGAACCAACCACCAGTTGAACCCCCAATAGAGCCTCCCCCCGTCCACGGTATATGGCATGGGAATGTGTGGCGCGACCGATTGCTTCACCCAATCCTCGGATACGATCTGTTTGCCCTCCCACACTCCGTTGTTCAAATAGAGGAACCCGATTTTTGCCAGGTCCTCATCGTTGAGATACAGGCCTCCTTCGGTATCCACCGTGCCCACATAGTCGCGCTTCCAGTAGTGCCTGATGCCGAGTGGAGCGAAAAGATATTTCTCCCCGTAGGTGTCAATGTCCTGTCCCGTTTCTTTTTGAAAAACGTAGGCCAGCAACTCGGTGGTTGCGCTGCTATATACGAAGTTCTTTCCCGGTTCTTCCACAATGGGTTCATCAATCGCGTATTGCACCCAATCGTCGGCGGCCTCCATGTGAATAACATCATTCTCCGGGGCGTCGGAGTTGAGGGGATAGTACAGCTCCTCCGTGTTCATGCCCGCGGTCATGGTCAGAAGATTTTCGATGGTCATGTGCCGCTTCCGGTCGTCCACATTTTTCACCTTCGCCACATCGAAATACTTCAACACAGGAGTGTTCAAAGCGGCTTTGAAATCGCCCCGTGTGATGGCGACGCCAAAAATAATGGATGTGACGGTTTTGCTGACAGACTGCATAGTGTGCAGGTCCGTTCCATGGTAAAAGGGGTGCCACTCGGTATCGAAATAGTTATAACGTCCGGTCAGCCGCGCGTTGAGCGGACCTTTTGTCTTCGCTTCTTTTGCGTAGATTTGACCGTAATCGTGCTGGTATTGCCGTGCGAAGACCTCCGTGCCGCAACGAAAAATCCGGAAACTGTCTGTCATGGTGTACTTGCCGCTGGCGATGTCCGCATCAAAATCCGTCAGCGATTTTTCTTCGAGTCCCACACTGGCAAGTGTTCCCTTCGGCCAACCCTTCGTAGGCCAGATTATGGCGGGAGTAGGTGAGGCTGCTTGCCTGGCTGCGAGTAAGCCCACGGCTGAGAACGACGCGATCGAGCCGACAAGGGTGATCCGCGCGGCTATCTTTCCAATCATGATTTCCCCTGACCTGCGCCGTTCTTGAGCGTAAGTCTGCTCTCCGCCATCGCAGGAGTCAATGCCAGTAATTTGGCGTTAAGTGATTTTAGACACGGGCCATTAGCCGAGTCCGACGGTTCCGCCTCGCCCTCACAACAGCACATGTACGTCAAGTCTCGGCTATCACACATAATCATGATGCTCCCAAGGAGGGGAACATCATGCTGGTTCGCTATTTCAGACGGCCATCACGTATCGAGCAATTGCGCGGTAGCACTGGTGGTCATCTGCTTGAAGGATTCGCCAAGGAACTGTCCCAAGGCCGTTATCAGTGGGTTGCAGCCCGAAAGCACATTCGGGCAGCGGAACACTTTCTCCATTGGATCGCCCATCGAAACCTGTCGATCACGAGCGTTGAAGAACGACTTGCACAGCAGTTCCTCGACCACTTGAAACGATGCCGTTGTCGCGGACATCATCCACCACTGAAACCTCAGCGGCAGAAGTACAGTGTCGATCTTTGGTTCGACTATTTGCGGCGCGTTGGTATTGTCCCGACTCCAACCTTTGTTGAACCAGCGGTCGAGGCAGCGATGTTAACGGCCTTCTGCGATTGGATGCGTCGACAGCGCGGGGTTTCCGATGCCACTCTTTCCATCTACCGCTTCGAACTGCGTGCATTCATCAAGGATCTCGGCGAAGATCCGCACATGTATGACGCACGGAACTTGCGGCAGTTCGTGTTGGATAAGAGTCAGCACTCCGGATGGGCATCTGCGAGAAAGAGCATCTGCGCTATCCGCATGTTCCTTCGCTTTCTGATCTCGCAGGGCAGGTGCCCGGCCAGTCTCTATGCGTCGGTCCCTACTCTCGCTCATTGGCGGCTCTCTGCTTTGCCGAGCTACTTACAACCCGATCAGATCGAACAGGTCATAGCGTCGCCCAATCTGATGACTTCGCTCGGAAGGCGGAACCGAGCGATCCTTCTCTTGCTCGCACGCATGGGGCTTCGGGCGGGCGACATTGTTCAGCTTCGGCTCGACGATCTCGATTGGAGGGAAGGCACGATCTGTGTTTCAGGAAAGGGACGCCGCCAAACCGTGTTGCCAATGACCCAAGAGGTTGGAGATGCGCTGGCGGCTTACATTAAAGACCATCGCCCCCAGGCTGACACCGATGCGGTGTTTGTCCGATCATCGGCTCCGTATCGGGCCTTCGCTGACTCCACTGCGATTTCGATACTCGTTGCTCGTGCGATGCGCCGCACCGGCATCAACTGCCCGAAGCGAGGGGCAGCTCACATTCTCCGTCACTCGGTTGCCAGCGCGATGCTACGGCAAGGAGTGCCCCTGCAGGAGATCGCTGGTGTGCTCCGCCACCGTTCGATCGCGACCACGGAGATTTACGCCAAAGTGGATGTCCTCACGCTAGGGCAGATCGCGCAGCCCTGGCCGGAGGTGAAGGCATGCTGAGTCAGGACGTGCAAGCGTATCTGGCTGTGCGCCGGGCCATGGGATTCGAGATGAAGTGGTCAGGCAACCTGTTGCGAGGGTTCGCAGCGTTTTCCGAAGCAGCGGGCCAACACCATGTCTGCTCTGACACAGCAATAAAGTGGGCGGGATCGACGCCATCCGTTCGCACGCGAGCCAGACGGCTTGGATTGGTGATTCGATTGGCGCGGTACCTGCGTGCGGAGGACCAGCGTCATGAAGTGCCGCCTCCTGTCTTCGGCAGCGAGGACCGACCGCGGCGCACTCCTTACATTTATTCGAAAGAAGACGTTCAGCGGCTCGTCCAAGCCGCATCGGGTGTGGGGCGATACCCCAACCCCAAGTATCGTGGTCTCACCTACAGCACATTCTTCGGGCTATTGGCATGTACCGGCATGCGACTGTCGGAAGCGATCAATCTCCGGATGCAAGACATCACTGCGGATGGTCTTGTCATTCGACATACTAAATTCCGCAAAAGCCGACTGCTGCCGCTCCATTCGACCACACAAGCTGCGTTGGAGCGTTATCTGCCGAAGCGACGCGTCTTTGCCCCCTTCGACGATCACGTGTTCGTTGGCTTGCGAAAACACAAGCTGTTTCGGCACGACGCCTACGTTGCATTTCGCAGAACTATCGAGACGATCGGTCTTCCGCGTCATTCGGGCCTTCCGCGGCCCAC
>Ga0224564_1000067_pt1 | contig 10316 bp, 10 predicted proteins | sample CSU5metagenome_FD_182889 | JGI IMG/M metagenome (GOLD analysis project Ga0224564, IMG submission 182889) | Soil microbial communities from Bohemian Forest, Czech Republic - CSU5 | ecosystem: Environmental > Terrestrial > Soil > Temperate forest | place: Czech Republic: South Bohemian Region... | reverse complement strand
GCGCCGGAATTGCGCAGGCTATTCTGCATGACCCCAAGCTGGTGTTTTTCGACGAGCCCATGTCCGGCCTCGATCCCCTGGGCCGCCGCGACGTCCGCGACCTGATGGAGCAACTGAAGCACGAAGGCAAGACGGTGTTTTTCTCCACGCACATCTTGTCGGACGCGGAAGCTCTGTGCGACCGCGTGGCCATCATCTACAAAGGAGAACTGCGGGGCGTTGGTGCTGTCGAAGATCTCACCTCCACCGTGCAGGGCAAAATTGAAGTGATCTGGCACGGCACGCAGATCCCGGTATCGCTGAAGGCGCTGGGTGCGGAATGCCACATCAGCGGAGATACCATCCGCGCGGTCTTGGCGGAGAATCAACAGGACGCCGCCATCGACGCGCTGCGTCGTGAGCATCTTCGCCTGATCGCCATCACACCCCTGCGCACTTCCCTGGAAGCTTATTTCGTCGAAAAACTACAGCGCGCCGAAACCAGCGTCGGAGAAAAGGCGGGAAGATCAGTGGGGGGATCAGTATGACCGCCCGCATCGTTCACATTGCCTCCAACACCTTCCGCGAAGCCGTGCGCGACCGCGTGCTCTACAACCTGATCGCGTTCGCCCTGCTGCTTTCCGGTTCGGCCATTCTGGTAGGACAAATCTCCATCGAGATCGAGCGCCTGGTCGTCATCAATCTTGGATTAACCGCGGTGTCGCTGTTCGGCATCGTGATCGCCATCTTCATCGGCATCGGCCTGGTGTCGAAAGAAATCGAGAAGCGCACGCTTTACACCGTGCTCTCGCGTCCGGTACGGCGCTGGGAATTTATTGTAGGCAAGTTCTTTGGCCTGGCCGGCACGCTGGTGGTCAACACGCTTTTCATGGCCATCGGAGTCTTCGGCGCACTGCTCTATGTGGCGCACAAGCTCACCAGTTCCGACGCGATGATCCTGATCGCGCTGTATTTCATCGTGCTCGAATTCCTCATCATCTGCGCGCTGGCGCTTTTGTTTTCTTCGTTTTCCACGCCGCTGCTTTCCGCCGTGTTTGCCTTTTCGCTGTTCGTGATCGGCAGTTTCGCCGAAGACCTGCGCGGCTTCGCCGGCATGGCCCACGGCCTCACGCGCTGGCTGGCCACGGGAGCGGCTTACGCGGTCCCGAATTTTTCCGCGTTTAACGTGATCAATCTGGTGGCGCACGGACAGGCGCCCTCCGGCCAACTCATTCTGCAGAACACCCTCTACGCGCTGTTTTATTCTGGAATGGCGTTGAGTGGCGCGGTGCTGATCTTCGAGCGCCGGAACTTGAAGTGAACTGATGTGACGTCGCGCGACATGACGTCATACGACATGTCGTGCGACGACGTAATCCCAGGCGCAGTAATGTGACGCGATGCCGATGAACTCGCAAGGTCTGTCCTCGCAAAGTCGAACTGCGCTGATCGCAGCCGCCTGTCTCGTGCTCTGCGCGGTGGCCAGCGTCCTGACCCTGCGCCGCGTTGACCAGCTTCGTCCCCGGGCCACGCTGGAAGACGTTCTCTATATCAGCTCGCCGAAAGTCGTGAAGCGGGCCAGCCTCGGCTACGACGGCCTGATGGCTTGCATCTACTGGACTCGCGCCGTGCAATACTTCGGCCAGCGTTTTCATGACCGTTCCCTGAGCTACAACGAACTTGCCCCGCTGCTGGAGATGACCACCCAGCTCGACCCGCACTTGCTCGTTGCCTATCAGTTCGGTGCCAGTTTTCTTGCGCCCCGCCCGCCGTTCGGCGCGGGACAGCCGGAGCGCGCCATTCAGCTGATGGAGTTCGGCGTTCAGAACAATCCCCAGGAATGGCATCTCTACTACGACCTGGGCTTTGTCTACTACATGGAGCTCAAGGATTACGCCAAAGCCGCCGACGCTTTCGAGCGCGGCTCGCGCGTGGGCTCACATCCGTTCCTGAAGATCATGGCCGCGCAAATGGCTCAGCACGCCGGCGAATTCGACACGGCCCGCATGATGTGGAATGCAGCGTACCAGTCCAGTCAAGACAAACTGGTCCGGCAAAATGCGGTGGAGCACCTGCGCGCGCTGAAGGTCGACGAGGACATAACCAATCTACAAAGCACAGTGACCCGTTTCGGCCAGAGAACGGGAAGACTGCCCAACAGCATGTACGAATTGGCCACCGCAGAAAAGTGGCCGGGCATTCCCGTGGATCCCGATGGCAACCCCTACACCATGGACCACACCGGCCGCATCCTGCTGAAACATCCCGAAGATTTCTCCTTCGCCACCCAAGGCCTGCCCCCAGGCTTCACGCCCGTAGCAAAATTCCACGACCGGTAAAAATGTGACCTGGGCTTTGAGCGGGGACGGCGCTGGTGTGGGACGGGCACTCTGGCCCGTCCGGCGAGCGCAGCTCGCCGCTTCTTCTACCTCCAAGCCAGGGATCTCAGCAAGCTCTCTCCAAGACAGATGACGAGCCCATGCATCTATGATGGCCAAAGCAAATGAGCATGAACCCTCCGCCCCCGCCCCTGCTCCGCACCGCCCGCCAATGGTGGAGCGAAATCGCTGCCCGGGAAGGCCGCACAGCAGCATCACAACATTTCCTGGCAGCAATCTGGGAGTTCCTCCGCGACTCTACTCCAGCCCGCCGCCGCCAGCGCTACGGCGACGCGGACTACGACTGGGACCACCGCGTCAACACCACCAGCGCCGCCGTAAGCTGGCGCGACCGACTGCTGGGAGTTTTCCACTCGCCCTACCAACCCACCGAGCCCGCGCTGTTTCATGAAATGCTCGAAGCGCTGCAGCAGCAATCCCGTCTCGATTTTCGCGAATTCACATTCATCGACCTGGGCTCCGGCAAGGGACGCACGCTACTGTTGGCCTCCGACTATCCCTTCCGCCGCATTCTCGGAATCGAGTTGCTGCCAGCGCTGCATCAGATCGCACAGGAAAATCTGCAGAAGTACAGCAACGAATCGCAAAAGTGTTTCGCGCTGGAATCCATCTGCGCGGACGCCACCGCCTTCCCTTTTCCGGCCGGACCTACAGTGCTATATCTGTTCAACCCGTTCCCCGAGCCCGGACTGAGGCGCACGCTCGCGAATCTTGAGCAGAGTTTGCAGCAGAACCCGCGCCCGGTTTACGTGCTCTACCACAATGCGCTGCTCGAGAATGTAATCGGCGCGAGCGCAGCGCTTACGAAAGTGGGCGGCACGCACCAGTACTCTGTGTACCGGAGTCAGGAATCGACGATACTCGGCGCGGAGAAGACCTCAGCGTAGAATTGACTGAGAAGTCCTCTGCCTTGAAAAAATCGGAATGCGCATCCGCCTCAATTTCGTCACAGCGGTCGTCTGTATGACCGCAGCCTTGCTGGCAACCGCCAGCCCGGCCACGGACGTCAAAACCCTGGCCGCCGCCGTGGACGAGCACTACAACCACCTCCACAGTCTGCAGGCCCAGTTCACCGAACTCTACCGCGGGTCCGGGATTGAGCGCACCGAGTCGGGTACCTTGTGGCTGAAAAAACCCGGCAAGATGCGTTGGGAGTACCGTTCTCCCAGAGAGAAACTGTTTGTGAGCGACGGAAAAGACGCGTGGTTCTACGTGCCCGCTGACCACCAGGCACGCAAAACAGCGGCGCGGAAGCTGGACGACATCCGTTCGCCGCTGGCCTTTCTCCTGGGTAAGACTAAGCTGGAGAAGGAGTTAGATGCGTTATCGCTGGCGCCGGACATTCCGCCGTCGGCCCCGGAGAATGTGGTTCTGCGGGGCGTGCCGCGAGCCCTGGCCGATAGCGTCAACGAGATTCTGCTGGAAATTGCGCCCGACAAACGCATCGTGCGTATTGTCATCGACGAGGTGGATGGATCGGTTACCGAGTATCGCCTGAGCGACCAGCAGGAGGACGCAGCGATTGCCAACAGCCGCTTCCAGTTCCGGCCTCCAGCCGGGACCGAGACGATTGATGGCGATTTAGCACCGTGAGGAACACGGTACTCGCAATCCAGCGCCAGAAACTTAGTACCGGAATGTTAAACTAGAACAGGGCGGCCAGCAGCTTCCAGGGACCAGAAAACAAAGCAACATGGCGGAATTTGTCATAAAAGTGGCGGACGAGCGCGGTCACCTGCATCAGCAGGTGGAGCACGGCTATTCCGAGGCCGAGGTGCGCGACCGGTTCTCTTCGCAGGGCTACCTGGTCTATTGGGTCAAGCCGCAAGGGTTGCTCTCGGGAGGAATGTCGTTCCGGCGCGGCCGCCGCCTGAAGCAGTCGTCTTTCCTGGTTTTCAACCAGCAGTTTCTCACACTCGTCCGAGCCGGGCTGCCCATTCTGAATGCGCTCGAACTCCTGATCAAACGGCAGAAAGATGCGTATTTGCGCACGATTCTCGAAAATGTGCGAGAACGGGTGCGCGGCGGCGAGCTGCTCTCCGACGCCTTCGCCGCACAGGGCATGATTCCCAAGATCTATACCACCACGCTGATGGCCGGCGAAAAAAGCGGCAACATTGACGAGGTCTTGACCCGCTATATCAACTTCCAGCGCCTGGCCATGACCTTCCGCAAGAAGCTGGCGGTATCGCTGATTTATCCCACGCTGCTGGTCAGCGTGGTGCTGATCATGGTGACGTTTCTGTTCACCTACGTGGTGCCCAAGTTCGCGGAACTGTTCAACAGCTTGGACGCGAAGCTGCCCGAAATAACGCTGTTCATGCTCGCCGTAGGCCAGGGCGCGCAGAAGTACGCTCCTTTTGTGCTGATCGGGCTCGCGGCTACCGGGCTTCTCTTCTGGCGGTGGAAAAACACCGACGGTGGCGCCGACCGCATTGACCGCGTCATCTTGAGCCTGCCGCTGCTAGGCGATATCCGTTTGAAGCATCAGGTGTCGGCGTTTTCCCGCATGCTTTCAACGCTGCTGCAAGGCGGCCTGCCGCTGGTGCCTGCGCTCGAAACGGCCGGAGCATCCATGACCAGCCGCCGCATCCTAAAGGGAGTGATGCGGGCCAGCGTGCGGGTGCGCGAGGGACAGGGGCTGGCCAACAGCCTGGAAGAACAAAGCATCTTCCCTGATCTGGCGGTGGAAATGATTGAAGTTGGCGAATCTACCGGCGCGCTGCCGGCCATGCTGAATTCCGTGGCCGAATTTTACGAAGAAGATGTTCAGACCGCGCTGAGCGCGTCGCTGGCTCTGATTGAGCCGCTGATTCTGATCATCATGGCAATCTTTGTGGGCGCAGTATTGATTTCGCTCTATTTGCCGATCTTTACCTTGGGAGTCCACTAAGCAGGCGGACGCATAAGTTGCATTTAAGAAATTGTGTTTAAGAAATGACCATGGCAGAAAAGAAATCCATATTCGTCAACGGCGGCAACGGCGGCCAACTGGTCACGACCGGGAACCCGGTCACTGACCTCGAGCGCGCGCAGGATGTTGCACGCCGCTATCGCTGCGAATTCATCGACCTCACCGACTTCCAGCTGCATCACGAACTCTTCAAAAAGATTCCCGTTGAGTTGATGTTCCGCTACAACTTCGTTCCTCTCGAAGAGACCCCCGACGGCCGCCTGGCGGTCGCCATCGCCGATCCCAGCCAACTGATGATGATCGACGAGATCAGCTTGCTGCTCAAGCAACGCATCCTGACTAAGGTCTCCACGCTCAAGCAGATCTCGGACATTCTGAAGAAGACGGAGCAGTCGCAGCGGGTTCTGGAAGAAGCCAGCGAGAGTTTCACCATCATCCGCGAAGACGAAGCCACGGGAGCGGAAGAAACCCTCACCATCGACAAGCTGACGGCCACGGGAGACACTAGCCCGATCATTCGTCTGGTCGATACGACAATCTTCACCGCGCTGCAGCGCCGCGCTTCCGACATTCACATCGAAACGCGCGACGACTCCGTGTGCATCAAGTTCCGTATCGACGGCGTGCTCACCCAGGCCATGCCGCCCATTGGAAAAGAGCACCACTCCACCGTCATCTCGCGAATCAAAGTCATGAGCGAGCTCGATATTTCCGAGCGCCGCGTGCCGCAGGACGGCCGCTTCCGCGTGAAGTACAACGGCCGCGCCATCGACTTCCGCGTCTCCATCATGCCTTCGATTCATGGCGAGGATGCGGTCCTCCGCGTGCTCGACAAGGAGTCGATGTCGGAGAAGTTCCGCACGCTGACGTTGAACGTTGTCGGGTTTGACGAAGACGACCTGCGCCGCTTCCGCCGCTACATCAAGGAACCTTACGGCATGGTGCTGGTCACCGGACCGACCGGAAGCGGCAAGACCACCACGCTCTACGCCGCCGTCAACGAGATCAAGACCGACGAAGACAAGATCATCACCATTGAAGATCCGGTGGAATATCAACTGCGCGGCATCACCCAGATTCCGGTCAACGAGAAGAAAGGTCTGACGTTCGCACGCGGCTTGCGTTCCATCCTGCGCCACGATCCCGACAAAATCATGGTCGGCGAAATCCGCGACGCGGAAACCGCGCAGATCGCCATTCAGTCCGCTCTTACCGGCCACCTGGTGTTCACCACGGTCCACGCCAACAACGTGGTCGACGTGATCGGACGATTTCTGAATATGGGCGTCGAACCTTACAACTTCGTCTCCGCCTTGAACTGCATTCTGGCGCAGCGGCTGGTGCGTTTGATCTGCGAGTCCTGCCGCACCCCGGTGCACTATGCGCCCGACGTTTTGGAAGCCAGCGGCCTGGACGCGGCGCAGTGGTCGAAGGTTCCGTTGTATGAAGGTCCGGGATGCATCGAGTGCGCGGGCACCGGCTTTCGCGGCCGCACCGCAATACATGAACTGCTCGATTTGAGCGACCGCATCCGCGAAATGATTCTAGCCAAGCGGCCGACATCGGAGATTCGCCGCGCCGCCCGCGACGAGGGCATGCGCTTCCTGCGCGAGTCGGCGTTGGATAAAGTCCGGCTGGGCATGACCACGCTGAAAGAGATCAACAAGGTCACCTTCATCGAGGCCATGCGCTGAGAACTGCCGGAGGAGATTCCCGGCAGAACGCAGAAATTCAAAGGTTCCGAGACAAGAGCTCCGAAACAGCGTAGCAAGAGAGTAACGAGTTCCGAACGAAATGCGGCATTACCTGCGGAATGCGGCTATGCCCGTTCGGCGCTTGCATTTCTTCGCGGCAAAGTTTCTCATTTGTAGATAGGATGAACTCACGGGGCGTGGTCAGGAAATGAGTTTAGGTTCAGGCACATCCAAACCCAAGCTGGCCTGCGAAATCGCAGCGGACCGGGTGATCGCCGGGCGGCTCGCCGACCGAGGCGGCCATCTGGAGGTTTCGGCCACTCGCGAACTCGCCCTGGGCACAGTCGTGCCCGACCTGCTGGAAAACAATCTGCGCCAACGGGATGCGGTGCGGAGCGGAATTGAGGCGACTCTCAGCGGCGTGGCCGGCCGTTCGCGCGACGTCATCGCGATCGTCCCCGACGCGGCAGTGCGCGTGGTGCTGGTGGAGTTCGATTCCCTTCCCTCGGACACGGAAGAGGCGATCGGCGTGGTCCGATTCCGCCTGAAGAAATCGCTTCCTTTCGATGTGGAGAAAGCCAAGGTTTCCTATCATGCGCAGAAGTTCGCCGATGGCGTGCGCGTGGTGGCAGCGGTCGCGCTGGCCAGCGTAATAGAAGATTACGAAACCGTATTCAACCAGGCCGGATTTACTCCGGGAGTGGTGTTGCCCTCGATGCTGGCCGCGCTGGGCGCAGCACAAGGCGTGCGCCCCACCTTGATCGTGAAAGTGGACGCCCACACCACCAGCATTGCGATTCTGAATGATGGTCAGCTGCAACTGTTTCGAACTCTGGAAAATATGCGTGGCATCACCATCACCGGCGAGCAGCTGGCCGAGGACGTTTATCCCTCGGTGGTGTTTTTCCAGGATACCTACCATTTGAATATTGAACAGATCTACGTGGCGGGTGTGCCGGAATCCGGCAGCCTGGCGGTGGCTCTGCAGGCGCAAACCGGTGCCGAGGTTCAGGAGCTGGTAGCCCCATCGCTCCTAGGAGCAAGCGCCAGCGGGTCGGTTCCGAGCTGGCGGATGGCGGGAGTGGTGGGGGCTTTGGTTTCGTAATTCATTATGCGTCTCGATATCAATCTCGCCAGCCAGCCTTACCTGGATGCCCGTGAATTCTGGCTGCGCTGGGGCACCGCGCTGGCGGCCGCATGCATTCTGTCGCTGGCGCTGCTGGTAAGCACCGTGACCGGCTGGAGCAACGCGCGCCGCGACCGGACCACCATCAGCGACTTGCGGCAGAAAATTGCGCAGCGCGACCAGCTCCGCGCCCAGGCCGAGGAATTCCTGAACCGCCCCGAGAACCGCACCACGCGCGACGAGTCCCAGATCATCAATTCGCTGATTGAGCGCAAAGCTTTTTCCTGGACCCGGCTGCTCGAAGACATGGAAAAGGTGATGCCGCCCGGTGTGCACCTGGTTTCCATTCAACCGAAACTGGACGACGAGAACCAGCTGGCGGTGAAGATGACCGTGGCGGGTACCTCCCGCGACCGCGCCATTGAACTGGCACATCGCATGGAAGAATCGCGCCACTTTACGCAAACCTCCATTGATCGAGAAGCGATCGCGCAAACCCAGTCCGGAGACGCAGTGCAATTCGACATCGCCGCGATCTATGTTCCGGAATTGTTTACCGAGAACACGCCGGCGGCGGCCAGTACAACGCCCAAGAAGACCGCGCCCGCTAAAACGCCGGGTACGCCTGTCTCAGGTGCGCCTGCCAAAGGGAGGAAACCCTGATGGCGGACCTGCGGAAAACCCGCAAGAACATTCAGACGGCTCTGTTCGTCATCCTGTGCGTGGACATGCTCGCGGCCATCGCATTTTTCTCTCCGCTGGTAGGGTCGGCGGAATCGCGCCTGCTCGAGATGCACACTCTGCAGGCGGAACTCACTACCAAGACGCGGCAGGTGGAACCGCTGAAGGATCTGCCAGACAAAGTCGTGCTGGCGCGCCGGCAGATTTCCGATTTCTACACCAAAAGATTCCCCGGCCAGAACTCGCAGATCCTCTCCGAACTGGGCAAAGTGGCCGCTCCTGACGGCGTACTCATCGAGCAGGTGCAATACAAGCCCCAAGACGTGGGACCCGGCGGCCTGCAACCAGTTGAGATGGAAGCTGACTTCGCCGGCAGCTACCGTTCGCTGGCACACTTCATCAATGCGCTGGAGCGCGACAACACGTTCTTCATTATCAACAGCGTGGCCCTGGCAGGAGAACAAACTGGACCGGTCAAACTGAAGATGAAACTTGAAACTTATTTGAAGGCGGGACCGCAGTGAAACTGGGAACCGAGAACCGGAAGACCATGGCGTGGGCGCTCGCGCTGGGCGTGGTGGCAATTCTCGCCGTCGTCTATGAAGTGGTCCCCCTGTTTATGGGGTCCAGCGTTACGCCGGTGTCGGCCTCGCAGCCCGCTCTATCCTCGGCGTCTCGGGTCACGGCTACGCCACGCGGGAAAACTTCGGGCAAGAAGATTCGAGCCGAGAATCTGGACCCAACGCTGCGATTGAAATTGCTGGCCTCGAGCGAGCAGGCCACCTATGAAGGATCGGGCAGAAATATTTTTGTGTCGCAGGCGGAAGATATTGTGATTCCGAAGCTAATTGCCAAGGGACATACAGACGATCCTAACCCGGGGCCGCAAGGTCCGCCGCCCGTTCCGCCTCCGCCGCCGATTCCACTCAAGTTCTTCGGGTTCGCCAGCCGGCCGGGAGCGCCGAAGAAAATATTTCTCTCCAAAGATCAGGATGTTTTTATCGCGGGTGAGGGCGAAATCGTCGATCGTCGCTACAAAGTCGTTCATATTTCTGGGACGTCGGTTGAGATTCAGGACCTGGTCGGCAGCGGACCGCCGCAAAATATTCCGCTGACCCCGAGCTAGAAAATGGTCGCAATGAACAATTCGACGGTCACGAACTCGAGCACAAGTAGACGACGCCGGCACCGCCGCGGCCGCAATTCCGAACATGGCTACGTTCTGCTCACGCTGCTCCTCATGGTGGCGATGATGATCATCGCCGCCGGTGCAGTCGTGCAAACCGTTGCGTTCGAAATCAAGCGCGATCGCGAAGAAGAGATGGTTCATCGCGGAGTGCAATATGCGCGCGCGATTCGCAGTTACTACAAAAAGTTCGGCCGTTACCCCACCAAGCTCGAGGATCTGGAAAGCGCCAATAATCAGCGCTTCCTGCGCAAGCGGTACAAAGATCCCATCACCGGCAAGGATTTCAAACTGCTCCACTACGGCGAAGCCAAGCTGACCCTCAGCAACCTGCTCG
>Ga0224564_1000064_pt1 | contig 10502 bp, 8 predicted proteins | sample CSU5metagenome_FD_182889 | JGI IMG/M metagenome (GOLD analysis project Ga0224564, IMG submission 182889) | Soil microbial communities from Bohemian Forest, Czech Republic - CSU5 | ecosystem: Environmental > Terrestrial > Soil > Temperate forest | place: Czech Republic: South Bohemian Region... | reverse complement strand
ACTTTGTGCTGCACCGCCAGCTTGATCGCCCCCGTCCAGGGACGTACATCCTCATACGTCAGCATGGAGAACGGTCCCGCTTCGCCAGGTCGATGACAACTCTGACAGTTTTTCTGCAGGATCGGTGCAACGTCCTTGGTAAACGTCACACCCATGCCACCCATCTGTCCAAACAAAGGCAGGGCTAAACAAGCCGCGAAGCCGAGCGAGAGTGCGATCCGGTTCATGAATGCTTTTTCCTCGCCGCTATTTTACAGAAGAATCGGCGCAACCTCCGATTGACGACATTAGGAGGTGGCGATTTAACGTGAATTGACTCATTTCTTACGCCAAGCCGCACCCACAAAGAAATTTTGCTCGCACGTTGTCGTTTTTTGCCCGCCCTTTCCGATTCACTATATAGAGAGACGAGCGTTCGACGCTGGACTCCATTTAGGTTGCTAAGGGATCCGTGCTGCTGCGTTTTTCTCTCCTGGCATGATCAATTCGACCGCTGCTTTGCCCAACTAAGGGGCAGAGAGGTCTACCATGCGGCCATTAGGGGGAGCACTATGCTGAAGTTCGGGGCATATCCGATTAAGGTCAATTACAACCTGCATACCCGGTTGCGTAACCAACATAAAGAAGAGGAGTTTCATCGGGCAGGGCAATACCTGGAAGAGCGAAAGCTTGACATGAAGGTCAATACCTCCACCGATGCAACGATAGAAAACAACATGTACAAACAGGAGCTGAATGATTATGAGCAGGCGGCCTGCAGTTTGCTGCGAAAGATCGAGGGCAATCGGGTCGGGCGAATGGTGCTGGGCCATATCAACAAGAAGACTACCGTCTGGATCGTCCCAAAATCGCCCCAGGAACTGAAGCAAGACAACACCGCCCAGACAGGTCCCCTGAAATATGACATACAAGCGAACGGGAACTATGCTCGCGGGTATGGTTCGGGCGACACGGTAATCCTCTACAATCCTGCGCTTGGGGACGGCCTGCTGCTCCACGAACTGGTGCACGCCTATCGGTACTCGCTCGACAAGTTCGTTCCCGTGAACCTTGACTACTGCAACGGCTACTCAAGGTACACCACGACTAGCGAGGAAATCCTCGCACACGTGATTCAAAACATCTATCTGTCCGAGGCAAGGCAACCCCTGTGTCTGGACTATAAATCGTATTGGGATGGGTCTACAAAAGAGGAAACCTATAAAGTTCTGGTCGGGAACGAACGTCTGATGTGGATCCTGAACTATTTCTCGCGGCATGAATACCTGGCGATAATGGCGGCACATACTTTCAAGACCACGGAGTACAATCCGTTTCGCGATTTCGCGACGCTGGAGGCGGCATCTCTGAAAACCCGTCCTTTAGTGCCGGCTTCCGAAGAGGTCGTGCCGCTGGCGCCGTGAAGAGATTTTCCGGGTAGCCAGTCCCTATCGGAAGGGAAGGGGAGGGGGATGCCCAAGCAATTACTCGGTGTTCGAACTGCACACCTTGGCCTAGAATGTCACAATAGATCCCGGTAGCGTTCGAGCGCTACCCGGACAAGTTGGCTCCGAGTACGCACTTCCGTCTTCGCAAACAGCTGCTGAAGGGTGTTTTTGACTACGCTTTCTGAGAGGCTCAGCCGCGATGCAATTTCTTTGTTGGCCAAGCCCTGAACAACCAGTCTGAGCACGTCCGATTCACGATTGTTCAAAGTGGCTCTCTCCTGATGGTCGGAGGTGGCTGCCGAGTTGGACTCGGTTGCACCAGCCCGCTCTTCGGTGACATCAGCGATGATGGCGGCCAGTTTGGGTTGCGACCCCTCTTTATAGCTGGAGAACCACACGTCCGCCAGAAAGGATTCTCCACTACCGCGATGGCCCCGGCATTGCATCGAAGTCCTGAACTGCGGTCCCTCCTCCCAGCGCAACGCATGATGGAGTTCGGGTAGGAACGCCGCGATGGGCTGACCGATCAGGTCTCCGTCCCGAGGGGCCATGAGTTCGGTGGCCGCTCGGTTTGCCAGTTCGATGGAGCCATGTTCGTCGACGGTGACAATTGCAGCTGGACTCGTTTCTACCAGGACGCGTAATCGCTCTTGGGACGCCAATCTCAGTCGGCGGTTTCGCAGGACCTCGGAGATGAACAGTCCTGAGCCGACCAACGCCAGAGCTTCAAAGCTCGAACGGATCGGAGCGTCCGCCGGGTCCAGGTTGCTGAAACGTTCGCTCAGCAGCGCACACGCGAGGCCCATGCACGCGATTGCCCACCGTGGCAGAAACCCGGCCGCCAGCATGATGGGAAACAAGTAAAGGAAACCTAGAGAGACATAAGGTTTCGTCCACCAGTCTACGGCAGCGATCGCCAAGACAATGACGCCGCTGGTGAGCAGAACCGCCGCCCGGTTCCGTGGTTCCCAGATCCACTCAAGATTCAACATGGATTTCAGTCGAGACCGACGATTATCCCATCCCTTGCCCTGTTTCCAAACCAATCAAACGATTGCGACCAAAGGTCCGGCGTTCCCAATCGAAGGATTAGTTCCAAACTCCCGCCTTTTGTATTGGTCCTGCTTGATTCTGCTCCAATCGTGCGATTTGGAAGGTGGTTTCCTCCGCAATCGAAATACTGCCCGACAAAGCCTTTTGAGTGTTTCCGGTGAACCTGACCTTCGGGGTACACAGAGGTCAGGCCGCTGTGACCGCAAGAAGAGAAAGCCGTCGGTCAGATTTCCCAGAGCGCGGCCGGAGGGTCCGGTGGCTCCACAGTTAGTGAGGGGTTACGTTCTAGGCCTGATCGGCCTGTTCTCTATCTGCTTGTTCGCCCTGGTGATCATAACCGGCTGCCGCGACCTAATCTCGCGTCTATCGAAGACCGGCACTCGCAAAAGAGAGGATAAGACGAATGGCGCAGCAAAACACGGTGGGGCGATAGATGATTCGTCGAGTCGTTGATTTTGCCCTCAACAACCGCCTCCTGGTGTTGGCTTTCGCACTGCTGCTTTTCGCCGGGGGCATCGTTGCCTTCCGGGACCTCCCGATTGAGGCATATCCCGACGTAGCCGACAACTACGTGGAGGTCATCACACAATGGCCGGGGATTTCAGCGGAACAAGTCGAGCAGCAGGTCACGATTCAGCTCGAAGTCGTGATGAACGGGATTCCGCACGTCGTCCATCTGCGTTCGTTTTCGTTGTTCGGGCTCTCTGACCTGAAGCTGATTTTCGACGACGAGTCGGACAATGATTGGAACCGGGAGCGGGTTCTGGAGCGGCTGAGTCAAGTCACTTTGCCGCCGGGAGTCAGCCCGCAAATGGGTACGGACTGGAGCCCAGTCGGCCAGATCTATTTCTTCACCCTGCACAGCACCAATCCAAAATATGACCCCATGGAACTGAAGTCCCTCGAAGACTGGATAGTCGAGAAGAATTTCAAAGCCGTACCCGACGTTGTTGATGTAGCCAGTTTCGGCGGCCCCACCCGCGAATATCAGGTGCGGGTGGACCCCAACAAACTGGTCTCCTATGGATTGAGCCTGGCCCAGGTCGAGCAACAACTCGCAAACAATAATGTCAATGCGGGTGGAAGTTTCATCCAGGAGGGCCTGCAGCAAATCAACGTGCGTTCCGTGGGATTGGTTGACCGTGCCCAGGATATTGAACACACGGTGATTGTGACGAAGAACGGCACGCCGCTCCGGGTAAAGGACATTGCGGTGGTATCACAGGGCCCAAAGATTCGCCTCGGCCAGTTTGCGAAAGCCATTCACCGCGAGAACGGAAAGATCATCGACAACGACGACGTAGTGTCCGGCATCGTGCTCTTGCGGAAAGGCGCGGCAGCGGACACGGCGCTGCGGGGCATCAACAAGAAAGTGAAGGAGTTGAACGATCATATTCTGCCTCCCGGCGTGAAGGTTGTTCCCTTTATCGACCGCAGCGACCTGGTTCACTTCACCACTCACACGGTGCTGCACAATCTTACGGAAGGAATGATCCTGGTATCGCTCATTCTACTTCTATTCCTGGGCAATGTCCGGGGTGCGCTGATCGTGGCGGCGACGATCCCGTTTTCCCTGTTGTTTGCGTCGATCTGCCTGGACCTAAGGCACATCCCCGCAAACCTGCTGTCTCTGGGGGCCCTGGATTTCGGCATGGTGGTGGATGGTGCGGTGGTGATGGTGGAAAACATTGTGCGCCATTTGGGTCACAAGAACGGGAATTTCAAAACGCCCAGCGAAAGAATCAGTGAGGCCTCGCACGAAGTTCAGCGTCCGGTGTTTTATGCGATCGCGATTATCATCACCGCCTATTTGCCTATTTTCACGCTGCAGCGCGTGGAGGGACGGCTTTTTCATCCCATGGCATGGACGGTCGCATTTGCCCTGCTCGGGGCTCTCATCTTCTCGATCCTGATCACCCCGGTGCTCGCCAGTTTCGCGTTCCGCAACGGAGCACACGAATGGCACAACCCGATCATGCACTTCCTGACCGAGCGCTATCGCACCGCGGTTCGGTGGGCCATTCGACGGCGTGCGCTAACCGTTGGTGCGGGCGTACTTGGGCTTTTCGTCGCACTCTACCTTGCCCTTAGCGGCGTCATCGGTTCCGAATTTCTGCCGCACCTCGATGAAGGCGCGCTTTGGGTGCGGGGCACTCTTGCACCCAGCACCGGGCCGGACGAGGGCATCCGCGTGTCCAATCAAGCGCGCATCATACTGTGCTCTTTTCCCGAGGTGCCGCAATGCACAAGTCAAACAGGCCGTCCCGACGACGGCACCGACACCACCAGCTTTTTCAATACCGAATACTTCGTCGATCTCAAGCCGAAAGAAGAGTGGCGGGCGGTTTTTCACGAAAACAAAGACGAATTGATTGCGGCCATGAATCGTGAACTCAACAAAATTCCTGGCGTAGTCTGGGGATTTTCTCAGCCCATCGAAGACAATATGGAAGAAGCGGTTAGCGGAGTAAAAGGCGAACTGGCCACCAAGGTATACGGCGATGACCTGAAAGTTCTGGAGGAAACGGCTGATCAGATCGTCGGCATCATGCGCGGAGTCAAGGGAATTGAGGATCTTGGAGTTTTTCGCGTGCTGGGCCAGCCCAACCTGAATGTGGGCGTAGACCGCGATGCCGCTGCCCGTTACCAGATCAATGTCGCGGATGTACAGGACGCGATTCAGACTGCGGTGGGCGGAAACGCACTCACCCAGGTGCTCCAGGGCGAGGCGCGATATGACCTTACGCTGCGCTATCTTCCGAGTTACCGGGATACGAAGGACGCGATCGAGAACATTCGTCTCTTGTCGCCTTCTGGCGAGCGGGTGTCGCTCGCGCAGCTCTGCAAGATCAGCGAGAGCGATGGCGGCTCCGAAATTTATCGTGAAGGGAACCAGCGCTATGTTGCCATCAAATACAGCGTCCGAGGTCGTGACTTAGGCAGCGCGGTAGAAGAAGCAATGAAAAAGATCAACGATGGGGTCAAACTCCCGCCCGGATATCACATCGATTGGGAGGGAGAATACGAGAGCCAGAAAAGGGCCGACGAGCGGCTGCTCATCGTACTCCCGATCACGATCCTCCTCATCTTCATCATCCTCTACACGATGTTCAAGTCCTTCAAATGGGCGCTTCTGATTCTGGCAAACGTCGCCATGGCACGCATCGGCGGCCTGCTGGCCCTGCTGATCACTGGGACCAATTTCAGCGTGTCTTCCGGTGTCGGCTTTCTGGCTCTGTTCGGCGTGTCCGTGCAAACCGGAGTCATCATGCTGGAGTACATCAACCAGCTTCGAGCGCGACGATACTCGATCGAGGACGCCGCAGTGGAGGGCGCGGTGCTGAGGCTGCGGCCCATTATGATGACAATGCTAGTGGCCACCCTGGGGCTGCTGCCTGCAGCTCTCTCGCACGCCATTGGCTCAGACTCGCAGCGTCCGTTTGCGATTGTTATCGTCGGTGGATTGATCGCCGATCTGGTGATGAGCATCTTTCTGCTCCCAACCCTATATGTGTGGGTTGCCGGTGAGCGGGATATGCTTCCCATAGCGGAGGGGAACTTCGAAGAGGGAGAGCACATCGATTGATCCGAAAGCTGGGAGAGGCTCCCATAGGATGAGACGCGATGTTTCGCCATTTGAGGAGTGGTAGACCGTGAAGGGTACGGCGTCCTGCTCCAAAAAATCTTGAGGTTTCGTCGCCGTGAAGCGGCGTTTCTACTGTGCGACCGCAGGCTCTAAGCCGTTCTCCAAAGCAGTCTTCCATTCCTGGAGCTTGCCGACAAGATAGATAGCCATCTTCCGTTGCTGTTTTCTTGGGATACCCGCTCCATTCTCCGCAACTTCCTCGCCACGTGGCTGGGGATGCAGACTTGAATCGGATGCTGGATTCACATCATGCGAACGGCGCAACAACGACTCCAGTTGGAGGTAAACTCCCCTTTCGAAGAGCGCCTTGGAGTCGAACGCCCCGTTTATGAGGCGTGCATCCCGCGGGATCAACTCCATCCGGCTGCGCAGGAAATCTTCAACTTCAACTAGATCCGCTTGCCGGTTCGCGACCCTGGAAAGCGGGGGCAGTGATTGAATGACTCCCTCGTAAACACCGCTCCACCGTTGGCGGAACTCACTCGCCCACCGCAAGTCGCCCACAATCTGGCCGTTTGAGAAGATGACTGTAACGACCCCACCGCTACATTTATCGGGATCCGCAGCCGCAATCATCGCAGCAGCGCCAGGGGCGATCCCTCCGTAGTCGCCGAAAATAGTGACACCATTGCCGAGAGCGTCGTATTCCCCAGTCGGTTGGAAGGTTATATACCTCCCCGAGTTCAGGGGGTATCTTGTTGGGCAATCAAAGCTGGCATGCACAGCGACGATTGATCTAGAGTCTTGGTTTTCAACCTCTTCTTGCCATATCTGTCTGGACTTGTCGAACTGAGGCGGATACTCCTTCACACTCGTGATTTGCGCCGAGACGTTGAAAGTCAGCAGTGTCACAGTGAGCACAACCAGTGGCGAACCTCTCATTTCTCTTCCTCTTCCTGAAAGTAGTCGACAGATCACCAGGGGCCGATAGGTTCGGGTATGAAACCAGGTCGCGACGGAGAAATGGTACTCCGATTTCAGCGCCAAATCAGCGGAATCTTTCCGTCTTGCGGGTAAGTGTTGCAACCAGGCGATAGCACAAGCTTGCGCCGTCTGTTCGCCTGGGAGCGCAATCGCGAGCGTTGGAGCTTGATCGCTGGCGCGCACCGCCAGGTGTCGCCGTGCAAGACGCCGACCAGGTAAAACAAACCGCAACCCGGAAAGAGAAAGAGCTCGCCACGTCTAACGCGTGAGCGGGCCTTGTTGTCTTTACGTCGACACGCTCTCTGCAAATATAGTCGGCTTCATCGCGTACTCTTTATGAGGCGATAGAGAGAAAACAATATCGTGCCGAAGAACACGGGTACACCTGATGTATGCGGAATCAAGATTAGCGCGACAACAGCCCCCAGAATCGTGCTAAAGAACTCGATCCACCTCTGAAATGTTGTTGCGACACGCATGTTGAAAATATAGCTCTCTGACGATCATCCGTGTCAGGCAGACCGTAGCGCCCTTGTTCGCCTGAAGGTGGATCAATGAGCGATATTTTTCGCCAGTTGAAAACAGAACCACGACGGTCTGTACTTTAGCGACTTTGGTTCTGGGCGTTTGTCTCCCTGAATGCTTGAAACTTTCCGAGCAACCGACCTTTCTCCTCGACCCGATTTCCCGGCCCCCAAGTGGAACCGTCGTCGAAGATAACGAAATCCACCGTGACCTCGCACGTTGCCGGGTTCCCTGATGCATCGACAGGCACCCTTAAACCGTGCGGCATGTGAAAGGTTTCACCTTGTTCCAGACACTGGAATCGTCCATCCCTTGTGTGGCGAAAAGTGGAGACACCGCCTTTCTGAATAACCTCCCCTTGAGAGTCCCGCCACTCCGTGTTCAGCGAGAGTGCGACGACGCACTTCGCGGATACATTCCGAACATCGAACACGATTGATGGATGGGGGATGGCGGTATTGCTTTGGCTGGGTATGACAGCTATTTCTATCGGCACCGGACGTTGGGTGGAGTCCTGGGCACCGACCGATTGCGCGTCTGCGGGCAGCAGAACTGCCAATAGCAGACCGAAAAGAAGGGGGGTCTTCATGCGCTGCCTCCTGTTAGGGAAGTTTACTCCCGACCAGGTCTTCCCTCCAACTTGAATGGGGCCCCATTCCGAGCTGTCCGGGCCGTGCGTCGAACTTCCAGCGTAAGTGTTGAAACCAGATGGGCCATCGCCAAGCGGGTCATCGCCGCAGCGCATCGGCAGGTGTCTCCACGCAAGACGCCGACCAGGTAAAGCAAACGACAACCAGAACCACGAGAGCCCGCACGCCAAACAGACGTGTGGGCTTTGTTGTCTTTACGCCCTGGCTGCCCCTCGAGTGCTATCGAGATATTTCGCCAAGGAGTCGCCATGCGACCCTTTACACCGAGAGCTCCGACAGCTTTGTTGCCTCCGCTGCCGCCTCGATTGCTACCGGGTGGAGCGAACCAGTTCCCGGGCGGGAATTGCACCCGCTGCAGTCCAGCGCCTTTCACGGCGCACTGTCTCCACAGTTACCGACCATAGCACTCCGTCCGCGCTCGTCATGGCATTAGGTTTCATGCTACATCCCGCTGGGTGTTGCTCTTGCCCGGCGAGAGTAATGTGGTCAATGGGAGAGTCGCGTAAACTTTCGTACCGGAACCGTTGGATTCGATGACCAAATCCCCGTGCAAATGGCGCACGCGCTCGCGCATTCCCCTGATTCCCACGCCCGTCCCCTGGGACTGAATCGCGGCCAGTCGTTCCGGGGACATTCCTCGTCCTTGGTCTTCCACCTTTATGCGAACAGTGTTTTCTTCTCGCTCAACTCGAATCCGCGCAATCTTGCTTCCCGAGTGACGATGAATGTTGGTCAAGCATTCCTGCACAAGGCGGAATATAACGATTTCCATTTCGGATGGGAGTCTTCCGAAATTATCGGGAACCTGCAAATCAATCTCCAAACTGCTGCGCTCCGCAAGACCCTGCACGTACCAACTCAGCGCGGACGAAATGCCGGTTTCATCCAACAGCGGTGGATGCAGGAGATAAGAGGTTGTGCGTATTTCGCGCGCCAAGTGCTGGACTAACTCTTCGGTGTTCTGCACGTCTTTGGCAAGTGCGGGATCGTTCTTCGTGTCTTCGCTGATTCGTGCCAGGTGCAAGCCGATCGCGGTCAGTGTCTGTCCGGCGCTGTCGTGCAGTTCCCGTGCCATGTGCCGCCGCTCGGCGTCCTGGGACTCCAGGAGCCGCCCCGAAAGCTCACGCAGTTCTGAATTTCTCCGCTCCAGTTCCTGAGTACGGAACTGCACCTGGGTGTCGAGCGCGTCCGCCAACGTTCGATAACGTCCTTCGCTTTCACGCAACTCTCGCTCAATTCGTTTGCGCTGCGTAATGTCCCGAGCAATTTTTGACGCTCCGATAACCTTCTTGCCGGAGTCCCGAAGCGGCGAAACCGTCAGCGAAACATCGATGAGCGACCGGTCCTTACGGACACGAACGGTGTCGAAGTGTTCGAGTCGTTCGCCTTTCTTGATTCGTTCAATGATGACAGCTTCTTCGTTCCTGCGGTCGAGCGGGATGATCAACGAAATGTGCTGACCTATGGCTTCGCTGGCGGTGTAGCCAAACAACCGCTCCGCACCTGCGTTCCAACTGGTTATGATTCCGTCAAGCGTCTTGCTGACGATGGCGTCATCCGACGAGTCCACGATGGCGGCGAGCAAGCCAATCGCTTTATCCGCCTGGAGGCGCAAGGCTGGCAACTCATCCAACAGGGATTGGGTAACGGTGTCCCTGGCCTGCGGGTCATTGAAGATGCAATCCGCCAATGCTTCATGCGTCGCCAGCAGTTTGTTGATGTCATCTTCGGGGGCGATTTCAGGATGTGTTTCAGTCCAATAGTGCGCTGCCCTGACAAATGCCAGGAACAAGAGCAAGTATTGCAGGCGAACCGGCCCCAACAGGCGTGTCATGGCGTCAAGGCACAGCAAATAGTCAGAAGTCTTCAGGAACATGTGCCCTGCCAATACAAAGATGGCGTCTTCCATCTGCGTATTCGCCATTGGCATTGCAACCATGGGCGCGGGGCAGGAGGCGCACAGTGACAGGAGAGATTGAAGTTCTTGTCCGCGTGGAAAGGGCCGTTGCAGGAGTCGAACAACGTCTGCAACGCTTTGCGTCTGCACAGTCGGGTCGCCAGCCGGATGGCCAAGACCGACCAAAAAGCCAACATGACGAGCAATGCAATAGCGGACTGCGCAAAAGCGCGATAGGTGGACGAAAAGACGCTCTTTAAAAACCGAGGGTAGGGGATTGTCGAGGTAGGCAGCTTCTGCGAATCCCCACAGTTTCTCAGTGATCTCGGGGGTCTCAGGCGCTAGCCGGAAGAAATTGGGAAGAACCCCGAGTCGCTTCT
>Ga0224564_1000063_pt1 | contig 10626 bp, 10 predicted proteins | sample CSU5metagenome_FD_182889 | JGI IMG/M metagenome (GOLD analysis project Ga0224564, IMG submission 182889) | Soil microbial communities from Bohemian Forest, Czech Republic - CSU5 | ecosystem: Environmental > Terrestrial > Soil > Temperate forest | place: Czech Republic: South Bohemian Region... | reverse complement strand
TTTTTGCAGAAGCTGCGCATCTCGCCGGAGGCCGGTTTCAGCATCAACGACTGGACCGTGGTGGTGATCTTCATGGTTGTCATCGGCGGCATCGGCACAATCGAGGGGCCGTTCATCGGCATGCTGGTCTATATTACGCTGCGCGAGCTATTGGCCGACTACGGCACCTACTATCTGATCCTGATGGGCATGATCGCCATTGTGGTCATGCTCAAGGCGCCGTCGGGGATTTGGGGCTGGATCGTGCAGCGCTACGACGTGCGGCTTTTCCCGGTCGGCCGGCGTCTGGTGCTGACGCCCCGGACGCCACCGCAAACATCCGAGCCATAGGAGCAGCGCATGTCGCCCTCCCCGACCCAGAGCGCGACCAAAGAGGAGATCATGGATCGCGTCCGCGCCATGGCGCCGCACTTTGCCGAGCGCGCCGCCGCGGCGGAAGACGCGCGGCGCATTCCCCAAGAGTCGGTGAACGAGATGCTCGACGCCGGCTTTGCCCGCGTCCTGGTGCCAAAGAGCGTTGGCGGCTATGGCTTAAGCTTCGACACTTGGTTCGAGGTCACGCGCGAGCTGTGCAAGGCCGACGCGTCGCACGGCTGGTGCGCGAGCCTCATCATCCACCACAATCATTTGATCGCGCAGTATCCGCAAGCCGCGCAGACGGCGCTGTGGGCCAGTGGCCTCGATGTGCCGGTCGCAGCCTCGTTCGCGCCGGCGACGGTGGCCGTCCCGGTCGACGGCGGCTATCGCGTCTCCGGCAAAGGCTCGCCGTTCGCCAGCGGCGTCGATCATTGCACCTGGGTCATGCTCGGCGGCATGCCACAGGACGGCGCCACGCCGGAGTGGAAATTCTTCCTGGTCGCGCCCGGAGACTACACCATACGCGACACCTGGTTCACCGCCGGCATGCGCGGCACCGGCAGCAAGACCATCGTCACCGACAACGCCTTCGTGCCGAGCGGGCGGGTGCTGAAGCTGTCGGAACTGCGCGACGCCAAAACGCCGGGCGGCGCCATGCACAAGGACGTCATCTTCCACACGCCGTTTTTCTACTATGCGCCGATCTCGTTCGCGACGCCGATGCTCGGCGCGGCGCAGGGCGCCTACGAGCATTTCCGCGACTGGACCAAAACGCGCCTGGCGCAAGACGGCTCATCGGTCGCCGAGAAAACCTCGGTCCAGGTGCGCATGGCGCGCGCCGCCGCCGATCTCGATGCCGCCGACCTGTTGTTGCGGCGCGCCGTGAATGTGACCGACGCGCCGCAAGACTATTCGCCAAATCATCTCGCCCGCTCGGTACGCGACTTCGCCCGCGTGTCCGAGCTGACGGTTTCTGTGATCGACACGCTGGTCGCCTTGAGCGGCACGGCAAGCTTCAATACCTCGCACCCGCTGCAGCGCGCCTGGCGCGACATCCACTTCATGTCGATGCACATCGCCGTCAATACCGAGATGAATTTTTCGCACTACGGCCGCATGGAGCTCGGCCTCGGGCGCGATACGAGCCGGCCGTATTTCTAACCTACAATAACCGTAGCCCCGCCTGCTGCACCAGCGGATAGACTTTCTCTTTGAACCAGCGCTGGTCCTCGATGTAGCGCGGCCAGTTCAAGAGCGTGCCGTCGAGACCCATCTTCGACATGCACACCAGCCCGTCGACGATCTGCTCGGGCGTGCCGATCAGCGGATACCCGCCCCAGCCGGCGATGAAATGCTTCTTCATCTCGGCGAGCACCGGCGGCGGCAGCGTCTTGGCATTGGCGATCATGGTCTCGACCAGGTTTGAGACCGCCTCCCAATCGCCTTTCGCGTTCACATAGTCCTCGAAATAGTCCTTCGCTTCCTTTTCGGTGTCACCCTGTACCACATAGGCGTAGCTCCACACTTGGATGTCGCGGCTGTATTCCTTGCGGGCGAGCTCGCGATAAGAGTCGACCTTGGCCTTGCAGTCGTCGAAATCGTGCGAGCCGAACACCACGTAGACCATGTCGCAATATTTTGCCGCGAAGTGCTGGCCCTTCTCCGATCCGCCGGCATTCATCACTGGCGGAAATGGCTTTTGGATCGGCTTCGGCTCGAGATACCCCTTCTTGATCGTATAGAAGCAGCCTTCGAAGTCGAACGGCTCCTGCCGCGTCCACAGCTCTTTCAAGATATGCAGCCATTCGGCGGCGCAATCGTAGCGGTTGTTGTGCTCCATCAGCGGCGAGCCGAACATTTCGATCTCGGGTCGGTTCCAGCCGGTGACGATATTGAGCGCGAAGCGGCCGCCGGTGACGTGATCGATAGTCGCCGCCTGCTTCGCCGCCATCACCGGGTGGATGGTCGGCACATGCGAGGTGGCGAAGATGCCGGAATAATGCGTCGAGGCGCCGATCGCCGACGCCCAAGAGAAGCACTCGAAGCCGGGGCCGTTGAAATTGGTGACCCCGCCGAAACCGTGCCAGCGGCCGATCGGCACCAGCGCTTCGAACTCCATGGCCTCGGATATTTTCGCCAGTTCCAGCGTGTTCGGCCAGTTGATCTCGAGCACGCCGTCGATAGTGGAAATGGCGCAGCCGCGGTCGAGATTGGTGCCGAAGGTGCCGAGCTTGAGCTTCCTGTCGTTGAAGACCGGATTGGTACTGCGGCGCTCCATTGCCATTCCTCCCGCGCGTGTACGGAAAGCTTACGAATGCAAGCACGTTGTGGCAATCGGCGCGCGATCGTGCAAAATATCGCAGTTCAACGCTGGAGCCGGCCATGTCGATTTTCGCCGTGAATTATCTCTGCCGCGAGGTTTTGCGCGACCACGCTTTCCGCGCCGCCATGAAGGCCGATCCGGCCAAGGCGCTGGCAATCCTCGAACTTACCGACGAGGAACGCCGCTGCCTCCTGGCCGGTGATGTTGGGCAGCTCTACCGCATGGGCGCCAATGGCTTCCTGATGAATTATCTGGCCCGCTTCGAGGTCTGCGGGTTGAACGCCGAGATTTACAACCAGCGCATGCGCGCGGTGAAGGTCGACGAGATCGGCCAGCCGGTGGCGTGAGGCGGTACACTCTATAGGAGCTCAACCCATGGCAGAAATCGTCGCCGGATTCGGCGTGCCGCACACCCCGATCTTTCCGCATTTCGTCAAGCGTGACGGCCCCGATTGCGAGATCGCAAAGCTGTTCGGGGCGCAGAAGGAAGAGCTTGCCGCGACGCGGCCGGACTTGATCGTGATGTTCGACACCGATCACCTCAACACCTTCTTCCTCGACGCGTTGCCCATCTTCGCCATCGGCGTCGACAAGAATTTCAAGGCGCCGAACGACGAACCGCGCGACGTGCCGAATTACGTGGTGCCGTCGCTGCCGGCGCTGGCCGCGCATATCCGAGCTGCGGCGGTCACCGCCGGCTACGACGTCGCCATGACGCAGCATTTTTCGGTCGATCACTCGATTACCGTGCCGCTGCATTTTCTCACGCCGGACATGAAAATCCCGGTCATCCCGTTCTTCATCAGCGGCCACGTGCCGCCGTTACCGCCGGCGCAGCGCTGCTATGCACTCGGCCAGGCGGTGGCGCGTGCCATCGAAGCCTGGCCGGCGCCGTTGCGCGTCGTGGTCATGGGCAGCGGCAGCTTTTCGCTCGAAGTCGGCGGCCCGCGCATGGCGGCGAGCCGCTCGGACGGCGTGCCCGATCCCGATTGGGCGGCGCACGTGATCAAGCTTCTCGAGGACCAGAAGATCGACCAGCTGATCGCCGAATCGACGCAGCATCGCATGCTGAAAGCCGGCAATGTCGGCGGCGAGCTATTGAACTGGATCGCCATGCTCGGCGCCATCGGCAACCGCAAGCCGACCTATGTGGCGCCGCAGATGCAGAACGGCCACGCCTACGGCGTGTGGCGGTGGAATTGACCGTCAAAACATCGGATAGGCCGGATTGAGGCCTAAGCCGAATTCCATCCGGCCGAAATTCTCAGCCGGCACGTCCCAGTTCATCACCACGTGCGAGGAGATGGCGTGCGCGTCGCGCCAGCAGCGCTGGATCGGATTGTCGTCCATCAGGCCACTGGAGCCCGAGATCTTGACCAGATCGTCCATCGCCTCGCGCAGCTTGCGCACGGCGAAAGTGAAGTCGCGGCGCAATAGCGTGCGGGTCTCCAGCGACATGCCGGAATAATCCTGCCGCGCCAGCTTGAACGCGCGCCGCGCCAACAGCTCCGCCGCATCGATCTCGGCGGCGATCTCGGCAACGCGCATCTGCATCGGCACGTGCTGGGCGATATTGAGCGCGGTGTAGGTCAGATAGCGCTTGCGCGTCCACTGCACGAAGTCGGCATAGCCACCGCGCGCCAGGCCGAGCACCGGGGCGAGCAGCGCATAGCTGTGCACGGCGATAAACGGGGTGTTGAAGATCGGATTGGTGTTGACTTTCGATCCCGGCGAGCAGGCATCGCGCAGGAGCGAGAACGAGACGCTGCGATGCTCAGGCACGAAGACGTTGTCGAGCACAGACGTGTTCGAGCCGCTGGCCCGCAGGCCGGCGCAGTACCAAGTGTCGTCTTGCTTTACCTCCGACACCGGCACCAGATATAGCCGCATGTCGGGGTGGTCCTCGCCGTCGCGCTGCACCAGGCCGCCGATCATGATCCACTGCGAATGCCGCAGACCTGAGCACCAGGACCAGTGGCCATCGAGCCGGTAACCGCCCGGCGCCGGCGCAACCTTGCCGGTCGGCGCCGCCGAGGTGGCGATGCAAGCAGCCTTGTCGCGGCTCCAGACGTCGTGCTGCGCTTCTTCCGGGAACAGCGCCAGGATGCAGGCGTGGTCGGCCAGATAATTCAGGCACCAGGCCGACGAGCCGCAGGTCGATTTGCCGAGTTCGACCGCGATGTCGAACGCCACTTCGTGATCGTGCTCGTAGCCGCCCCAGCGCTTCGGTTGCAGGGTGTGGATGAGGCCCAAGTCGATGAATTCATCGACCGACGCCTGCGGGATATTGCGGTCACGCTCGGCGCGCACCGCGCGTTCGCGCAGTTTCGGCGCCAGGGCGCGCGCCCGCGCGACCAGCTCCTCGGCGGTCGGAATGGCGCCCGGCGCAGCGGCTGGACGCAGCTCGGCGACGCTCATGGCATTTCCTCCTGTTGACTAAAGAGTGCGCCGGCAATCGGCACGGATCAAGCCTTGCGCCCGGGAACGGCGGCGTTATCGTATCCGCCACGGCGGCTGCAACCGGAAAGGAAAGCGCGATGCGTCTTGGAATATTCATGATGCCGGTACATCCGCCGACGCGCTCGTTCACCGATACCTTGGCCGAAGACGAGGAGAAGTCGCTCTACGCCGACCAACTCGGCTTCGACGAATTATGGGTCGGCGAGCATTTTTCCGCGACCACCGAGCCGATCCCCTCGCCGCTGATGTTCATGGCCGGGCTGGCGCCGCGCACCAAGAACTTGAGCTTCGGCACCGCGGTGATTTGTTTGCCGAACCACGACCCAGTGAAAGTCGCGGCCGAAGTTGCGCAATTCGATCACATGACCCGCGGCCGCTTCATGCTCGGCGTCGGCCCCGGCGGGCTTCTGTCCGACTTCGAGCTGTTCGGCAATGCCGACCGCGGCGTGCGCACACGCAAGTTCGTCGAATCGATCAAGATGATCCAGCAGATTTGGGCACAGGATCCGCCTTACGATTTTCCGAGCGAGTTCCGCAGCGTAAGCCTCAAAGAGGCGATCATCCCAAAGCTCGGCATCGGCTATATGCCAAAGCCGTTCCAGAAGCCGGGCCCACCGATCTCAACCTCGCTGTCGAGCCGCGATTCGCCGACCGCGCGCATCGCCGCGAAACAAGGCTGGGGCATCATCTCCGGCAACAATGTGCCCTCAAGCGCGATCGCGTCCCATTGGCAGACCTATTCGAAAGCGTGTCTAGAAATGGGAAAGTCACCGAAGGGCGAGAGTTGGCGCGTGGCGCGCAGCATCATGGTGGCGCCGAGCGACGCCGAAGCCCGCGACCGCATCCACAGCGAGCACGGCTCCAACCGCTATTTCTACACTTATATGCGCGAAGTGCTGTCCCGGGTCGGCATCTTGTCGGTGCTAAAACCCGATCCGAACATGTCGGACGACGAGGCCACCGTCGAAGCCATCACCGAAGGCTGCATGATCTACGGTTCGGCGAAAACCTTTCTCGACAAGCTGGTCGCCTTCCGCGACACGGTGGGGCCGTTCGGCACCTTGCTGATGACGGGTCTCGACTGGAGCGGACCGAACCGCGCCTGGGAGCGCGACTCGATGCGGCTATTGGCACAAGAGGTGATGCCGAAATTCCGCCAACACGTGATGGCGCAGGCGGCGGAATGACGAGAATACAGTTTGCCGGCGTGCCAATCGGCTAACCGAACCACTGCGGATGTTGGCTCACCGCAGTGACTGCGACAAGAAACAACAGCCCGCAGATGATGCCAACTTGGCACGCGAGATAGGCGTTATCCGTCATCGATCGACCCCTCAATCGCTCCATGAGGCGTCCCGGCGATCGGCATTTTGCGTGGCCAAACGTATAAAATTGGTAACCGGCGCGAGGCTTTTGCGACTTCGCTCCGGCGGGGGCTATTTCGGCGCCTCGCCGGTGTAGCGCAGCACGAACAGTCCCCATTTGTCGTCGTTCATGAAGATGTTGCCGCGGGCGTCGACGGCGAGTTCCTCGCTCCAGTTGATCTCCGACGCATGCGCGCCGGATTGCGCCGGCATGTTGGGCCGCTCCGGCGGCATGAAATAACCGACTTCCTTGGGCAGGCGCGGGTCACTGATGTCGAAGATGCGCAGCCCGGCATTGAACCAGGCGACGTCGATGAGCTTGCCCGGCTGTTCGATCGCCGGATTGTGGATTTCCTGGCTGGTATTGTGCGGGCCGAAGCGCCCGCCTTTGTCGCAGAAATCCTTATACGGCGCGTCGGCCGGCGGCACCGGCGCCGGAAAGATCGAGATCAGCCACGGATGCGCCGGGTCGGCGTTGTCGATCATGCCGGCGAAGTTCAAGCCGTCGTCCTGGCATTTTTCCTTCTGCGCTTCCGAGCTGACATAAAGCAGGTTGCGGTCCCACAGCGGCAGCACGGTGTGAACCGACTGCGTGCCGACGCTGGCGAACGGTTCCGTGATATGTAGCTTGCCGATCAGTTTCGGGTTCGCCGGATCGGTCAAATCGAGATTGACCACATCGGGCGTATAGCCGAGCGACGCCATCTTGCCGTCGGGGCTGACATTGACCGGCCCATGAAAACCTTCCGGATAAGGCGATGGCGCCTCGCCGTCCTTCTGGCCGGGCTGCCACCATTTGCCGACTTCTTTCGGGTGCGCCGGATCGCTGACGTCGAGGATCACCAGGATGTGGGCCTTGAAGCCCGGATAGCTGGTCGAGAGATAGGCGTATTTGCCGCCCGGAAAGGAATTGCGGTGGGCGCCGGTGACGCCGCCCATCCACGAGCCGACCTGCTTGGGATTTTCCGGATCGGAAATATCCCACAGCAGGATCGCCGGCAGCGGGTTCTTTTGCGGCCGAAAACTGTTCAACGACGTGATCAACAGATTGTCGTGCAATGTCACCTGCGCGGTGATGATGCTCTTGTCGTCGGTCTCGAACGGAATGAATTTCACATAGCGCGGATTGGCCGGGTCGGTGACGTCGACGATGCTCCAGCCCTGATTGAAGGAATGGCCCGTGTAGAGATACCACTTGTCGTCCGCGGTATGTTTGATGGCGATCTTGAAGGCGCCGTAGCGCCCGCCGAGCGCCGAAAATCCGATCTGTTTCACGTTCTGCGCCTGGGCGCCGGGCGGAAACGGATCGGCGAGCGAGCCTTGCGGCGCGAGCAAAGAACCTGCCAGCGCCCCAAAACTCAAAATTGCGAGATTTCTTATGATAAGCCGCACTAGTTCCTCCCATCGAATTTTTGCAGCATGGCGTCGCGAAAGAACTTCGGCAATTCGGCGAGATCGCCGTTGCCGTAATCGCCATCGACCGCCGCCGACAGCGACGCCAGCGTGCCGGCCGCCAATGGCATCGGCACGCCGGTGAGCGCGCCGGTCGCCACCGCCGACATGATGTCCTTGCGCAGCGTACGAATGTCCAGCGTCATGTCGCCCTTGTTGCCCTTGAGCACCTCGGCCTTGCTCTTGAGCCAGCCGCATGCGGTGGCGCTCTCCTGCAACACGTCAACCATGAGATCGAGGTCGAGGCCTTGCTGCAGGCCGAGCGCGAGCGATTCCGCCACCGCCTGGATATAGGCGCCCAGTCCGAGATTGGCGGCGAGCTTCATCGCATAGCCGCTGCCGTTTGGGCCCATGTGAACGATGCGCCGGGTCAGTTTTTCCAGCACCGGCTTAGCGCGATCGAGATCCTCAGCCGCACCGCCAACCATGGCGAACAACGTGCCGGCCTGCACCTGTGGAATCGTCCCGAGCACCGGCGCCTCGATCAGCCGCGCGCCGCGCGCTTCGACCAGCGGCTTAAGCTCGCGGCCGGTCATCGGTTGCAGCGTGCTCATCTCGATGAACAACTTGCCCTTGACGTCGCCTTCGAGGAACCCGGCTGGGCCGGTGAAAATCTTCCGCACGCCGTGATCTTCGGTGATGCTGGAAATGACGACCGCGGCGACCGCGGCAACGCCGCGGGGATTGGCGGCGATCCGTAACCCGTCCGCGGCCATCGCCTCATTCGCTTTGGCGTTCTGGTCCCAGCCCGTCACGTCAAAGCCCTGCTGGCGCAGACGGCGGGATATTGCCGCGCCCATGCGGCCGAGGCCGACAATGCCGAGTTTCATAACTCCTCCCTACGCGTCGAACATTTGACGCATAATAACCGGCGTCAAGCTATAGCGAACAATGATGTGCAGGTCTGTGGAGACTCAGCGCCGCAGCGCATGGCTGAGCATGTGCTTGATCAAGAGATCGATTTGCGGCAAGGAAGCAATGTGAATTCTGATCGAATCTGTTCAGACTTTTGTGTTGCTGTTGCTGGGTCACAAACGCCGACGAAAATTACTCCAGCATATATGCGCGCGTGTTAAAATCTCGCATTTCAGCCGCCGATTGCGCCCCTTCTAATGCAACTCCTGTGGATATGCTCCAACAGCATTGCATTAGCCGCGCGCGGCGGCAAAATCTCCAACTTCGAGGGACAACCCCTTCACCGACAACAAGCTGTGGTGCACGCGCCGGCAGCATCCGGCGTTGCGGTAATTTACGACCCGTTGAAATGCGCAACGCTCATGCAAGTGGAATTGCCGAATGATGGCGATCAAAACGCCCAACCCGACCGACAAGCATGTCGGCGCGCGCATACGGATGCGCCGCCTGATGCTCGGCATGTCGCAGACCACCTTGGCCCAAGGCCTCGGCCTCACCTTCCAGCAGATCCAGAAATACGAGAAGGGCGTCAACCGGGTCGGCGCCAGCCGGCTGCAGCAGATCGCGCACATTCTCCGCGTGCCCGTGGAATTTTTCTTTGAAGGCGCGCCCGGCGTCCAGGGCGCGAAAGCGGACGTCCCGGACACTCCGTCGCTCACCCATGTCTCGGAATTCCTGGCTACGTCAGACGGGCTGACCCTGATCGCCGGCTTCGTGAAGATCCGCTCGGCAAAGCTCCGCCGCTCCATCGTCGAGCTCGTCAGCTACTTGGCGCAGAGCCAGGACAAATAGTCGCCGCGCGACTGCGGCTTGACCGGCAGCCGCCGCCAGAACCGCGGCCCAAGGGCACCCCGCATTCCCATCCACGGCTTGTTTATATGTGAGAACAGCGGCTTTTTCGCCAAAAGCCGTCATTTGTCGTGCCGCCTCGGCGGACCTAAAATCGGTTGTGGGGACTTGTAGTGACCCATTTCAACCCCGGATTAGCGGACGATAATCCTTGTCTTGTGGGTTGGGTCGGGGATTAAATTCCAGCCGGGTGGCACTGAGGGGACGTCGGCCACGGCACGGGGACTGTAGACGCGGCGCTTGAGTCAGCGTCTGACAGCATTTGTGCCGGCTATGTTGGGGCTATTGGGGATGAAGATTCTGATCGTCGACGATCACGCTTTGATTCGTGATGCGTTGCAGGGCGTGCTGAAGAAGCTTCAGCGCGGCGTTATGGTGCTGGAGGCGTCCGACAGCCAGCAGGCTTTTGACATCATTGCCGGCAACCTCGATATCAACCTGATATTACTCGACCTGACCTTGCCGGGCCGCGACGGCCTTTCGGTCCTTGCCGAATTGCGCGAGCGCTATCCCGCCATCTCGGTCGTAGTGTTGTCGGCGCTGCAGGATCGCGCCAATGTCCAAAAAGTGCTTGATCTCGGCGCCGCCGGCTTCATTCCGAAATCGGCGCGGCGCGAGGTCATGCTGAGCGCGCTGCAACTGGTTTTCGCCGGAAGCGTCTACATTCCTCCGGAGATTCTGGCGCCCGAGGGATTTGCCGAGGCGCCGAACCAGCAGTTTGAAAACCGCCCGGGCGAAAATCGTGCGATCGTCTCGCTCTCCGATCTCGGGTTGTCGGAGCGTCAGCAGGACGTGCTCGCGCTGATGATGCAAGGCAACAGCAACAAGGTCATTTGCCGGGCGCTCAATCTCGCCGAGCCCACGGTCAAAAATCACGTCACCGCGATCTTGCGGGCGTTGAAAGTG
>Ga0224564_1000062_pt1 | contig 10644 bp, 8 predicted proteins | sample CSU5metagenome_FD_182889 | JGI IMG/M metagenome (GOLD analysis project Ga0224564, IMG submission 182889) | Soil microbial communities from Bohemian Forest, Czech Republic - CSU5 | ecosystem: Environmental > Terrestrial > Soil > Temperate forest | place: Czech Republic: South Bohemian Region... | reverse complement strand
CGAAATCATCGACCTCGGCGTGATGACGCCCGCCTCGAAAATCCTCAGCGTGGCGCGCGAGAGACAAGTCGACGTGATCGGCCTTTCCGGCCTGATCACGCCCTCGCTCGACGAGATGGCGCATGTCGCGGCGGAGATGGAGCGCGAGGGGTTCGACATTCCGCTGCTGATCGGCGGCGCCACGACCAGCCGCGTGCACACCGCGGTGAAGATCCATCCCCATTACCGGCGCGGCCAGACCATCTATGTCAATGACGCCAGCCGCGCCGTCGGCGTGGTATCCGCGTTGTTGTCGCGCGATCAGCGCGAGCGCTATGTCAACGACATACGCGCCGAATATGCCCGCATCGCCACGGCGCACGCGCGCGGCGAGGAGAACAAGCAACGGCTGCCGCTCAATGATGCGCGCACCAATGCGCTCAAGCTCAACTGGTCCGGCAATTACCGGCCGCCGGTGCCAAAACGTCTCGGCACGCAAAAACTCGCCGATCTGCCGATTGCCGAGCTCGTCGAGCTCATCGACTGGTCGCCGTTCTTCGCCACCTGGGAGCTCAACGGCAAATATCCCGCGATCCTCGACGACAAGGTGGTCGGCGAAGCGGCGAAGAGCCTGTTTACCGATGCCCAGGAGATGTTGCGCAAGATCGTCGCCGAGCGCTGGTTTCGTGCCAATGCGGTGATCGGATTATGGCCGGCGAACAGCGAGGGCGACGACATTCTCGTTTTCGACGATGAAGCGCGCAGCAAGCCGATCGCCACGCTGCACACGCTGCGCCAACAGCTCGCCCGCCGCGAGGGCCGCGCCAATGTGGCGCTCGCCGACTTCGTCGCGCCGCGCGCCAGCGGCCTTGCCGATTACATCGGAGCGTTTGCGGTGACCGCAGGCATCGGCGAGGAAACCATCGTCGAGCGTTTCAAGCACGCCAACGACGATTATTCCGCGATCATGGCCAAGGCGCTCGCCGACCGCCTCGCCGAAGCCGCCGCCGAGCGCCTGCATCAGCGCGTGCGCAAGGAGTTTTGGGCCTATGCGGCCGACGAGACGCTCTCCAGCAGCGAGCTGATCGGCGAAAAATATCGCGGCATCCGCCCGGCGCCCGGCTATCCGGCGCAGCCCGATCACACCGAGAAAGCGACCTTGTTCGAGTTGCTCGACGGCGAGCGCATGATCGGCGTGCGCCTGACCGAGAGCTTCGCCATGTGGCCTGGCGCCTCGGTGTGCGGCCTCTATTTCAGCCACCCGGAAAGCTATTATTTCGGCGTCGGCAAGATCGAGCGCGACCAGGTCGAGGATTACGCCAGGCGCAAAGGCTTGACGCTCGAGCAAACGGAGAAATGGCTGGCGCCGATCCTCAATTACGATCCGCTGGCGCGCGTGCGTAGCGCTGCGGAGTAGCGACGATAACAGGAGGAATCATGGGTCGGCTCGTCGTCATGTACAAAACGCCTCGCGATGCGACGGCATTCGATAAGCATTACTTCGACAAGCATGTGCCTCTCGCCAAAAAGATCCCGGGCTTGAGAAAATACGAAGTCAACAAAGGCCCGGTGGCGACGCCGGCCGGACCGTCCGGCATCCATCTGGTCGCGATCCTGCATTTCGACGACATGGCCGCCATCCAAAACGCGTTCGCGAGTGCCGAAGGGCAAGCCGCCGCGGGCGATCTACAGAACTTCGCGACCGGCGGAGCGGATCTGTATTTTTTCGACACCCGCGAAGTCTGACGACGGCGCGCAGGCTGAAATCGTCACACGCCGCTCTTGCGCGCGATGGCCCGCTCCAAAAACAGCGCCGCCTCAAGCGCAGCGCGGTCGCGGCCGAAGCGGCCGACGATTTGGATGCCGAGCGGTAAATCGCCCTCGCTCAATCCCGGCACGTTGACGCACGGCGTGCCCATTAGCGTCCACAGCCGGTTGAACATCGGATTGCCGGTCGAGGCCAGTCCATGTGGCGCCGCGCCGGGCGCCGATGGCGTCACGATCACGTCGTGCCCGGCCATGGTGTCGGCCAGCACCTGGCGGGCGCGCTTGGCGGTGCGGCGCGCGGCGTCGTAGGCGTCGGCGGTGATGGCGGTCGCGGCGTCGAGCGCCTCGCACAATTGCTTGCCGAGCCGGTCGCGATGGCGATCGTATTCGAAGGTGCGGGCGAGCAGCGTTTCGTAATCCTGAATGATGATTTGCGCCGCGTAGGCTTCTTCAAAAATCGGCGGCAGCGTGAGATCCGCGACCTTGGCGCCGGCCGCCGCCGCGCTTCGCGCCGCGCTCTCGAGCGCGTCTTGCATCGCCGGGCTTGCTTGCGGCCACAGATGGCTGCGCAGCAGCGCGATGCGCGGCGGCGAAGGCGTCGCGCGATCGACGCGCAGATCGCGGCCGGTGATGGCCGCGGTGACGAAAGCGACGTCGACCACGCCCGCGCCGAACACGCCCGCGGTGTCGAGATGCCAGGCCACGTCCTTGACGCCGGCCGTCGGGATCAGCCGATACGACGGCTTGAAGCCGGCGATGCCGCAGAACGCGGCCGGCCGGATCACCGAGCCCGCCGTCTGGCTGCCGAACGCGATCGGCAGCATGCCGGCGGCTATTGCCGCGCAGGAGCCGGACGACGAGCCGCCGGGCGTATGCGCGAGATTGTGCGGATTGCGCGTCACCGCCGGCACCATGGTGGCGAATTCCGTGGTCGCGGTCTTGCCGATGACGATGCCGCCGGCGCGCAGCGTCAGCGCCACCGCGGCGGCATCGGCGCGTGGCTGGAAGCCGGCATAGATCGGCGAGCCGTATTCGGTCGGGAAGTCGGCGGTATCGAAAATGTCCTTGAAGCCTACCGGCAGCCCGCGCAGCGCCGTCGCGGCGAGTTTTGGGTTTTCCGCCGCCCGGCGCGCCGCGACCAGGTCGAGCACGACGAAGGCGCCGATCTCCTTGTCGCGCGCCGCGATCGCCTCGGCGCACATGTCGACGACCGCGCGCGGCGTGAGTTCGCCGGCCTCGATGCGGCGGGCGAGATCGAGGGCGGAGAGCATGGGGATTCCGGGCATCAGAGATCAGGTATCAGGGATCAAGATGGGGCGGAAGCCGGTTCCCGACCCCGATTCTTGATGCCTGATTGCCTGATGCCTGATGCCTGTCATGGTTAACGCATTCCTTCGCGCCCGGCCGGCGCAACATCATTGAGCAGTCCTTAACAGGATTGCTCGCATTCTCTCCTGCATGACGCGTGGAGTTCGTTGGTATCTCGTCGGCTCCTCTATCCTCGTCACGCTGATCGCTCTTGCCGGCTGCAGTCATTATATGTTGGCCGAGCGCGAGCCGTGGCGGCACGACGCCGAGATCGCGTGTCTGAATTCCGGCGCGGTGAAGGAATCGCCGACGCGGGTGCGCATCTCCGCCATCAGCGGTCCGGGCGCCTGCGGCGCCGATTATCCGCTGCGCGTATCGGCATTGGGCGAGAGCGGCCCGCTCGGCTATACCGATGAAGCGCCGGTGCCGCCCGGCGCCATTCCCAACGCTTCGATGCCGCAGCATTGGCCGGTGACGCAGCCGAGCGCAGCGCCGTCATCGGGCCTCAGCTCGCAGCAGCTGCCGCCGCTGCAGGCGGGCGCGCCGCAATCGTATCCGTCGCAGCCCTACCCGCAGCAGTCATATCCGCCGCGGTCATACCCACAACAGGCGTATCCACAGCAGGGCTACCCGCCGCCGCCGGCAACGCCGGTGGGGCAACCGTTGTCGCTCAATCCGCCAGGTTTGCCGCCGCCTGAAGACGACGAGGATTTGGGCGTCCCGGGCGGCCCGCCGCATCCTTATTACGGCGGCCCCACTACGCCCCACACACCGGCGCCGCCGAGCGCCGCGCAACCGGTGCCACCGCTCGGGCCGCCGCGCACGCCGCTGGTCACCGGCTCGGCCGGACCGGTCGAAGTGAAACCGCCCGCGACACTCGCCTGCCCGATCGTCTCGGAGCTCGATCAATGGATCACCGCCGCGGTGCAGCCGGCGGCGCTGAAATGGTTCCGCCAGCCGGTGGTCGAGATCAAACAAATCTCCGCCTATTCCTGCCGCGGCATGAACGGCGATCCGAACGCGCATATTTCCGAGCATGCCTTCGGCAACGCCCTCGACATCGCCGAGTTCACGCTGGCCGATGGCCACAAAATCTCGGTGCAATACGGCTGGCACGGCACGCCGGAGGAGCAGGGATTCCTGCACGACGTGCAGGCGGCCGCGTGCGAGGATTTCACCACCGTGCTGGCGCCCGGCGCCAACGTCTATCATTACAATCACATCCACGTCGATCTGATGCGGCACTATAACGGCCGCCACATCTGCGAGCCGGGCGCTATTCCGGGCGAAGTGGTCGCCGAGCGCGCGCGGGCGCGATACGCTGCCCAACACGGCGAGCCCGCCGTCACCGGCTCGATCGACATCAAGCCAAGCCACCGGCGCGCGCTCGGTTATTCGCGAGAAAATGACGACGGGCGGCCGGAAGCGGTTCCGGGGGACGACTGATTATCCAGGCATCCGCAGCACCGGCTTGATCGCAATGCCGGCAGAGGACTCCTGTGCCGCGAGATTGATATCGGCGAAATCGTAGAACTTGATCATGCGCTCGATCGGAAATTTCTTGGCCATGATCAGGTCGACGAGTTTCGGGATGAACTCCTGCGGCACGCTGTCGCCTTGCACCACGCCGCGGACCGTGCGGCCTTGCTGCAGGAACGGCATTTCGAACGCCACTTCGCTGCCCTTGCGCGCGCTGCCGAGCAGCACGCAGGTGCCCGCCGGCATCAGGCATTCGATGGCTTCGCGAAACACCGCCGGCACGGCCGAGGTTTCCAGCGAGTAGCGCACGCCGCCGCCGCTGATCTTGCGGATCTCGCCGACCACGTCGGCGCAGGCATTGTGATTGATCGTATGGGTGGCGCCGAACTCGCGCGCGAGCTCCAGCCGCCAGTCGTGAACGTCGACGGCAACGATCGGATCGCAGCCGGCGATCTTCGCCGCCATCAGCCCCGACAATCCGACCGCGCCGACGCCGAAGACGGCGATGCTCTCGCCCGCCGCCGGCTTCATGGCGTTCAGCACGGCGCCGGCGCCGGTCTGGCCGCTGCAGGCGAGCGGGCCCAATAGCTCGAGCGGCGCGTCGTTGCGGACTTTGACGGTATAGCGCTCCTGGCTCAGGGCGAATGTGCCGAACGAGGATTGCTGGAAGAACGCGCTGTAAACCGGCGCGCCGTTCTTCGCCAGCAAGGTCGAGCCGTCGGCGCGGGTGCCGCCCGACTTCAGGCTGCGGCCGTGCACGCAATAGTTCTGCCGCTCTTGCCGGCAGTTGGCGCAGGCGCCGCACCACGGATACGACATGACCACGTGATCGCCGGGCGCAAGAGCGCGCACGGCATTGCCGACGGCGTGCACCACGCCGGCGCCTTCGTGACCGTAAACGGCGGGATACGGGCTGTCGAAATAGCCGTCGCGACCGTGCAGATCGGTCTGGCACATGCCGCTCGCCACCACGCGGACGATCACCTCGTCCGGCCGCGGTTCGCACAGTTCCACGGTCTCGATGGCGAAAGGGCCCGACCTTTCGCGCACAATGGCGGCCTTGATCTGCATGGTCGACTCCCTCGCGCATTGTGAAAACGGCGCGCGGCGACGTCAATTCATTCGTCTAGGCTGATCGGGGCACGGGCCTCGCGTATGTTTGTCTTCGGCGCCGGGCATCAGGCGACATATGTCAGGCAAGCGACGCAACGCCCATGGCACGACCAAAACGCCGGCCACACTCGAGGAAATCGCCGTACTTCCGGTGCACGGCGGTGTGCTGCACGCAGGCGAGCAGCAAGCGGTCGCGATCGAAGCCACGGTTCTTCGCGTAGTCCTCGAGCAGACACTGAGCGATTTCCTGGTTGTGCGGGTCGTTGCCGAGGCGGCAAGCGGTCAACGCAAGCTGTTGCACCAAGGTTTTGCGATCGCCGCCGCTGGTGAGATATGCCTTGGTCCAAGCGACGGCCTGCCGCCCGTCGAGCGCGACAATGGCCGCCATGATCCGCTCCAGCAGCTGGGGCTTACTCATGCGCTCAGCGCCGGCCGCAGACTCGGCCAGATAGGTACTCCCCTCGCCGATGTTTTTCTGATGCCAGGCGCTGCGGTTGAGGAATGAGGCCGCCGCATAGAGCAGCTTCAGGCGCTGGGGATGTTCGAATGTGTCGTAGAACCAGCCCAGTGTGTTGCAGTACTCGTAGCAGTGTTGCGAGATGGAGAAGTTGAGGCTTTCCTGCGTCTCGAGCAGCACCTGAGCAGCGCCGATCTGCAACACGTCGAGGATTTGACGCGGCCCTTTGCCGGCGAGCAGCAGCCTGCTGAGCTGCTCGAGATAGACCGGCTCGTGCTGATGCAACACGATCTCGAGAAATGCTTCTGCCTCGGCTGTTGTGAGCGGCTCGCAGTTCGCCAGCAGCGCCAATTCCTTGACCGTGGTGCCGGCGTAGGGGACGGCAGAGATCTTCTGCTGTTCCAGGTAGTGGGTGATGCAGTTGCACGCCATCTCGTAGGTCGAATACCAGCGCGGGCCGACGGCGATATCCAACGCCCCGGCATAGAGCACGCAATGCGCGTCATGCCAACCGATGGCCGTGCCCAATTCGACCGTGGCGCGCGCCCGATAGGACTTGTGACCGGTCGTGTAAGAGCGGTTGAGGAAGGCTCGGTCCTGCAAATCGATGAGGCCCGCGAACGCCAATTCGGCGAGCACCGTTTTGCGCTCGGCCTCGTTCTGCATGAGGCCGAGAAAGACGCGATAGGCGTCGAGCACGCGCCCGCGATGCACGAGCGTCAGCCAGTGGTCGAGACGGTCGCGCAACGACCCTTCGAGATGCTCCGGCTCTTGATCCGGCCAGTGAACGACAGGCTTTGGCGGCGCGCCTTGCTGCGGCGCCATTCCACGCGCGTAGTGACCTGGCGCCTTGTTGATCTTCTGGTTCCAGATGTCGAGACCGGTCGGGATGTACCAAATGGTCTGCGCCATCGGCAGTCCCGCCATCTCGGCAGGCAACCACTTCGACAGGTGCAACGTGGCACGGGCACTCAGGAGGCAATGGTCGTTGTTGACAAAGTTGACGAAGCCTTCGTCGATGCGCTCGTGATAGGGCACGTGGGTGTAAGGCCCGTGGATGCGCACGGCCTCGCGCAACATCTCGGCGAGCGGCCGGCCGTCGAGCGCCAGGTCATAGTAGCATTCACTGGCGCCGATCTGGTCGCGAGCGAGGATGCGATCCTCAAGCTTTTCGTAGAGACCACGCGTTGACGCGCCCGGGTTATTCGTGGCTGCAAGCGACATGGCATGGTTCCCTGCTTGACAGGCCTCAATCTCCGGTTCGCCTACGACCATGATGTCACATTGCGAAGGACGATGGGAGGGCGCTCGCGTATATCTGCCGTGGTCCGCGACCCGGCCTCAAAGCGGGCATTGACCAACTGTGGTCGATCGATCTGACAGGCCCGAGGCCTAGGTACATTTACCTTGCGGACGACGCAGCGCCGCCTTCAGTTTCCCGCCTTCTCCATATGCGCCAGCACCGCGGCCGTGGGCCAGCAGTCCACCTTCAGGCCGTTGCGCTTCTGGTAAGCGCCGAGCGCTGAGCGGGTCAGCATGCCGGCCTTGCCGTCGATCTTGTCGTGATAGAAGCCACGGTCGGTGAGGATGTGCTGCATGCGGTCGAGATCGGCGGTCGGCAGTTGCGCGACCTTGCTCCATGGCGTCTCGAACGGCCGCGGGTCGGTGATGCGGTCGGCCAGATGGCCGACGAACAGCACGTAGAGATCGGAGAAATTATATTCCTTGATGGCGAAATAATTCTTGGTGGCGAGGAACGACGGGCCGTAAAGCCCGGCCGGTTGCAGCAGCGACGCGGTCTCCGCGCGCTCCGCCGCCGAGAGCGTGCGGCCATAGGCCGGCACAAAACCGCGCTTGAGCCATTCGCCGATGGGAAGCGTGTTGTCCGGAACGCCGATGGTGCAATCGACATCGGCCGGCGGATGCACCTCGTAAGCCCAGCGCAGACCGCGCTGCCAGCCTTTGCCCTCAAGTTGCTTGGCGGCCGACGCCAACGCATCCGGCACCGAGGTCCAGATATTGGGATGGCCGTCGCCGTCGAAATCGACGGCGTATTTGACGTAGTCAGACGGCATGAACTGGGTGAGCCCCATGGCGCCGGCCCAGGAGCTGGTCATGTCGGCGAGCTTGACTTGGCCCTCGTCAAGAATTTTCAGCGCCTGCAAAAATTCGTCGAGGAATTTTTCCTTGCGCTTGCCGAGATAGGCTTGCGTCGCCAGCACGCGGATGGCGTTGCGCTTGTCGCGGGCGCTGCCGTAATCGGTTTCGCGGCCGAAGATGGCGAGCACGATGGTGGGCGGCACGCCGAATTGCTTTTCGATTGCCGTGAGCGTGTCGTGATACTGATCGAACAGCTTGCGGCCTTTGGCGGCGAGGCCGTCGAACGTCGGCTCTTTCAGATAGTCCGCGGGGGTGAGCACGAATTCCGCCTGCCCGCCCGACGGCCGTTCCGGCCGGCCCGGCAAAACGAGGTCAGGCAACGACAGATCGGGCTCGAGCCCGCGCGTCGCCATATCGAAGGTCGCGCGCGACACGCCGAGCGCCTGTGCCTGCGGCCACAGCGATTGCAGCCAGGCCTGGAACGCCGCATCGGCATGTGCCGGCATCGTCAAATAGGCGCACAGCAAGAATACTGCGGCAGTAAAAAGTAAGCGGGATAGTGATGCGAACTCCCTCTCCCCAGAGGGGAGAGGGTTGGGGTGAGGGGGTTCCGGCGGTGAGGTCCGAGCCCCCTCACCCCGGCCCTCTCCCCTATGGGGAGAGGGAGAAGTCATCGCACCGCCAGGATGAACAGGCGCGGGAAGCGCAGCAGCACCTTGCCGTCGTAGCGCGGCTTGTAGGCGCCGATGATCTTTTTGGTATAGGCGGCGAGAAATTTTTCGCGGTCGGCGGCATTGAGCGGCGATAGGAACGGCTGCAGCGACGAACCCTTGAACCATTCGGTGATCGCTTCCGGCGACGCCATGACGTGATTGTAGACGCTGTGCCAGATGTCGATGTGCGAGGCGACCGGCTTGAGCAGGTCGTAAAAAGCTTCCGGCGACGGCAGGTCGTCGCGCGCGGCCGCCTTGATCTCGGGATGATCGCGCCACGGGCCTTCCTCGCCGACCTCGCGCTGGAACTTAAGCGCCGGCTCGCGCGTATTGTCCGGCATCTGGATCGCCAGCACGCCGCCTTGCGGCATGGCTTCGAGCATCCGCCGCATGATCGCGGGATGGTCCGGCAGCCATTGCATCACCGCATTACCGAAGATGAGATCGGTGCGCGGATCGGGTTGCCAAGTGGCAATGTCGGCCTCGATGAAGCTGCATTGCGGCAACCGTTGGCGCGCCTTCTTCAGCATGTCGGGCGAGGAATCCAGTCCGACGATTTCCGATTGCGGAAACCGCTCGACCAAAAGCTCGGTCGAATTGCCCGGCCCGCAGCCGAGATCGACAATGAGCCGCGGCCGCTGCAGCGGCACTTGCGCCACCAGGTCGCGCGGCGGCCGAGTGCGGTCATCCTCGAATTTGAGATACTGCGTTGCGCTCCAGTCTTCCATCGTTTGCGCTGCCTTGGATCGATTCGGATGGCGAATCCATAGCACCGCAGGCGCGCCGTTGCCTGCATGATTTGGCGGCAACCGAAACCTTTGACTAGGATCGCTTCCGGTCACTAAGCGCCCGCACGAACGGCATATCGCGCTGCCTCGTCGCCCAGATGCTCGCGCAGCAATACACCAAGCCCGCCCAGCGGCCTCATGCCCATCATCTTGAGGGCATGCCATAAACTGACTTGGTTCGTCGTCAGCACCGGTTTTCCCAGATCATGTTCCAACCGATCGATGATGCCAAACGTACTCCAGTTGCCGCACGCCAACATGACCGCGTCGGCTTCCGGCCTGTTCACGCGGCGCCCGACATCGTAGGCGGTTTGCGGATCGAGGAGACCGATGTCGAGATTGCGGGTCAAGCCCAGCGCCTCTTCGGCGAGGACTTTGACTCCATTGGCTTCGATGAACGCCGCGACAGTCTGATTAACCAAAGCGCTCCAAGGCGCGCCGAGCACGATTTGTTTGACGGAAAGCACATGCAACGCTTCGAGGAGCGCGGTCGAGGCCGTGGTGGCCGGCTTGCCGCTTGCCGCGGTTATTCGCTTGATGAGTTCCTGGTCGTAGCCAATGCCGTTGCGCGACGAGGGGGCAGTCGCTGGAAAAATGATCACGTCAACGTCGACATCAGCGAGCTTTTGACTCTCGGTCTCGATTTCCTGGACAATCCTTAAGGTCGACTCCGCATCCACGTTGCTCAACCGCATGCGCGCTACGTGCAGCGTGATGTCTTCCGGCAATGCTCTGCCGATATCCCACTCCTGTACCGAACTCGAGGATGGAACCAGCAAGCCTATCCGCCGGAAGTCCAATCGCTGCGCCATTGCAACCTCCCCCAAAATCGACGGCCACAGCCTACCACACCGCCGGCAGTGATGGGGTGCATTGCGCGTTACAACGAATCAAGCCGCTCAATGTTCGCGATGGGTCCTAAGCGACCGATTTGCGGTGT
>Ga0224564_1000059_pt1 | contig 10737 bp, 19 predicted proteins | sample CSU5metagenome_FD_182889 | JGI IMG/M metagenome (GOLD analysis project Ga0224564, IMG submission 182889) | Soil microbial communities from Bohemian Forest, Czech Republic - CSU5 | ecosystem: Environmental > Terrestrial > Soil > Temperate forest | place: Czech Republic: South Bohemian Region... | reverse complement strand
CCGCGCCGTGCTCGTGGACATCGCGTACGATGCCGAATACCGCGAACTGGCCGAACGCCGCACGTCCGGCGTGAACGTAAAGCTGCCGTTTCTATGAAACCCGGGGATAAAATTCATCCTGATCTGAAAGGCGTTTGTCCCTGCGGGAAGAAATTCTACGTGGACACAAAAAACTACGCCGTGATGCACGAATTGCCGATGTGCGCGAAATTTGAAGCTTTGGAAGTACACGAATATCTGTGCTACGTGCGCCAGGCGCTCACGGGAATCACGGACAACTAGAGCAAAAGGCCCTGGTAAGGGGCGCTTTTGCGGTAAGGATGTAATGCCTTTAACCCACGCGCAGGCAGAGGATTTCATTCAGGCGTTCTTTCGTGATCACCGGCTGGCCGCGCCGCCGATCGGCACGCGCCGCAAATTCATGGTGACGCTGGGCAAACGGAAACGCCTGAACCTGCCGCCCGTGATCACTAGGGAAGCCCTGGCGGACCAGGTGGCCGCGCGCCTGTGCCGCGAAATCGTGAGGCGGCAGGCCATAAAACAATTTCCGGTAAAACGCCCGCGCCAGCGCCTGTATCGCCACTTTGCGGAATGGCGCACGTACGTGCGCGGCGTGGTGGTGAAACACTTTGGTCCCGGGGACGGGTTGGGGTCACGGGGCACGAACCACGTAGTTCTTTAGTACCAGCCAATTGTTACCCTAGTACTATTACTGTTGCCGGGGCCGTGCGGCATACTTCGGACATGGAAAACACAACTGCACTGCCCAATACAGACCAACGGCAGCACGGCGAACGGCGCAAAGAGCAAAAGGCGATCGGCTTTGTGGACCGCCGGGATTTTTGGCGGCGCGCCGCCGATCGCATGGAACGCCAGGGGCGGCCGGTGACGGCGATCCTGTTCAGGAACGAGGCATTTCAGGTAGAAAGCGAAAATCCCCGGTAAGGGGAGTTTTCGCGGTGAATCTGAAAGGAGAATTGCGATGATGGACTGGATCATCTACGGCATGAACCTGGCGGCTTTCTTCGGCACCTGGTACATGTTCGCCTGCGTTGCGGCCACCGCCGTGCGTAATCAGTTAGAGGGGGAAATTTAAATCCCCGCTCGTCCGCTCACACCTTCAAGCGCCACCAGCACATCCCGATCGGGCCAATTGTCAGCACCGCTGATTTCCACGTCGAATGACATTTGCTGTTCGATGGCCACGCCGTCCACAGCGCACGTGGCGGACGTGCCGGGAATTGGCGTCTGGCTGGACGTGAGCGGCGAACTGAGGCATTGGATCAGGTTCATGCGTTCATCGGCGGTAATTTTGCTCCAATCCGTGGCGGCCAGCATGATCATCGGATCGGCGACATACGCCACCGGAGACCGCCAGTATTGTTTCATGAACACCCGAAGCGTCAGGGAAGCTTGCCAATAGATGGGGTCCGTCACAGGAACGGGGCGGCCGTCCGGTTCCAGAAACACGCAGCGAATCGACTTGATCACGAATCGGTTTGGAGCCGGCAAGCAACCGGCCATCACCATGTTTGTCCATTCCCATGTTTTTAAAAGGCTGGGACGATTCTTTGGAATCACGATCATGCCTACGGGATGGCAAAATAAACGCTGATAAGTTTCACCAAGCGGCGCGCGATCGTAGATCACGTCTCGCACGATTTCCATCAACCCCATCGCAATGCCGCTGGTAAACTTCATTGGCAAGAGCGGCGGTGGCGGCTGGATGGCGGGCAAATCTTCCTTGATCACCACGGGCACGCCGTAGGTTTCCTCAAGACGCAGGATCATCGTGGCATCGAATTCCTTGTGAACCCAAAATTCCTTCGGATAGGCAAACTCCGCGCGATAGCCTTCGTCGTGTTCCAGCACGCCGCCCCAAAGATTCACTTCGCCGGCAATGGAATTGTGGGACCAATAGTTCATCGCGCCGAGTTTGGATTTGAATGCGTAGACGCCGCCGCCATCTTGCGTAAGGTCTCCCGTTGTGGGTTCGTAGGGTAGCCAGAGAAAATCCCTCGTCATGCTGTACAGCGCGGGCACGCCTTCTTCGGATTCTCTCAATTGCCAGCAGCGATAGCCCACAATCGGATACGTTTCGGGCGGATCTGGCTCTGGCGCTGCGTTATTTCCTAGAAGTTTATCAAGCAGGGACATGTTCGGGCTTCCTTTCGGGCTGCTTTTGTGGTTCCGCCGGCGTTTCCGGTGCCGGACGTTCGGGCACCGGAATCTTTTCCGGCCGCACTTCGCGCCGGCGGATCGGTTCGCTGAAAAAAGTATTCCACATGAGACTGTTTCACCTCTAAGCGACGGGCGTTACCGTTGGATCGGCCTTTGTCGAGACGGCGTTTTGCGCGAGCGCCACGGCCTGCAGCGCCGCGGCGGCGGAAATGGATTTGCCCGTGCTTTCCGCTGCGGCAATCAATCCGCTGATGGCTTTCCCGATGCTCATTTGCCCGGTAAGCACATCCGTCGCTTCCTGGCAAGCGGTGACGGCCAGCGGGCCGATCCAGCTATCCAGCAGGGCTTTGCCCGCCGATTCGATTTTTGCGGCTTCCGTTGGGCCGATCAATGCGGCCAGGTCTTGTTCCACAATCGTCACCTTTCCTTTGATCCAATTCCAAATTTTATCGAATACGCTTTCCGCTGGTGCGGGTGTAGCTGGTGTGCTCATAGATTCACCTTTCTGCGTTGGATTGTCGTGCGGGCCGATCATACCACCGAAGCTTGGAAATTTGGCGGCCGGCGCACTTTTCGCCGTTCATTTCCATCAGCGTGTAGCTGTCCCGCGCGTTTTCGATGATGCGCAGTATTTTTTCCGCTGGCGTGATCAGCGCCCCACGGAAAAAGATGGAATTGTTATTGTTGACGGTCGCGCGGGGCATCAGGAAGTCCGTGACTCGTGATTCGTGACTGGTGACGCGTGCTTCGTGGAATCTTCTTTTCGTGCAACCCATTCCATCGCATCGCCGCGATCCGTGAAAAAGGCAACGGGTACCCAGCCGGCGAGCTCGTGGGCTCCGCAACCGCACCGGCCATTATTCACGTACATTTCCACGGGCCACACCACGCCGATGCTGGTGATGCTTTCTCGGCATTCAGCCAGGCGATAGGTGTTCATAGGTCACTTCGCCGCCGTCGCCACTTGTGCGAGCGGTCCAGCGATCCACGCGAGAAAAGCTTTGACTTCATTCCAGGTGCCGCGCACCGGCGTGGTTTCGCGGTGCACAAATGTGCGAACATCGCCGCTAGTGGCGTCCAGGTTTCCCGCCACGCCATCCACGTGCACCAGTGTTTCATGGATCGCGGGATCAGACATTGCCGCAGCCGCAGCCGTGGTGGCTTTTATGCCGCCGTCGATCATTTCCCGCGTGCCGGACGTGAGGGAGTCTATCGAGGCGTCGATTTTCATGGTGGTGTCCGCCAGATCCTGTGCGGCGGTTGTTTCCAGCGCCGTGGTGCCGTCCAGCGCGGCCGCCACGCGGGGAAGTACCGTATTATTGAATGCGTCCACCGAACTGGTGAGCGAATCCAAGAGGGCGCCGCTTTTCGAGGAAAGATTTTTATAGTAGGTCTGCTGCGCGTCAAAATCGTTTCGTTCTTTCGCGCCGATCTGCGCCACCACCAGCATGGCGGCAGACGTGTCGCCCAGCACGTTCCACACGCCGCGGTTCCAGCCGGCCGCTTCGCCGGTGATTTTGTCGGCGTCAATGCGCGCTTCCCGTACGAATAGCGCGCCCTCAATCAGCAACACGGATAACGGGGCCACAACGATCCCCATACAGATTTTTTCAAACAGGTTCATCGCCGGGTGCCTTTCCCTCTGGGAAATCTGGTGTGTTTCAGGTTGCGCGCCACCAGCTCGCTGAGATTGCGGGACTGGCGCAGGTGAATTCTGGCGTCCGCCACTTCGTCTGCCAGCGATTTCAAATCCTGTTCGTCCAAGAAAAGTTTCAGGAGGGTGCGGGAATCGTGGATGGTGAAGCAAGCTAAATCTTCGTCACTTTGCCGCAGGATGAAATTGATTTTTGGCACGGACAGTTTTACCGCGAAAGCGCCCCTTACCTGGGCCTTTCGCTTGGGATTTCCCAAGCCGGCGAATCGCGCATAGAAAAAATCCGCCGGCCCGGGGTTCTGGCGCAAACTCCATGCACCATTTGTGTCGGCAGATGGGCGTAAGTCTTTTCTGAATAGCTGGATTTGTCAAGCCTTATTCTACTTGCGAGCGCGAGACTCCCGGTAAGGGGTGCTCGCGCGGTAAAGAAGTCGCCGCACGCCATTTGCGAACAGCCCGGCGGCAAAGACGATAATAGACGCGTGACGAGTAAATTGTTGCCCCCAGTGCCAGCACCAGGAAGAGAACGACGCCCAGCGCGCACAGAGCTGTGGCCGCAGTGTCCATCTGTTCGGCATGGCGGTAGGCATCATCGGCATTCACCGGATGTGCCCACGCGTAATTTTGACCTGCAAAACGCGTTCCGCTTCCAGAACAGCCAGGGTCAGGCGATCCCACGCCGCCTGAGATTCCGGGGATTCGTGGGCGTTCATCTGGCGGTGCCCGCGCACATCACGCATAGCGGCCACCAGCCGTTCCGTGACACTTTTATAGGTTGGCCGGACAAATCTTGTTTTTGTCCGACTGGTCCTAGTACGTGTCGGATTATTTTTATTTTTGTCTTTCATGGTTTTGCGGGCATCGCTGGTGGTGCTGGCGGCGCGGCTGGAGGCGTTCCACCATTTGCCTTGCCGTTGGTGGACGCCGTGGAAATCGAGCGATAGACGGTGCTGCGTCCGTTCAGGGCGACGTAGCCAATCACGTAGATGAAAACCTTGTAATACTTTTGCGCGGTGGGGAATTGATCCAGAAAATCCCACGGCGGCAAAAGTGAGTGCGCCACCGAACACGCCACGATAATATGGAAAATCAAGTCCTGAATCGAATGAGCGGTCATAATCACACCCCCTGTCTTTCTTACCACGAAAACGCCACTTACTGTGGCTTTTCGCTTGACGCCGGCAGCGCTGGAAGGATCACCACCTGGTAGCCTTCGTTTGCCGCGTGCCACATCGTTTCCATATCTTTGACTGTGCCTTCCAGGTATTGGGGATGGTCCGACAAAACAATCATAACGTCCCGTTCCTTATGAGAATAAGGCTTTGCAATTCGCGCAAAAATCATTGAGCCGGGTGCCGGCATCGCTCACGCTCCGAAAGTCGGAATCGCTAACTCTTCCCACACTGCCGTCACGCCTTCATCATGGCAAAGTTGCTGGATTTCGGCGGTGGGCTCCGTGGGAATTTCGATCAGCTCGAGGTGCGGCAGATCGTGCCATGATTTTCCGTCGCGCAGGCCGAACTGCGGCGCGAGGGCCACAATCCGCTGCCAGGATGGATGGTCCGCGTTCCAGTCCGGAGCGCCTGTGTCCACAGTTTCGGGAAAAACATCCACAGCGCAGCCGATCACGTGATTGGACTGGTAGCCTTTGGCGTTGGTGACGATTTTCCCTGGCAGCGTGTGCCCGGGTGCCCAAATTTCATCCTGCTGCGCGGCGGTGCGAATGCCGGCGTCCACCTGAATGATGATGGCTTCGGCCGCCAACGCGTCGGCCAGGTTTTCCACGCGGCGCGCGAGCTCGGGATGCACTTCGGAAAGAAGAAATTTTGAATTGACGGAAAAGGTGGTTGCGGCATCACTCATGGGCGTATCCCCAATCTTCGATAAAACGTTTCCTGCACCGGGCAAACGGTTTCGGGTGACGGCAGGCGCATCAATTGATCCCGCGATGCGCTATCTTGTATCACACATCGCTCTTGATGCAAAAGTAAAAACTCTTTCGCTCGCAGCGCTTCCTGCATTTGTTTGACGGTCATGGGCATCTAACCTGAAATGGCGCGGCGCAGCACTAGAAGGGCCAGTAACCCGCCGCCGGCCCATGCGAACGGTTCCCAATCAAAAGCGGTGGTGCCAGGCGCGGGGGAACCTGGCACCAGGATGGCGGGGGATGAGGCATTGACGGGGGATGCTGCGTATTGCGGGGCTGCGGACGTTGCCGAGGGAAGGGAACCAACGACGCCCACCACATACGCCTGCGTGGACGCGGGAATGTGCGCGGCCCACGAATCGCCCGGCGTCTGCGCGGCGGCTGCGATCGCGTTGTTAACGCAAGTGGGTCCACAGTTGAATGCGGCGGCGGCCTTCTGCGTGTCTCCGCCAAATTCGTTCAGCAATTGCGAAAGATAGGCGATGCCGCCAGAGATGTTTTGCGTGGGGGCCGTGGGGTCTATGCCGAGCTGCGCTGCGGTGGACGGCAAAATCTGGAAGATGCCGATTTCGCCGGCGGAACCCACGGCGTTGTTATCAAAATCGGATTCACGCTGCGCGATGTTCAGCGCGAGCCACGCCGGCACGCCTACCGCATTTGCCGCTTGTGTGATTTGATCCTGAATCGCCATAATTAGCTCACTGTGGCGGGCGCCTGGACGCGGGCGATAGAGCGCGGGTTAAAACCCCGTCGAACAACGGCCCATTGAACCGTTCCCGCCTAACCTTATCATTTAGTCGCCACCCGCCGGCGGCATGTCGATTACATCGCCGCCCACTTCTTCGGCCCGCGGCCATTCGTGGTTCGGAATTTCTTCCATCACTTCGTCCGTGTAGCCGGAATTTTCCGCGGCGCGAAAGTATTCGCACGCAGCCAGGTGGTGCGCCTTCATGCGTTCGGCTTCCGCCTGGTCTTTCCCGTAGAACGAATGTTCCACGTGAATTTTCTTATCGCCTGGATCCACAATATAAACGGTGATTTTGTAGGCCATGCGTGGCTTGTACCCTTCCCGCAACAAAATGTCAATGGTGCTTCCCGTCGCGGATCACGGCATCCCCTGGATAGATCACATCATCATCCGCGATGTGCCGATGCGGCGGGAAATCCCGCATGGTCTGATTGATCCGGTCCAGGGTGTCGTCCAGTTTCACCAGAACATCGGAAACGTGCTGCAGTTGTTCCGCGCGGTCGCGGTCGTTGGCTTCAAGGGTGGTGATGCGGTAATCGAATTTGTACCAGCCGCCCACCACTGCCACCAGGATCATGCCGATTTTTACCCAGTCCGATTTCAGCGCGCTTTTCACATCGTTGAAATCCATGTGCCACACCCTTTTCCCCGCCGATTTTGGGACTGCCGGCATTTTAGTGGCTAACAGCCAGCAGCCCCGTTGGAGGGTTTGTTGTGGGAATGGGCAAGCCGGTGGCCGATGCCTGCGCGGAATTCGCAGAGCCGGACGCCGTGACGGTTCCAATCGTCTGGTAGGCCACCACCACATAAAAATAAGTGGTGCCGCCTACTACGTTGTCATCTTCGTACGCGGCCGCGGAAACGGGCACCGTGGTGATTTTCGTGTACCCGCTGCCAGAAGTGGTGGACCGATACACATCATAGGAAAGCGTGCCGGTGATCGCCCCGCCGCCCACCACTGCTGTGGGCGCGGTCCAGGTCAAGGTCACGCAATGGGCCACACTGCCGGCGCACGCGCCTTGTGGTGCCGGCGCGACTGGCACCGTCACGGAAATTAAAATGCGGCTGGCTTCCTTGCGGACACCGCTGCGGGCAAACATCCCGCTGGGCATCAGGAACAAAAACCAAATGAGAAGCGCGAAAGCTGCCAGTGTGATCCCTCGTGGAATGGAGCGTTTCATTTTTCGTTTTCTCCCTCGTTAAGTTTTAGAAGCCGCATCACCATGTCCGCCGTGGGCACCGTGAATTCTTTCTTATAGTTCGGGCACTTCCTTGATTTGCAAACGGCATGGCGCTGGCCGACTGCATCTTTTACCATACGCAGCGCCCGATTGCACTCTGGGCAGTACAGAAAAAACGTAACTCTTGCCGCAACACGCACACGGCGTCACTGCTGCTGCAGCCGAATATGCAGATCATAAACCATTGCAGTTCCACCACTGGAAGTGTATCCCATCGCGTAACTGATCGTAGAGCCAGCCTGGCAATTTAGTAAAAATGGAAGTCCCTGCGATGGCGTTGTGGAACTATTGCCGGTATTCGCCGCGGTGACAAGAGCGGACACACTTGGTCCGACGCCATACGAAATACTCACTGCGGTGAACGTGCCGCCGTTCGGCGTTGTATACGTTAGTTGGAGCGGTCCCATCGTCGATGAAACCGTGGCGGCCGTTGTTACCTGAGCGTTCCACGAAAAAAGATAATTTGTCCCGGTGGCGGGGCTCGCTGGGCAGGTGAGGATCGGCGTGGTGCCGATGGCTGCACTTTGCGTAACTGCGTCAATTCTAGTCGGCCCTGAAACGCTGGCGGCTGCAATGCCGCTATCCGTGAGTTTTTGCACTGCGCCCACGGTCGTCATGGAAATTAAATCGCCGTTGGGAATAGCTGTTGTCGGCCCGTCCACTTCGTTGGAAATCGTCGCCTGGCTGCCAAAGGTCGTATGCGCGTTCGCTGATCCATTCGATGCCACGTAAGTCCCGACAACGCTGTTATCCGTGCCCACAGAATAGGCTGCACTTCCGGGGCCTGCGTTTTCCGTAAATGACGCGACCCGTCCATTTGATAAAAAGAAAGACGCACCGCTGGATCCCGGTCCCGCAGCGGTAAAAAAATTAGTGGCTGTGCTGTCTCCTATATCGATAGCTCCGGCCAACGCCCCGCTACTCGAAACGGTGTCAATTTCAAACGTGCCGCTGTTGAAAAAACGAAGCCTTGCGAATCCTCCCGCTGCCTCGTTCAACTGATTGCGAAACTGCAACAAGCTAACGCTATCGTCTATTCCCTCAATGACAACTAAGGGCACGTTGATAAAATTGCCTTTCCCGTGGAACACGGCCAGCTCTCCACAAACTGTGCATTCCAGGCTCGTGTTTCCAAATGTTCCTACATTCAATAGGGAAGCGTCTTGCGCGGCGTTAAAGCCTGTGATGGATAGTGGGGTAACGGTTATTGCTGTGGCCGTCAAACCGATTGCTCCCGTCCCGGCAGTCACCGCACTGCCAAGCACATCGGCGGCCGTATTCGCCCCGGATGCATCGATCAGGTGCGTTGCGCTGATCGTCCCGCCGATCGTGCCTGTGCCGCACGTGGGACAGGAAACTGTCCCTACTCCATTAATGGGATTTGGCGTGGCCACGATGGGAGACACGCCAGAAACGCTGGTCACACTGCCTACGCCGATCATGATGGTGGTAAGTCGCGGCGCCACGGCGCTGAGGGTGGCGCTCAAATCTTGCGATACGCCGGCAATCGTCACCACGGCCGGCGGCGTGCTGCACTGGCCACCTGTGCCCAGCGGTGGCTGCACACCCGGGGAAACGCAAATGGTGAATTGCCACTGCGTGCCGGCGGGAGAAATCGCCGCGTTGGGCCACAGGGACACATTGATGCGACCGTTGGCGTCCGTGCTGCCGTTGAACGCGCCGCCGATCGCCTGGCCGTTCACGCTGGGATTGGTGCCCGTGGGAATCAGTTGGATGCTGTACGTCCCGTTGGAGTACGGGATCCCCAGCGGATCCGTGATGGTGGCCGTCACGTTGGTTTGCGTCTGCGCTCGAGCGCTTCCCACGGCCAGAAACAATAGCGCCCCGGCCAGTGCCAGGGCGTGTTTTACGATGGCTTGTTTTTTCATGGATGGACGCCTTTCTTTTTCTCTACTGATACCCAACGGTGATGTCCATCGCCGCTGATGCCTTCACGCATATCCCATTCTGGAAAAGTACGTCGTAGAGGTACGCGGGCGGCGGGGGCGTGGCGCTGGCAAACTCCGTGATTACCGAAACCACATTCGTGGCTGGCGTGGCCGTGCAGGATGCCGGCACAAGATCAAACAGGCTGATCGTACCTGCCGCCGAAGTGCCAACCACAAGACTATGAAGCACGCCCGGTCCAGCCTTGACCACCGTTGCCGTGGTTCCTGGGATGTGTGTGTAGCTATTCGTAAGCGTCGTTCCAGGCAACGAGAAGACGTAATTGATGGCAAAGGTGGATGCGCTCGCTCCACCTGCCGTATAGGTGATCGTCGGATTGCCACAAGGTAAGTTGGGAATTGGAAATTGCTGAACTAGTCCGCCAGTCGTCGCCAAGGTGTAGACGAACGTGACTGTGGTGATCCCGCTTCCTGAGCACGCAATGGTAAGAGACGATCCTGCCGGGCCTGCGCCGACATACTGCAAAGTCAAGATCCCCGCAAGATTTCCGAATGGGGGGAAAAAATTAGAAACCAAATTCGTTCCTGCTGGTGCCTGTGAAGCCAAATTTTTACTGATTGTCGTGAACAACTGCGCCGCATTTCCGAGGGGCGTGTATGCCGATGATCCTGAATATGTGGCTCGGAAGGTGCCACCATTGCAGAAGATTTGGAGTGTCAGAACAGGATAATATCCGGTTGCCGCAAGTACCTGCGCACCACTCAAACCGGCAGGAAATGCCGTATCCGAAATTACAGCGGTTTGACCTAGAGTGTCCGTTCCTATCAGGGCGGCACTCATACTCGTCACTCCCGCATTGGGTGTGACGTAAATCTGATGGACATTCTGGCCTAGATTCTGTGTCGTGAAAGTTTGCGCGCTTCCAGTGCAGCTAACATTGTTCGCAAGTGTTTGCTGGACAGTTTGCGGGCTGGTGTACCCGATGAATTGCGCACGCGCCTGCTGCGGGCAGATCACGCCAACACACAGCAGACTAGTTAGAAATGCAAACAAAAGTAGGCATTTTCTTTTCATGTTG
>Ga0224564_1000058_pt1 | contig 10767 bp, 12 predicted proteins | sample CSU5metagenome_FD_182889 | JGI IMG/M metagenome (GOLD analysis project Ga0224564, IMG submission 182889) | Soil microbial communities from Bohemian Forest, Czech Republic - CSU5 | ecosystem: Environmental > Terrestrial > Soil > Temperate forest | place: Czech Republic: South Bohemian Region... | reverse complement strand
CCTCGGGTTGCTTGAAATTGCGGCCGATGATGTCGACGAAGTCGTTGAGGTCGACCTTGGCGTTGGGATCGAACGAATAGATGTCGTTCACGCAGATCATGCGCGAGGTCATGTAATATTTGTGCTTCTTGGCGCGCTCGTATTCGGCGACGATGTAGGGCTCCGGCTTATAGTCGGCGCCGAAATATTTGATGTACATCTCCGGATATTCGTAACCGACCGACGGATCGGGGAAGAAGCGCAGCGCCTGGTGGGTGCGCACCGCCCAGCTCACTTCCTCGTCGACATAGGGCTCGATCATCTGCGCGCCCCAATAGCCGTGGTCGCAGCGGATGAAGCCCGCCACGCCGATGTCGTGAAGGAGGCAAGCGAGCACGACCTTCTCGCTGTGGCCGCCCTTGAGCGCGTGCGTCGCACTTTGCAAAAGGTGGTTGAGGGACGCGAAGCGATTGTTGAAGAAATCGATCAGCGTCGGCTTCTTCGGCATTTTCGGCAGCCGCGGATCGGCGCCCATGAGGAAAAGCTTGTCCGGATTGGCGGCCTTCAGCGCCGCTCCGTTCGGCATCTCGACCTTGCCGTCGGCCATGAGGAAGAGCGTCGACTTGGTGGCGATGCGTTCGCCGAGCTCGTGCATCATCCGCTCTTCGAGCTCGTCGGCCTGCGCCGACAGCGTCGCCGGGTTTGCGTGTTCGTTCATGGTCAGCCTGCCTTTCCCGCCCGCGTTTGGGCGACGGATTCGATTGCGTCGACGATAGCCTGATAGCCGGTGCAGCGACAGTAGTTGCCGGACAGATGTTCACGGATGGCGGCGCGGCTCGGCACCCCGCCGCGGCCGAGCAGGCCTGTTAACAAGTCTTGTGCGCCGATCAGCATGCCTGGGGTGCAGAAGCCGCATTGCAGGGCATTGCGCCGCTGGAATGCGTCCTGCAGGTCGGCGATGGCGCCGGAATCGGACATGCCCTCGATGGTCTCGACCGCGGCGCCGTCGCATTGCACCGCGAGCACGAGGCAGCCGCGCACCACGGCGCCGTCGAGCAGCACCGTGCAGGCGCCGCAGACGCCCTGCTCGCAGCCGATATGGCTGCCCGTGAGGCCCAAGTCGTCGCGCAAAAAATCGACCAGGGTTTTGCGCGCCTCGACGCGCTCACGCACGTCGTCGCCATTCACGCGCAGACTGATGTCGAGATAACGTTCCATGGGGGTCCGGCAACGCGGAGTCACACACGTATTGATAGCATCGGCGGGTTGCTTATGCCACTGCCGGCATTCCCAGAATATTGCGCACAATGTCGATGGCCCGCCGCAGCAATGTTTGCGAGGCCTCGAGCGTGCGGAAACCGGCATGGGCCGACAGCGTGACATTATCCATGCGGGCGAGCGGATGATCGGCTTTGAGCGGCTCGGCGTGGAACACGTCGAGGCCGGCATGGCGGATGCGGCCGCTGCGCAGGCCCTCGATCAGCGCGGCCTCGTCGACCAAGGCGCCGCGCGCCGTGTTGATCAGGACGACGCCCGGCTTCATCCGCGCCACCTGCGCGGTGCCGAGAAAACCGCGGGTCTCGTCGTTGAGCGCAAGGTGCAGCGTGATGACGTCGGAGCGCGCCAACAATTCGTCGAGCGCGACGAGCGGCGCGCCGGGCTGCGGCGTGCGGTTCCAGGCGATCACCTCCATGCCAAGACCGCGGCCGATGCGCATCACCTCGCGGCCGATGCCGCCGAGCCCAATGATGCCGAGCGTCTTGCCGTTGAGCTGCACGCCTTCGCGCGTCAGCCAGGTGCCGGCGCGTACCTGACGATCCATCCGGGCAACATCGCGGCTCGCGGCCAGCATCAGCGCGATAGTGTGCTCGGCGACCGCGGTATCGCCGTAGCCCTTGATGGTGTGGACGCGAACGCCGCGCGCCTCGATCTCGCCGACGTTCATGTAGCTCGACGCGCCGGTGCCGAGAAAGACGATGTGCTGGAGCGCGGCGCATTGCGCGACCAGTTCGGTCGGCATGTAGGAGTGATCATCGATGCAGATGTCGTAGCCGTTGAGCAGCCGCGGCAGCTCGGCGCGTTCGAACGGGGCACGATTGACGTCGATCGGCGGATCGTCGGCGCGCACGACGCTTTCCCAAACGGGAGCCAGTTGATCGTTGCAATCGATGAAAAGAGATTTCATCAGTGCGCCACGATCGGTTGCGCGGCGAGCGTGGGCTCGCGCGGCGCGACGCCGGTGAACAGCGAGCCTTGCTCGAACCAGGAGGCCGGCGCCGGGTGGCCCCACAGCGTCTGCCGTTGCGGGTCGGTCAGCGACCAGCGGATCGGGACGTGATCGGGATCGACGGTGAGATAATCGGAGGTGAACAGCTCGACCCTGTGGCCGTCGGGGTCGCGGATATAAAGAAAGAACGCGTTGGAAATGCCGTGGCGGCCGGGGCCGCGTTCCATATTGGCGAGATAGCCGGACGTCGCCATCACGTCGCAGATATGGATGATGTCGAGCACGCTGGCGGTCCACACCCCGACATGATGCAGCCGCGGGCCGACGCCGTTGGTGAAAGCGAGGTCGTGGACGTTGCCCTTGCGCTGCAGCCACACCGCCCAGAGCTTTGGATCGGCGCCGTCGGTCTCGGAATATTCGGTGAGGCGGAAGCCCAGCGCCGCATAGAAGTCGTAGCTCGCCTGCACGTCCGGCGTGAAGCAGTTGAGATGATCGATGCGCTGGATGCGCGCGCCCTGATAGGTCGCATATTTCTGCAGCATGGATGGGCGCCGATCCATCTGCGCATAGAGGTCGAGCGGCGTGCCGAAAATGTCGGCGGTGCGCAACGTGCGGCCCTGATGCGGCACGTCGGGGAATGCGGTCGGCAGGTTGCGGCGGGCGAACCAGGACGCGGCACGGTCGACGTCGTCTTCGCTGGCGAGCTTGAAGCCGAGCGCGCGCACGTCGGCGTCGCGGCCGCGCCGCAGCACGATCGAATGATGGTTGCGCTCCTCGACGCCGCGCAGGTAAAGCACTTCGTCGGTCTCGTCACTGACCAGGAGGCCGAGGCAATCGACATAGAAGGCGCGCGAGCGCGCAAGGTCGCGCACGCCGAGCTCGACATGGCTTGAGCGCACCACATTGAACGGCGGGTCGAAAACCGGCTTGTGGACGGGCATCGTGCCGCTTCATGGCCGTTGACGGTCTCGGCGTTGACTCTTAACACATCGTCCCAAGGACAAAAGCCGCCTGCGGGCGGCAATAAAGGAGACAGCGACATGCGCCTTGCAAGCTACAATATGCGCGGCCGGCCGAGCTTTGGCGCGGTCGTCGGCGAGGGCATCGTCGATCTGCGCTCGCGATTGAGCCGCTTCGCCACCCTGGTCGACGTGTTCCGCGCTCAGGCGCTGGACGAGGCGAAATCCGTTGCCACCGGCGTGCGCCCCGACGTGCCGTTCGGCGAGGTCGAGTTCCTGCCGCCGCTCTTGGCGCCGGAAAAGATCCTCTGCATCGGCATCAATTACGCCAACCGCGGCGCCGACTATAATGTCACCAACAATCCGAAATATCCGAGCATGTTCTATCGCGCGCCGAACTCGATGGTCGGCTCGGGCCAGAAGCTGGTGCGGCCGAAAATCTCCGAACAGCTCGACTACGAGGGCGAGATCGCCATCGTGATCGGCCGCGAGTGCAAGCATGTGCCGAAGGAGCAGGCGCTGTCGCTGATCGCCGGCATCACGCTCGCCAACGAGGGCACCATCCGCGACTGGACGCGGCACGGCCAGTTCAACGTCACCCAGGGCAAGAATTTCGACGCCACCGGCGGCATCGGGCCGTGGATCGAGACCGAGTTCGACCCGAATAAGCCGCTGCATCTCACCGTGCGCAAGAACGGCGAGGTGACCCAGGACGACACCACGGAAAGCATGATCTTCTCGTTCGCCGACATCATCGCCTACACCACCTCGTTCATGACGCTCAAAGCCGGCGACGTGATCTGCACCGGCACGCCGGTGAAGAAGGGGCCGAAAGTCGATCCGCCGGTATGGCTGAAGCCCGGCGACACCATCGAGGTCGAGTGCCCGCAGATCGGCATCCTGCGCAACACCGTGGTGGATGAGGCGTGACCGCGCCCGTCCGCGCCGCATGCATCGTCGGATGGCCGGTCGAACATTCGCGCTCGCCGCTCATTCATAACTATTGGCTGAAAACCTACGGCATCGCCGGCGAATATCGCCGCGAGGCGGTGCCGCCGGACGAATTCGAAGCTTTCGTGCAGTCGCTGGCGGCGCGCGATTATGTCGGCGCCAATGTCACGGTGCCGCACAAGGAAAAGGCGCTGGCGTTTTCGCTGCCGGATGAGCGCGCCAAGGCGGTCGGCGCCGCCAACACGCTGTGGATCGCCGGCGGTTTTTTGCATGCAACCAATACCGACGTCGAAGGTTTCTTGAACAATCTCGATGCCTGCGCGCCACAATGGGATCACGGGCTCGACAACGCGGTCGTGGTCGGCGCCGGCGGCGCGGCGCACGCGGTGGTTTATGCGCTGCTGACGCGCCGCGTCGAGCGCATTACGGTGGTCAATCGCACCCCGCAGCGCGCCGAAGCTTTGCGCCAGCGCTTCCTCGAACGTTTGCAGGTCGCCCCGTGGGAACAGTTGAACGACCTGCTCGGGGCCGCGACCCTGTTCGTCAACACCACGACGCTCGGCATGGCCGGGCAGCCGGAACTCGAGGCCAACATTGGGCGATTGCCCAGTTACGCCATTGTCGCCGATCTGGTCTATGTGCCGCTGGTCACGCCGCTGATCAAAACGGCAAAAGCCAAAGGTCTGCGCACCGCCGACGGTCTCGGCATGCTGCTGCATCAGGCGGTGCGCGGTTTTGAGCTGTGGTTCGGCAAAAAACCCGAAGTAACCGCGGAACTGCGGGCCCTGGCCGAGGCCGATCTCGGGCCTTCCGCCGCCTAGCCCACAGGAATAACGTAGCCGGCTTCGGGGTTTCAAAGTCCAGCCGCCAAGGCTCTTAGCTTGTGGCGTGAACTGGCAACCCTTTGGGAGGATCACGATGACGATGATGAGGACGTTGGGCGCGAGCGCCGTTGCCCTGCTTTTCGCAACTTCCTTTGCCGCGGCCCAGGCGCCGCAAATGGTGCGGGTGCGCGCCACCCTGGAAAACGTCAGCGCGCCGATGCTGACGGCGAAGGCGCGCGACGGCGCCGAGATGAAAATCAAGCTCGCCGACAATGCGCCGGTGAACGAGGTGGTGCCGATGTCGCTCGCCGACATCAAGGACAATTCCTACATCGCCGTCACCGCCATGCCGCAGCCCGACGGGACACAGAAAGCAGTAGCGATCCTGATCTTTCCCGAAGCGATGCGCGGTGTCGCCGAAGGTTTCCGGCCCTGGGATCTCGAACCCAATTCGACCATGACCAACGCCACCGTCGCCGAGCAGGTGAAGAGCACCGACGGTCAGACGATCACGGTGAAATACAAGGACGGCGACAAGAAGGTCCTGGTGACGCCGGCGACCATCATCGTCACTTATAAGAAGGCCGCTGCCAGCGACCTCAAGGCCGGCCAGAAAATCTTCGTCGCCGCGGCGAAGAAGCTTGACGACGGCACGCTGGAAGCACCGAACGTCGCCTACGGCGATGTCGGCGTGTGGCGCTGAAACGTGCTTTTAGGGAGAGTGAGATGAGAAAGATGATATTGAGTGCCGCCTTCGTCATCGCCGCCACTGCGGCACTGGCGCAGGCACCTGCGGACATGGTGCGCGTGCGCGGCACCGTGCAAAGCGTCGACGGTTCGATGCTGACCGTGAAATCGCGCGACGGCGCCGACCTCAAGATCAAGCTGGCCGACAACGCGGTGATCCGCACCGTGACCGGCAAGACGGTTGCCGACGTCAAACAGGGCCTGTTCGTCGGCATCACCGCCATGCCGCAGCCCGACGGCACCCAGAAGGCCGTCGAAATCCACATCTTCCCGGAAGCGGCGCGTGGCACCGGCGAAGGCCACCGGCCATGGGATCTGATGCCCGGCAGCACCATGACCAATGCCAATGTCGACAGCGAAGTCGCCATCTCCGACGGCAAGAAGCTGGTGCTGAAATACAAGGACGGCGATAAGACCTTCATCGTGCCGGACAACGTCAAGGTTGTGATGTTCGCGCCGGGCACAGCGACCGACGTCAAGCCGGGCGCGAAAATCTTCATCGTCGCCGCGAAAAAGATGCCCGACGGCACGCTGGAAGCGCCGGGCGCAACGGTGAGCAGCGGCGGCGTCGATCCGCCCATGTGATCGGCAAATGTGATGGGCAAATGTGATCGGCAAACGTGATCGGCAACCACGGAGCCTGACATGAAAACGGCAGCAATCCGCGCTGCGCTCTTCGTCGTCGCCGCGCTCGCGGCGACGACGGCGCTGGCGCAGGCGCCGCAAACCGTGCACCTGCGCGGCGTCATCGAGAAGGTCGACGGCAACACGATGACGGCGAAGTCGGACAAAGGCGATGAGCTCAAGCTCAACCTCGCCGACAAGATGCTGGTCGTCGCGGTGGTGAAGGCGTCGCTGGCCGATATCAAGGACGGCGACTTCATCGGCAGCGGAGCCATGCCGCAGCCTGACGGCTCGCAGAAGGCCATTGAAGTGCACATTTTTGCCGAGTCGATGCGCGGCACCGGCGAAGGTTTTAGACCCTGGGACGGCGCGCCCAACAGCACCATGACCAACGGTACTGTCGGCAATACCGTCACCGGCGTCGATGGCCCGGTGATCACCGTCAAATACAAGGACGGCGACAAGAAGATTATCGTGACGCCCGACGTGCCGATCGTGCGCTATGAAGTCGTCGATCTGAGCGTGCTCAAGCCGGGGGTAGCCTTCTCGGTCTTGGCGGCGGTGAAGCAGCCGGACGGCAGCTTCAACATCAGCCGTATCAATGTCGGCCGCGACGGCATCGTGCCGCGCTAATTACGTCTCGTCCTGACCGCCTGTTGGCACGCCATTTGCTCTATTTCCGGGCAGGTAATGCCACGCCGAACCACAGGGGGTCGTCCATGACACGAGCCGAACTCACCGAAAAGCTGCTCGACATCAAGCGCGAGAAGGGTTGGACCTGGAAATATATCTGCGACGAGATCAGCGGCATGTCGCCGGTGCTGATCACCGGCGCGGTGCTGGGCCAGATGAAAATGACCAAGCCGCAAGCCGCCAAGGCCGCGGAAATGTTCGGCCTGAGCAAGAGCGAGCAGGTGCTGCTCAACGAGGTGCCGAACCGCGGCTCGCCGATGCCGCCGACCGATCCGCTGATCTACCGCTTCTATGAGCTGGTGATGGTCAACGGCCCGGCGCTGAAGGTGCTGATCGAAGAGGAATTCGGCGACGGCATCATGTCGGCCATCGACTTCGATCTGCAAATGGAACGGCAACCCGATCCCAAGGGGGACCGGGTGCGGGCTCTCGATGTCCGGAAAATTCCTGCCGTACAAATATTACGGCTCAACCGGCAACGCGCAGGCGTACGGATATAAGGAAGAGTAGATTACGCCGACGCGCGCGCCGTCACCGCGCCGACCAGTGATTGCAATGGCGATGGAAGCTGTTGTCGGTCCAGCAGTGGCCCCGGCTGATCGACGGGCCCCAGAACGGCTTGCCGTAGACCGCGCCGACAACGCCGCCGGCGACCGCGCCGACGGGTCCTGCGACCACGAGACCGACGCCGGCGCCGGCCGCGGCACCGACCATGTCGGCGCGGGCCGGGGTTGCGGCTGCGATCGCGGCAAAAGCGGCGGTTGCCAGAATAAGGTTACGCATAGCGCTACTCCTATGTCTCACAGCGAGCGCGCTACCTATCACGGTATACCTTTTCATAAGGTTGACGCCCCGTTGCAGCCACAACGCACAAACACGCCGCCGGTTTCCGACGCCGCAATGGGCCAACAAAAGGGCCGCTAAACCGCCGTGATCACGCGCCGGTCGATCTCGGCGATGCTGTTAACACCGGTCAGCGCCATGCTGATGTCGAGCTCGTTGCGGATGATCTCGATGGCGCGGGCGACGCCGGCCTCCCCGCCGGCGCCAAGGCCGTAGATGTAGGCGCGGCCGCTCATGCAGGAGCGCGTGCCGAGCGCAATCGCCCGCATCACGTCCTGCCCCGAGCGGATGCCGCCGTCGAACATGATCTCGAGCTCCGAGCCGAGCGCGTCGACGATCGGCGGCAGCATGGCGATCGAGGATGCCGCGCCGTCGAGCTGGCGGCCGCCGTGATTGGACACCACGATCGCCGCCGCGCCGGTTTTCGCCGCAATGCGCGCATCCTCGACGTCGAGGATGCCTTTAAGGATGAGCTTGCCGGGCCACAGACTCTTGATCCACTCGACATCCTTCCAGCTCAGCGTCGGATCGAATTGCTCGGCAGTCCACTTCGACAACACTGTCACGCTTTCCATGCCGCGGACGTGGCCGGCGATGTTGCCGAAAGTCTTGCGTTTGCCGCGCAACACGCTCCACGCCCAGGCCGGCTTGGTGGCGATGTCGACCAGGTTGCCGAACCGAATTTCCGGCGGCACCGTCATGCCGTTCTTGATGTCGCGGTGGCGCTGGCCGAGCACTTGCAGATCGACGGTGAGCACCAGCGCGCTGCATTTGGCCGCCGCCGCGCGCGCCACCAGTTCGCGGATGAATCCGCGGTCGCGCATGACGTAGAGCTGGAACCAGAACGGCTTTTCGACCGCCGCGGCGACGTCTTCGATCGAACAAATGGACATGGTCGACAGCGTGAACGGAATGCCGGCCGCCTGCGCGGCGCGGCAGGCGAGAATCTCGCCGTCGCCATGCTGCATGCCGCACAAGCCGACCGGCGCCAGGATCAGCGGCAGCGACGCCGGCTCGCCGAGGATGGTGGTCGCGGTCGAGCGCGCGGAGACGTCGACCAGGATGCGCTGGCGCAGCTTGATGGCTTCAAGGTCGGCGCGGTTGGCGCGCAATGTCTGCTCGGAATAGGCGCCGCCGTCGGCATATTCGAAAAATGCCCGCGGCACCTTGCGGCGGGCGGCCTGCCGCAGATCCTCGATGCAGGTCATGGTTTTCATGGCTTTAAAACCCCGGCCTTAGCGCGGCTTTGATAGCACAAAGCGCCGCCGCCTCCGGCGGGCATGACCGCAAGGAACCGGCAGCGCTTGCCGGTGGTTATCCTCGGCACAAGGGCCGCGTCTGCCGCCCAATTTCGGCCCTCGACATGGAGAGAAGGCGAAGATGGACCACTACAGGCATCGAGCCAGCCTAACCCATTATGATGATTTCGAGGACGAGGCGGACGGCAAACGCCGTCGCGAGCAAGACGCGAGCCACAAAAAGAAGCTCGACGATGCGCTGGAGCTTGGGCTCGAAGATACCTTTCCCGGTTCCGACCCGGTCTCGGTCACCCAGCCGCCGCCGAGCCCCTACGACAAGTGCAGCCGGTAAAGGCGCAAAAGCTGGGCCGCCGTGGCCCGTATGCCGCCATTTCCGCCGGTTTATGGTGAACGAGGCGTTAGTTCCATCGGTAAGAATGTCGAATATTTTTTGAAGCGGACGACAGGCAGAACGGGTTAATATCGCCTCTCCGGGATAATTCGCCCGGTGGGGGATTTCTCGTATGGTCCGTAAGTATTTCGGCACCGACGGCATTCGCGGCCGCGCCAATGGCGTGATCACGCCGGAACTGGCGCTCAAAGTAGGCCAGGCGGCGGGGCTGACCTTCCGCCGCGGCGACCATCGCCATCGCGTCGTCGTCGGCAAGGATACCCGGCTCTCCGGCTATATGATCGAGACGGCGCTGGTCGCAGGCTTCACCTCGGTCGGCATGGATGTGCTGCTGCTCGGCCCGATCCCGACGCCGGCCGTCGCCATGTTGACGCGATCGATGCGCGCCGATCTCGGCGTCATGATCTCGGCCTCGCACAATCCGTACGACGACAACGGGATCAAACTGTTCGGCCCGGACGGCTACAAGCTGTCCGACGAAGTCGAGCACGGCATCGAGCGGCTGATCGACGGCGACATCATCAAGCGGCTCGCCAAAAGCATGGACCTCGGCCGCGCCAAGCGCATCGACGGCGTGCACGACCGCTACATCGAATTCGCCAAACGCACGCTGCCGCGCAACCTGTCGCTCGAAGGCTTGCGCGTGGTCATCGATTGCGCCAACGGCGCCGCCTACCGGGTGGCGCCCGACGCGCTGTGGGAGCTCGGCGCCGACGTCGTGTCGATCGGCGTCGAACCGGACGGCTTCAACATCAACCGCGACTGCGGCTCGACCTCGACCGAGGCGCTCAGCCGCAAGGTTCGCGAAATGCGCGCCGATATCGGCATCGCGCTCGACGGCGACGCCGACCGGGTGGTGATCGTGGACGAGCGCGGCCATCTCATCGACGGCGACCAACTCCTCGCCGTGATCGCCGAGAGCTGGCGCGACGACGGCCGCCTGGCGCAGCCCGGCGTGGTCTCCACCGTGATGTCGAATCTCGGCCTGGAGCGGCACTTGGAGACGCTGAAGCTTTCTTTGGTGCGCACGCCGGTCGGCGACCGCTATGTGCTCGAGCACATGCGCCAGCACGGCTTCAATGTCGGCGGCGAGCCGTCCGGCCATATCATTTTGTCGGATTACACCACGACCGGCGACGGTTTTGTCGCCGCGCTGCAGGTGCTCGCGGTGGTCAAAAAACTCAACAAGCCGGTATCTTTAGCCTGCCACCGCTTCGAAGCACTGCCGCAGGTGCTCAAGAGCGTGCGCTACCGCAGCGGCAAGCCCTTG
>Ga0224564_1000056_pt1 | contig 10869 bp, 12 predicted proteins | sample CSU5metagenome_FD_182889 | JGI IMG/M metagenome (GOLD analysis project Ga0224564, IMG submission 182889) | Soil microbial communities from Bohemian Forest, Czech Republic - CSU5 | ecosystem: Environmental > Terrestrial > Soil > Temperate forest | place: Czech Republic: South Bohemian Region... | reverse complement strand
CGGCGGCTCCGCGCTGCACATGGTCAGCGAGACCGAGTCGACGCCGATGGACGTGCCGCTGCACCCCGGCGCCGAGCGCTGGTATCGCGAGCACAAATGAAATGAATGGTTTTAGCCGAGCGGTGCGAGGGCGTTGCGCAGCGGCGCGCTGGGAATCATCAACAGGCCGGTGAACGGCTGGCTCAGCTCCAAGATCAAAAAGATCGCGCATGACGCCGACAGCGCAAATGACGACAGAAAGGCGAACACCGTCACGTTGAGCGCCGCGAACAGGCTGAAGCTCGCGAATATGATGATGAGCCAGAACGCCAGGATGGCGATGAACGGCGCCGGGATGGCGCTGTCGGATTCCGCGAACAGCAGCAGGCGGGTTTGCGCCAGATCGGTGCTGATCTGCGCCGCCCGGCTCTGCAGCGAGCGCTGCAGGTCGTTACGCGGCGATAGCGCTTGAATGGCGATATAGGCGCTTTCGGTCTTGGCGTCTCTGGCAAACGGCCTCGCCGCATCCGCCGCCTTTTCGTGCCAAAGCCGGTCGGCGAGCGGCCCAATCACGCTGCGCATCTCGACGCGGATCGGCTGCGCTTCCGGGCCATATTGCTCCAGCAAAGCGTCGAGCAGGATGGTGTCGGCGGTGATCTGTTTGACTTGACCGCTCTGGGTGTCGAACGAGCCCTTGGCCGCCGCGATCAGCAAACCGAGCACCAGGGCGGCGATGGTTGCGATCAGCCCGACGCCGAGCCGCACGACGTCCTGGGAGTCCTTGCTGAGATGATGTTGCGGCAACGTGGTGCGCAGCAACGCGCCGAGCACGATGCCGCCCAGCGTCAACGCAAATATCACGCACGACAGAACGCCGGGGCTCATGGTTCATCTCCAAAGCCGCCGGTTGCCGCGGCTCGCGAATTTGCCGGTCGGTCTTACTGACAGCGCAGATAAGGCTTCAGATCGGTGAATGACGTGCCGATAGAGACCTTGTCGCCGCCCTCGGGCCGCAGAATCATATTGACGACGTCTGGCTTGGCCGGTTGAGCATCGCCTTCGCACTGGGCATGAACGGCGTAGTTCGGCCCGAGCGAGCCCGCCGTCTCCACGATCCACCGCACGCTGCATTTGCCGTCGGCGGTGCTGTAGCCGTCCGTAGCAACCGTAATGTTGGACTTGTCCTTTGCCGCGCAAAGCTCCGCACTCGGCGCCCACCGTCCTACCAATACGCTGGGGAAGGTGGTGTGTCGTATCTCATCGGCGCCGGCGCGCTGCGACGGCAGAACCGAAACGGCAAAGATCGCAAACAAGATCGCAGAGACTGTTCGCATCATCGTGAACCCCCGGTTCCAACGTGCCCTCAGCCGGCATCGTTATTGTGGCGCTGCAGAAAGAACACGCGGACGAGATTGCGCTCGCCGACCACCTCGCCGAGCGAGCGAAAGGCGAAAAAGGGAATCAGGATCAACAGCACGACGACGCTCGTTGCAATCAGCTGATCGAGCGTACCACCGCCCAGTTCGACAAGGGAGTCCGTGACATTGCGGTGATGCAAGAGGCCGACGACGACCTCCTCAAGCGCGTTGAGGATAAGCAACAGCAACAGAAATACCAACGCCCTGTGCAGCGTCGGCCAAATGAGAGGCAGCGCCTTGAAGCGCTCGCCAAGGTGCAGCGCTCGCCCGACCAGCACGAATTTGGCGCAGATCAGGGCCTTCACCGCGGCGAAAGCAAACGGTGCGAACGGGATGCCTTGCGCCTGGAGAATGGCGGCTTTCAGATAGGCGAGCGCACTGAAGCAGATGTAAAGATAGAGTGCGATGAGGACAAACTCCATCAATTCCGTGGTGGCTCTTTCGCGGATTGAGGCTTTCGCCGGGATACTGCTCGTCATCTCTGTCTCCCCCGCACCATGCCCGATCGGCCGTCTCAAATGACTTCCTCGGTCTTGTCGTCAGTCTCGCCATAGCGGCGCAGCGTCGCCGGCCTGGTGCCGGCATAAAGCTGTTCGAGACCGGGCGCGATCTTGGCGTTCTCGCGCTCGAATAGCGAATTGCCGGCAAGATCGCTTTCGACCAGGAACGGGCCGAATTTTTCCACGTCGAGCACCCAGACGGCCTGCGCAAGGCCGAGCTCCTCAAGCCAATAAACGCCGGCGACGTGCTTGATGCCGCGGCCGAGCAGCGCGCCGGTGCCGTAGCCGACCGTGGTCAGATAGACCGCGTTGTTGGGCACGAAATGCTCGCGATAGGTCGCCGACGTCATGCCGCCTTTGCCGATGATGATGTTGCAGCCGGAAATCTTGAACCAGCCGTCGAGCCATTGCGCGAAACGGAACGACGCCGTCGCGGTGACCGCGCCGACGGTATAGCTGCCATCGGGATTGATCGACGCTGCCGGCGAGCAATGAAAATTGGTGATGCCGAGCGCGTCCTTACTCGCCGGCATGCCGGCGCCGTCCGCGATCGCGCGTTTGTAGACGCCTTCGCGCGCCGTGAAGACGCGGCCGGTGAGATAGGCGACCGAACCGATTTCCAGTTGCCGGAGATTGTCTGTACCTGCCGGAAGCTCGATGTGAACGGTTTTCAGGTCAGCCATGATTATTCCGCCGCCTCGGCCGCCTGCTGGCCCCACTCGACCGTTTCGCGCCGCATGTAATCGGTGAACCACATCGGATCGGTGCGGAACGTCGCCTTGCCGTCGGTCGAAATACGCGCGCACGCGCGTCGAGAGGAAAGACAAAACATGTGCACCGACATCGGCATGCCGCCGGTGTGGCAATAGCCGACTTCGATGTGGCAGTCGATCACCATGGACGAGCCGACAAAACCCATGGCGCCCATGCCGATATTGTTGCCGATTTCCTTGAACTCCTCCTCCAGCGCGGCGATTTTCGAATCCGGATTGCGCGAGCCGACGACGCGCAGGCACGACGCCTGCTTGCCGAGCACCATGGAGATGTCCTTCGAGCCGCCAAGCCCGACGCCGACGATAGCCGGCTGGCAGGCGAGCCCGCGCTTGCCGAAGCCGATCAGGGTGTCGAGATAGAAGCGCTTGATGCCCTCGATGCCGTCGCCGGGAAACAGCATGCGGTAGTCCGAACCGAACAGGCCGCCTTTGTGCACGGTGGTCAGCTCGATCCAGTCGGCGTCGGGATGGAACGCATATTCGATCTCCGGCGCGCCGATGCCGACATTGTTGTTGTGATCGGTGCGCCACAGCGGATGCACGCGGTTCGGCCGCAGCGGCACATTCGTCGTCGCGCGCGCGGTGGCGCGGCGCAGCGCCGCTTCCAGCGCCACCGGGCCGCCTTCGATCCGCGCGTCGTTGCCGAGCTTGACGTACCAGCGCGGTAGCCCTGTATCGCCGCACATGGCGCGGCGGTCTTCCTTGGCGGCTTCGTAATTCTCCAGCATAGCCTTGATGACGAAGGCCGACAGATCGCCTTTTTCGGTATCGGCGCAGCGCCGCAGGCCGTCGAGATAATCGTCCGGGATTTCGATGGCGGCCTTAGCCATCAAATCCTCGGCGGTGCGCTGGATGCTCGACAGCGGGATCATGTTCGCCTCAAATTTTCATTCGGCCGCGAGTGCATCGCGGAGCAGCGTCTCGCCCGGCTTCACATGGGTGAACTGCACGGGCTGTTCACCGATTTCTATGCCGTGCGCGCCCTGCCGGGCCACCGTGAAGGTCGAGGTGGCAAAATCGCCGGGTTCCGGGAAATCGGACCGGAAATGGGCGCCGCGGGAATTCTCGCGCTTCAACGCCGCCAGCGCAATGACCCGGCTGATCTCGCACAGAGAACGCAAATTGAGCCAGTCATGCCAGGTCAGATTGAAGCGGCGATCGGCGTCAGCGACACTGGTGGCCAAAAGTTCCGCCTCGATCCGGTCGAGTGCCACGAGGCCACGCTCTATGCTGGCGCGGTCGCGCACCACGCCGACTTCGTCCCACATGGAATCGAGCAGCTTTTCGCGCAGCACATTCAAGTCGCCGGGTTTTTGTTTTTGCGCGAACGGATGCTGGGCGCGGCCGAGTTCAGCATCGAGCACGCCAGTGTCCGGCTCCCGGTGGCCGGGATTGGTGACGATCCAGCGCGGCATCACGTCGCCGGCGATGCCGCCGAACACCGTCGAGTTTGCGACGCCGTTGCCGCCGAGGCGGTTGGCGCCGTGCATGCCGCTGGCATCTTCGCCGGCGACGAACAGCCCAAAGCATTCCGTCGTGGTATCGACCGCGCAGACGACACCACCCATGAAATAGTGCGCCGTCGGCACCACTTCGACCAAGCCGCCGGCCAGATCGAAACCGCAATCGCGGCAGCGATCCACCATGCCCTTGAACTCTTTCGCCACTTTGGCCGGCCCAAGATGGCCCATCTTGATATAGACGCCACCGTTCGGCGTGGTGCGCCCGGCGCGCATCTCGGCATAGATGGCGCGGCTGACGACGTCGCGGGTAGCGCGCTCCAGTTTTGGATCGTAGTCGCCCATGAAGCGGTGCATGGCGCCGTTGAGCAGATGACCGCCGGACCCGCGTAAGCCTTCCTCCAGCACCGTGCCGGTCATGCGCGTGTCCGGGCCGGCGAGCAGGCCGGTCGGATGGAATTGCACCATCTCCATGTCGCGCAGGGGCAGGCCAAGCCGCAGCGCCATGGCAAGCCCGTCCATGCTCTTGTCGCCCGACGGCGTGTGATAGCGGTACATGGTCGGCCCGCCGCCGGTTGCCAGCAGCACAGCTTGCGCGGAGACGAAGCGAAATGCGCCGCTGCGCACGTCGATCAGCAGCGCGCCGGAGAGCGCGCCGTCCTTCGCCGGGATCAGCGCGACGGCGCGGTGCTCTTCAAGCCGGCGTATCGGGCGGGCCCACACCTGTTCCATCAGCCGGTTGATGATCTCGATGCCGGTGAGGTCGCCCTTGTGCACGGTACGATCGAATGTCTGGCCGGCGAAGGCCTTGCCGTGGAGCGTCCCGTCGGGATTGCGGTCGAAGAAGCAGCCGATCTCGTTTTCCAGTTCCTGCACGCGCTCGATTGCCTTGGTGACGAGCGTCCAGGCCAGCTCCTGGTGCGGCAGCCATTTGCCGCCTTCGATGGTGTCCATGAAATGGCGCTCGATCGAGTCGCCGGGATTGAGCGCGACGTTGTAGCCGCCTTGCACCATGCGGGTGCAGCCGCATTTGCCGAGCAGCCCCTTGCTGACGATGGTGATGTCGAGATCGGGATTGGCCTTCAGGGCGTGCAGCGCCGCAAACAGCCCGGCGCCGCCGGCGCCGAGGATGAGAATGTCGGTCTTGAGGTGTTCGACGTTCATTCTCAAAACACCCGTGCCAAGAAAATGAACGCGACGATCGCCGATAGCGCCGCCGCGAGCGTCGCCAGCTGCTTCTGGCCGTCGCGCCAATCGAGGTTCTCGATCACGAGGACGCGCAAGCCGCCGAGCAGATGAACCGTGAGCAGGAAAACCAGCCCACCTTCGGCAAATTTCACCAGCGGCTGATCGGTCCAGCGCAAAAAACTTTCAAGCTTCGCTTCGCCGTCGATGGCCAGCCCAAGCGCCAGAAAATGCAACGGCAGGAAAATCGCCAAAGCGAGACCCGAGAGCCGATGCACCATGGCGGCGATCCACAGCGCGCTGCCGCGATGCATGGTGCCGCGCGCGATCACGGCAGCACCACCGCAAACACGGCGCGCGCACCGAGCACTGCCAAGAGCAAGCCGAATAGAAGAGCAAATAGTCCGGCGCGCCGATCGGCGAGGGGCGACCATTCGGTCAATACGTTGCGCACGCCGATGGCGGCGTGAATGGATGCGGCGGCGACGAAAAGTCCATAGTACGACGCCCAGACAAGGCTGCCGCGGGTGCGCGAGAGGATATCCGCCGCTGTCATTCCTTGACGCGTGGCATAGAAAATGACGGCAATGTGGACGAGAACGAGCGGCACCATCAGCGCCGCCGTCGCCCGCTGCCACAGATAGAGCCGCATCGTCATGCCTTGATCTCGCCCTTGAGATACGCCGCGGTGGTGCGCCGCTTCAGTCCGGCGATGGCGGCCGTCGGATTAAGCGCCTGCGGGCAAAGCTCCTGGCACGATTGATGCGAGTGGCAGGCGTGGCAACCGCCGGCGCCGGCGACCGCTTGCAGGCGCGCGGTGCCGCCGGCATCGCGTTCGTCGTTGAGGAGCGTCCATGCCCGCGTCAGCGCCGCCGGGCCGAAATAATCCTGGTTCCAGCGCACCGTATCGCAGGCGGCGTAACAGACACCGCAATTGATGCATTCGATCGCCGCGTCGACTGCGCGCCGCGGCGGGCTGTCTGGGCGGATTTGCTCGATTTCATCGTGCCTTGTCTTCGACGGCGCAAAAACGCCTTGAGCTTTTTGCCACTTCTCGAAGAACGGTTCCATGTCGGTCGCCAAATCCTTGATGACCGGCAGGTTTTCCAACGGCCCGATCTCCAGACGGCCGCTGCCCGCGACCTTCGCCACATGGGTACGGCAGGTCCAGCGCGGTCGGCCATTGACCGTCATGGCGCAGGAGCCGCAGACGCCGACCCGGCAGGCGAAGCGATACGACAATGTCGGATCGATATGGCGCTGCACGAAAGTGACGACGTCGAGCACGGTCTGGCTCTCGCGCCGCGGCACGCTGTAGGTCTCGTAGCGGCCGTCCTCGCCGCCACGCCAGAGCGATACCGATAGTTCCGCAAGCATAGCGTTAAGGCTCCCGGTTGCCGCCCTTGTTACGCCGGGGATGCCGGGCCGTCTAGCAAGCGGTTGGAAGCAATGGCTTTAACCTGATCGACCGCTATCTCGGCCGTCTTGCATAAAGCTGCCCGAGCCCGCTCTGCATCCGCCGCAGTTCCAGCGGCACGACACATGCGCAGTTCGCGGCTTGTCGCAGACGCGCAAAAGGAACAGTCTCGACGCGCTGGAGGCCGCGCATCTCAAGACGCGTCCCAGTCTCGCTCCACCGATGTTGCCGTAGAGGCGCATCGATATCGGAGCACAAGGGAGGAGGACTCATGTCAAAGCATGATGAAGGCCGCCGTGCGTTCCTGGTCGCGCTGGGCGCCGGCGCCGCTGCCACCACGGCGTTGGTTCCGGACGCGCTCGCCAAAAGCAATCACCAGCACCACGCGGCGATGGATGCGCCGGCAAAGGACCACGCCGTTCATGCCATGCATGACATGAGCGGCGGCCACGGCGCGTTCCTCAACGACGACGATTCGCGCACCATCACCGCCTTCACCGAGCGGCTGATGCCGGGCGCACCGGGCATGCCGGGAGCGACCGATGCCGGTGTGTTGAACTACATCGATCTGGCGCTCGCCGGCGCCTATTCCGACCAGCAGGATTTCTACCGGCGCGGTCTCACCCAGCTCGACGCCCATTGCACACAAACCTACGGCAAGCCGTTCCGCAGTCTCACGGCGGAACAACAGGACGAAACCATCACCGCGCTGGAACAGGGCAAGGCGCCGGCCTTCGTGTGGCCGACCGCGCAGGCGTTTTTCAACACGCTGCGCACCCACACCATGGAAGGCATGTTCGCCGACCCGATCTATGGCGGCAACAAGGATTTTGCCGGCTGGCGCCTGGTCGGTTTCCCGGGCGCGCAGCCGATTTTCACCGAGGAGGATATGCAAAGCCCGAAAGCCTTCACGCGCGAGCCCATCATCGGCCTGCAATCGCGGGCCAAGAGCAAGGAGGGTTGAGCCATGGCAACCGAGAAAACCGATGTCGTGATCGTCGGTGTCGGCGCCGCCGGTGGCATCATCGCCGCCGAGCTCGCCAAGGCCGGCATGAAGGTGATCGGGCTCGAGCGCGGGCCGCGGCTCAAGACCGCGGACTTCGAGCCCCATGACGAGCTGCGCTATTTCGAGCGCCAGGATCTGCGACCCAACATCAAGACCGATCCGGTCACCTGGCGGCCAAACACCAACGCGCGCGCCAATCCGATGCCGAGCCTCAACAACGGCAATCAGGCCGGCGGCGGTACGGTGCATTACGGCACGCTGTCGTGGCGCATGCACGAGGACGATTTCCGCGTGCGCAGCAAGACCATCGAGCGCTACGGCGCATCGGCGATCCCGGACGATTCATCGCTGGTCGACTGGCCGCTCAGCTACGCCGAGCTCGAGCCGTTTTACGATCAGGCCGAATACGAGCTTGGCGTGTCGGGCAAAGCCGGCAACCTGCAGGGCAAGACGATCGCCGGCGGCAACGTCTTCGAGGCGCCGCGCAGCCGCGAATACCCGCTGCCGCCGCTGCTCGTCGATCAGTCGGCGATTTTATTCGAGGCCGGCGCCAAAAAGATCGGCCTGCATCCGTTCTCCTCGCCGCGCGCCATCGCTTCGGTGCCCTACAACAACCGGCCGGGCTGCACCTATTGCGGCTTCTGCCAGGCGTTCGGCTGCCACGTCGGCGCCAAATCGTCGATCCTGGTCACCAAATTGCCCGAGGCCGACGCCACCGGCAACTTCAAGCTCCTCACCGGCGCCATGTGCTATCGCGTCAACAGCGACAACACCGGCAAAGTGACGGGCGTGTCGTATTACGGCCCCGGCCGCACCGACAACACGATCGAAGCCGACATCGTCATCATCGCGCCGTTCATCTACGACAATACGCGGCTGATGCTGCTGTCGAAGACCGAGAAATTCCCCAATGGGCTGGCCAATTCCAGCGGGCACCTCGGCAAGCACATCATGGCGCATATGATGGCGAACGTGTTCGTCACCTTCGACGACCGCTACATCAACAATTTCATGGGCCCGAGCGCCCAGAAGCACACCATCGACGACTTCAACGCCGATAATTTCGACCACAAGGATCTCGGCTTCATCCGCGGCGCGCAGCTGTCAATCGGCACGCCGAACCTGCAAGGCGGTCCGATCGCGGCTTCGACCATCGCCACGCCGCCCGGCATACCGAAATGGGGCGCAAAATATCGCGACTTCTTCGCCAAGGCCTATGCGCGCCACGGCGCCATGGTGGCGCAAACCGAGAACCTGCCGTATCCGGACCAGACCATCGATCTCGATCCGAACGTGCGTGATGTCTGGGGCATGCCGGCGCCGCGCGTCACCTACGATTGGCGGCGGCCTAACGAAAAGGCGCGCGTCGCGTTCGTGCAGAACAAGCTGGTCGAAATCGGCCGCGCCATGGGCGGCCCGCAAGTCTGGCCGGCGCCGGTCAGCCCGGCCGGCGCGCCGGGCGCGCATCATGAGGGCGGCACCCGCATGGGCTCTGATCCGAAGGATTCGGTCGTCAACAAATACAGCCAGACCTGGGATCACCCCAATCTGTTCCTGGTCGGCTCATCGACCTTCCCGACCATGGGCGCGGGCTTCAACCCGACGCTGACCATTCAGGCGCTGGCCTACATGACGGCCGACGCCATCGTGAAAAAATACCGGAATAATCCGGGGCCGCTGATCTGACGGCGACGCCGCGGGCCGGGCTATCGGCCCGCGGCAGAGTCACTTCACGTCGGGATAAAGCCCTGACGCCTTGACCACGGCCAAACCCTCGGCGCGGTCGGCGGGAAGCTCCTTGGCGAATTGTTCCGCCGAGCCCAGCACCGGAGTGAGGCCGCGGTTGATCAGGAATTTCTGCTGAAAATCCGGATTGGATTCCGCCTTGACGATGGCGGCGTTCAGCTTGTCCACGATCGGCTGCGGCGTGCCGGCCGGCGCGAAAATGCCGAAGAAGGTCGCCGCGATGCGGTCGGTATAGCCGACCTCCTTGAAGGTCGGAATGTCGGGCGCGAGCGGCGAGCGGGTGTCGCCGTCGATGGCGAGCCCCATGATCTTGCCGTCGCGAATGAACGACACCAGGTTGCCGATGCCGAAGATCGCGATCTGCGCGGTGCCGTTGAGCATGCTGTTGACGGCGTCGCCGCCGCCCTTGAACGGCACGCGCACAATGTCGGTGCCGTTCTTCTTGTTGAACTCCTCCATGAAAGCGACCTTGGACAGCGATGGCGCCATGTAATTGAACGTCTTGGGCTTGGACTTTACCAGCGCCGCAAGCTCGGCGAATGATTTGATGCCTAGCGAGGTGTTCACTGCGAACACTTGCGTCAAATAGTAGGGCCGCGCCACCGGCACCAACGCCTTGGCCGGATCGAAATCCGACGGCTGGATCAGCGGATTGATGACGATGGTCTCGCCGGGAAGAATGCAGATTGTGTAACCGTCCGGCGCCGCGTCGGCGCAAGCCTTGGCGCCGACCGTGCCCTCGGCGCCGACCCTGTCCTCGACTACGAGCGAGGTGCCGAGCGCCGGCCCCATCTGCTCGCCGAGCGCGCGCATGAACAGATCGCTTAAACCCCCGGGCCCTTGCGACGCGATCGCGCGGATCGGCCGCGTCGGATAATCCTGCGCCGCCGCCGGCAGTGTGAGCACGGCCGGCGCGAGCAGCGCTAGAATTGCAGACCAGCGGTGCATGTCATTATCTCCCGGGTGTTCTATGGTCGCTGCGGCGAACAATGCCGCAGCGGAACGCGGCATGAGCATGCGGCGTAACCGCGCAGAAGTCACGGCCGCGCGGCTGTACCATGTCGGAGCAGGGGGATCGAGCGTGCCGGACTATCGGATGAAAGTGGAGAAGCCAATCACGGTGCGGATGCGCGACGGCATTCGCATTTCGCTTTGCGTGTATCGGCCCGACACCGAGGGGCGGTTTCCGGCGCTATTTGCGGCTTCGCCCTATCAATATGAAATGGACGACGTGCCGGCCTATCCGTTGTTCTTGTGGCGCGAGACCGGCCCGGTCGAATGGTACGTGAGCCAGGGCTACGGCTATGTCCATGCCGACGTGCGCGGCTCGGGGCAATCCGAGGGCGAGTTCGAGTTCATGGGGCTCAACGAGCAGGAAGACTGTC
>Ga0224564_1000055_pt1 | contig 10925 bp, 12 predicted proteins | sample CSU5metagenome_FD_182889 | JGI IMG/M metagenome (GOLD analysis project Ga0224564, IMG submission 182889) | Soil microbial communities from Bohemian Forest, Czech Republic - CSU5 | ecosystem: Environmental > Terrestrial > Soil > Temperate forest | place: Czech Republic: South Bohemian Region... | reverse complement strand
ATCCTATCCGAAGCTGACGATCGAGCAAGTTAAAGATGCTGTAAGTTTCGCCGCTGCGGTGACGGAGCATCCAGTTGACTACAAAGTTGAAAGTTCTACTAGATGAGGACATAAGCGGCATTCTAGCGAATGCCGTCTCTGGTTTCTCTGGTTTATTGAGCGTTGCTTATGTTTGTGACATGCCTGGATTCCAAGGAACCAAGGATCCCCCGCTGCTAAAGTACGCTGACGAACAGAATTGTGTGTTGATCACCGTCGACACCGACTTCAATCATCGCAACTACCCGCCTTGCACACACAAGGGCATTATCAGAATAACTACTCGAAACAAGCATGAAGGCATCCAGGGAGGAGTGCTCAAGCGGTTCCTTCAATCCGGCCATAGGAAAAAAGTAAAAAACTGTGTGGCCTACGTGAGCGATGGGAAAGCGATCATCCACACTCACGGCGGCATGGAAACTTACACCTTCTGAGGGACGTGTCCTAATGCGGCCGTTGCCAACGCCGAATGTTCGCATCTCAAATCATCTATGAGATACGTTCTTGGGGGTAGAAAAGCTGGGCACTCGGTTTGCTCTGCTCTCAGGTTAGACGGACCAATATGAAAATGGCATGATGGAAACTCCGATCTACGGGGTCGCTGAGGCCGCGCAGTACCTCAGGGTACCGCAGAATACTCTTGCCTACTGGCTCAAGGGCGGAGGCAACGTTCCTCCTCTGATCAAGTTGGCAAGCGCGGAACCGCCCCGCCTGTCGTTCAGTAATTTGCTGGAATGTTACATGCTGAGCAGCATGCGAGCCATCTATGATGTTCGCATTCCCAAGGTCCGCAAGGCCCTCATCACTCATCACTCTTGCCAAGTATGTTCAGCACAAGCATCCGCTCATCGAGCAGGCTTTCCAGACCGATCGCCGGGACCTGTTCATCGAACATCTCGGGAATGTTGTGAATCTGTCGAAAGACCAGCAGATACTGATCCCCGGGGTGATGGAACTTTACTTGGAACGTGTCGAACGCGATCCCAGAGGTCTCTTCAAGCTGTACCCATTCGTCATGGGGAGGACGCAGAATGAACCCAAGCTGATCCAGATCAATCCGGCGGTAGGTTTTGGCAAACCGGTGATCGCGGGCACCGGCATCTCGACTGCGGTGGTCGCTTCCAGGTTCAATGCCGGCGAATCGATAGGCGATCTCGCTTCCGAATATGGCGTCAAGCCGCGGCAGATCGAAGAAGCAATCCGCTGGGAGCAGAGGACGGCTGCTGTCGCTGCCTGAAGACTTCGTTTGTTGTGGTATTTCTGCTGAACGAGTGCAGAGATCCTTCGTTGGCAGGTCCTTCGCTTTGCGAATGACCTGCGCTGCCTCAGGACGACAGAGTGAATTTATGGTGTGGGCCGCGTCCGTCGGAGGCTGGGTGTTTTCAGGATTGCTGTGGTGTCCACAAAACACAAGGTCCCTCCACTCCGCTTTTCATCCCGCTTCGGGGATGAGAAGCTCCGGTCGGGATGACAATTGGTGGGGGCTGTCTGAAACGAGCGCCGCCCTACGCGATTAGCTGCCGGTTATACAAAACCCTGGAAAATTGTTGTCAATAGGGCAAAATTACACGATCGGGGTTAAGTTGATGAGAACAGGCTTAATATAAAGTTGAAAACCATGTCATAGTTTACCCCTTGAAAATGCTAGCATTGAAATAGAGAGCAATTCTCAGACGCGGCCCTTCTGGCCGCGTTTTTTATTTCCGGAGACAATTCAATGTTTGGAGAAGGTGGGAGCGACCGCCGGCAGTTCAAGCTGCGCGGCGAGTGGGTAGAACTGCTTTTTATGGCGCGAGCGGCGGAACACGGCCTGCGCGTGATGAGACCTTGGGGAGACAGCAGCCGGTATGACTTCGTGGTGGAGGCTGGCGGGCGCTTTCTGCGAGTGCAAGTGAAATCCACCAACTTCCGGAAAAGCAAATTCTACGTTTGCAGCATGGTGAGGTGTGGGCAAAAATGCTATACCAGCGACGATATCGACATTTTTGCAATCTATGTGATTCCGTTGGACATCTGGTACTTTGTTCCCATTCGAGCTGCGAGCCAGACGACCAAGACCATCGCGCTGTCGCCACACAACTCGCTTTCCAAGCACGCTTGTTACAAGGAAGCGTGGGATTTGCTGCGAGGAAAGTGAGTGTGTGGTGGCCGAGCACGCTGACGAACACGCCATACACACTTTTCCGACGTTGACGGCATGCGCAAATCCTCCTAAGATGGCTTCGCCCGTGTTCCCCCTAAGACGCGGGCACAGGGCCACTCGTCAACGATGATCGGGAAGACGATTTCCCACTACCGCATTGTGGAATTGCTGGGCGGCGGTGGCATGGGAGTAGTCTACAAAGCGGAAGACACGGCGCTCGGCCGTTTCGTCGCGTTGAAGTTTCTGCCGGACGAAGCCTCGGAGGATCCCCAGGCGCTGGAGCGTTTTCGGCGCGAGGCCCGCGCGGCGTCGGCGCTGAACCATCCTAATATTTGTACCGTCCACGAAATTGGTGAGCACGAGGGGCATCTGTTCCTCGTGATGGAGTGCCTCAGCGGACAAACGCTGAAGCACATGATTCAAGGCAGCCCGTTCGAACTGGAGCGGCTGCTGAATATTGGCATCGAAGTCGCTGACGCGCTCGAAGCCGCGCACTCGAAGGGCATTGTCCACCGCGACATCAAGCCGGCGAACATTTTCGTAACCGATCGCGGACACGCTAAGATTCTCGACTTTGGATTGGCGAAAATCGCTCGCGCGGCCAAGCCTACCAGCGGAGAATCACAGACTCGTGCGGACGTGAGCGGCCTTGAATTGACCAGCCCCGGAACTGCGGTCGGCACCGTCTCTTATATGTCGCCGGAGCAGTTGCGCGGCAAAGAGCTTGACGGTCGAACCGATCTTTTTTCGTTCGGCGTCGTGCTCTACGAAATTGCGACTGGTGTTCTGCCCTTTCGCGGAGAAACATCCGCGGTTATTACGGAAGCCATTCTCAATCGAGCGCCCGTTCCTCCTACGAGGATCAATGCTGAACTTCCGCCGAAGCTGGAAGAGATTATCAGCAAGGCGATGGAAAAAGATCGGGAGATGCGCTGCCAGACGGCGGGCGAGATGCGCGCCGATCTGAAACGGTTGAAGCGCTCGCTTGATTCTTCGCGCACTTCGACGGTTGGTGAAGCGGCGGGGTCGTCGGCGTCCGCGGTGAGCGCGGTTACGCAAATCGCTGTTACGAAGTCGAAGAGCCGCCCGTTCGGCGCGCTGCTGGCGGTTTGTACGGTGGTCGCGCTGGCTGCGGGCATTTATGTTGGCAAGTTACTTTTCACCAAAGCGGCGTTGCCGCCTCCAGTGTATCGGCAGCTGACGTTTCGACGGGGCAGCATCCGGTCGGCGCGTTTTGCGCCGGATGGGCAAACGATTCTCTATAGCGCCGCATGGCAAGGCAGTCCGGTCGATGTATTCACCGCGCGTCCTGAAGCTCCCGAAGCGAGGTCGATGGGGCTCACCCGAACTCAGCTCGTATCGGTATCCTCCGCGTCAGAGATGGCGGTGCTGCTCAACAGCAAAGCCATTGGCACGTGGGTAAATATGGGCACGCTGGCGCGGGCGCCGCTGGTCGGAGGAGCTCCGCGCGAAGTGCTCGAGCAGGTGCAGTGGGCGGACTGGTCGGCGGATGGAACCAGCCTCGCCGTCGTGCGTGATTTGGGCGGACGGAACCGGCTCGAATTTCCGATTGGAAAGCCGTTGTACGAAACCGGCGGATGGATCGGACATCCGCGCGTTTCTCCGAAAGGAGATCAGATCGCATTCATCGACCATCCGGTGCAGGGCGACGACAGCGGTTCGCTGGCGCTGGTCGATCTCAATGGAAACAAGCGCTCGTTGTCGGGTGAATGGTTCACCATTCAGGGCCTGGCGTGGTCGCCGGATGGAAAAGAAATCTGGTTCACCGCCAGCAAGTCCGGCGTCGACCGTACACTGTATGCGGTCTCAATGGACGGCAAAGAGCGAATGGTCCTCCGCCTCCCCGGCGCCGTAATGATTTTTGACATCTTTAAAGACGGAAGAGTTTTGTTGATGCGGGCCAGTTGGCGCCGGGAATTGATTGGGATGACCGCTGACGACGCGAAACAACATGATCTCTCCTGGCTCGATTACACCTATCCCGCAGACCTCTCGGCCGATGGCAAGACCCTACTGTTCGACGAAGAAGGCGGCGGAGGCTCGTTAGATTATTCGAAGTCTGGCGGCCTAAGTTACGCCGTCTATATTAGGAAGACAGACGGCGCGCCTGCGGTATTGCTTGGCGAGGGCGGGGCGGTGGCTTTGTCGCCGGATGGAAAGTCGGTGATTGCGCAGACTCAGGATTCGCCGTCGCAGCTCAAACTGCTGACTACCGGTGCTGGCGAAGCGCGGGACTTGACCAAGGATACGATTAACCATTCGTGGTCGCGCTGGTTTCCTGATGGGAAACACATTTTGTTTTCGGGGAATGAGCCGGGCAAAGGGGTGCGGTTATACGTCAGTGACGTGGCTACGGGAAAAAGTCAGCCCATCACGCAGGAAGGTGTGAACGGAACTGCGTTTGTGATTTCGCCGGACTCGCAGTGGGTCGCCGGGATTGGTCCGGACCACAAGGGATACCTTTATCCGGTTGGCGGCGGCGAGCCGCGGCTGGTTGCGGGACTTAATCCCGGAGAGCAGCCGATTACTTTTAGTAGCGACAGCGGTTCGCTCTATGTTTATCAGCCTGGCGAGCTTCCTGCCTCGGTTACTCGCGTCGATTTACAAACTGGGAAACGAAGTTTGTGGAAACTGTTGATGCCGTCCGATCCTGCTGGAGTGGAGACGATCGGTCCTATTCTTATGACGCCCGACGCTAAGACCTGCGTCTTCGGCTACCATCGCATGCTGGCTGATCTGTATCTGGTCGAGGGGTTGAAGTGAGCGGCGCCTGAAGGCGCTATCAAATAGCAGGCTTTGCGGCATGCCTGAAGGCGTGCCCTGATACGAATCTCGCTTCGGCCATGAGCCGCCCGCATCTACATTGAGATGCGTTCTATCTCGGCCAGGGCTTTGGTTTGGCGATAGCGGCGGATTTCGATCACGCTAGCTGAAATCGAGGTGACAGCGGCTACCACTGCCGCCACCGGCAACGCGATATGGCGATACGCTATCGGCATGTTGGGATGGATACCGCGCAACGCCGCCACAATCACGATCCCCAGAATTCCAACTAGCAGGCTCGCGGCGAAAGACAGCAGCGTCAGCAGGAAAGTCAGCAATAGAACGCGGGCGGGGATTAAGTACCAGTGGGGTTTGGTGGTGTTCGGAGACATTGTCGTTGATTGTAACGCCGTGAATGCTCGTTATTCATTCGATGCGCATGGGACAGGTTGGGGAAAAACTGCTGGCGTTAGGGGCTTGAAGCGGCGCGCTTTCAAGCGTCGCCTTACGTCATTGTTAACTTCTTACGGCACGGCTGAAGAGGCTGCGGAAAAATGCCATCCACAGTTGCACAATCGAGCCCCAGCGGCTAAAGCCGGACCCATTTTTCATCGAGTTACGGTATGCCTGAAGGCATACCCTGATACGAATCGGAGTTTTTCCGCAACCTGTGAAGCCGTGCCCTTCCACGAATCCGCCGGCTTTTTTTTCGTGCCCTGACCACGCCTCGCACTGCGTATCTGCGTTTCCTATACAGCAAATCGAGAACTACTCTAGAATACTTCTTATGTCGCAAGCTGCACCTGCAATCACCCGATCTCCGGAGGAGGTCGTCCGCCAAAGTCCGGTTTCGCAAGCGCCCAATGGAATCTGCTATGCCGTCGTCGGCGAGGTTACTGTCGCAACTTCTGACCTGGAGCGGATGGTCGCTGCTGTCCCCGAGGCCGCTGCTGCCGCTTTGCAGCGGAAGGCTTATTACTTTGTGCCGCTGACGGTCAATCAGGGCGAGGAGACCGTGATCGCCGATCGTTATGACGTTGAGCTCAGCGACAATGCGGTTTGTCATCGGAATATCGAACTGGGTGATTCGCAGTGCGTGTTTATTTCCACCCGCTTGATGGACGATAAGTTTTCGGTTGCGTTTGAGTTCTACATTAACGTCGGACACGCGGTGGTCGAGAAGGTGGGAGTGTCGCAGGAGTTTGCCGAGTTGGTCTGGAAGCAGGTTGAGGCCGGAGTGCGCGGCGAGACTTCGCTGGATGCTTGGGAGTCGCGTAAGGCGGCGACTTCGCATGATCCGGATGCGGAGAAGCATAAGAACGAATATCTGGCGGCGACTTTCTCTGATGCGATTTCGATTTATTTGCTGTCTCTGTTTATTGATGTGGATTATTACGATCTGCGGGAGCGGGATTATCCGCTGCTGGCTCCGGCGCAGATGGCGGAGCGGTTGCGGAAAGTGGCAGAGTTGTTTCCGGCGAATCCGGGGTTTGAGTTCGCGATTTACTACAAGCGGAGAAGCTAAGGGCTGGCCACGGATTTGCGCGGATCGTCACGGATTTCCCCCTGTAGTTAGAATCATTCCTCCATGCCTGTTACGGTTCGATCGTTTGCGAAGATTAATCTCGGGTTGGGGATTGGTGTGCTTCGGGCTGATGGGTTTCATGAGTTGCGGACGGTTTATCAAACGATTGCGTTGCACGATGTTATTCGCGTTTCGGTTGGGCGGGGATCGGGGATTGAGATTCGGTGTGAGGATTCTCGGGTTCCGAAAGATGAGTCGAATACTTGTTATCGGATGGTTGAGCGGGAGATGGTTGCGCTCAAGGCTCGTGGGCGCGTGGTTGTTGAAATTGAGAAGCGGTTGCCGGTGCAGGGTGGGCTTGGTGGGGCTTCGGGGAATGCTGTAGCTGCGCTTTTGGCGCTTGAGCGGGTGTTGAGGAAACAACTTTCTGGGCCTGAACGATTGCGGATTGCGGCTGAGGTTGGGTCGGATTTGCCTTTGTTCCTGGTTGGTGGCACGGTGTTGGGGGTTGGGCGGGGGGAGGAAGTTTATCCCTTGCCGGATTTGGCTGCGATTCCTTGCGTGGTGGCGACTCCGGAGATTGGAGTTTCGACTCCGAAGGCTTTTGCGGATTGGGATTTGCTGGTCGCGGGCGGACCTCAGGGGCTAAAGCCCGGATTCTTGGAAGGTCCTAGCGGCACGGCTGAAGCCGTGCCCTCCCGTGACCCACGTCAGATTGAAGGTGGGCCCTCCCGTGGCGAAGCAAACGTTTCGAGTGGAATTCCGACATCCACAGCTGCCGAGCTTCGCTCCATTAAGAAAGATCAATCCAAATTGACGCTTCCCGCTGCGTCCGATAGAATGGGTGAGTTCGGTCGCGTGCTTTCGGCGTGGCTGGGCGGGCTGTCCCAGGGCAAAAGTAAGTCTGGGATGGCTTTATCCGGTGTCCCTGTGAGCAAAGGCAGGGGCCGGGCCGAGACGCCGCTTCTCGACCTCGTCCGTACCGGGATCGAAAACGACTTTGAACGAGTCGTCTTTCCTAAGTATCCCGAATTGCGAGAGGTTAAGCGTGTGCTTGAACGAGCAGGGGCGGTTTATGCCTCGCTATCCGGCTCCGGTTCCGCGACTTATGGGTTGTTTGCTTCGCGAGCGGCGGCCGAAAAAGCTGCGGCTCGGCTGCGCAAGGACGGGATTCCGGCAACGGCCACGACTACGCTGACGCGTCCGCAGTACTGGAAGAAGATTTTCGATTGACGATTTCCGATTGCCGATTCTGGGCGGCGAGTTACACTAGAAGAGCCAGCCAGTCGTCAACAATTGAAATCTGTTTTCAGGGAAACTGGGCCGTCGACTAATGGTAGGTCAAGTGCCTTTGGAGCACTTTGTCTAGGTTCGAATCCTAGCGGCCCAGCCAGAAAAGCAGCCGAGAGCTGAATTTATGGCAACTCTTGCGACGGTGACGGAGAAGAAGGCTCAGGTGGGCGCCGACGAAAAATCGGAGCGCAAGCCTCAGCGCGGCCGTGGCGACGATAAGTTCAAGATTTTTTCTGGTACGGCGAACGAGGCGCTTGCCGATGAGGTCTGCACCTTTCTCGGTATGACTCGCGGGCAGGCCCTGGTAACGCGTTTCAGCGACGGCGAGGCCTACACACAGATTCAGGAGAATGTGCGCGGGGCTGACGTCTTTGTGATGCAGCCGACGTGCCGTCCGGTGGACGAGCACTTGATGGAATTGTTGTTGATGATTGACGCGCTGAAACGGGCTTCGGCGCGGCGCATTACCGCAGTGGTTCCGTACTACGGTTATTCGCGGCAGGATCGGAAGGATAAACCGAGAGCGCCGATTTCGGCGAAGGTCGTAGCGGATTTGCTGACTACCGCGGGTGCGGATCGGGCGCTGATTATTGATCCGCATGCGCCGCAGATTCAGGGATTTTTTAATATTCCGGTGGATCATCTGTTCGCGTCGCCGGTGCTGGTCGATCATTTCAGGAAACTGAGCTTGCCGAATCTGACGGTGGTTTCGCCGGATGCGGGTGGCGTGGAGCGGGCTCGTTTCTTCGCCAAGAAGATGGAAGCCGCGCTGGCCATCGTGGATAAACGCCGGGTAGAGATGAACGTGGCCGAAATCATGCACGTGATCGGCGATGTCAATGGCAGGACTTGCCTGGTGATCGACGACCTGATCGACACGGCTGGCACGCTGGTAAAAACTGCCTCAGCCCTTATGGAGAACGGCGCCACTGCGGTCTATGCTTGCGCTTCGCACGCGGTGCTTTCGGGGGCTGCGGTAGAAAACATTGCGAAGTCCCACTTCACGGAAGTGGTGGTGACGAATACGATTCCGCTGAGTGAGGCGGCGCGGCAAGAGCCGAAGATCAGGGTTCTGTCGATCGCGGGGTTGATCGGGCGGGCGATTCAATCGATTCACGAGGAAACATCCGTCAGCAAATTATTCTTGTAGACAGGAATCAAAATTATGGCAACTGCAACTGAAAGCACTGTACTGGAAGCGCAGCCGCGCGTGCCTGGCACGAAGAACGATGCGCGCCGGGTCCGCGTAGGCGGGAAAGTCCCCGCGGTATTGTATGGCGCCGGCAAAGAAGCGCTGTCCGTGAGCCTCGATCCGCGGCAGGTGTCGCGCATTCTGCATTCGCAGACAGGCTACAACACTATTTTTGATCTGGCCCTGGATGGCGGGGAGCGCACCAAGGCGATGATCGTGGACTGGCAGTACGAGCCCATCAAAGGGGCGTTGCTGCACATCGATCTGAAGCGGATCGCGATGGACAAGACCCTGACTGTCAATGTGCCGATCGTGCTGAAGGGTGAAGCGGCTGGGGTGAAGCAGCAGGGCGGCATTCTTGAGCAGATTCTGCGTGAAGTGGAGCTTGAGTGTTTGCCGGGCGATATTCCGGCGTTTATCGAGGCCGATGTCAGCGAGTTGGTTTTTGGCAAAGTGTTGCGCGTATCCGATCTGCCGCACGGCGACAAACTCAAATTCCTGACGGATGCGAACCAGCCGGTGGCGACGGTTATCACGGTGAAGGAAGAAGTGGTGGCTACGCCGGAGGCGGTTGCTGCCGAGGCGGGAGCGGGTCCTGCGGAACCCGAGGTCATCAAGAAGGGCAAGCAGGAAGCGGGCGAGGAAGGCGCGGAGCCTGCGGCGGAGAAGGCCGAGAAGCCCGAGAAGAAGGAAAAGAAATAGATTTCACCACAGAGTCACAGAGACACAGAGAAGGCTTGATAGAAAACCGAATCCGAGATTTTCTCTGTGACTCTGTGCCTCTGTGGTGAACATGTGAAACTTATTGTTGGGCTGGGCAATCCGGGAATCGAATACCAGTTCACGCCTCACAATTTGGGATTTCTCGTAGTTGACCGGATTGCGAACGAGTTCGGGGTTGAGGTTAGAAATCGGCAGTGCCGGGCGCTGACTGCGCGGGTGGTGATTGGCTCGGAGACGGTTCTGCTGGCGAAGCCCGAGACGTTCATGAATCTGAGCGGGATCTCGGTGCGGGAATTGGTTACGAAGCATGAGGTCAGGGTGGAAGAAGACCTGACTGTGATTCAGGATGAGCTCGACTTTCCGCTGGGAACGATCCGGATTCAGAGGAAGCGGAGTTCGGCGGGACATAACGGGATCGAATCGATCATCAGCTCTTTGGGCACGAACGATTTCTTGCGGATTCGCATGGGAGTTGCTCCCGAGCGCAAGATCGAAGACGGGATGAGTTATTTGTTGTCGCCGTTTCGTAAGGCGCAGCTCAAGGTTGTCGACGAGATGCTTGAGGTCGCAGCCAGTGCTGTGAAGGCCATTGTGACTGAGGGTGCGGCTGCGGCGATGAATCGCTTTAACCGCAAGCCTGAAGAATGAAAGATTAGCGGCAGATTTGCACGGATGCACACGGATTTGAAGATCCGCGAGAGATGGAGAATGGAATGAATCGTACTTATGAATTGATGTTCATCGTCCGGCCGGATATGGCGGAGGAGGATCAGGACAAACTTATTTCCACGCTGGAGACGGCTGTGGCTGCTTCGTCCGGGCTGGTGAAGAGTGTCGAGCGCATGGGCAAGCGGCGGTTGGCTTACACCGTCAGGAAGTTTCACGACGGCATTTACGTGCTGTTGACTGTCGAAGGCGGTGGCGGCCTGATTCATGAACTGGAACGCCGGTTGCGCGTTACCGAGCCGGTGATCAAGTTTCTCACCGTACGCATCGATGAGGAGCAGAAGCGCCTGGATAAAATCAAGGCGATTAAAGACGCGAAGCGCAAAGCGGCAGCGCCTGTGACCCCGGCTGAGGTTGCTGGGGAAGCTCCCGCGGCTACGGCGTAAGAGTCGTCGTTGGTCGTTGGCCTTCGGTCGTCGGCCAACGCGAGCCGAGCCAAGACGAACGACGGAAGACCAACGACGGAAGACCAACGACGGAAGACCAACGACGGATTATTA
>Ga0224564_1000054_pt1 | contig 10981 bp, 11 predicted proteins | sample CSU5metagenome_FD_182889 | JGI IMG/M metagenome (GOLD analysis project Ga0224564, IMG submission 182889) | Soil microbial communities from Bohemian Forest, Czech Republic - CSU5 | ecosystem: Environmental > Terrestrial > Soil > Temperate forest | place: Czech Republic: South Bohemian Region... | reverse complement strand
CGACCTCCTGCATGCCATGCAGGCGCTCTCCCAGCTGAGCTATGGCCCCGTTAGAAATCAGATATCAGCGCCCAGTAATCAGAAAGTAAAAGCGCCGCGGGCCGCACAGAACTTCTGATTACAGAATACCAATCACTGACTCCTGATTATCCTTCCTCCTCGTTCTCGATGTCGCCGCCGATAATGTCGGTGACGTCGGCGTCCTCTTCCTCTTGCTCCTCGATGAACGCGGCATCGTCGAGGGGCTCGTCGATCTCGACTTCTTCATCGCCGACGTCCGCCTCGCCCCCCTCGGCGGGCTTCTTCGCTCCCTGGGCTTCGGCGTCGGCCTCCTCGAGCGAGACAAATTCGGCATCTTGCGGTTCCGGAGCGGCCACTTCCTCAGCCGCAGCCGGTCGTGCTGCCGCGGCCGCAGCGGCTGCCGCCGCTGCCGCATCCGGCCGACCGCGGGTGACGACCGGCGCAATTTCATACACCGCACCGCATTTCGGGCAGTGAATCGGGTCCTTGTTGAGGTCGTAGAACTTGGCGCTGCAACTGGCGCAGAGCCGTTTGGTGCCGAGCTCGGGTTTGGCCACGATCCTGATCCTTGGCGATTTGGGAGCTTCACTTGGCTAGTCGTGGCGCCCCTGTCAATAGAGTATCGACAGCGATTAGGCCCGATTTCTTGGCGAAAAACCGCGGAATGACGGGCAATGGCGCGCCGTGCTAGAGCACGCGCGTTGGATTTACACACTATGACCGCCAACCCCGCTCCGCTCACCGCCCGCCGTCACGGCCCTCTGGCCGGCCGAGCGCGCGTGCCCGGCGACAAGTCGATCTCGATTCGCGCCCTGATCCTCGGCGCGCTCACGGTCGGCGAGACCCGGATCGGCGGCCTGCTCGAAGGCGAAGACGTCATCAATACGGCACAGACGCTCGGCGCGCTGGGCGCCCATGTCGAGCGGACCGGCGAGCGGCGATGGCTTCTGCGCGGCGTCGGCGTCGGCGGCTTTGCCGAGCCGGCCGCGACGCTCGACTTCGGCAATTCGGGAACCGGCTGTCGGCTCATGCTGGGCGCAGTGGCCGGCTGCCCGGTGACGGCGACGTTCGACGGCGATGCGTCGCTACGCAAGCGGCCGATGCGCCGCATCCTCGATCCCTTGGAACGTATCGGCGCGCGCACGCTCGCCTCGACCGACGGCCGGCTGCCGCTGACGCTCGCCGGGGCGCGCGATCCGATCCCGATTGTGTTCCGGCCGCCGGTGCCGTCGGCGCAGCTGAAGTCGGCGGCGCTGCTCGCCGGCCTTGCCGCGCCGGGCGAAACCGTCGTGATCGAAGCCGAGGCGACGCGCGACCATACCGAAAAGATGCTGACGCATTTCGGCGCTCAAGTGCGCGTCGAGCCCGAAGGGGGCAACGGCCGCCGCATCACGCTGACCGGCCAACCGGAACTCGTGCCGCAGCCGATTGTGGTTCCCGCCGATCCATCCTCGGCGGCATTCCCCATGATCGCCGGCCTGATCACGCGCGGCTCCGATGTGATTCTCGACGGCGTGATGATGAACCCGCTGCGCACCGGTCTGATCACGACGCTTGCCGAAATGGGCGCCTCGATCGAACAGCTCGATAGGCGCAAGGAGGGCGGCGAGGACGTCGCCGATCTGCGCGTGCGCGCCGGCGTGCTCCGCGCCGTGGAAGTGCCGGCGGAGCGCGCGCCATCCATGATCGATGAATATCCGGTGCTCGCGGTAGCCGCCGCTTTCGCCGAAGGCACCACGGTGATGCGCGGGCTCAAGGAGCTGCGGGTCAAGGAGTCCGACCGCCTTGCCGCCACGGCCGCGCTACTGCGCGCCAACGGCGTCGCCGTCGATATCGAAGGCGACGATCTCATCGTGCACGGCAAGGGCCACGCCGCGGGCGGCGGCGTCGTCACCACCCACATGGATCACCGCATCGCCATGGCGGCGATGGTGCTGGGGCTTGCCAGCGACCGGCCGGTGCAGATCGACGATGGCACGTTCATCGCCACGAGCTTTCCGGGCTTCGTCGAGTTGATGCGCGGGCTTGGGGCGGATTTGTCATGATCATCGCCATCGACGGACCGGCGGCTTCCGGCAAGGGCACGATCGCGCGATACCTCGCGCAGGTTTATGGGCTGCATCATCTCGATACCGGGCTGCTCTACCGCGCCGTGGGCAAAGCGATGCTCGATTCCGGCCATCCGCTTGACGACACCGCGCGCGCCATCGAAGCGGCGGTGGCGCTCGATCCGAAGAAATTCGACGACAATGCCCTGAAATTGCAGGCCATCACCGAGGCGGCGTCGGTGGTCGCGGCGATCCCGCAGGTGCGCCAGGCGCTGATGAGCTATCAGCGCCAATTTGCCATGAAAGCCCCCGGCGCCGTGCTCGACGGCCGCGATATCGGCACCGTCATCGCCCCCGGCGCGGACGTGAAACTGTTCGTCATCGCCAGCCCCGAAGTGCGCGCCGCGCGCCGGGTCCTTGAGCTTCGGGCGCGGGGCGAAGAGGCGGACGAGAAAGAGGTATTGGCCGACCTCCTGCGCCGTGACGAGCGCGATTCCCGGCGCACCGCCGCCCCCCTGAAGGCGGCCCCGGACGCGCACTTGCTCGACACCACTCATTTGGGTATAGACGCCGCATTCCGGGCCGCCGTTGCCATCATCGAGGCCGCTCGAACGGGCCGAAAGCGCGGTTGACAGCGCTTTCGTCATTGGAGGTTCAGCCCGTTCGCCGCTTCGTCCTTGCGACCCGGATAACGCTTCGTCCCGACCGCTTGGCCTAAAACCCCAACCGCCGGCTTTGCCGGCGGCTGCCGCGCGTTCGGGACCAATTCAATCCAAGGGGTCCGGAGTATTTATGGCTCAAGCTGCCGCCGCCGCGCCATCGCGCGAAGATTTTGCCTCGCTGCTCGAAGAATCGTTCAGCGACGGTCATCTGCAGGAAGGCTCCGTCGTCAAAGGGACGGTAGTCGGAATAGAGAAAGAGCTCGCCGTCATCGACGTGGGCTTGAAGACCGAAGGCCGCGTGGCGCTGCGCGAATTCGCCGGGCCCGGCCGCAATGCCGAGATCAAGGTCGGCGACACCGTCGAGGTCTATCTCGAACGCATCGAAAATGCCCTTGGTGAAGCCGTGCTGTCGCGCGACAAGGCGCGCCGCGAGGAAAGCTGGGGCAAGCTCGAGAAGGCGTTCCAGAACAACGAAAAGGTCCAGGGCGTCATCTTCAATCAGGTCAAGGGCGGCTTCACCGTCGATCTCGACGGCGCGGTGGCCTTCCTGCCGCGCTCGCAGGTCGATATCCGGCCGATCCGCGACGTGTCGCCGCTGATGAACAACCAGCAGCCGTTCCAGATCCTGAAAATGGATCGCCGCCGCGGCAACATCGTCGTGTCGCGCCGCACCGTGCTGGAAGAGACCCGCGCCGAGCAGCGCCAGGAGCTGGTGCAAAACCTCGAAGAGGGCCAGGTCATCGACGGCGTGGTCAAGAACATCACCGACTACGGCGCCTTCGTCGATCTCGGCGGCATCGACGGCCTCTTGCACGTCACCGACATCGCCTGGCGGCGCGTCAATCATCCATCCGAGGTGCTCAATATCGGCCAGCAGGTGAAGGTCAAGATCATCAAGATCAACCACGAGACCCACCGCATCTCGCTCGGCATGAAGCAACTGCTCGACGATCCGTGGCAGGGCATTGAGGCCAAATATCCGGTCGGCGCGCGGTTTAAGGGCCGCGTCACCAACATCACCGACTACGGCGCCTTCGTCGAGCTCGAGCCCGGCATCGAAGGTTTGATCCACGTCTCGGAAATGTCGTGGACCAAGAAGAACGTGCATCCCGGCAAGATCGTTTCGACATCGCAAGAGGTCGAGGTGCAAGTCCTCGAGGTCGATCCGGTCAAGCGCCGCATTTCGCTCGGTCTCAAGCAGACCATGCGCAACCCTTGGGAAGTGTTCCTGGAGAAATATCCGGCCGGCTCCGAGGTCGAAGGCGAGGTCAAGAACAAGACCGAGTTCGGCCTGTTCCTCGGCCTCGACGGCGACGTCGACGGCATGGTGCATCTGTCCGACCTCGACTGGAAACGACCGGGCGAGCAGGTCATCGAGGAGTACAAGAAGGGCGACAAGGTCAAGGCGCAGGTGCTCGACGTCGATGTCGAGAAGGAGCGCATCTCGCTCGGCATCAAGCAGCTGAGCGGCGGCGGCGCCGGCGCGGCTGCCGCGCCCGAAGCCGGCGCTGCCGGCGAGCTCAAGAAGGGTGCCGTTGTCACCTGCGAAGTCACCGACGTGAAGGAAGGCGGCATCGACGTGAAGATCGTCGGCACCGAATACTCCTCCTTCATCAAGCGCTCGGAGCTGGCGCGCGACCGTTCCGAGCAGCGTCCGGACCGCTTTGCCGCCGGCCAGAAGGTCGACGCCCGCGTCATCCAGTTCGATCGCCGCACCCACAAGGTGCAGGTCTCGATCAAGGCGCTGGAGGTCGCCGAGGAGAAAGAGGCCATCGCGCAATACGGCTCCTCGGATTCCGGCGCAACGCTGGGCGACATCCTCGGCACCGCGCTCAAGCGCAAGGGCGAGGAGAACGAGAAGGGCGACGACGACGAATAACCGTTACCTCTCCCCGTGAGCGGGGAGAGGGAGAAAAAAACAAGGAGCCGGACCATGTCGCTTGATGCCGACCTGATCGTCGACCGCCGCCGTATGCGCAGGAAGCTCACGTTCTGGCGCGTCATCGCCATCGGCGTGATCGTGCTCGCCGTGGCCGGCGCGGCGGCTTTGGGCAGCAATCGCGCGGGCTTCACCGGCGTGCGCCCCTATATCGCCCGCGTCACCATCGAGGGCCTGATCCGCGGCGATCGTGATCGGGTGCAGGCGCTCGACCGGCTCGCCCGCTCGTCACTAGCGCGCGCCGTCATCGTCCATGTCGACAGCCCCGGTGGCACCACCGCGGGCTCCGAGCAGCTATACGACTCGCTGTCGCGGCTGCGTGACAAGAAGCCAATGGTGATCGTCGTCGACAGCCTCGCCGCATCGGGCGCCTACATCACGGCGCTCTCCGGCGATCACATCGTGGCGCAGCAGACCTCGCTGGTCGGCTCGATCGGCGTGCTGTTCCAATACCCGAACTTTGCCGACCTGCTCGACAAGATCGGCGTCAAGGTCGAGGCGGTGAAATCGAGCCCGCTGAAGGCGTCGCCGAGCGGTTTTGAGCCGACCAGCCCGGAAGCCAAGGCGGCGCTGGATTCGATCGTCAAGGATTCCTACGCCTGGTTCAAAAACCTCGTGCAGGATCGCCGGCACCTGAGCGACAGCGAACTGCAGACGGTGTCCGACGGCCGCGTCTTCACCGGCCACCAAGCCATCAACCTCAAGCTGATCGACGAGCTCGGCGACGAGCGGGCCGCGCTGGCCTGGCTCGCCAAGGAAAAGAACGTCGATGCCAAGCTGCCGGTGCGCGATTATGAGCTGAAGAGCCGTTTCGGCGACCTGCCGTTCCTCCACGCCTCCGTCGTGGCTCTGCTCGACGCCACCGGGCTGACGACGCTGGCGCGCCGGTTCGACGACTGGGGCATGGTTGCCGAGGTAGAGCGGTTCAATCTTGACGGTCTGTTGGCCCTTTGGCACCCTGCGGCGGCGAACTGAGGCAACGTTCGCGGGCGACGAGGCGGCGACAATGATCAAGTCCGAACTGGTTCAGCACATTTCCACGCAAAATCCTCATCTCTATCAGCGCGACGTCGAGAACATCGTCAACGCCATTCTCAACGAGATCATCGCGGCGATGGCGCGCGGCGACAGGGTCGAGCTGCGCGGCTTTGGCGCGTTTTCGGTGAAGCAGCGTCCGGCGCGCACCGGCCGCAATCCGCGCACCGGCGCCCACGTCGCCGTCGATCAGAAATGTGTGCCGTTCTTCAAGACCGGCAAGGAAATGCGCGAGCGGCTCAATCGCGCGAATCCAGGTTGAGCCGCGAGCCGCGATCGTCCGGAGGCGTGCTGCGCAAGATCGTCGCGGCCGTCGTCCTCATACCGCTCGCCGTCGTCATCATCGCCTTCGCCGTGGCCAACCGTCAAACGGTGACGGTCTCGTTCGATCCGTTCAGCGCGGAACGGCCGGCGTCCTCGCTTACTCTACCGCTATTCGTTCTGGTCATCGGGCTGCTCATCGCCGGTGTGCTGATCGGCGGCACGGCATCGTGGTTGCGGCACGGTAATTTGCGGCGTACCGCGCGGCGCTTCGAACGCGACATCCGCGAGCTACGCAGTGAGCTTGCTTCGCTCCGCCAGACCCCGAGCGGCAACGCGAGCGTCTCGGAGACCGGCAAGCCGCCGGAACGGCTCCAGCTGCGGACGCCGGTCCAGTAAGGACGCCGTCGTCCCGAGCAAGACAAAGCCCGCGCAGGGATGTAGAAGGGCGCCAATCAAGGGACAGGCGACCTCAGGCAGCTATGTCGGTCATCGTCAAAATCTGCGGCCTCTCCACGGCGGAGGCCCTCGATGTCGCGCTCGAAGCGGGCGCCGACATGGTGGGCTTCGTGTTCTTTGCGCCGTCGCCGCGGCACCTGACATTCGAGCGCGCGCACGCGCTGGCCTCGCAGGTGCTGGAGCGCGCACAAAAGGTGGCGCTGACCGTCGACGCCGACGATGCGCTGCTCGACGCGGTGGTCGAGGCGTTGCAACCGGACATGCTGCAATTGCACGGTACCGAATCCCCGGCGCGGGTCGAGGCCGTTCAGCGCATGTTCGGCCTGCCGGTGATGAAGGCTGTGCCGATCGCGGCGAAAAGCGATCTCGACGGCATCGCCCGCTATGCCGGCATAGCCGATCGCCTGCTGTTCGACGCGCGTGCACCGCGCGAGGCGACGCGGCCAGGCGGGCTCGGCAGGCCTTTCGACTGGCATCTTCTGGAAAATCTCGATCCCGGCGTGCCGTTCATGCTGTCGGGCGGCCTCGATGCCGATAACGTCGGCGAGGCGCTGCGCATCACGCGGGCGTCCGGTGTCGACGTCTCCTCGGGCGTCGAGCGCGGGCCGGGCGAAAAAGATCCCGACAAGATTCGCGCCTTCGTGCGCGCGGCTCGCGTCGCAGCCGCGTCCGTTGCGAGCCCGGCATGACCCGGCCCAACTCCTTCCGCAGCGGGCCCGACGAGCACGGGCATTTCGGCATCTATGGCGGCCGCTTCGTCGCCGAGACGCTGATGCCGCTCATATTGCAGCTGGAGCAAGCCTACGCGCAGGCCAAAGCCGATCCGGCTTTCCAGAAAGAAATGGACGGCTACCTGACGCACTATGTCGGCCGGCCGTCGCCGCTCTATTTCGCCGAGCGGCTCACCGAGCATTGCAGACAGACGGCCTCCGGCCTTTCGGGCGGTGGCGCAAAGATCTATCTCAAGCGCGAGGAGCTCAATCACACCGGTGCGCACAAGGTGAACAACGTGCTCGGCCAGATTCTTCTGGCGCGGCGCATGGGCAAGAAACGCATCATCGCCGAGACCGGCGCCGGCATGCACGGCGTGGCGACGGCAACGCTGTGCGCGCGCTTCGGCCTTGAATGCATCGTCTACATGGGCGCCGTCGACGTCGAGCGGCAGAAGGCGAACGTGTTCCGCATGCACATGCTCGGCGCCAAGGTGGTGCCGGTGGAATCCGGCGCCAAGACGCTCAAGGACGCCATGAATGAGGCGCTGCGCGACTGGGTCTCCAATGTCGGCTCGACGTTCTATTGCATCGGCACTATCGCCGGGCCGCATCCCTATCCGATGATGGTGCGCGACTTCCAATCGATCATCGGCCGCGAGACCCGCGAGCAGATGCAACAGGCCGAAGGCCGGCTGCCGGATTCGCTGATCGCCTGCATCGGCGGCGGCTCGAACGCCATGGGCCTGTTCCATGCGTTCCTCGACGATACGGGAATCGAAATTTTCGGCGTCGAGGCGGCCGGCCACGGCCTCGATACTGGCATGCATGCCGCCTCCATCGCCGGCGGGCGACCGGGCGTGCTGCATGGCAATCGCACTTATCTGCTGATGAACGAGGACGGCCAGATCAACGAAGCGCATTCGATCTCCGCCGGCCTCGATTATCCGGGCATCGGGCCGGAGCACGCCTGGCTCGCCGACGCCGGCCGCATCACGTTTCTGTCGGCGACCGACGATGAAGCGCTCAACGCGTTCCAGCTCTTGTCCAAGCTCGAAGGCATCATCCCGGCGCTCGAGCCGGCGCACGCCATCGCAAAAGTGCTCGATCTCGCGCCGAAAAAATCGAAGGATCACCTCATGGTGGTCAATCTCTCCGGCCGTGGCGACAAGGACCTCGATTCGGTGGCGCGGCATCTGGGAAATAAAGCGCGATGACCGAACGGATGGATCGGCGCTTTGCCGCGCTCCGCAAGGAAGGCCGCGCCGCACTCGTCACCTTCACCATGGCGGGCGATCCCGACCAAGCCACGTCGCTCGCCATCATTAACGCGCTGCCGAAAGCGGGTGCCGACGTGATCGAGCTCGGCATGCCGTTCACCGATCCGATGGCCGATGGGCCGGCGATCCAGGCCGCGGGCCTACGCGCGCTTCATGCCGGCGCCAACATGAAGAAAACGCTTCGCCTTGTGCGCGACTTCCGCGCCGGCGACGAGGCGACGCCGATCGTGCTGATGGGCTACTACAATCCGATCTACGTCTACGGCGTGGAAAAATTTCTCGCCGATGCCAAGGCCGCCGGCGTCGATGGGCTGATCGTCGTCGACCTGCCGCCGGAGGAGGACGCCGAGCTTTGCCTGCCGGCGCTCAAAGCCGGCGTCAATTTCATCCGCCTCGCTACGCCGACCACCGACGACAAGCGGCTGCCGACCGTGCTCACCAATACGTCGGGCTTCGTCTACTACGTCTCGATAGCCGGCATTACCGGCTCCGCCGCGCCGGACCCGGCTGCGGTTTCCTCAGCGATTGCGCGTATCAAGCGGCATACAAAACTTCCGGTCTGCGTCGGCTTCGGCGTCCGCACGGCGGAACAGGCCCGCGTCATCGCGGCAGGCGCCGACGGCGTCGTGGTCGGCTCGGCGCTGGTCGATGCGGTGCGCAAGAGCCTTGGACACGGCGCCAAGCCGACGGCCGCGACAGTGCCGGCTGTTGCAGACCTTGTTCGCGAGCTTGCCGAAGGCGTGCGCTCTCGCGTTTAAAGGCGGGCCGGCCGGGCAATAACCGTCGGCGTTGAATTTCAGGTTCCCGATCCACACATATCCCCTCCGTAGCTGGAGGGAATGAATCATGGCCCGCGACGTGGCCCGCGATTGGATGTGGTCGGAAGCCTGCGAGATGTTGGCGCGGGCCGAGCGCATGCACCGGGAGCTGTTTCGGCCCGCCGGTACGCAGGCGCACCTGCCGGCCTGGGAACCGCCGGTCGACATTCTGGAAACCGAATTCGAGGTCTTGGCGCTGGTGGCGTTGCCCGGCGTCGACGCCGACAGCGCGCAAGCCGTGATCGAGGACGGCGATCTCGTGGTCACGGGAACCCGCGTCCTGCCGGCGGAACTGCGCACGGCCGTCATCCATCGGCTCGAATTGCCGCAAGGGCGGTTCTATCGGCGGCTCCGCCTGCCGCCCGGCCGCTACGGCGCGGTGCGCCGCGCCGCCGCTGCCGGTTGTTTGGTGATTACTTTGCAGAAAGTGGGGACTGCTCGTGGCTGAAGTGCTTGCAAAAGACGGAACAGGCGGCGGCGCATTGCCGCCATTGCCGGCTGACGCGCTGATCATCGTGCCGGTGCGCAACACCGTGCTGTTTCCCGGCCTGGTGCTGCCGATTACTTTGAGCCGCGCGAAGTCGGTCGCGGCTGCGCAACAGGCGGTGCGCGAGCAGCGCCAGGTCGGCATCCTGTTGCAACGTACGCCGGACGTCGACGATCCGACCGCGATCGACATGCATCGCATGGGCACGATCGCCAATATCGTGCGCTACATCACCGCGCCCGACGGCACCAACCACCTGGTCTGCCAGGGCGAGCAGCGGTTCCAGATCAGCGAGTATCTGTCGGGCTGGCCGTTCCTGGTCGCCCGCGTCGTGCAGATACCCGAGCCGGGCGTGCGCACGCCGGAAATCGAAGCGCGCTTTGTCGATCTCAAAGCGAAGACCATCGAGGCCATTCAATTGCTGCCCCAGGTGCCGGCGGATCTGCTGGCGGCCGTGCAGTCGATCGAAGCGCCGCCGGCGCTGGCCGATCTGGCGATCGCCTATATGGACGTGAAGCCGGAGGAAAAGCAGGAGATCCTTGAGACCGTCGACATCGCCGTGCGCATGGAGAAGGTGTCGCGGCTGCTCGCCCACCGCATCGAGGTGTTGCGGCTGTCGCAGGAAATTGGCCGGCAGACCAAGGTCGCGCTCGACGAGCGGCAGCGCGAGGCGTTGCTGCGCGAGCAGATGGCGGCGATCCAGCGCCAGCTCGGCGAAGGCGAGGAGGGCAAGGCCGCGGAAATGGCCGAGCTCGACGCCGCGATCGCCAAGGCCGGCATGCCGAAGGACATCGAGGATCAGGCGCGCAAGGAGTTGCGCCGGCTGCAACGCATGCCCGAAGCCGCCGGCGAATACGGCATGGTGCGCACCTATCTCGATTGGCTGATCGAGCTGCCGTGGGCCTTGCCCGAGGAAAAGCCGATCGATATCGCCGAGGCGCGAAAAATCCTCGACGAGGACCACTACGACCTCGACAAGATCAAGCGCCGCATCATCGAATATCTCGCCGTGCGCAAGCTTGCTCCCCAGGGCAAGGCGCCGATCCTGTGCTTCGTCGGCCCGCCCGGCGTCGGCAAGACCTCGCTTGGCCAATCGATCGCGCGCGCCATGGGCCGCAAGTTCGTGCGCGTCAGCCTCGGCGGCGTGCACGACGAGGCCGAGATCCGCGGCCATCGCCGCACCTATATCGGCGCGCTGCCCGGCAACATCATCCAGGCCATCCGCAAGGCCGGCACGCGCAACTGCGTCATGATGCTCGAC
>Ga0224564_1000052_pt1 | contig 11178 bp, 9 predicted proteins | sample CSU5metagenome_FD_182889 | JGI IMG/M metagenome (GOLD analysis project Ga0224564, IMG submission 182889) | Soil microbial communities from Bohemian Forest, Czech Republic - CSU5 | ecosystem: Environmental > Terrestrial > Soil > Temperate forest | place: Czech Republic: South Bohemian Region... | reverse complement strand
GACCGCATGTCGCGAAGGGCCAGAAGCGGTCGTTGGCGCGCGCGGCGACATGACCCCGGAATCCGAACGAGCCAGCACCTACGGACGCCAGAGCGATTCTCTCCAAAATTTAATATCTCAGAATAAACGTTTATCTCGCATGCACTTCGCTTTCGGTCGGCGCATCACAGCCTGCCGACCATCCTGCACGGCGTGAACGTCCTGGTCCCGGAAACCACAAACCAATGGATGGTCATTGACCTGTGAAGGAGACTAGCCATGAACAGGATCTTAATGACCGGTGCGGCCCTCTTGACGCTGCTCAACGCCGGGATGCCGGCGAATGCGGCGGACAAGCACGCGAGGCAATACCAAGAAGTGCCCCAACAACAATCGTTTGGGTCCGGCGCGCGGGTCGATGAGGTGGATCCCAACTCTCCCGCAGCAAGGGCGGGTATGCGGCCCGGCGATCGCATCGTCGGGATCAACGGCAGGCCGATCGACGGCATCTCGGACGTCATTCCCTTCGTGGCGGGAGGCGGCCGTCCGATCACGGTCGACATCGAGCGAGGCGGGACTCATGTGCGGGTCACGGCCTCTCCCCCGAACGGTCGATGGCGACGTGGGGTGCTCGGCATCACTGGCACGTATTACCCGTTTTGCCCTGGCGGCAACTACTGCGAGTCCTCCGAGCCGCCGCCGCCGCCGATCATTGACCCGCCAATTCCGACCCCGCCGCCGGACATTCCGCCACCGTTTCCCATCCAGAACTAGTTGGCGCGCCAACCGGTGTGCTAGGCAAGTTAAATTCAAATGCTGTCAAGGGAGCCGACATGTCGAAGGTCGCCGTGAATTCGGGAATTGGGCCAGAGACCGGCGAACCAGCAATCGGCTTTGGTTTGACGCCGCCACGACCTTGGGCGTTTTGGATCACGCTCGCCTGGGGCGTGATCGGCATCGCACTGGCACGAGAAGGTCCTTATGCGCTGCCCTATTGTATTGAATATTGCGTCCGCTTTTGGAACTGGATCGAGCCAAGCGAGGCGTTCGCCTGGCATCGAGGTGCGTGGTGGCAACTCGCCGTATTCAGTTTGTCCGGCTTTTTTCTCATTGGCGCGTCTGTGCTTGGGGCATGGGCGTCGGGGTGCCCGGTTAGACAATATCTGGGCTTGGTCCTCCCCTCCCGGCGCGACGTTATTCTTGGCCTTGCAGTTGTCATAGCGCTCTTGTTGATGCTGACGGTAGCCGTGACCTGGTACGTTTTCCAGGTGCCAAACGGTTCAACAGCTGCACAGAGCCTTTTCTCCAACGGGACCACCGCCACGTTACTGTTGATGTGGCCGGCCGGGGTGGTAATCGCCCCAGTGTCAGAAGAGCTTATGTTTCGCGGATTCCTGTTCCGAGGATGGGAAAAAACATGGCTCGGTGCGGGAGGAACCATTGTGCTCACTGCTGCCCTTTGGGCGCTGCTGCACACCAACAAGAACTGGCTGGGTGTTGCATTCATCTTCGTTGCCGGACTTTTCTTGGGATGGATGCGTCGGCGCAGCGGTTCTACCGTATTGACGATCCTCCTGCACGCAACGAGTAACTTGCTATTGGCCGCGCCCGTGACATTTGGTGGCGATCGGTTGGATCGCTTAGGTCGTTGCGTCAGCTACTGCGAATCCCGACGATCATTGTATCCGCTGTGGATCATTGGGGACCGGATCGAGAAAGCCGCAAGTCCAGCATGTCCGCTCTGCCCGAAAGCGACCGACAACCGACTTAAGCCCGCATGTCGCGGTGGCCACAAGCCACATGACGCCCGCGGTTGTCCTGCCAGTGCGCGGATTCAAGGAGAGCGGCCCAAGCCAGCCGGTCACGAGCATGAAATAAGGCACATGCTTCGTGTCAAAGCGTGCTAGGGCTTTGCGGACTTCGCGGGGCGCGGCCCCGCAGGCGTGGAATTCAGAGGACAAGCCGGACGGCTCGTGAGCGGTGCGCAGGCGCGCCGACTGCTGTGCTGCTTTTCGTCAAGACGAAACAATTGCGTGACGACACGAGTTCGTTTCGCCAATCGTCGACGTGAAATCGTCGACGACGGCGGCAAACTGGAACGAGATATTCATGCTGGGTTTCAATCGCTGGCATCTGTCCATGGTGCTGGCCACGATCCTGGGCGGCGCGGCCATCGTCTGGCTCGCGCTGGAGATTTTGATTCCCTCGCCGCCGAAAAAAAACGTCGCCACGGGCCAGCGAAATCAAATCTACCAGGCTATCGGCATCAGCTATCGGACGATCCTGGCTCGCTCCGGCGTGGACGTCGATGTGCGCCTGACCAATGGCGCAGTGGAAAACCTCGCGCTTCTCAACGACCCGCATTCCGGCGTGACGGCAGGTATCGTGCAAGGCGGCATCTCAGACGGCGCGCAATAGCCGGATTTGCTGTCGTTGGGACGCATCAACTATCAAGTCTATTGGCTGTTTTACAGCGCGGCGGAAACCATAACGGATTTGCGTCAGCTCAAGGGCAAACGCATCGCCTTGGGACCGGAAGGCAGCGGCCAACGGCCGCTAACCGAAAAAATCCTCGAAGTCAGCGGCGTCACCGATGAAAACACGACGCTGGTGGGTCTCTCGGCGCAAGACGCGGTCAACGGAATCAATGATGGCACGATCGATGCCATGTTTCTGCCCTTTGCGCTGGATTCGCCCATTCTCCGCTCCTTGCTGGCAAACCCGCGCGCTCGCCCCATGAGCTTTACGGAAGCCGAGGCTCTCACCCGCATTTTTCCGTATCTTGTCCGATTGGTGCTGCCGCGCGGTGTCGTTGATTTTGAGAGGATCGTTCCATCCACCGACATGATCCTCATTGCCGCCAGCAACGTCGTGCTGGTGCGCAAAGACATCCATCCCGCGATCATCGATCTGTTGGCGCGTGCCATCATGGAAACGCACGGCAAGCCCGGGCCCTTTCAACAAGCCGGTGAATTTCCCAAGCCGAACGATCCGGAATATCCCGTTTCTGAGAGCGCGCTCGATTTCTACAAGAACGGTCCGACATTCCTGAACCGGTACATGCCGTTCTGGATGACCAACTATGCGCGAAGGTTGATCGCAGTGGTGGCGGCGGTCATTGCCATCGTCCTGCCGCTGTTCAGCTACGCGCCCAAAGGTTACAAATGGCTCGTCAACGAGCGCCTGAACGCCATGTACCGCCGCCTGAGAAGGATCGAAGCGCGATTGCAACATGACGTGACGGCCGCGGACGTCTCGGCGCTCGAAGCCGATCTCGACGGCGTCGATCGGGCCATCCACAGTCTTGCGGTTCCGATGCGGTACTCGGACGTGTATTTTTCCGTGAAATCCCACCTCGATCTGGTTCGCACGCGCATTGGATCGCGCCGCGCCGAGATGGCTGCGCGATAGTGGGGCCGCCCCTTAGGGGCGGGGACTTATCGGCATACGGCCGGCATTTATGGCGGTTTTCGAAAAGTTTAACCTTTGAAACTACAATTTGCGGCGGCATTCCCGGATCGCATTATGTCCGAAGATCAGGATACGACGGCGCTCTGTCCCAAGTGCGGGAATCCGTTGATCTATGTCACTTCGATTCCGCACCCCAAATCTCCCGCCATGCAGCGGACGACGTTCGTCTGCTACGGCTGCAATCGCACCTGGAGCTATGCGCTGGCGCCGGCCATGGCGGAGGCCTACGCCGCCGTCGCGGCGCCTGCCGCCGTCGACTGAAAGTTCGAACAAAAGACCGGATCAAGCCGCCGATGCCTGCGCGACTTTACTGCGCAGCAACACCAGCAGCTCGGCTTCGCAGGCCTTCGCGCTCTCGACGTTGCGCGCCTTGATGTGACCGAAGCCGCGCATCTTTGCCGGTAGCGATGCGATCTCGATTGCGAGCGCGTGATTGTCCGGGCTGAGCGATGCTGAAAACTCGCGCAGGATCGCTTCGTAGTCGGCGATCAGTCGCCGTTCCATGCGGCGTTCCTGGGTGTAGCCGAAAATGTCGAGCACGGTGCCGCGCAACGGGCGCAGCCATGCCAGGAGTTTGAAGACGTGGCGCATCCAGGGGCCGAAGGCGCGTTTCTTAGGCTCGCCGGTCGCCGGATCGCGCCGCGCCAATAGCGGCGGCGCCAGATGATAGTCCAAAGTGAAATCGCCATCGAACTGGCGCCGCAGTTTTTTCAAGAACGTGCCGTCGGTATAGAGCCGCGCCACTTCGTATTCGTCCTTGTAGGCCATCAGCGTGAACAGGTGGCGCGCCACGGCCTCGGCCAGGCCGGAAAAGCCGCGGGCAAGTTTTGCCTCGGCGATGCGAATCGTTCGCACCGCGTCGCGATAGCGCTGCGCGTAAGCGGAGTTCTGGTAACTTTTAAGAAAAGCGGCGCGGTGTTCGACCAGGGCATCGAGCCCCTGCGGTTCGGGCGCTGCATCGTCGCGCAACATGCTGCGCACCAGTGCCTCGACCTGGGCGCGATCGTGGGCGGCGAGGCGGCCGAAGCCGAAGCTGCGTTCGTTGGCGTCGACCGCGACGCCGTTCAGTTCGATGGCGCGCTCGATGGCCGCGAGCGTGAGCGGCAAAAGACCTTTCTGGAACGCATAGCCGAGCATGAACAGGTTGGCGGCGATGGAATCGCCCATCAGCGCCGCGGCCAGCGCGGTGGCGTCGATGAGATCGGCCTCGGCCGCCGCGGTCTTAATCGCCTGCAACATTTTGGCGGTCTCAAAATCGATGTCCGGCTTGAAGATGAAGGCGGCGGTCGGTTGGGCGTGGCTGTTGATGATTGCCTTGGTGGCGCCAGTTTGGAGCCGCGACAGCGCGGCCGGGCTCGCGGCGACCACCGGATCGCAGGCCAACAGCACATCGGCGCCACCCGAGGCGACGCGCACCGCATAAAGGTCTTCCGGCTGCGGCGCGAGCCGCACGTGGCTCATCACCGCGCCGTTCTTTTGCGCCAGCCCGCTGATGTCGAGCACGGTGCAGCCTTTGCCTTCGAGATGTGCCGCCATGCCGAGGAGTGCGCCGAGCGTGACGACGCCGGTGCCGCCGACGCCGGTGACAAGGATGCCATAGGGCCGCTGCAGCGGCGGCGCTTTCGGCTCCGGCAATCCGGCAAACAGGCCGTCGTTCGCCGCGAGCCCGCCGAGCTTGCGCGGGGTGGCGCCGCGCACGGTGACAAAGCTCGGGCAAAAGCCCTTGAGGCAGGAAAAATCCTTGTTGCAGTTCGACTGGTCGATGCGCCGCTTGCGGCCAAGCTCGGTCTCGACCGGCACTACCGCAATGCAGTTTGATTTGTCCGAGCAATCGCCGCAGCCTTCGCAGACGGCGTCGTTGATGAAGACGCGCTCCGGCGGATCGGGAAATTTGCCGCGCTTGCGGCGGCGGCGTTTCTCCGCCGCGCAGGTCTGGTCGTAGATCAGCACCGTGAGGCCTTCGATGTCGCGCAGCTCGCGCTGCACGGCGTCGAGATCGTCGCGATGGCGAATGTCGACGCCGGCGGGGAAGCCCACACGTTTCGGGTATTTACCCGGCTCGTCGGCTACGACGACGACGCGGCGCGCGCCTTCGGCCAGCACCTGCTGGGCGATCTGCGGCACGGTCATCGCGCCTTCCACCGGCTGGCCGCCGGTCATGGCGACCGCGTCGTTGAAGAGAATCTTATAGGTGATATTGACGCCGGCCGCCGCGGCGGCGCGGATCGCCATCAGCCCGCTATGCGCGTAAGTGCCGTCGCCGAGATTCTGGAAAACGTGGCGCTCCGCGGTGAACGGCGCTTGCCCGATCCAGTTGACGCCTTCGCCGCCCATGTGGGTCAGCGTCGCGGTGTGACGGTCGGGCATGAACAGCGCCATGCTGTGACAGCCGATGCCGGCCATGGCGCGGCTGCCCTCCGGCACTCGCGTCGAGGTGTTGTGGGGACAGCCCGAGCAGAAAAACGGCGTGCGCTGGATACTCGACACCGGCGGCGCTGGCCGCTCGAAAGCTTCGAGCCGCGCCAGGCGTTCGTCGAATTGCGGCGCGTCGCCGAGCCGCTTCAAGCGCGCGACGATGGCGCGCGCCACCATGGTGGGGGTCAATTCGCCGGTGCTCGGCAGGAGCACCGCGCCGGTCTCGTCGGTCTTGCCGACGATGCTCGGCCGGCGTGACGCCTCGACATTGTAGAGCAACCGCACCAGCTGGTTCTCGACGAAGCCGCGCTTCTCTTCGACGACCAGTATGTCTTTTAGGTTTTGCGCAAAGCACAGCGCGCCGTGCGGCTCCAGCGGCCAAGTCAGCGCGACTTTATAGACGCGGATGCCGAGCTCGGCGGCGCGCTGCTCGCTGATGCCGAGTTCGTTCAGCGCCTGCCGCACGTCCAGATAGGCCTTGCCCGTGGTGACGATGCCGAGGCGCGGTTGCGGCGAATCGATCACCACGCGGTCGAGGCTGTTGGCGCGGGCGAACGCCTGCGCCGCGGCGAGTTTCGGGCCGTGCAGGCGGCGCTCCTGCTCGACCGCCCAATCCATACCGCCGCGCGGCCAGCGGATGTGCAGGCCGCCCGGCGGCATTGCGAAATCGCTCGGCATCGTGACTGCGACTCGTTGCGGATCGACGTAGACCGACGCGGAGCTGTCAACGGCTTCGCTCGCCGCCTTGAACGCGACCCAGCATCCGGAAAACCGCGACAGCGCGAAACCGAACAGCCCGAGATCGAGATAATCCTGAATCGTCGCCGGATTGAGGATCGGCATCATCGCCGCCTCGAACGCCTGCTCGCATTGATAGGCGGTGGTGGTGGATTGGGCGCCGTGATCGTCGCCTGAGATGGCGAGCACGCCGCCGTGCGGCGCGGTGCCGGCCCAATTGGCGTGGCGCAGCACGTCGAGCGAGCGATCGACGCCGGGGCCCTTGCCGTACCAGATGCCGAACACGCCATCGACCGTGGCGCCGGGAAACAGGCCGACCTGCTGGCTGCCCCATACCGCGGTGGCGGCGAGGTCTTCGTTCAGCCCGGGCTGGAAGCGGATGTCGTTGTTCTCGAGCAGCGCCTTGGCCTGCCACAGCGCGCTGTCGTAAATGCCAAGCGGCGAGCCGCGATAGCCGGAAATGAAGCCCGCGGTGTTCAGGCCCGCGGCGCGGTCGCGGGCGCGCTGCATCAGCGGCAGGCGCACCAGCGCCTGAATCCCCGACAGATAGATGCGTCCGGATTGGAGGGTGTATTTGTCCTCCAGGTTTACGCGGGCCAATTCCACCAAAGCGTCTCCCGTCCTCGGCTCAGCCGTGCCGAGGCGAGCTTATGCCATCGATGCGGCCCGTTCGAGGAGCGCAAATGGCAGCCAACGCGTGGCCGCCAGCCTGACGGCTTATTGGCAATAGTCCCAATAGCCTTGAGTCTGCGACGGGTCCGCCCAGTACCAGCACAGGCCGTCCGCCGGCGCCACCGGAACCGCGGTCGCGGCAATCAAGGCGCCGAGAGCGACGCCGCCGACGATGGTGCCGAAATACGGCCGCCTGACCCATGGCCGCACCACGCCGCCGCCGACGCCAACATGGCGGTTGACATTCACGTTGCGGTTCACGTTGCGATTGACGTTTCGGTTGACGTTCGCATTGCGATTCACGTTGCCACCGCCGGTTCGCGCGTGAGCCGCGCCGCCACCACCACCCATTCGTGCGTGAGCTGCGCCACCGCCGCCCCCGCCGACTCGTGCGTGGCCGCCGCCGCCACCGCCTCGCACGATGATCAGATCAGAGCTGTGCGCAGTCGCCAGCAGCGCGGATGGCGCCGCGGGCAGCGCCGAGCTCGCACGAGGGAAGCTCAGCAAAACGGCGATTGCCAACAGGCCACCGCAAAGCATCGCGCTATATCTCATTTGTTTTCCTCCCGGATCGGAGATCGTATGAACAGGTCTCCGCTTTCGCATTTGGATATTAGGCCACTTTTCGATGCCCGATACTGGACCTAAGTCCAATCCGACGATCACTTCCTGCGACAGGGATTTCCATTTCCCCCTGACAGCGGACCTTGCTTACGCCATTATGAGTGGAGCCCAAGCGATTGGAGCGCGCAGGCCGAGGGTAGCGGTGGCAGACTTTGTTTATGAGATCGCCTGCAGCGGCGATCGTGCGCACGAGCAAGCGGTGCAGGACTGGGCCGAGCGGCACGCCGCGCCGGTCTGGACGGCGCTGCCAGGATTGTCCGCAGTCGATCTTTACCGGCCGCTGCGCGGCGGCACCCACGATCCGTTCAACGACGACGGACCCGGGCCACTGCTGATGGCCATGCTGCAATTTCCGACAAAAGAAAAACTGCAAGCCGGCCTGTTCGACCTGCGTTTCAGGCAAAGCCTTGCTGGAATGCCCGTTGCCGCCACCGGCACAGGATTTGAGCGGCTGCTTTTTCCGGTCGCCGACGCGCCAAATCCGGGGCCGCTGCGCGCGCCGTTCTCATACGTGGTGCGCTACCACCATCCGGCGGAGAACGTGGCGGAGTTCATCTCCCATTATATCGCCGACCATCCGCCGATCCTCGGCAAGCTGCCGCAGATCAGATCCGTGCTGTGCTATTTGCCGGTCGATGACGGCGCGTCCGGCATATTGGCGCCGGCCGACTACATGATCGGCAACGAAGTCGCGTTCGATTCACCGGACGCCTTCAATGCCGCGATGGCGTCGCCGGTGCGCCACGAATTGCGCGCGCATTTCAAAAACTTTCCGCCGTTCAGCGGAAAGAACACGCATTATCCGATGATGCGCCGGCAATTGGCGGCTAACCGGTCTTCGTAAAATCCGCCGCGCGGCGCTGCAGAAAAGCATCGATGCCTTCGCGTGCCGCCGCCGTGCAGGCGCTTAAGCCAAACGCGCGGTAGCCGATTTCGAGCGCGGCGTTGAAAGTTTTGGCCGCCGCGGCATCGACGATGGCTCGCTCCAAAATTCGCGTCACTTCCACGCTGAGCTTTTGACCGTTGAAGGCGAGGGCGTCGGCCGGCGCCGGTGGTTCGATGACAATCGCGCCATCTGCGGGCGCTTGCAGATGTCCCGCCAGCGCGTGCACGCGCTCGACCGCGCTCTCGATCATCGTGGCGTAGTCGTCGCTCAAACGATCGACGATGCCGAGCTCGTGTGCTTTTTTTGCCGAGACCCGTTCGGCGCGGCGCATCATGGCGTGGAACGTCGCCGCCGCTTTCGGCCAGCGCCGATAGGGCACCACCATGGCGCCGATTCCGGGCACGATGCCGAGCGTGATCTCCGGCAATTGCAGCGAGGCATTGCGCAGCGCGACGATGCCGTGACAACGCAACGCCAGCTCCAGCCCGCCGCCGAGCGCCATGCCGTTGAGCGCCGCGACCACCGGCTTGGCCATACGATCGATGTGCAGCAACAGCCGCGAACAGTCGCGGGCATATTGCGCCGCCGCTTCGGCATCGCCGAGCATTTTGGGAAAGCGCCCGATATCGGCGCCGGCAGAGAATGCGCGCGGGCCATAGCCGGTGATGACGAAGCCGCGCGCCGCGGGATCGGTCTCGCATTGCCGGATCACGCCGAGGATTTCGTCGGTCAATTCGTCATGCAGCGCGTTGAGCGCTTCCGGACGCCGGATGGTAATAACTTTGACGCCGCGCACGTCGTCGACCAGCACGAAGCGCAAAAAGTTTTGGTATTCGCCCAACGGCCGTTTCGGCAGCGGCAGGCCCGGCCGCTCTTCGGCGAGGCGCTTGCCGATGCGGCTGACTTCCGCGGCGCCGAGCTTGCCCATCAATTCGAGCGGGCCCGATTTGAAGCCGAGCGCCAAGCGGCAGCCGAGCTCGAGGTCCGCCGCGCCGCCGATGTTGCGATCGAGAATATCGCCGCTCTGCGAAATCAAAATACCGAGCAGGCGGTCGCGGATGGCTGCCGCGGTCTCCGGCGCGACCGGCACGGTTTTGCCCGGCGACACCGTGGACCATGTCCCTGCCGTCCGGAATATCGCGGCCGGCCGATAGTGCTCGCCTTCCTCGTCGGCCTGCAGCGTGTTGGTCTCGATGATGATCGGATTGCCGTGGGCGAGATTGAGCACGAAGAATGGTCCGGCATGGACGAATTCCGCCGCCGTCGAATCGATCTCGGCGGCGCTGGCGCGATCCAAAAGATGCGCCGCCTCGTTGCACCAATTGTCGAACACGCGGTCGAGCATGAAGCAGGGCACGTCGGCGGTGACCAGCGGCAGCTTGCCGGTGGTGCAGAACAGCCAGCGCAAATCCTCCAGCACCGTGCGATCGAGCGCCGGGGTGTCGATGACTTCGACCACCGGATTGCGCCAGGCCGGCGCGAAGAAATGGGTGACGGTGGCGCGGTTCTTGTGCTGCAAATCGGCGAAAATCCGCGCCGCCGGCAGCGAAGAGGTGTTCGACGTGATCCAGGCATCGGGCCGCATCAGCGTTTCAAGCTGCGCGAAAATCTTTCGTTTCAATGCGAGGTCTTCGGTCGCGGCCTCGATCGCCCAGTCGGCGTCACGCGCGACCGCGTAATCGGTCGTGGCATGAACGTTGGCGCGGACCTTTTCCGCTTTGTCCGCGCTCATCTTGCGGCGCGCCACAGCCTTTTCCGTATACTCGGTAAAGCGCTGCATGGCGCGGTCGAGCGCCGGCCGCGAGATATCGAGCAGAAAAAGTTTCAGGTCGGGCAGGGCGGATTTGAGGTAATAGCCGATATCGGGGCCGATGGTGCCGGCGCCGACCACGACCACGCAGCGCGGCAGCGGGCGCGAGGATTTTCGCAACAGCGGATTGTGCAAGCTCATGAGCGGGCGACGACCGCGTCAGGGCCGGCGATGACGTGCGCCTCACGCAGTCTTGCGATGGCGCCTAAGTCGTAGCCGACTTCGCGCAGAATTTTTTCCGAATGCTCGCCGTAGCGCGGCGGAAACGAAAAATCCTGCGGCGCGCCGGCCTGATCGACCGCCATCGGCGGCAGCCGCACGCGCCGGCCGTCGGGCGCGGTCGTGGTCGTCAATCGCTTGGCGATGGCCTCGATCTGCATGGCCTGCGGTACGGTATTGATCGGGGCATGTGGAATTTTTGCGCGCTTGAGGTCGGCGAGCATGTCGGCGGTGGAATGCTGCTTGGTGATCGCCGCGATGTCGGCATGGATGGCGACGCGGTCGGCGACGCGGCCAACATTGGTGGTGCGCTGGATTGTCGCCACCGCATTGAATTTCGGTATCTCGGTGAAACGCCGCCAGC
>Ga0224564_1000047_pt1 | contig 11517 bp, 10 predicted proteins | sample CSU5metagenome_FD_182889 | JGI IMG/M metagenome (GOLD analysis project Ga0224564, IMG submission 182889) | Soil microbial communities from Bohemian Forest, Czech Republic - CSU5 | ecosystem: Environmental > Terrestrial > Soil > Temperate forest | place: Czech Republic: South Bohemian Region... | reverse complement strand
AATGCGGCGAGGTGATCGCCTTGCCCTCGTTTAACTTGCCGGAAACCAGTGCCCGAAATTCGGTAACCTCCGCCGGCGACGAGAATGCAGACTTCGGAAGAGTCTGTCCACCCGTCTTCGTATTGAGCACGAAATGCGTATCGCTCTCTGAGAACGACGTCAGTTCCGACCAAGGGCGCGTGACAGTCCCGCACTTGCAGCTTGTCGTAAAAGCGTTATCGTCGGCCTCAAAATTTCTCTGGCCGCGGCAATGGATCTGCTGGAAGGCTCGGCTGAGTTTTTTCTCGTATTCCCTTTCTTTCGCTCGGACTGAGTGGCGCTCGTAGAAGTAGGCCGCAGTCGCGGCTGCGACGCCAAGTCCGATCAGAAACAACCCAACCGGAAGACCCGCTCCCTCGATCAAGAGAAACCCGCCCAACAGGCCGATCAGTCCACAGGCAGCGAGCGCGGCCTTGAATCCGGCGTTATTCCCTGCACGGATGGTGAAGTGTGGTTGGAGCGTCCTGAAGTCCTCGAACGCAATACCATATGTAAGCTTCATCGCACGTGATTATAGGAGGGCCCGACTGTTTGCCGAGGTTACCAAAGTCTGTCGGCAGGCGGAACGGAATCGCCGATCCATCCGCGGATTTTCTCTGCGTTCTCTGCGTCCTCTGCGATTAGAATTTGACTTATGCCACTCACTCAGGCTCACGAGATCACTGCTGCCAGCCGCCTCGATAACGTTCGCTACGCCATCCGCGACCTGGCTTGCGTGGCCGACGAAGTCACCAAGCAGGGGCACAAAGTTCTGCCGCTGAACGTCGGCGACCCGCTCAACTTCGATTTCCAGACGCCTGCGCACATCATCGAAGCTGTCTACAGGGCCATGCGCGACGGCAAGAACGGCTACGCGCCGTCACCCGGCATTCCCGAAGCGTTGGAGGCGATTCGTGGCGAGGCCGCGCGCAAGGGCATCACCACCGTGCGCGACGTGTTCGTCACCTCGGGCGTCAGCGAGACGGTCGACCTCTGCATTTCTGCGTTGGTCAATCCCGGCGAAGACATTCTCACGCCCTGCCCCGATTACCCGCTGTACTCGGCTGTGCTCTGCAAGCTGGGCATCGCGCTCAACGCTTACGACCTCAACGAAGACGACGCCTGGCAACCCGAACTGGCCGATATCGAGCGCAAGCTCACGCCGCGCACTCGCGGCATCGTACTGATTAACCCCAACAACCCTACTGGCTCATTGTGCACGCGGCAGATGCTCGAACAAATCGCTGACATCGCGCGCCGTCACAACCTGGTCGTCTTCGCCGACGAAATCTACGACAAACTGATTCTCCCGGATTCGAATGGCGATGCCACGCCGCACATTGCCTTCGCCGAAGTCGCGCCCGATGTACCTTGCATCACTTTCGGCGGCATGTCGAAGAATTATCTCGTTCCGGGATGGCGCATCGGCTGGGGCATCGTCTCCGGCGCCGCCGCCGTGAAGCCCTATACCGAAGGCATTCACCGCCTGCTGCGTGCGCGACTCTGCGCCAATCATCCGGAACAGTACGCCATCAAGCCCGCGCTCGAAGGCTCGCAGGATCATCTCGTCGAGGTGCGGCGCAAACTGCGTTCCCGCCGCGATCTCACGCAGCAATGGTGCGAGGCCACGCCGCGCGTGAGCTGCGTCGCCCCACGCGGCGCGTTCTACGCCTTCCCGCGCATCGACATTCCGGAGAGCGACGAAATCTTCGTCAAGGAACTCATCCGCCAGAAACATGTCATGGTCGTCCACGGCTCTGGCTTCGGCCAGAAACCCGGCACCCAGCACTTCCGCATTGTCTTCCTGCCGGATGAAGAGACTTTGACGACTGCTTACGCAGGAATTGCAGACTTCATTCGGGAACGTTACGGAAGTAGATAACCGAACCCCGATCAGAGATTCCCCTGTCCCCGCCCATGAAGGAACGCGAACAAATTGACATAAACGGATATTCCTACGACGAATTTGTCTCGTTTCTGTTCGGCCGGGAGATTCGAGCGCGCGAAGGCAAATACCATCCGTGGTACTTCGACGTGGAAGTCGCTTTTGACGCCAACCGCCTGTGCGAATTCTACATTCGACTATTTCGTAGTCCGAATTTCCTCCTCGCAAAATATTCGAAGGCTCAACTCGAGGAAGGCTTTTGGGCAATTCACGGAGCCGCCTTCGACTGCTCAGTTCAACATCTGATCTGGAACACAGACGTGCCCTTTCCCTCGCGCTCTGAATGCGTCAGATCAATGTCTGATTTGTTCCAGCGTCTTTTTGCGACGGAACCGTTGGAGACGTCCGTCTCTATGTGGTGGGATTCATTATGCTACGAATGGGAATGCGGAAATAGAGACCGCCAACGCGGCGGCGAGGACATGTCGATGCAAGACCTAATCTTCGGGGTTCTTGCCGACCTGTTGCAAAGTGATTCTGAAATCTGCCAGGGTGCCGCACTCCATGGCTTAGGGCATTTGCATCACCCATCAACCCACGAACTGGTCCAGAATTACATAAGGCAACACCCCTCACTTGGGGACGAGTGGAAGAAATACGCCTTGGCCGCCGCGCGATTTGAGATCATGTGAGCTTGACGTTGGCGAGCGACGGCGTATCTACACGCGAACCGGTGTAAGCGTGATGACCATGGTATAATGACCATGATCGAAAGGACATTTTCCCCATGAAAACAATAGCCGCAGGATCGTTCAAGGTCCATTGCCTGGCAATCATGGATGAAGTTCAGTCGAAACGCCAAGCAGTGCTGATCACCAAGCGTGGCAAGCCGGTGGCCAAGCTCGTCCCGGTCGAACAAGAAAAGGACGATATATTCGGATTCCTCAAAGGCAAGGTGAAGGTCGTTGGCGATGTTGTTTCGCCGGCACTGACACCTGAAGAATGGGGAGACCTTTATTGATTCTCCTGGATACGCATGTCGTCGTCTGGCTGGCGGGCGAGGAGCATCGGCTTTCGAGCAAGGCGAAAACTGCTGTAGATGAGGCTCGGCAAAGTGAACAAGGACTAGCCATTTCCGATTTCACGCTTTACGAGCTGTCGACCTTGTACCGCAAGAAACAGTTCACTCTGGCCATCAGCCCGGAATCCTTTCTGTCTGAAGTGGGGCGGCGCTTTGTAGTTCTGCCGATTACCACTCGCATCTGCGTTGGCGCGCTTTCACTCCCCGCCAGCTACCCGAAAGATCCGGCCGACCGCATCATCGGAGCGACCGCACTCGTCGAGGGACTTGCACTAGTGACCGCGGACGCACAAATCCGCAAGTCGCGTGCGGTTCCGACCATCTGGTGAACGCGGATCATGGGTCGATTTTCCTCGGCGTCCTGGGCGTCCTCCGCGCTGAAGCGCTGAAGCCCTTGACTTTCTCTTTCCCCGCGAATCTGCTTAAATCGAATCAGGCGTAACCCTCGGCGCCAGCTTGGGTTCCAACTTATCGTGGTCGATATTCATTCCCACATCCTTCCGGAAGTAGACGACGGCTCCAAGTCCTGGGATATCTCCGTCGCCATGTGCAAGATGGCGGCCGAAGACGGCATCACTCATCAGGTGGCCACCCCGCACGCCAACGACCGCTATCACTACGACCGGGAATATCTGCAGGGGCTGGTGGCGCATCTGCAGGGATTGATTGGACCTGTGCCCGAACTCAGCCTGGGATGCGACTTCCATCTTTCGTATGACAACGTGCAGGACGCGCTGACTAGTCCCTCGCGCTACGCCATCGGGAACACGCATTACATGCTGGTCGAGCTCAGCAATTACAGCGTTCCGCCGCAGACCACGGATTCTTTTCTCAAGCTTGGCGATTGCGGCATGACCGTGGTTATCACCCATCCCGAGCGCAATCCGATTTTGCGCGAGAGCCCGCAGCGCGTGGTGGAGTGGGCAGAGCAGGGCTGCATCATCCAGATGACAGGGTCGGCGCTGACTGGGTTTTGGGGAGAACGCGTGCGCCGAGTATCCCAATGGCTGCTCGAGCGGAACGCCGTCCACGTGCTCGCGACTGACGCTCACGACACGGAGAAGCGTGTGCCTGTGCTTTCCACCGCGCGTGAGGCCGCAGCTGAAATCTGCGGGGAGGACGTTGCCGAGGCTCTGGTGGAGGGCAATCCGCACGCCATTATCGAGAATAAGCCTCTGCCGTATTTTCCGCGGCCGGTGATTGGGAGCTATCGCAAGACGACTGGGGGCTAGGAGTCGGCTGTCCGGCGTCTAGCTGATCGAGCGCCGTCCGACAAACTCTAAAGTGGGTTGTTCTCAAAAATCCGAACAGGCTAAGTGCTCATTGCTGGATGGCTACTGCGGGGCCGGCGAGTCGTGGCTGGGAGTTGGAGCTGGATCTGCTGGCGCAGGCGTGCTGGAATTCATATGCGGTCCCGGATCGGCGCTGTGCGATGCCGGAGTCAACGATGTCGCGCGGGGAGCGTCCGGGGCGGTGGTCATCGCACTTTCCGGATTCAGCAGGTGATCGTGGCTTGGTCCCAGGCCCAGCTTGATGAGGGCACGCGAATCGGGCACGGTCTTCGATTGCCATCCGTGGTCTGCCTGATAGCGGCGCAGGGCGTCTTCCGTGGCTTGGGTCCATTTGCCGGTGGCTTCGCCGCTGAGGTAGTGTTCGCGGATCAGCGCTTCCTGAATGGCTTGCGTGCGATCGGCGTCGATTTTCTGCTGGCCGCGCGCCCGCACAGTCTTCTTCCTTCGCGAGCTTGGACGCTTTCCAGCTGAGGCGGTGTGCGAGGCGCCAGTCGACTTGGAGTTGCTGGCTGCCGTAGGCGTCTGCGTTTTCTGGGGGCTCGCCGCGGATTTGCTCGCTGCGGGTTGATTGGTTGAGGAGGCGCCCGCCGGAGTCTGCGGACTGGCCTGCGCCACCAACGCAGTGGCACACGTCAACAAGAGCGCACCCACCGCGCTGAACCGCAAGGCTCGAGTTCCGGTTGAGACTCTTTCAGTCAATGCGAAATCTTTCCCTCGGCTAGGGTCATCCACTCCAGGACTCCGCAGAAAAAAGAAAGCCCAACTGGACCCTGGCGCTGTAATCATCCCCCACCCATCATCGTCGATCGATGGGGTACAGTGCCAGTTCCAATCGGGCTACTTCTGGTTACGGAAGTGTTCCGGCGAGAAATGCCGTGCCGTCCTGCCGAGTCGAGCCACGCTGGCGGACCAGGAACACAACATCCTGGCCGCTCTTCATGCTGGACTCGACGTGAGCAAACTCTTCCTCGCTGTTTACGGGCTGTTTGTTCACTTCAAGAACCACGTCGCCACGTCCCAGGCCAACATCTTCGGCAAAGGAATTCGGCCTGACTTCCTGCACGATTACCCCCTTGCCGGATGGAATATCCAGCCGGTCGGCCATTTCCGGAGTGAGTTTGCGAACCCCTACGCCAAACTTGCTGGGCTTGGGGGCGTTTTCGTTTTCGCTGTCTTGGTCGTCGCCCAGGCGCGCGGCGAACAACTTCGACCGATCTGCGATGGTGACGGTCGCACCCTGCGGCTTGCCGTTGCGCACGAAGCCCAGAGAGACCTTCGAGCCCGGCTTCCGCGAGGCAATGTCGGAAACCAGTTCGTCGCCCTTGGTCACCTTCTTGCCTTCCACGCTGACAATCGTGTCGCCGACCTTCAACCCCGCTTCTTCCGCGGGACCCCCGGCTACCACACTCGAAACGGTAACGCCGGAGCCGGTGCCATAGACGCGGGCAATCGCTGGAATTTCATCTTTCCCAAACATGATGCCGATGGAGCCTCGCACCACGCGGTGGTCGGGTTCGATGAGCTGGTTATAAACCTCGACCACAGTTTTCGAGGGCAGTGCAAACCCTACGCCGGCATAGGCGTTGGTCTCGCTCAGAATCGCGGTATTGATGCCGATCACTTCACCCGCCATATTCACCAGCGGTCCGCCGGAGTTGCCGGGATTGATCGCGGCATCGGTCTGGATGAAAGTCTGGAACTGCCGGTTGGGGACGATGTCGCGCCCTTTGGCAGAAACAATTCCAGCCGTCACCGACTCCGACAATCCGAACGGACTGCCCACGGCGAGCACCCAGTCGCCTACCTGCATGCTGTCGGAATTGCCCATCTTCGCCGCCGGGAGTGCACGATCCACTTCCACCTTGATCACGGCGAGGTCGGTTTCCTGATCGCTACCCACGACCTTGGCTTCGTGCTGCACGCCTGGGGGATCGTCTTCGAAACGCACACGCACGCGATCCGCTTTCTCCACCACGTGGCGGTTGGTGACGATGTAGCCCTTGGAATCCACGATCACGCCCGAACCCAGCGAGCGCTCGCGGATGGAGCCATCGCCGCCTGCGCCGCCCTGGCCACCGGGGCCGCCGAAGAAGCGGTTGAAGAAGTCGTCAAACCCGCCACCATCGCCACCGTCCTCGTCATCGGGAGCCTGCCCCTGGCGGCGCCGGTGCGCGTTCTTGATGGTGGATTCGGTGTTGATGTTCACTACGCTCGGTTCCAGCTGCTTGGCGATCTGCGAGAAGGTATTCGAAAGCTGCTGCGGCGAAGGCATGGTGAGCGGCGTCGCATCGCTGCTTTTTTGCCCTTCTTTGCCCTTAACGCCGTAGGAAACCACGGAACCGATCAGGATGCCGACCGAAAGTGTTGCCAGAATGCTGAATGTATAAACCCACCGATGAGCGCGCATCCGCACCCAAATCTCCTGCGAATCCATGCCTACTTCCCTCCCAGGAACTCCGCGATTTACTAATTATACTCGCTGCAAACGCCCCCGCCACAGTGGTATAACCCATGTCCCGGGGTGCCGGTATGGCCCGGCTTTGTCGTGTCAGCATCGACGCCATACGAGCGGAGGCTGCTCCGGTCTTCGCGGGTTTTCGAAGGCCGGGGCAGCCTCCGCGGTGGTAGTTTTCCCGAACACAGCGAGAAGAGTGAGCCCGTTCCACCTACTTCGCCTCGTAAACCGTTTTCCCGCCCACCACGGTGCGCAACACCTTGGTCGCCAGAAGTTTCTCGGGTGACGACGCGGTCGGGTCGCGGTCAAGGACCACAAAGTCGGCCAGCATTCCCGCGATCAGTTTGCCTTTTTCTTTCTCCTCGAACTCGGCAAACGCCGAGCCGGTAGTGTAGGCCGTGAGGGCCTGCTCGATGGTGATTTTCTGCTCGGGGAAATACTCCTTCTTGCCGTCTTCGCTCTTGCGCAGGATGGCCGCGTAGAGTCCGCGGAACGGCGACACCGGCTCGACCGGGCAGTCCGTGCCAAACGCGAGGGTTACGCCTTTATTGAGAAACGCCGCCCACGCGTAGGAAGTGGCGGCGCGCTTCGGCCCCAGGCGGTCCTGCGCCCAGCGCATATCAGTGAGCACATGGCTGGGCTGCATGGAGGCGATCACCTTCAACTCCTTGAAGCGGGCAATCTGGGCAAGAGTGGTGACCTGGGCATGCTCCACGCGCAACCGATAATCGTCCCCGCCATTCGCAGCTTTTATTTTTTGTTCTTTAGCGGCTTTCTCGGCTTCTGCAAAGGCATCGAGCGCCATTTGGATGCCTTTGTCGCCGATGGCGTGAAAACCGATCTGGAAGCCTGCCAGAACGCGCTCCGTGGTCATGGCGTTGAGGTTTTCCACTTCATATTGCGGCAGGCCGGAATTCTTGGGATCGTCGGCGTAGGGCTCCAGCATGGCCGCGGTATGCGATCCGAGCGAGCCATCCATAAACCCCTTGAGCATTCCGGTGTGCAGCAGCAAATCGGACTGCGGATGTGAATCGCGCTTCTTGATGAGGTCCTTCACCGGCTCGTCGAAGGGCAACCATTCCGAAATGCGAGCCGTGAGCTTGCCTTCCTTTTCGAGCTCTTCGTAGATAGTGAAATCGTCCCAGGAGGAGTAGTCCTGTGCGGACGTGACACCATGCTCGGCGAGGTCTGCCAGCGCAAGTTCGATTCCGCGGCGCCGCCGGTCGTGCGAGGGCTTGGGAATCACGACTAACACGGCCTGCTGCGCGGTCTCGCGCAGGATGCCGGTGGGCTGGCCGTTCGTGTCCCGGTCAATCTGCCCGCCTTCCGGATCGCGGCTGGCCAGCGTAATGCTCGCCAGTTGCAGCGCCCGGGTATTGCCCACGGCGATGTGTCCGTCGACGCGATCCAGAAACACAGGATGGCCGTTCGAAACTTCGTCGAGATCCCAGCGAGTCGGCGTGACTTTCACCGGCCACATCGTCTCGTCCCAACCACCACCCAGAATCCACTCTCCCGGGACTGCACTTTCCACTCGGGCGCGCACTCGCTCGCGCATTTCTTCCAGCGACTTCACCCCGACCAGGTCCACATTGAGCTTCTGCAGGCCGGCGCCGGAGAGATGCAGGTGGGCGTCGTTGAATCCGGCCATGACAAAGTGGCCGCCGAGGTCAACAACTTCCGTCTGCGGCCCTTTGAGTCTTTGCATGTCCACATTCTTGCCCACGGCCTGGATACGATCGCCGCGGACCGCGATTGCTTCTTCGCGCAGAATCGAGCCAAAGGACGTGTTCGCCGGAATGCTGGTATAGACGTTGGCGTGAACGTAGATCACGTCGGCTTTCGGACCCGGAGGCGGTGCGGGGTCGAACCCCGACGGAGCGGTTTGGCGTGGGCCCGTGGTCGCGGCTGGCGTGCTGGGAGCGGCACTTTGGCCGGCAGCGGGCGCCGCAGCCGGGGCGTTGCCCTGCGCCGGTTTCTGAGCACCGGTCTGCGCGGAGGCCTGAGCATATGCGGCAGTTGCGCACAGCATCGCAAGCGCGCAGATGAGAAAAGCGATGGTCCGATTTTGGGTGGCGCAGCGCTTCAGAGCTGCGATCAGAGCCGACATATGAGTTGGAGCTTTAGCCCCTGAGCCCGCGAGTATCTCGTTCATTCCCCCACCCCCGCCAGAGCGAGCAGGGTGAGCAAAACTCGCTTCAACCCCAACTCGCGTCCGTTGCTGTCAAACCATTCCTGCAAAGTGTGCGCCCCGCCGCCCGAGCCTCCGCCGCCGATGGCGATGGCTTCCTGTCCCATCGACAGCGGAATATTCGCGTCGGTGGAAGCTCGCTGCACCTGGGCAGCATTATTCAACTGCGCATCGACTGCCCGCACCACCTGCAGAATGCGCGCCCCCGCCGGTAATTCGCCCGCCGGGCGGCTGCCGATCACGACCACTTCACAGTTCACGCCGGAGGGCCGCTTCTGCGCCGACGACCGCATCTCCGCGGCCATGGTCTCGTCTTCCACCGCACGGTTCAGAGCGAGCCGCAGCGAATGTTCCAGCCGTTCCATCTCCGCCATCGAGGTCGAGCGGATGTCCACCTTCATGCTGGCCGACTCCGGAATCGAGTTCACCGAAGTTCCGCCGCGAATCACTCCAATATTGAAGGTTGTCTTGGGCGTGCTGGGCACGGGAGTCGCGGTAAACGTTTCGATGGCCTTGGCCAGAATCACAATCGGATTGGGCGCGCCAAAATCGCTCCACGAATGTCCTCCCGGGCCGCGCACGATCACCTCAAAGCGGCGGCTGCCCAGGGCCTCGGCCACAATCGTGTCTGCGCCGGCGCCGTCGAGCACCACGCTGTAGGCAATTGAATCTTTCCAGCGCGGTGTGGAAAAAATATGCCGCATGCCGCGCAGGTCGCCTTCCCCCTCTTCACCCACGTTGCCGATAAACACGAATGGCAGCCCATGTCGGACGCGCACCGCCCGCATCAGCGCGGCAATGGCAAGCATGGCCGTCACACCTGCACCGTTATCGGAAACTCCCGGCCCGTAAAGCCGGCTTCCCTGCTGTCGAATATTCAGCGGCGTATTCGCCGGGAACACAGTATCGATATGCGCGCTCAACGCCACGTAGCGGCTGCCAAAGCCGGGATGCACGGCAAACACGTTACCCACATCGTCAATGCGAACATCGTCGAGCCCGACTTCGCGAAAGCGCTCCGCCAGCCACGCCCCGCGCGCCGACTCGCCGAACGGCGGCGCCGCGATCCGCGCCATCTCCATCTGCCAGTGGGCCAACTGCGGCTCCTGCGTGCGAAACCAGTTAAACGCCGACCGCACCTCAGGAGAAGCCGATAGGCGCGCGACTTCTTGCTGCAGCGAAGGCGCAAGGTCCGGCATGTCCGCCCGTGGGGGAGTGGGGCTCATTGGGAGTTATTGCGCCATTTTACAACGCATGGGCAGGGATGGCATTGGCAAATACGGCGCGACCTTCGGAAGGCTATATGAGAAACTTGTCGATCTCCTCGACCGCCTGTGTCAGCCGACGCGTCGGGTCCCCGGAAACCTTAACCCAGGGCAGTTCCCTCTCCGTCAGCGTTCCCTCGAATCGCGCCGTCATCCACTCGCGGATGGTTTCGCCGTCTCGCAACCCATCCTGCACGAAGGGGATGTCGCAATCGGTGAGCAGATAGAGATCGTGACGGTGCGAAGATGCAATCGCTTCCACTTCCGGAGAGCGTATTCCAAGGTAGCGCTCGTGCCAGAGTCCGGTGGCCAGGACGTCGGTATCGCAAATCAATACGCGGTTCGCTTCGCGTGCCAGATGGTCCTCCAGGTCCTGCTGCCGGTTCGCGATCTCGGCGAATTCCTCGGTGCGCCACTGATAGGTCCACAAGTCCAGGCCTTTGATTTGCATCTTTTCGCAGTATTCGCGCCCGTACTCGGGAACGCACACCGTGTGATAATGCTCAGCCAGTTCGCGCGCCAAAGTCGTCGTTCCCGTCGACTCCGCGCCGACCACGCTCACCCGTTTCGCAAAATACGCTCTCACACACGGCTCGAGATACTCCCAATATCGCAATGGAGCCGCGCGCAAAACGCTCCCCGAGATCGGAACTTGCTTTCGCTCCCGGTCCACCATGACATGGCGGCAGCCCAGAAACCGCGCATAAGCTTCGCCATAATCTTCAGACGTAAACACTGCGTCCGGGGCCCGTCCCAGGATGCGCAACGTGTATTCCGCCCAGAATTTCGAGTTGTCGTCTTCGCCGGGATCTGCAATCGCCCGCACGTGGGCAGCGGGATGAATTTCCTGCAGCCATCGCGCGCGCAGGTCGCCCGCAATTGTGTGCTCGGGCCGGGAACACACCAACACGTCGAGGTGATCGACCCGGGCGCGAGCGGTCTCGATCAAGAACTTATGCCCGCGATGAGGCGGATAAAACTTCCCGATCACTAAGCCCCGCATCACAGCGCCGCAACCTCTTGCTGACGAATCGCCGCTCGCGCCGCCGCAGACTTCTTCCAGCCCGCGTAGCCCGCGATGCACATCCCAAAGAACAGCAGATAAAGCGCGCCCGTCAGGTAAAGAGATTTGTAGCAATAGAGCGCGATGTAAATCACGTCAGCCGTCATCCACACCCACCAGTTCTCCAGCAGCTTCCGGCTCAGCATGTACTGTGCCGTCAAACTCAGCGCGGTCGTGAAGCCATCCCAGAAAGGCACGACGCTATCAGTAAACCGGCGGAGAGCCAGCGCGAGTAAAACGGTGGCAGCCGCTGTGGCCGCCGCCAGC